>Ga0070696_100001726_pt1 | contig 14332 bp, 10 predicted proteins | sample KBSK1253metaG_FD_65474 | JGI IMG/M metagenome (GOLD analysis project Ga0070696, IMG submission 65474) | Corn, switchgrass and miscanthus rhizosphere microbial communities from Kellogg Biological Station, Michigan, USA - KBS K1-25-3 metaG | ecosystem: Host-associated > Plants > Roots >... | reverse complement strand
GGGGGGGCCGGCGTCGTCGCTGAGGTCCAGCAGCGCGAGCCAGAGAGAATGGTAGGCGTCACGCAGATCAGGCAGCGAAGCGCCCGCGGCCAGCGCCGCAGCGCAGCCGTCGAGGACAGCCTGACGGGCCGTGCCCTCGAACCCCTCGGCACCACCCGGCCGTTCGATCAGACCGGCGGCGCATAGCCCCAGCCACGCCCGGGCGGTTCCGTCCTCCGCCTGGCGGCGTAGCTCCTCCCAGCAGGCATCTACCGCCGCCGTTCCTCCAGGAGCCAGGGCGCTCGCGAGCCCGGCGGCGCGCTCCCTGGTGACCTCGTCCGCCGCCGTGCGCAGCAATCGGCCGCGTGAACCGTAGTGATAGAGGACAAGGCCCTTAACCACGCCGGCACGGCGGGCAACCCCGTCGAGGGTGAACCCTTCAACGCCGCCGCGTTTTAGAGTGTGGACGGCGGCTGCAAGAATCGCTGAACGGCTGGCGGTAGAATCCTTGGGCACGTACCTGTCCTCCTGGTCAATAATGCGGAGCCCGGCGGACAGGATCAACCGCAACCTTTTGCTCGAGTTGAGCGTCTCATCCTGACACGACCCTAACACGCCCCCGCGGTTCGGTCCGAAACCTTGTGACGCGGGAATTTGTACTGAGGTGTAACTGACATATGATCGACAAACCTGTCGCCGCTGCCGCACCCCCAGCCTTCTCCCCCCTCGCGCGAGCCGTGATCGATACGGTCGGCGAAGGAATCGTGGTCTTCGACTCCCAGGGCCGAGTGTTGTTCGCCAACTCCGCCGCGCGCCGCGTCATCGACGGTCAGAACGGCGATGTGCGCAATCGACTGCAGACGATGGGCGCCCGTTTCGCCGCGCTGAAGAGCGGCGCGCAGCCCCTCGGCGAGGCGGCGATTCTTGCCGCGGGCCCGCAGACCTTGGCCGATCGGGAGCGCCAGGCGATCGTCGAGACACTGCAAGACACGAGCGGCAAGCTGGCGGAGACGGCGCGGCGCCTCGGCATCAGTCGCACGACGTTGTGGCGTCGCCTCAAGGCCTACGGCTTGGACGGCTTTCGCGCCACCCGGTAGCATCCTACCTTCCCCGGGCCATGACGCCCGGGCCCTTTTTTATCGAAGAGTATGTCCGCTGGTCCGACGTGGACTTCGCGGGCATCATCTTTTACGGCTCCTATGTGCGGTTCTTCGAGATCGCCGAAACGGAGCTGTTCCGGAACTGCGGACTGGCGTACGCCGAGATGTTCGATCGGTACGACGTCTTCCTGCCTCGCAAGGCCGTGCACAGCGAGTTCTACTGGCCGGCCCGGCTCGACAATCGGTTGCGCGTGGCCGCGTACGTCGGCCGGGTGGGCACCAAGTCCATGACGTTGAACTTCGACGTCCTGCGCGATGGCAGCTCGGGTCTCGTCGCCGCCGGGTGGATGGTGCTCGTCTGCGTTGATCGCAAGAGCCTCAAACCCAAGCCGCTCCCGAGCGGTATTCTCGCGGCGCTCGCCCCGCATACCCTGAGCCCTGAAGCGGCCCGGGCGGCGCTGGGAGTCGCCGAGCCCTGAAACGCCTGACGCTTCTGGCACTGGGACTCGCCTGCCGCGGCGCCGGTACGGGAGTCGACGAGCCCACCCGCCTGCGAGCAACCGTGGTCCCCCCGCACTCCGACACCCTCAGGTTCGCTGTGCCCGCGACCGCGCACCACTGCAGCGGCGGGCGCGCATTGCTCCTCGAGGCGGCCGATCAACGCGGCAACGGGATGCTGGCGCTGCTGCGCTACGGCGATACCCTGCGCCCCGGTCCCGTCCCGCTCATCGCGCTGGGGGACTCGCTCACCGCGCGGGGCGCGAACGTGGCGGTGCGCTACATGAAGGCCGACGTCGCGTACGGTATTTCGCTCGACAGCGGTTCGGTGGATGTCACGGCTGCCGGCGAAGCGATCGCCGCGCACGTGCGCGGCTCTGGCCTCGAGGGTGGGGTTCGCGTCGCGGTGGATGCCGTGTACGCCGGCGTGCCGCGCCCCGCCGCCGCCGACACGGTCCCGTGCCGATACCAGCCATGACGGTCCGCATCGGGTTCATCGGATCGGGCTTCGCCCGGCGAGTTCAGCTTCCGGGGCTCGCCCTGGTCCCCGGCGCGCGCGCGACGGCGATCGCGAGCGGACGCCGCAGCAACGCGGAGGCGGTGGCGCGGGAATTCGGGTTGCTCGACGTGTTCGACGACGGCGTCGAGCTCGCGCGCAGTCCCGAAGTCGATCTCGTCATCGTGTCGTCCACTCCCGACTCGCACGCGCGTTACGCCATCGCGGGGCTCGAGGCGGGGAAACACGTGCTGTGTGAGAAGCCGATGGCGGTCGACGCGTACGAGGCGTCCCAGATGCTTGCGGCCTCCGGACGCCATCCCGACCGCTTTGCATGGGTCGATCATGAGTTGCGCTACGAGCCCAACCGGCGGCGAGCCCGCGAACTAATCCGCAGCGGCGCGATCGGCGCTGTGCGACACATCGAGCTGTCGCTCAAGCCGTACCTGCGGGGCGACGGCCGCCCACAGGCGGCTGATGCGCCCTGGAACTGGTGGTTCGACGGGGCCCGCGGCGGCGGGATCCTCGGCGCCGTCGGCTCACACCTGATAGACCTGTGCCGCTACTGGACCGGCAGTGACGTCGCCTATGTCGCTGGCCTGGTCGAGACGTTCGTGACGGAGCGGACCGACGCGGACGGGGTGAAGCGTCCCGTCACGGCCGACGACTTCACGAGCAGCGTGCTCCGCATGGCGAGCGGTGCCGTGGCCACGATCACCTTGAGCACCGTCGCGTCCCATGGCCCCGGCCACCTGGGTCAGGTGACGGGGAGCGAGGGCACCCTGGTGCTCACGGGCGAGACGAAACTCGAGTTGGCGAAGGCGGGCGGGCCCCTCGAGGACGTCTCCGCTCCGGACGATTTGTGGGAGAAGGCGAAGCCGAACAACATGTGGGCGCGATCGTTCGTGCGGTTGCTGCGCGACATGGTCAACGTGATCGGCGGCGGCGTGGCGGAAGGCGAGCCGGCGTCTTTCCGCGATGGCTGGCAGGTGCAGCGGGTGCTGGACGCGATCCGCGGCGGCCGGGGCGTGCGGTTAGATTGAAGGTCTAGTGGAACAGACCTATTTCCGTAAAGGCTTCGGCTTGAAGGGCGCTATCGAAGGCGCCCTGACTGCCGACTACCATAGCCGCGTCGTGGACGCGATTCGCGGGGCGGGCTACGCGCTGCGCGTCGCCGACCTGACCTTCCGGCTCGCCGGGGAGTTCGGGTTCTGCTACGGCGTGGACCGGGCCGTCGAATACGCGTATGAGACTCGCACCAAGTTCCCCGGCAAGCGCACCTTCCTCGTCGGTGAGATCATCCACAACCCGCACGTCAATCAGAAGCTCGAGGCTATGGGCGTCTCGTTTCTCCATCGTCCTGACGGTGGCGCCTTTGATTTCTCGGGGATAGGTGTTGATGATGTGGTCATCTTGCCGGCGTTCGGCGTCACCGTGAGCGACTTCGAGCGGCTGCGCGCGATCGGGTGCGTGCTCGTCGACACGACGTGCGGCTCGGTGCTGAACGTGTGGAAGCGGGTCGAGTCGTACGCGCGCGACGGCTTCACGGCGCTGGTGCACGGCAAGAACTACCACGAAGAAACGAAGGCCACGTCGAGCCAGGTCAACAAATACCCCGGCGGCAAGTACGTGGTGGTGCGCGACATGACCGAGGCGCGGGTGGTGTGCGAATACATCGAGGGACGGGGGACGCGGGACGGGTTCGTGGAGCGCTTTGCGGAGAAGATGTCCCCAGGCTTTGATCCCGACCGCGATCTCGAACGGGTTGGTGTCGCGAACCAGACCACGATGTTGTCGGGCGAGTCGCTCGCGATCGCCGCCGAGATCGGGAAGAGCATGGCGCGGCGCTGGGGTGAGGCGGCCTTGGGGGATCACTTCCGCACCTTCGACACGATCTGCTCGGCCACCCAGGAGCGCCAGGACGCGGTGCTCAAGCTCATCGCCGAGCCGCTCGACCTGATGGTCGTGATCGGCGGGTACAACTCGAGCAACACGACGCACCTGGCGGCGATTTGCCAGCAGAAGGTGCCGACCTACCACATCGCCGATGCGACGTGCATCGATCCCGAGACGGGCGCGATCCGCCATCGGCCCGTGGGCGAGCACGACGAAACGCGGCAGGATCGGTGGCTCCCCGATGGGCCGCTGACGATCGGGGTGACCGCCGGCGCCTCCACGCCGAACAACAAGATCGGGGAGACGATCGAGCGGATCGCCACGCTGCGTGGGGTTTCTCTCCAGGAGGCGCTCGGCTAGACTTCGGGGTATATTCGGTCCAATGACTCTTTCCGGTTTTCACCCGTCCATCCAGCGCTGGTTCGGCGCCCGTTTCGCCGAGCCCACGGAGCCGCAGCGTAATGCCTGGCCCGTGATTCAACGTGGCGGCGACGTGCTGATCGCCGCGCCGACCGGCTCGGGGAAGACGTTCGCCGCCTTTCTCTCTGCCGTTGATTCGCTGCTGCGTCAGGGGCTGGATGGCACACTGCGCGACGAGACGCAGGTCCTCTACGTCTCACCGCTGAAAGCCCTCTCAAACGACGTTCAGAAGAATCTCGCCGAGCCGCTGGCGGAGATCCGAGCGGGGCTCGAGGCCGCTGGCTTGCCAGATGTCGCCGTGCGTACGCTGCTCCGCACCGGCGATACGCCCCAGGCCGATCGCCAGGCGATGGTCAAGCAGCCGCCGCACATCCTCGTCACGACCCCCGAATCGCTGTACCTGATTCTGACGTCGGAGCGGGCGCGCGAGATGCTGCGTACGGTCCGCACGGTCATCGTCGACGAGATCCACGCCGTCGCCCGCGACAAGCGCGGCAGCCATCTGGCGCTCTCCCTCGCGCGACTCGACGCCCTGACGGGCAAGCGCGCGCAGCGCGTCGGGCTATCGGCGACGCAGAAGCCCATAGACGAGATCGCCCGCTTCCTGGTCGGGACGAGTGCGCCACCACCCGAGATCATCGACTCCGGGCACGCGCGCACCCTGGACCTGTCGATCGAGATCCCAGCTTCTCCCCTCGAAGCAGTGATGGCGGGGGAGGTGTGGGAGGAAGTGAACACCCGCATCGCCGAGTTGATCGCGGAGCACCGCACGACGCTGGTGTTCGTCAACACGCGCCGCCTGTGCGAGCGGCTCGCGATGCAACTCTCCGAGCGCCTCGGCGCGGAGCAGGTGACCAGCCACCACGGCAGCCTTTCGCGGGAAAAGCGGCTCGAGGCGGAGGAGCGGCTCAAGCGGGGCGAGCTCAAGGCCTTGGTCGCCACCGCCTCACTCGAGCTCGGCATCGACATCGGGACCGTGGACCTCGTGATCCAAGTCGGGTCCACACGCTCGATCGCGACGCTGCTGCAGCGCGTGGGCCGCTCGGGTCACCGGCTGGCGTCGATTCCCAAGGGGCGGCTCTTCCCGCTGTCGCGTGACGAGCTGATCGAGTGCGCCGCGCTGGTCCGCGCGACGCGGGAGGGGAGGCTCGACCGGCTGATCATCCCGGCCAAGCCGCTCGACATCCTGGCGCAGCAGATCGTCGCGGCGGCGGCGTGCGAGGAGTGGAGCGAGGATGCGCTCTTCGACCTCGTCCGCTCGGCGTATCCCTACCGCGACCTGACGCGGCGCGAATTCGACGATGTCGTTCAGATGCTCGCCGAGGGGTTCACCACGCGGCGCGGGCGGCGCGCCGCGCACCTCCATTACGACGGCGTGAACCGCCGCGTGAAGGGCCGCCGCGGCGCTCGGCTCGCGGCCATCACGTCGGGCGGCGCCATTCCCGACCTCGGGGACTATCGCGTGATACTCGAGCCGACGGAAACGTTCGTCGGCACACTGAATGAAGATTTCGCGATCGAGAGCAACCCGGGCGACATCTTCCAGCTCGGCAACACGTCCTACGAGGTCGTGAAGGTCGAGTCGGGCCAGGTGCGCGTAGCCGACGCCAAGGGACAACCTCCGACCCTCCCGTTCTGGCTGGGCGAGGCGCCAGGTCGGACGATCGAGCTCTCCGAAGAGGTCTCGCGTCTGCGCCAGGACGTGGACGACCGGTTGCACGACCAGACGGCCGCGATCGGTTGGCTGGGCGACACGATCGGCCTCGCTGACGCGGCCGCCCGTCAGATCGTCGAGTACCTGGCGGCCACCAAGCAGATCCTCGGCGTCATCCCGACCCAGGCGTGCCTCGTGTTGGAGCGCTTCTTCGACGAGGCCGGCGGCATGCAGCTGGTGTTGCATGCGCCGTTCGGCAGCCGCATCAATCGCGCCTGGGGACTGGCGCTCCGCAAGCGTTTCTGCCGCAGCTTCAACTTCGAGCTGCAGGCGGCGGCCACCGAGGACGCGATCCTCCTGTCGCTCGGCGCGCAGCACAGCTTCCCGTTGGACGAGGTGTTCCAGTACTTGAAGCCGACGACCGCCGAGCATCTGCTGGTCCAGGCGATGCTCGACGCGCCGGTCTTCGGCACGCGCTGGCGCTGGAATGCGACCCGCGCGCTGGCCGTGCTGCGATTCCGCGGCGGTCGTAAGGTCCCGACGCCGCTGCAGCGGATGGATGCCGAGGACTTGGTCGCCGCCGTCTTCCCGGACCAGCTCGCCTGTCCCGAGAATCTCGTGGGGGATCGCGAGATCCCGGACCATCCGCTCGTGAACCAAACGATCGCCGACTGCCTGCTCGAGGCGATGGACTTCCCCGGGTTGCGGCACGTGCTCGAGGGGATGGAGGCCGGCAAGTACAAGATGGTGGCGCGGGACACGCCGGAGCCGTCGCCGCTGTGCCACGAAGTGGTGAATGCCCGGCCTTACGCATTCCTCGACGATGCACCGCTCGAAGAGCGCCGCACGCAAGCCGTGATCACACGTCGCGGTCTCGACGTGAAGACTGCCGAGGAGTTTGGGACGCTCGACGCGGCCGCGATCGCGCGGGTGCGGGAGGAGGCGTGGCCCGAGGCTGAGGATCGTGACGAGCTACACGACGCGCTGCTCGTCATGGGCGCGCTGCCGATTCGCACTGACTGGCTCGCGCTGTTCGGCGAGCTGCGCGGGGCGGGGCGTGCGACGACGCTGGACGGGCGGCTGTGGGTCGCGGCGGAGCGAGTCCCGATGCTCGCCGCGGCGTTCCCGGGCGGTGTGTGCGAGCCGCGGGTAGCCGTCCCCGAGCGCGAGAGTGCCAAGGCGTGGACACGGGAGGACGCGATCCGCGAGCTGGTACGTGGCCGCCTGGAAGTGATCGGCCCAACCACCGCGGCGGAGGTCGCCGGAGTGCTCGGGATTCCTTCCGGCGATATCGACGTCGCGCTCGCGGATCTCGAGCACGAGGGGTTCGCGCTGCGCGGGCGCTTCTCATCGGGCGTCCAAGTCACGGAGTGGTGCGAGCGACGGCTGTTGGCGCGCGTGCACCGCTACACGCTCGACCGGCTGCGCAAGGAGATCGAGCCGGTCACGGCGGCCGATTTCCTACGGTTCCTTTTCAAGTGGCAGCGAGTGGCGCCCGAGTCCAACGCCGAGGGTCCGGAAGGTCTCGCCGCGGTGCTCGATCTGCTCGACGGCTACGAGTTGGCGGCCGCGGCTTGGGAATCGGACGTCCTCCCCGCCCGTCTCGCTGACTACGATCCGTTGTGGCTCGACGGTCTGTGCCTCTCAGGGGAGACGGCCTGGGGACGCCTGACTGCCGCGCCGCACGCGGAAGGCGGAACGCGCAGCAAGTCGGGTCCGATCCGCACGACGCCCATCGCGCTCTTCCGGCGCGAACGCGGCGCCGTGTGGCAAGCGGCGAGCCCGGACCTCGATCCGGCGTCCCTCCCGTTGTCGCACACGGCGCGAGCCCTGGTCGCGACGCTGGACGAGCGCGGGGCGTCGTTCTTCGGCGACCTGGTGAACGCGACGGGCCTGCTGCGCAGCGAAGTCGAGAAGGGCCTGGGGGAGCTGGTCGCGTGGGGCCTCGTGTCGTCGGACAGCTTTGCGGGACTGCGCGCGCTGCTCGTGCCGTCCGCCCGGCGCACGCCGCTCAATCAGACGGGCGGATACCGGCGCCGCGGCCGGGTCGCCGCCTTCGGCGTCGAGACGGCGGGGCGGTGGTCCAGGGTGCGGCATCGTTCGCCCCTCCCCGACGAGCAGATCGCGGAGGCGATCGCGTGGCAGCTGCTGCGGCGTTACGGGGTGGTGTTCCGGCGCTTGGTACAGCGTGAAAGCCTGTTGGCGCCCTGGCGCGACGTGCTGCGCGTGTACCGGCGGCTCGAGGCGCGCGGCGAAGTGCGCGGGGGCCGGTTCGTCGGCGGGTTCTCCGGCGAGCAGTACGCCTTACCCGAAGCGATCGGCTTGCTGCGCTCAGTGCGGCGGGAGCCCGGAGCCGGCGAGCTGGTGGCGGTGAGCGGCGCGGATCCCCTCAACCTCATCGGGATCCTGACGCCGGGCGATGCGGTGCCTGCCGTGGCGACGAACCGCATTCTTTATCGCGACGGCGTGCCCGTTGCGGTCAAAGAGGGAGAAGGGAGAGGGGAGAAGTTCCTCTTGGATGCGAATCCCGAGGAGCGGGAGGTGTTGCGTACGGCTCTCGTGCGCCGCCGCATGGCGCCGCTCGTGCGGGCGTATCTGGGGAAGAGCCGCGCGGGCTAGGGCGTCGTTAGGTCGACCTTGACGATGGGCAGGTCCCAGTGAGCAGCGAGAATCTCGAAGCGCCGCTGCTCCTCGCGCTTGAAGGTCTCCTGATCCGGAAAGAGCCGGCGTAGCTCGGCCTCCGGGAACGCTTCGTGCGGCGCCGCCGCGTTCTTCCACACGAGCGTGATCCGGTAATCCCAGCGTCCGTCCTCCGTGCCGTGAAACCGCGGCGCCTCTGCCCGGATCTCGAGGATGTTCCCCAGCTCCTTCTGCCGCTGCAGCACCGGGTAGTGATTCTTCTTGAAGAGCCGGATGAATTCGTCGGCGAAGCCCCACCGCGCCTTGTAGTAGTACTCGACCACGAATGGCGTGCTGGCGCCCGCGGGCGGCGCTTGCGCCGCCGCCGAAGTAACCGCCCCGAGCAGCAGAAGTAGCGCTGGAATCTTCATCGATTTCTCCTTGTCAGACTTTCAGCTTCTCGAAGTACTTGGTCCGCAGTTTCGCCACCTTGGGCGCGATCACCGCGCGACAGTAGGGCTGGCTCGCGTTGCGCGCGTAGTAATCCTGGTGGTAGCCCTCGGCCGGGTAGAACTGCTCGAGCGGCACGACCTCCGTGACGATCGGATCGTCCCACACCTTCTCTGCCTCGAGCTCCTTGATCGCCCGCTCGGCCTCGGCTTTTTGGTCCGCCGAGTGATAGAAGATGCCCGAGCGGTACTGCGTTCCCTCGTCGTTACCCTGGCGGTTCAAGGTCGTCGGGTCGTGGATCGTAAAGAACACGTCGAGCAGGTCCCGGTACGAAATCACCGCCGGATCGTAGGTGATTTGCGTGACCTCGGCGTGTCCGGTGGCGCCGGTGCAGACGGCTTGGTACGACGGGTTGGGGACGTTCCCGCCCGTGTATCCCGACACGACCTTCGTCACGCCGCGCAGCTGCTGGAAGACGGCCTCGAGGCACCAGAAGCAGCCGCCGGCGAGTGTGGCGAGTTGGGTGGTCATAGCACTAGGTAAACAATGTGGGGTTCCGTTAGTGGGTCGCGAGGTAGCGGAGCACCACCTGATTGTAGTACGCCGGGTTGGTGGCGTGCATGGCGTGGTCGGCGGCCGGAATGGTGGCGGTCGAGTCGTTCTGCAGACAGCGCGCGAGCTCGGCGGTGATGGCGTGGAACACGGGTGGGCTGTGGTCGCCGTTGACGAGCAGCACCCCCGTATGGAGCGCCCCGAGGTCGGCGCACGCCAGCGGCGGCATGTACTGCTCGCGGTTGGCGAGCATCTCGTGGCGCATCTCGAACGAGTGGGCGAGAATCGTCGCGCGGGCCGTTGCGGGGAGCCGGTCGAACCGCCCGGGAGTGCCGCTCTCGCCATCGACGAACGCGCGGAGCCCTCCGACAGAATCTCGGCGCGCGAATGCGGCCCGGGCGGGATCGAGCGTTCGCGTGAAGAAGGCGCGGCGCATCGCGTCGCCCTCCGGGGTGCGGTTCAGGAGCGGCATGATCGGCGGCTCGCCCAGCACAACCGAGCGCACCAACTCGGGATGCTCGAGGGCGAGGACCAATGCGGTGTATGCCCCGTACGAGGCGCCCACGATGTGAGCGGGGGCGAGGTCGAGCTGCAACAGCAGCGCGGCGAGGTCGTCGGCATGGAGCATCGGCGAGTAGGTCTGGTCGTCATTCTGTGGCGGGTTGGGTGGGTGATACCGCCGGCTGTAGACCAGCACGCGGTGCGTTTGGGAGAAGGTGGCGATCTGGGCGTCCCAGTCCCTGACGTCGCCGAGGCTGCCGTGCACGAACACGACCGGCGTGCCCGAGTCCCCCACGATCCGGTACGCGAGCGTGGCCCCGTTCACCAGGGCGGAGTTGAGGACGAGCGTGGCAGCCGCCCTGGCGGGCCCGCCTGGGGCGGTCGCGGGTGCGGGAGCGGACGGTCGTGGTGCCGGGGCGCCGCCGCAGGCCGCGGCGAGGCAGACAGCGGCGAGGCCAAAGCGTGTCATGCGGAACGCTGTGAGCGGGCCTCCCCGCCGTCAAGCCAGCTAGATCTGGGTCCTCCGGTTCGCCATCAGGTGGAGCAGCCCCCTGATAATCCCGTGGAGCACGATGTACGCCACGATCGCGATAATGATCGGGAGCGCCAGCGTGCCGCCGCCTTCCGCTGTCGGGCTCGCCACGATCCCGCGAAACATCGCGTAGAAGGGATCCGTGATGGCGCGGATCAGTTGCACGAAGCCGGTGCTGGAGTTGGCTCCGATCAAGGCGAGCACGAGGCGAACGAGCAGCAGTGTATAGATGACGTAGAAGACGTAGTCCACGACTTGTGAGAAGCGCGCCAGGCCGCGCGCACGTCCCACCGCGCGATCCCGGCTGACGACCTGATCGATCGCCTTACCGCGGAGGTTTCCGGCGACCTTGTCCAGGCGCTGACTTTCAGTCTTCGTCGGGTATTCAGCACGGTGGGCGATGTCGGCGTTTACATCGTGCGCGACCTGGGATTTGATCGAAGCTTGCTGGGCGTCTCGACGGGCTTCGTCGACCGCCACCTTATGATCTTCCATGGTTTCTCCTCGTTGAGTGTCCTCCCGAGGATAGTCCCGACTCCCGGCCTCAGGTATAGGTCGAAAGGGCTAACCCCAATCCTTCGAGTCCGGCGCCACACGACGCATCGTCTTGAGAAAAGGCCCGCACTGCAGGCCTTCCACCTCTTCCGCGATCACGTTGACCGTCCCGTCATCCTTGGCGAGTGTGCCGTGTACCCACAGGAACGGCTCGCCCCGCACCGCCGCGCGGTAGCGGTCGTAGACGTCGGGCCGGACGATCACGTTCGACATCCCGGCTTCGTCCTCGAGCAGCACGAAGACGAACCCCTTGGCCGTCTCGGGGCGCTGGCGCGCTACGACGAGCCCGGCGACCTCGATCGGCGCGCCGTGCTCGCGCGTCGCGAGTTTGTCGCTCGGCACGATTCCCGGCGGCAGCACTTCGCGCACCAGGCTGAGCGGATGCGCGCCGGCAGAAAAACCGATCGTCGCGTATTCGGCGAGCAGCCGCTCGTGGGCAGCCAGCCCGCCGAAGGGCAGGTGTTCGTGGGGGTGGTCGAGCGCCAGCTCGAGCTGGCGCCGGCCACGTCCATCGCCGCTCTGATCGGCTTTGGGGGGGAGCCATAGCCCCACCTGCCAGAGCAGCTCCCGGCGCGTGAGCCCGAAGTCGTCGCACCCGCCCACCCAGACGAGGGCCTCGATCGCCGTGCGCTTCAATCCCGGCGGGGCGCGTCTTACGAAATCCCCCACGCCGCGGTACGGACCGCGTTGCTCACGCTCGAGGACGGTGGCTGTGGCGGTTTCCTCGCTCCAATTGCGCACGAAACCGAGCCCCACCCGTAGGGCGCCGCCCTCGACTGTGCACCACACGTCGCTGGCGTTCACGTCGGGGGGGAGGATTTGGACATCGTTGCGTTGCGCGTCCCGGCTCAGGACGTCGAGTGAGTAGAATCCCATCGGTTGGTTATTGAAAAGGCCGACGTAATACTCGACCGGGTGATAGTGCCGCAGCCACGCCGACTGGTAGGCGAGCAGACCGAATGCCGCCGCATGCGACTTGGGGAATCCGAATTCACTGAACGCGATCACCTGCGTGAACACTCTTTCGGCCGTGGCCTCGGGAACGCCGCGGGCAAGCGCGCCGGCGCGGAACTCTTCCCAGAACCCGCCCATCAGCTCGCGCGAGCGGCGCCGGCTCATCGCGCGACGCAGCGCCTCCGCCTGGCCCGACGAGAACCCCGCGAGCGCCTGACAGACCTGGAGCACTTGGTCCTGATAGAGAATCACGCCCAGGGTCTCGCCGAGACATTCGCGCAGCAATGGATGATCGACCGGTGGCTCGTAGGGGCGGCCCGCCTCCCGCGCGTGGCGTTGGGCTTCGCGGCGCCGCACGTAAGGATTCACCGCCCCGCCGACGATGGGGCCGGGGCGCACGATCGCCACCTCGACGGCGAGATCGCCCAGATCGCGCGGGCGGGTGCGGCGCAGCATCTGGATCTGCGCCCGGCTCTCGATCTGGAACAGACCGACGGTGTCGCCCGCGCAGATGCGGTCGTACACGGCGGTGTCGTTAAAATCGATGCGTGAGAGATCTGGAGGCCGGCCCTCTTTGCGCGCGATCAGCTCGACGCACTCCTCCACCAGCGACAGCATCCCGAGGGCGAGGAAATCGATCTTGATGAAGCGCGCGTCGTCGCACGAGTCCTTGTCCCACTGGCAGACAACCCGGTCTTCCATGGCGGCGCGCTCGAGCGGCACGATCTCCACGAGGGGCCGGGAGGAGATCACCATGCCGCCGACGTGCTGGGACACGTGCCGCGGCAGTCCTCGGACTTCTTCGGCGAGCTCGCACAGCTCCTTCCAGAGCGGGGCGTCCTTGCGTCCCGCGAAGCCCGGGAGCTGCTCCAGCTCTTCGGCCAGTTCGCCCGAGCGCCGGTCCGCCAATTTCGCTACCAGCTCGATCTCCCCGAGCGGCAAGTCGAGCGCCTTGCCGATCTCGCGCACCGCCGAGCGCAGCCGGTAGGTGGGGAACGAGCAGACGAGGCCGACGTGCTCGTCGCCGTAGCGCTTGTAGACGCGGCGGATCAGCTCTTCGCGGATCTCGCGGGGGAAGTCCAGGTCGATGTCGGGGACCGAGGCGAGCGTCTCGTTCAAAAAGCGGCCGAGGAAGAGGTGATTCGCGATCGGGTCGATGTGCGACAGGCCGAGCAGGTAGCAGACGATGGACGACACCGACGAGCCGCGCCCCCGGCCCGGGAGGAGATTCCCTGACGCGCGGCGCGAGCCGCGGCGCACGTCGGCCGCCACCTCGCGCGCCAACTCGAACAGGTCGTGATAGACCAGGAAGAAGCCGCTGAGCCGGTGGTGTTCGATGAGCGCGAGCTCTTCGGTAAGGCGCCGTTCGGCGGCGGGGCGGTGGAGGGAGTCGTCGGGGTAGCGATCGCTCATGCGGGCGCGGCACAGCTCGGCGAGTGCGACCGGAGCGGGGGCGCGATCCGCCCCGCGGAAGTCGGGGAAGGTGTAACCGAGGTCGCGCGTCATATCGAAGGCCCGGCAGCGCTCGGCGATGGCCAAACCATTGGCGACAGCATCCGGACAGTCTTTGAACAGCGACACGACTTCTTCCAGTGGCCGCAAGTAAAATTCGCTGTTGGGATGGCGGGCGCGATGCGAGCCGTCGAGCGTCGTGCGATGGCGGATCGCGACCAGGACGTCGTGCAGCCGATGCCGCTCGCGACGGTGATAATGGACGCCACCGGTCGCCACGACGCCAAGCTGCAAGGACTCGGCGAGGTCGATCAACGCCCGCGTCAGGGTTAAATCGCCCCGCACGCGATTGCGCTGTAGCTCGACGAAGAACCGGTCCCTCCCAAACACCGCTCGGCAGCGCTCGGCGAGTTTCCGCGCCGCCGTGAGTCCTTCGGCTTCGAGCGTCCGCGGCAGCAGGCCGTCACGCCGGCATCCCGAGAGCACGATCAGCCCTTCCTGGCGCGCCGCGAGCGAATCGAATGCGAGCCGCGGGTCGAGGCGGTCGGCACCGAGGTGAGTCTCGGTGAGGAGCCGGCACAGGTTCGCGTAGCCCTGCGGCGTCTCGGCGAGCAGCGTCAGATGCGCGCCGTCGACGAGCGTCACTTCGGCACCGGTGATCGCCTGGAGGCCGA
>Ga0070696_100001724_pt1 | contig 14338 bp, 12 predicted proteins | sample KBSK1253metaG_FD_65474 | JGI IMG/M metagenome (GOLD analysis project Ga0070696, IMG submission 65474) | Corn, switchgrass and miscanthus rhizosphere microbial communities from Kellogg Biological Station, Michigan, USA - KBS K1-25-3 metaG | ecosystem: Host-associated > Plants > Roots >... | reverse complement strand
CAGCTTCGCGGGCGGCACCTTGCGGCCGTCGAACGACAGCGCCCAGAAGCCGGAAATATCATGAGGCACCTGCGCGCCGGCGGCCGCTCCGAACGAGCAGGCTGCGATCAGCGCCGCGATCGCGGCGCGCATCAGTGTCTTCATGGTCAATGTCTCCCGCCTTCGCGCTGCGGGCTTCGGTGGGCAGGCGATAACTGCTCGGCGACGAACCCGCCTCTCGAGCGATCGCGAAGCCAGATTGCGCCGAACACGGCGAGCAGGATGGCCGGCAGCACCGCGACGGCGCGGAACGACGTTTGCGCCGCGATGCTCAGGACGCGATTCAACTCTTCACTGCCCGGCGCCAGCGCGTTGAAGGCCGCTTCCCCGCCGGCCGCCGCGATCTTCGTACGGTCGTAGATGGCGCCCATGATCGGCAGCACGAATTGGATGGACAGCGTCCCCGCGGTCCCCATCAGTCCCATCAGCAGCGCGCCGCCACGCGGAAAGCGCTCCGATGCCGTCGCGAGCATGGTCGGCCACATGTAACAGACCCCGGCCCCCCACAGCGTCGCCGCCAGCAGGCCGGTGACCGGCGAGTTCGCCACGCTGAGCGCGGCCAGGCCGAGCGACGCCATCAGGCACGACACCCAGAGCAGGCCGACCGAGGACAGCTTGTGCACGAGCGGTCCGGCGAAGTGACGGGCGACGAACATCAGCGCGCTGACGTAGACGAGCAGCAGGATGCCGGGCATGTGCACGGTGCGGCTCAGCGCGAAATCGACCCATTGGCCCGGGGCGAGCTCCGAGGCCGCCGTGAGGAACATCGACGCGAACAGGACGATGAAGAGCGGGTTCGCCAGCTCGCGGAACATCTGCCCCATCGACACGCCTGCGGCGGCCCGTTCGGTCGGGGGGAACCTCACGCCGATGCAGAGGAGCGCGACGAGAATCCCCGGGATCGCAATGAAGGCGAGCTTGGCCTGCCATCCCAGTCCCGCCGCCGACATGGCGACGCCGAGCAGTCCGCCAATCACCAGCCCGCCCGGCCACCAGGCATGGACCGCGTTGAGACGTGCCGCCTTGTCCCGTGGATAGAGGCTGGTCATCAGCGGGTTGATCACCGTTTCAACCAGTCCCCAGCCGATGCCGAGCACGAGCGCACCCGACCAGAGCACGGTGTAGACACCGGCCCCGGTCGCCAGGCTGCCGGCAAACACCATGATCAGGTTTCCGGCGGCCAGCAGGATGCCCGACAGCGGCAGCAGCAGTCCCATCCCGATCACGTCGAGCAGCGGGCTGCCGATGGCGATCGTCAGCGCGAACCCGAGAAACGGGATGCCGAGAATCGCGCCGATCATTTCTCCCGAATGGGCGCTGTCGATTGGATCGAGAAAGATTCGCTGGATGTCCGCGGCGCTGTTGGCGCGCAGCGACGCGGCGATGCCCGCGGTCGTCAGCGCGAGCGCGCTGACCAGAAACAGGCGTGTCTTGTCATACGTGGCGTCGCGGTCAACGGACGTGCCCGGAGCGGTCGCGGCGATTGGCCTGGCCATGTGAGATGCGAACTCCCGTTACGTCCACCACGCATCGGCGGGCGGCTCGGTCAGGACGACGCGGCCGAGCAGATCCACGGCCGCACGCAGCCCCTCGTCCACCGACGCCAGCGCATCCTCGTGCTCGATGCTGATGACGTAGTCATAGCCGGCCAGGCGCAGCGCGCTGACGATGCGCTTCCATTCGAGCTCGTCGTGGCCCCAGCCGACGCTGCGAAACAGCCACGAGCGCGCCTGCAGGTCGCGGTAGCTCTTCGTGTCGAGCACGCCGTTGACGGCAACGTTCTGGCGATCGAAGGCGAGGTCCTTGGCGTGGACGTGAAAGATCGAGTTGCCGAGCGCGCGAATCGCGCTCGGCATGTCGACGCCCTGCCAGTACAGGTGGCTCGGGTCGAAGTTGATGCCGACGGCCTCGCCTGCGGCCGCGCGCAGCTTCAGCATCGTCTCGACGTTGTAGACGAGGAAGCCGGGATGCGCCTCGAGGGCGACCTTCACGCCATGACTGGCCGCGAACGTCGCCGCCTCGGTCCAGTACGGGATGGCTTTCTTCTCCCATTGCCAGTCGAGCACCTCGGCAAACTCGGGCGGCCACGGCGTGGTCACCCAGTTCGGATGCTTCGCGTCCTCGGAGTCGCCCGGGCACCCGGAGAAAGTGACGACCACCGGCACGTCCATGCGATGCGCGAGGCAGACGGTCTTTCGAAACAGGTCGTCGTACTGCTTCGCGAGGTCCGCGTCGGGGTGCAGCGGGTTGCCGTGGCAGGACAGGGCGCTGATCGTCAGCCCGGCGTCGGCGATCATCGCGCGGTAATCGGCGAGACGCCGCGGATCCTTCAGCAGGCACTCCATGTCGAGGTGACCGTTGCCGGGCCAGCCGCCGGTGCCGATTTCGAGCGCCTGCACTTTTTCGAGCGCTTGCACCTTCGCCAGCATCTGCCTCACGTCGAGCCCGCCGAAGACCGGCGTGAAGAGACCAAGTTTCAACGGATACCTCCAACCAGCTCGACGCTCTGCACTTTCGTCCACGTGCCGCCGTTGCGATGGCTCGCGAGGACGGCATCGACCAGGCATGCGACGCGGTAGCCATCCTCGAAGGTCGCGAAGGCGGCACCGCGCCGGTCGCCGGGCGCACGGCCGTCGGCGATGAACGAGTAGATGTCGCGGATGACGTTCGCGAACGCGTCCGCCCATCCCTCCTGATGGCCGCCGGGCAGGTGCGCGTACCGCCGCGCCGCGGGTCCCATCAGCGACGGATCCTTGGCGAGGATCTGGTTGGCTTCGTCGCGGTGGCCGATCCAGAGCTCGTTCTGCTGCTCCTGGCGCCAGCGAATCGACGCGTCCGCCGCGTTGAGCTCGATCCAGAGATCGTTCTTGTGGCCGGCGCAGACCTGGCCGATGGTCGCGCAGCCGCGGGCGCCGTTCTCGAAGCGCACGAGGATCGTGGCGAGGTCCTCGCTCTTCACCCGGAACGGCTCGCGCCTGTCGCCCGCCGCACCGGAAAACGCCTCGGGGCTGTCCGCCGGCCGGTACCGGATCGGCACCACGGTTGCGAGATCGGCGAGCACCTCGACGATCGGCGAACCGACGACGTGCTGCGCGAGGTCGCACCAATGCGAGCCGATGTCAGCGAACGCGGAGCTCGCGCCCCCTTTGTCCGGTTCGAGCCGCCAGGAGAAATCGGTCGGCTTGAGCAGCCAGTCCTGCAGGTATCCGCCCTGTACGAAATGCACCGGGCCGAGGTCGCCCTGCGCGATCATGGCGCGCGCCTGCTGCACCAGCGGATTGCCGCGATAGTTGAACGTCACGGCGTGCACGATTCCCGCGTCCGCCGCGGCCGTCCAGAGCGCGTGCGCCTCCGTCGCGGACGAGGCGAGCGGCTTCTCGGAGATGATGTGCTTGCGATGCGCGATCGCCGCGCGGATCACCGGCCCGTGCAGGAAATTGGGCGTGGTGTTGTGGATGACGTCGACGTCGGGATCGCCCGCGAGTTCGTCGAACGAGCCATAAGCCTTCGGCACGCCGACCGCCGCGGCCTTCTCGCGCGCGAGCGCCTCGTTGCCGTCGGCAATGGCCACCACGTCGACGAAGCCCAGGCGGCGGACCGCGTCGATGTGATGCATGCCGACAAAGCCGGGGCCGACCAGCCCCATTCTGATTCGTGTCATACGTCCCCGTCGGGCACCCTGTCCCCCATCACCGCGCCTGATGTAACCGGTTGCGATGCTATCGCATTTCGCCGCGCACGTGACGGGCCGCAGGAAAGGCTCCCCGCGGCCCGCGCTCGACTCAGAAGATGTATTTGACGGCGAATTGCATCTGGCGCGGGATGTTGTTGCCGGTGCTCGAAATCGACCCGAAGTTCGCGTTGCCCAGCCCGCTGTTCGGCACCACGAAGTTCGGCGTGTTCGTCACGTTGTAGACCTCGGCGCGCAACTGGAGCTTCGTCTGGTTGTACACGGCGAAGTCCTTGAAGAACGAGAGGTCGAGCCGGCGATTCGCCGGCCCGTGCAGCACCGTTCCCGGCGTGCTGCCCGGCGTGAACTGCGCCTGCGGGGCGAAGCACTCGGTCTTGAACCACTTCTGGAGCGTCCGCTGATCTTTCGGCAGCGTCGGATCGCACACCACATCCGGACGGTCGCCTCCACCGGTGTTCATGCGCGCCGCGGCGTTGGTGACCGTGAACGGGAAGCCGCCCTGCCAGAACGCCACGCTGTTGACCTGCCACCCGCCGAGCAGGCCTCCGGCGACGCCCTTGAGCGACTTGCCCCACGGCAGCTCGTAGTTCGCGGTGAGCACCCAGCGGTGACGGATGTCGAGCGCCGCGTCGGACCACTCGAAGACGTACCCGCTCCACGGCGCGAACGTGTACTGCTGCGCGTGCGCGAACGAGTAGTGCGTGTTGAAGGTCAGCCCCTTGCTGTACCGCCGCTGGAAGATCAGCTGCAGCGCGTCGTACTGGGTCTTGCCCTGGTTGGTCCACAGCTGAATGTTCGTGACCCCCGGGTAGGTCGACGCGAACACGCGCCGCGGCTGGACGGCGCCGGCACCCGCGGGCGCGAAGTTGATCTGCGGATTGATCGCCATCCCGTGTCCGCGCTGGCCGACGTAGCCCACGGAGACGACGTTGTCGCCGAGCTGCCGCTCGACCATCGCGTTGAACTGATGGACGCGGTTCGCCTTGAAGTCGAGCCCCGTCGCGATGAGCGCACCCGAGAGGTTCGACAGGTCGTTGGTCGCCACCGGCGGCAGCCCGTCCGCGAGCCGCACGTTCGGCAGCAGGCCCGACGCGCCGGTGCTCGTGATCGGGCCGTAGTTCGCCGTGAACGGCGGGTTCTTCAGATACGACGTCGAGGCGGTGTTGCCGGGGAAATACGTGATTCCGTAACCGCCGCGCACGACCGTCAGCGGCGTCACCGTCGCCGCGAAACCCAGCCGCGGCGCGACGTCGGTGTAATCGGTCTTCACGCCGGCCGTGCGCGACACGCCGTTCACGCCCGCCACGAGCATCTGCCTGGTCGCCGGGTCGAAGTTCGCGAGGTGATTCCCTTCCTCGGTGAACGGCGTGAAGACGTCGTAGCGGAGCCCGAGGTTCAGCGTCAGCCAGGAGGTCGTCCGCCAGTCGTCCTGCCCGTACAGCACCGGCTCGTTCGTGTGGTACTTCGGGTCGAACGGATTCAGCGCGCGAACGACGGTCGAGGGATACCCGAGCAGCAGCGACGCGATGGTGTTGCCGCCGGCGCCCGCGCCGTTGTTCGTCAGCAGCGAGTCGAACGTCCACACGCCGACGGGCGAGATGCTCTGGAGCACCGAGAACTGCCGGAGGATCACGCCGCCGCCCATCTTGATGTTGTGCGAGCCCGCCGTCTTCGTGATCGACGCGGCATACTGCTGCGTCCGATCGCGCGTGCTGAGCGGCACCGCCTGCGCGTCGCCGATGAGCGCGTAGCCCGTCGTCGACATCAGCGGCATGCCGGAGGTCAGCGTGTCGACGTTCGCGTTGGGGATGCCGAACTGCGTGCCGAGGTTCTTGCCGTAGTTGGCAGGAAGCGAGTTGATGTCGGGGTGGTTGTAGCTGCCCTTGAACTCGCCGATCAACGTCGGGTTGAACACGCGGACGTAGCTGGCGACGAAGTTGTTCGCGGTCGTGTGGTTCGGGCCCGGGAACGCGCCGCCCGCGGCGATGCCGCCGACGATGCAGTTCGGGTCGATGCCGCTGACAATCGGGCAGGCGCCAGGCGTGAAGGTGTTCACACGGTTGTACGAGTAGCGCGCGAACACCGAGTTGTTGCCGTCGAACCGGTGATCCACGCGGAAATCCGCGGTGTCCATGTTCTGCGTGCGCAGGGTGGTGCTCGCGTAGTTGTTCGCCAGGCCCGGCTGGTTCGGCAGCGGGTAGAGCGCGATCAGGCGCGCGGCAATCGGGTCGATGCGGTTCGCCGGAACGACGTTGCCCGGGAATGTCACGCGCGGGCCCGTCGTCGGGTCGAAGATGGGCGTCGAGAGCTCCGAGAAGTCACCGGCGCGCATACGCGCCGTCGGGACCGTAATCAGGTTTGCGACACCCTGCCGGCTCCGGAAGCCCTCGTAGTCGGCGAAGAAAAAGGTCTTGTCCGTCCTGATCGGACCACCAAGGCTGCCGCCGAACTGGTTCTGCTTCAACACCGGGCGCTGCTTCGAGAAGAAGTCCGCCGAGTCGAACTTGTCGCTGCGGCCGAACTCGTACACGGTGCCGTGGAGCTGATTGGTGCCGGACTTGGTCAGGATGTTGATGACGCCGCCCTGCGTGCGGCCCACGTCCGCCGAGTAGAGGTTGGTCTGCACCTTCACTTCGGCGATCGCATCGATCGAGGGCTTCACGCCGACCGTACCGATGGCGCGCTCGTTGTTGTCGAGCCCGTCGATCAGCTGATTGTTCTGCGTGTCCGCGGTGCCGTTGACGGAAACGGAGGACGTCTGTCGACGATCGTCCGGACGCGTGCCGTTGGCGGTGGAGCTCACGGCCCCTTCATTCGCACCCGGAATCAGCTGCACCAGGCGGATGATGTTGCGGCCGGCGACGGGAAGATCCTGAACGGCCTTTTCGTTGATGAGCGTGCTCACGGTGGAGGCGTCGGTCTGGAGGACCGCGGCTTCGGCGGTGACCTGGATGCTCTCGCTGACCGTGCCGACGCCCAGCTTCGCGTCGAACCGCGCCCGGTCTCCGCTGGCGACCGTCACGTTGGTCGTCTGGGTCTGGAAGCCCTGAAGCTCGATCGTCACGGCGTAGGGGCCGATCGGCAGGAGATTGAACACGTAGTCGCCGGTCTCGTTGGTGACCTGCGTGCGGGTGTCGCGGGTGGCGGTGTTCACGATCGTAACGGTCACGCCGGGCAGGACGCCCCCGCTCGAATCGGTGACGCGGCCAAGGATGTCCGCGGTGGTGCCCTGTGCCTGGGCCGCGGCGGCCAGCAACAGGCAGAGAACCCCGAGGACGGCACGCCGAACGAACGTCATAGTTGGCTTCTCCTTGTGTAACCGGTGTCGCGGCTTGATGTAACCGGTTGCAGATGGTAACCGATTGGCGCCGGGCGCGCAAGGCCGCGCCGGGAACCCGATAGATGTAACCGGTTGCATTTCGTGTATCATTCCCCCGCCCGTGACAGCCCTGCTCCACGCCCTGCAAGACAGCGCCTTCTCCGCCTGGGTCGTCGGCTCCGACTCGATCTGGGCCTACCCGATGATCCTCACCATGCACACCGTCGGCCTCGGCATCGTCGTCGGCGCCGCCGTGATCATCGACTTCCGGCTGCTCGGCGTTGGCCCCGGCATCCCGCTCGAGGAAATCGCGCGCGTGTTCCCGATCTTCTGGACGGGATTCACGATCAACCTGATCAGCGGGCTGATGCTGTTCATCTCCGAGGCCGCGGACAAGGCGACCCAGCCTGTGTTTATGGTGAAGCTGCTGCTGATCGCGATCGGTGTCGTCGTCACCGCGCGCATCCGGCGATGTGTCTTCGGTGAGGGCACGCCCGCCAGGCTCGTGCCGCCGGGCGCCAGGACGCTCGCGATGAGTTCCCTGGTGTTGTGGGCCGGTGCGATCGTCACCGGACGGTTGATGGCGTACTTGAAATAGAAGGGCCGACCTGAAGGTCGGCCCCTACGACAAGAGCGGGACGATTGATAGCGTATTTGAAATAGATGCAGGGGCCGACTTTTTTCAATCGGACGTAGGGGCCGACCTTTCCGCCTCCGCCAAGGCTACGGCGGACCCGCCGTAGCGCAAAGCGCGGAGACGGGCAGGTCGGCCCTGCGATGCGAGGATCATGGATCCGTTTTCCGCGTGGCTCGAAGGGACGCGTATCTCGACCGCGATGCGCAACATGACGTGGCTCTGGCCGGCGTGCGAGTCGCTCCATTTCATCGGGCTTGCGCTGCTGATTGGCGGCGCCGGCTACTTCGACCTGCGGCTGCTCGGCTTCATGCGGCGCGTCCCGATGGCGGCGGCGAAGGCGTTCATGCCGTGGGCGATCTCCGGCTTCGCGATGAACATGGCGACGGGCACGCTCTTCTTCGTCATGGCCCCGCACATGTATGTCCCAAGCGCCGCCTGGTGGGCCAAGGTGTTCTTCATCATTCTCGCCGGCCTGAATGCGATGTTCTTCGAGACCACGCTCGGGACGCGCGTGATGCTGCTCGGCCCGAACGAAGACACCCCGACGTCGTTCAAGATCGTCGGCGCCGTCTCGCTCTTCGCCTGGTTCGCGGTGCTGTTCTTCGGCCGGATGCTGCCGTATATCGGAACCGGCAACTGATGACTCACATTCGGCGGTTTTCATGCGCGATCGCCGCGTCGCCCGGCTTCCCCGTCCACTCTCGGAAATCGGCTGCGGGATGTGGGGCATGGGCGACCGTCCGTGAGCGGGCCCTTGCGCCGGCGTGGGGAATCCGCTAGCATCGGGCCGTTTGCAACCGGTTACATCGGCTTGCGACGCGCAACGCTGACGGGCCACGCCGCGCGGGAGGATGACGTGACAGACATGCGCATGAACAGACGAGACATGCTGAAGGGCCTCTCCGCGCTGGCGGCGCTGAGGGCCGTCCCGGTTGTGGACCTGTGGGCAGCGAAGGTGGACTCCACCTACAAGGGTGTGAAGCTCGGGCTGATCACCGGCTCGCTGAACCCGCTGCCGGCCGTGCCCGGGAAGGATCCGATCGACGTCATCATCGAGAACTGCCTCGCCATCGGCGCCGCCAACGTCGAGCTGGTCAACGTCGGCGGTCAGACGCCGCCGCAGGTGGTCAACGGCGGCCGCTTCGGACAGGCGCCGGACCGGAGCACGCCCGAGTACCTGAACTCACGGGAAACGCTCCGTCAGTGGCGCATCAATCTGCCGCTCGATCGCTTCCGCGAGGTGCGGAAGAAGTTCGACGACGCCGGGCTCAACCTGTTCTCGTACGTCTACACGATCGACGACGACATGACGGACCCGGAGATCGACGCGGCGTTCCGCCAGATGCAGGCGCTCAAGGTCGGCGTGTTCTGCACGAACCAGACCCGCGTCACGATGGCGCCGCGCATGGCGCCCTTCGCCGACAAGTACAAGATCAAGCCGGCCTGGCACCCGCACGACAACATCGACTCACCCGTGGAAGTCGCCACCGCCGAGACGCTCGAGAAGCTGCTCGCCATGTCGAAGAGCTTCGCGATCAACCTGGACATCGGCCACTTCACCGCCGGCAACAACGACGCGGTCGCCTTCCTGAAGAAGCACCACGACCGGATCACGCACCTGCACGTCAAGGACCGCAGCCGGAACCACGGGCCGAACGTGCAGCTGGGCGAAGGCCAGACCCCGATCAAGGAATGTCTCGCCTTGATCCGCGACAACAAGTGGCCGATCTACGCCATCGTCGAGCGCGAGTTCCGCGGGCCGGGGACGCCGGTCGACGAAACGAAGTGGCAGATGGACTATATGAAGAAGGCGCTGGATTCGACGACGTAGCGAGGTTATCGCGCCGGCGCGGGCGCTGGAGCTTCGGTCAGAAACCGCGCGCGCGCGGCGTCGTTCGCGATGCAGTTGGTCACGCGCGGCTCGCTGATCGAGGGGACCTTGTAATACCGGAACGAGTACGCGTGCGGGCGCCGGAACACCGTCGCGTCGGTCCACGTGAACGTGACGACGAGCTGCTGGCCATCGGCGGCGAGCCGGTACTGTTCCGTGAGACGCGAACGCGCCGTCCGGTAGCCGCCGCCCGGAATCGCCGTGATGCCGCGCTCGTTGAAGCCGACGGTGTCGACGACGAGCGTCCCCCCATCCCACCGGCCGACGGAGTGACCGTTGGTCGTCCCCTCGAGCTCCTCGGCGTCGGGGTGCTTCCGGCCGTCGGTATACACGTAGCGGGTGGACGAGGGTGATTTCGCGACCATCCCGATCACCCCGGCGCTCTGGCGGATGTCCAGCGTCGCGCGATCGTTCATCAGCGCGGGCATGCCGATGTTGAGGCAGCCGCGGATCGCCTCGAGATCCTTCTTTCGCCGCGCTTCGGCTGCCGCCTGCGCCGGGGCCGTCAACGCCGCGGCGGGGACGTTGAAGCTGTCGAACCGCAGCTCCCAGTAACCGGAGAGATCGGGGCGCGCGGCGGAGCCGCCGCCCTGCGCGAGCGCCGCCGGCGCACTGCCGAGCACCATCACGAGCGCGGCGAGGACGTGCAGCCTCACTACTTCTCGACCTGATCGGTGATGTATTTCGGCTGCGGACCCGTCGGCGCCTCCTCGTTGTTCTCGATCGGAATCCCCTCGGCCAGCCGCTTGTACGTGTACGAGTAGGTGTGAGGCGCGAGCAGCACGGTCGGGTCTTCCCACGTGAACGTCACGGAGAGCTCGTCGGGGCTCGCAAGGCGGTACCGCTCGACCAGGTGCGTCGTGTCCTTCGCCCGGCCGCCGCCCGGAGTGAGCATCACCGGCCTCCGGCTGTCGCAGACCCGCGGCGCAAACCCGATCGTGTCTACGACGAGCGTGTCGCCTTCCCAGCGGCCAACGGAGTGCCCGAACCCGCTGGGCACGTAGGAAGGCGCCTTCACGTCGGGATGCGGACGGCCGTCGGTGTAGATGAACCGGCCGCGGTTCGACTCCGCGCCGATGAGGATTTCGTCGCGCGAGGCGACGATGTTGAGCGGCGGCGACGAGGCCATCATCATCGGCAGGTTGCCCACGGGGCATGAGGCCGTGCGCGGCATCCGGTTCACGACGTTGCCGGCGCGTTCACTCGCGGCGATGGCTTCGTTGTCGGTGATGATCTCGGGACGAAGCTGCGGCTTGGGTACGTTGTCGAACCACTCGGACCAGCTGCCCGACCCCGGGTCCTGCACGATCCACATCCCCGAGAGGTCGCGCCCGTGGTCCTTGTCCTGCGCGTGGACGGCAACGGGCACCGCCAGCGCCGCCGCCAGGAACCACGCGATCGAGCGCATCGAGACCATCTGAGAGTCCTCGGCTACGGGTTCAGGGTGAACGCGAAGAGCGTGTCGCCCGCTGCGACGAGCACGTACTGCCGGCCGTCGACCATGTACGTCTCCGGCGCGTTGGAGACCTGGCCGATCGCCGCGTGCCACAGCGGGTTGCCGTTCGCCGGGTCGTAGGCGGCGAAGTTGCCGTCGGGATCGCCGCCGAACAGCAGCTTCCCCGCCGTTGTGAGCAACCCCTGGCCGCGACCTTCGGCGACGGTGCGGTACTTGTGCTTCCACGCAATCCGGCCGGTCTTCGGATCGATCGCCATCAGGTAGCTGCCGATCGTGCCGACGCCGCGCTCATCCTTGCCGCCGAGACCCATCGCGCCGCGTGGATCGAGCTCGATCAGGTAATACATCGCGTAGGTGTCGGACGCTGGCAGATAGAACAGCCCCGTGTCGGGACTGTAGGCGGGAGGCGGCCAGTTGGTCGCGCCCTGGTTCGCGCCGGACACGAGCGCCCCGCCGACGTGATAGTCCTTCGCGGGGTTGCGGACCGGCTGCCCCGATTCGTTGAGGCCGGTGGCCCAGTTCGCGGTCTCCGAAAACTTCGACGTCACCACGTGCTGGCCTGTGACGCGATCGACTGTGAAATAGAACCCGTTGCGGCTCGCGGTGAGCACCAGCTTGCGGCGCTGTCCTTCGACCATCGCGTCCACGAGAATCGGCGTCTGCGCCGAATCCCAGTCGTGCGTGTCGTGCGGGGACGTCTGGTAGTACCACGCCATCTTCCCCGTATCGACGTTGATCGCCACCAGCGCGCAGGTAAAGAGGTTGTCGCCCTCACCGCGCGTCTGCGAGGTGTAGGCCGGCGTCGGGTTGCCTGTCCCGAAAATATAGAGATGCGTCTCCGGGTCGTATGAACCGGGGACCCATGGGTGGCCGCCGCCATGCCTGGCGGCGTCGAGATTCTTCCAGGTCTCGAGGCCCGGGTCGCCCTCGTTCTGCGGCGTGACGTACCACTTCCACTGCGTCTTGCCGGTTTCCGGATCGAACGATTCGAGCCACCCAGGCGCATCGAGATCGTTGCTGGTGCCGACCAGCACGTGATTGCCGATGACCACCGGCGCCATCGTCGAGAAGTACTGCTGGCTGAACGGGCTGAATTCGCGGTGCCACCGTTCCTTCCCGGTGCGCGCGTCAACGGAGACGATGTAGTCGTCCGGCGTCACGAAGAACAGATAATTGCCCCACATGCCGACGCCGCGATTGCCGATGTGGGTGCCGCCCTTCGTCTTCCAGAAGTAGTGCCATAGCTCGTGCCCGTCGTTGGCATCGAGCGCCCACGTGTTGTCCGGCGTGGTGACATAGAGCACGCCATTGACGGAGAGGATGGACCCCTTGAGCTGCGTCGGACCCGCGACCGTCACGCTGCCGTCGCCTTCGCCGCTGATGATGACTTCCGGCGCGCCCGGCGCACGCGGCCCTGCCGGGCCGGGACCGTTCGTGAGACGCCGCATCCAGGCCAGCGTCATGTGCTTCACGTTGGCCTGGTTGATTTGCGTCAGCGAGCTGTAGCGGCGGCCGGTGTAGTCGCCCGAGTAGGTGGTCCACGACTCGCCGAGCGGCTTGTTGATCGACGCGGGATCGAGGCCGCCCTGGGCGGCGGCGAACGTCGAGGCCGCGAGGACAAGTGCGGCGTAGAGGCCGACCTTGCGGTCGGCCTTCGCAAGCAGCAATCTCTTCATATCGCCTTACTTCAGCGTGACGAGAAACGCGGTGACGTTGTGGATATCAGCGTCGCTGTAGGTCTGGAGCAGGTCGCGATGGCCCTTCAGCGGATCGCGCAGCTCCACCTTCGGTGCGTTCGCGCCCTCGGTGCGGAACGTCCGGTAGGTGCCGTCCGCCATCTTGAGCGACACCATGAAGTCGTCGATGCGGTTGAGCGTTCCTTCGACCTTCTGGCCGTTCGCCAGCGTCACGGACGCGGCGATGGGCGGCGCGGGCCGCGGCGGACCGCCGCCGCGCGTGCCGCCGGTACCGGGAAGCAGCCACGTTTGCTGGAGCAATTTCGGATCGGCAAACCGGTTCGCGATGCCCTGCAAATCGCCTGTTGACGAATGGCAGGACGAGCACTTCGCCTGGAACAGCGCGCGTCCCGTGTCCGCGTTGCCGACAACGATGTTGACCACGCGTTCGCCCGTGCGGCTGCTCACGGGCAGGCTGTGGAGATAGGCCGCGACGTCGCCGATCTGCGCCGCGGTCAGCATGAACGGCGGCATCCCCTTGTCGGCGCGGCCACCGAGGACGACCGGCCCGATCTTCTCGCCCTTGTCGTCGAGCAGGACCACATCGGAGCGCATCAGGTTCGGCCCGCCGTTGTCGCCGCCGCGCGCGTCTGGACCGTGGCAGAACGCGCAGTTCACCGAGAAGAGCGCCTTGCCGCGTTCGACGGCCGCGGGGTCGGTCACGGGCCGCTGTGGATACGCGACAAAGCCACCCTGGCCGGGCGGCCCCTGCGCGGACAGGACCTGCAACGTCAGCACGACGCCGGCGATGCCGCACGCGTACAGCAGCCGTCGATGGTGCATGGTGCGGTGCTGGCTAGGACGCTTCGCCCTTGGGCCGCGCGATGTCGTGATAGAGGCGCTTCCCGTCCGGCATGATCACGTAGAAGAGCGACGCGCCTTTCGACCCGTCCTTCAACGGGTGCGCGACGGCGGTGATCTCGTCGCCGGCCTTGAAGGTCACCTTGTTCCACCCCTGGCGTCCCATGATGTTGGTGCTGCCGCCTTCGATGTCCCACGTGCCGACGGTCTCGGGGTCCACGCCCGGGCCCGGATCGACCTTGATGATGATGTGGGAGTGCGGGTTGACCCACTTGTATTCGACGACCTTCCCCTTGTAGGTCACGCTCTTGTCCATCGAGAAGATGGAGAACGAGTGGTGGGCAAAGGCGGGAACGGCCGCTGCAAGGGCAAGCGCCGCCGCTGCGGCGGAGTATCGAAGCGCGAATTTCATATGGCTGGCTCCTGTCATTCGGACGTCGGCGAACGGATGACTGCGGGGTTATTGTCGCGCGATTTGCAACCGGTTACAAGGGCATTTTCTGGCGCGTTTTCGGCCGTTCCGGAGCCCGGCGGCGGCAGGATTCCCGGCCCTTCACGGGCGCAACGGCTGGCAATAGAACACCCCGTAGGGGCCGACCTTCAGGTCGGCCCCTGCCATCAGTAGTACTTGCTTTGAATCGGGCAGCCGGGCCAGTAGTTTCCTTTCGCGAGCTCCTCGGCGCAGTGCTGACGCGCACGCTCGGTCCCGCCCTTCAGCAGTTCCTCCGCCTGTTCGTAGGTCAGCACGTCCGGGTGCTCCCGCCACAC
>Ga0070696_100001722_pt1 | contig 14339 bp, 11 predicted proteins | sample KBSK1253metaG_FD_65474 | JGI IMG/M metagenome (GOLD analysis project Ga0070696, IMG submission 65474) | Corn, switchgrass and miscanthus rhizosphere microbial communities from Kellogg Biological Station, Michigan, USA - KBS K1-25-3 metaG | ecosystem: Host-associated > Plants > Roots >... | reverse complement strand
CCGACGCTCAGCATCAGCGCGCCGAGTGCAAGGCCGAACAGGATGAACAGCAGGATGGGAAAGTATTGCTCGAGCATTGGCAGAAATCAGGTTGTCAGGGATCAGGTATCAGGGATCAGGTATCGGAAGACACAACGCGGCTTCGGCGCGCGACTCGCGTTGCGCGCTCAGTCGTCGGCGAGCTCGCGTGACAGCGCGTTCGACAGCAGTTTCGCGGTCACGTCGACGATCGGGATCACGCGCTCGTACGCCATGCGCGTCGGACCGATGACGCCCAGCGTGCCGATCACCTGGCCGTTCACTTCGTAGCTCGCGGTGACGACGCTGCATTCGTCGAGCGGCACCAGCCCCGATTCGCCGCCGATGTAGATCTGCACGCCCGGCGCGCGCTGCGAGACGTCGAGCAGGTGCAAAAGCGACGTCTTCTGCTCGAACAGATCGAAGAGGCGCCGCAGGCGCTGCATGTTCGATGCGAGGTCGTCGGCGTGCAGCAGGTTGCGCTCGCCGGTGACGACCAGCGCGTCGCCCTGCGCGAGCGCGCCCTCGCCCGCGTCGACCGCGGCCTTCATCAGGCCCGCGATGTCCTCGCGGAGCGCCCGCAGGTCATCCGCCAGTCGATCGCGAATGCCGGTGAGCGACTGCCCGGCGAAATTCTGATTGAAGAAATTGGTCGCTTCCGTGAGTTGCGACGGCGTATACGACCGGTCCGTGTGAAGAATGCGGTTTTGTACATCGCCTTCCGGCATGACGATGATCAGCAGCACCCGCCGATCGGACAGCCGCAGAAACTCGAGATGCCGAAACGAGGCCTCGCGGCGCTTCGGTGTCGCGACGACGCCCGCGAATTGCGTGAGCTGCGACAGGAGCGATGCCGCCGCGCTGACGATCTGCTGCGGGCGGTCGGCGGTGAGCTCGCCTTCGAGGCGATGGATCTCGACGTCCTCGAGCGGCTGCATGACCATCAGGCTGTCGACGAAGAACCGGTAGCCGCGCGCGGTAGGAACGCGCCCGGACGATGTGTGCGGGCTCGCGATGAGCCCCATCTCCTCGAGATCCGCCATGACGTTGCGGATGGTGGCCGGCGAGAGCTCGAGGCCGGAATGACGCGACAACGCGCGCGAGCCGACCGGCTGCCCTTCGGCCACGTAACGCTCGACGAGCGTCTTCAGCAGGTGTTGCGCGCGCGCATCCAGCATCTCGAATCCGGACAGTCCCGCGTGACTCGTGCGAATCATGGCCCTATATTACCTTGCCGTTCGTTCCCGGCGGCCGCCTCGGCCGAGTGGCCGACGCCGACGCGGCGTCGCACTATGGTTTAATCGCCGGATGGCCGCCCGCTCGCCGGAACGCTTCCACCGGATCGCGCTCATCGGGCGCCATGGTGGGCCGGGCGCGATGGCGCCGCTCGCCGCACTCGCCGCCTTCCTGCTCGCCCGCGGGCACGCGGTTTCGGTCGATGCCGACACCGCGGTCCTGGCCGGCGTCGACGGCACGACGACGCTGGCGGACGACGCGCCGCCCGGCGCCATCGACCTTGCCATCGTGCTGGGTGGTGACGGCACCATGCTCTCGGTCGCGCGACGCCTCGCGCCCAACGACGTGCCGCTCATTGGAGTCAACCTCGGCCGCCTGGGTTTCCTGACCGACATTCCCGTCGCGCGCATGGAGCCGACACTCGCCGCAATGCTCGACGGCCACTACACGGAAGAGCGGCGTACGCTGCTCGCGGTGACGCTCGCCCGCATCGATGGCACGACGGCGAGCGCGCCGGCGTTGAACGAGGTGGTCGTCAACCGCGGCGGGCTCGGCAGCATGATCGAATGCGCGGTCAGGATCGACGGCCGCTTCGTATACGCGATGCGCGCCGACGGCGTCATCGTCGCGACGCCAACCGGCTCCACGGCGTATGCGCTTTCGACCGGCGGCCCGATCATCGCGCCTGAGGTCCCGGCATTCGCGCTCGTCCCGATCGCGCCGCATGCGCTGACGCACCGGCCAATCGCCGTTCCCGACGACGCGACCATCGTGATCACGGTGAGCCAGGGGCGCGATGCCGCTGTTCATTGCGACGGCCAGGCGCACTTCGAGCTCACCGAGGGCGATCGGGTGATTGCGCGCCGCGCGCCGCACACGGCGCGCTTTCTCCATCCCGAATCCCACGATTATTTCGCGATGCTGCGCGAGAAGCTGCATTGGAGCGAAACGGCGGAGCGCTTCGCGCCCGGCGATCATCCGTGAACCGGCACCGCCGTCGCTGACGCGATGCTGCGCGCACTGTCGATCCGCCATTTTGTCGTCGTCGACACGCTCGACATCGAGCTCGACGCTGGCCTCACCGTCCTCACCGGCGAGACGGGCGCCGGCAAGTCGATCCTGCTCGACGCGCTCGGCCTGCTGCTCGGCGACCGCTTCGAACTGCGGCAGCTTCGCCCCGGGACCGAGCGCGCGGAGTTGGCGGCGGTGTTCGACATCGCCGCGTTGCCTTCGGTCGCGCGCTGGCTCGAAGCGGCGCAGCTCGACGCGGGCGACGAGTTGCTGCTGCGCCGCGTGCAGGATGCGCAGGGTCGCAGCCGCGCCTTCATCAACGGCAGGCCGTCGACACTCAATCAGTTGAGCGAGCTCGGCGCGCAGCTCCTCGACCTGCATGGCCAGCACGCGCATCAGGCGCTCGTGAGTGCCGAGGCGCAGCGCACGCTGCTCGACGCGTTCGGCGGATTCGCGCCATTGGCGCGCGACGTCGCGGAAGCCTGGCGCGTCTGGCGTCTCGCCATCGAGCGCCGTGACGCGGCGGCGACGGCGGCGCAGGCGTTTGCAGTGGAGCGGGAAACGTTGCAGGAACGCGCGCGCGAGCTCGCCGCACTTGCCCTCGAGTCCGACGAATGGACTACGCTCGATGCGGCGCAGCGGCGCCTCGCGAACGCCGCCGAGTTGATCGAGGCGACGACGCAGGCGGAGGACGCGCTCGTCGAAGGCGACGATGCGCTCGCGCGACGCCTTGCGCGCATCGTGCAGAAGCTGACGCAGGCGAGTGCGAATGATGCAGCGCTTGGCGAAATCGTCGCGCTGCTCGCGCCGGCCGCGATTCAGCTCGATGAAGCCGTGCGCGCCGTGCGCGAGTATCGACGGCGGCTCGATCTCGATCCGGCCGAGCTCGCCCGCATCGAGCGGCGGCTCTCCGCGATACACGATGCCGCGCGCAAGCACCGGGTGCGCCCGGATGCGCTGCACGCGCTGTCGCAATCGATCGCAGCGCGCCTGGCGGAATTGTCAGAAGCGACGGACGCCGACGCGCTCACCCGCAACGCGGACGACGCCGGCGCGCGCTACGACGCGCTTGCCGCCGCGCTGTCCGCGAAGCGCGCCACGGCGGCGAATGCGCTCGGACGCCGTGTCACCAAGACGATGCAGGATCTCGCGATGAAGGGCGGCCGGTTCGACGTGGCGCTCGAGCCCACTGCGACTGCGGCGAGCTTTGGCCGGGAGACCGCGGCGTTCCGCATCGCGACGCATCCGAAGCAGGCCCTGGCTCCGCTGTCCCGCGTCGCCTCGGGTGGCGAGCTGTCGCGTGTCGCGCTGGCGATTCACGTCGCGGCGAGCGATGCCGGGGCGGTGCCGACGCTGGTCTTCGATGAAGTCGACGCAGGCATCGGCGGCGCGGTCGCGGCAACGGTCGGCCGGATGCTGCAAACGCTTGCAGAGCGCCGCCAGGTGCTGTGCGTCACGCATCTGCCGCAGGTCGCGGCGCACGCCGACCATCATTTCCGGGTCGTGAAGCGCGGAAACGGCGAACAGGTCACGAGCGAGCTCACGGCGCTGGCGCAAGCCGCGCGCGTCGACGAGCTCGCGCGAATGCTCGCGGGCAGTGAAGTCACGACGAAGACTCGCGCGCATGCGCGCGAGCTGTACGAGCAGCATCGGCGCCACGAGCGGAAGTGAAGCGGCGCGTGCTCGAACGCACGCGCAAACGCTGACGAATCAGCGCCGCTGCGACGTCTTGACGAGTCGCGGCTGGAACGTCCCGCGCGCGTGGTGCCGCGCATGGGAGGACATCCGGACCCTGACGGCGTGCGCGACCTTCACTGGCGCCATCGCGAGCGATTCGCCGGTCTCCAGCCAGTGCTTGACGCGCTGCGCGTCCGCGATGCGCGTGTATTTGCCGAGCGAGTCGAGCAGCACGATCACGAACGGCTTGCTCGCGATGTTCACGAGCATGACGACGCACTTGCCGGCCTCGCGGATATAACCGGTCTTCTGCAGCGTGATGTCCCACGCCTGGTTCTTCACGAGGGCGTTGGAATTGTTGAATCCGAGCATCCTGCCCGTCTCCTGCATCTCGACGAGATACGAAGGCGTCGTCGTGAAATCGCGGATCATCGGGTATTCGGCGGCCGCCTGCACGAGCTTCGCAAGGTCGCTCGCCGTCGACACGTTCTCGGGCGAGAGTCCGGTCGGATCGGAATAGTGCGTGTGCAGCATTCCGAGCGACGCCGCCTTGAAGTTCATCGCCGCGACGAACGCCTGTGTGCCGCCCTGGTAATGGCGCGCGAGCGACGACGCGGCGCGATTCTCGGACGACATGAGCGCGAGCCGCAGCATTTCGCGCCGCGGCAGCGTCGTGCCCATCCGCAGCCGCGACGTGCTGTTCTTGAGGTAATCGAAGTCCGCCATGTCGATGTCGAGCGTTTCCTCGAGCGGCTGCTGCGCGTCGAGCACGACCATCGCCGTCATCAGCTTGGTGACCGATGCGATCGGCGTCACTTCGTCTGCCGCTTTTGCGTAAATCTGACGATCCGCGGCAGCATCGAGGACGAGGACGTTCGCCGATGCCAGTCTCAACCGCGACGGGTCGAGCGTCGTCGGTGCCGCCGACACAGAGCTCGCGACAAGACCAGTAAAAACAAGGCACAGCAGACGTTTCATCAGCAGAACTCTCAACAATTCCAGCCGGTTTATCGCACGGGAGGCGACCCGGCGTCAACGGGCGATGAAAAATCAGATGCTTACGAGGCGCTGCGCAGCGTCGCCGTGGCCGCAGCCGTCGAAGCGGGGTTCGGGTCGCGCAACTCCGACGGCTCCGGAAGGCGCGAATCGCCGCCGGTCGTAGAAGCCGCTGCCGCATCCCGCCGCTCGTCCTGCTGCAACCGCCACATTCGCGCGTAGACGCCGTTCGCGGCTAGTAGAGCAACATGCGTGCCCCGCTCGACGATCCGGCCGTGCTCGAGGACCAGGATCGCGTCCGCGTCGATGATCGTGGAAAGGCGGTGAGCAATGGTGAGCGACGTGTGGTCGCGCGCGATCAGCTTCAACTCGGCCTGGATGGCCTTTTCGGAGCGCGAGTCGAGCGCGGACGTCGCCTCGTCGAAGATCAGGATCGCCGGATGCTTGAGAATCGCGCGCGCGATCGCGACGCGCTGTTTCTCGCCGCCCGACAGCTTGAGTCCACGCTCGCCGACGGGCGTTGCATAGCCTTCCGGCAGGTGCTGCACGAAGTCGTGGATCTGCGCCAGCTTCGCCGCCTCGACGATCTCGTCGTGCGTCGAATCCGGACGGCCATACGCAATGTTGTACTCGATCGTGTCGTTGAAGAGCACGGTGTCCTGCGGGACGATCGCAATGGCGGCGCGCAGCGATGCCTGCTGCACGTCGCGGATGTCCTGCCCGTCGATCGTGATGCGGCCCGACGCAAGATCGTAGAACCGGTACAGGAGCCGCGCGAGCGTCGATTTGCCGGAGCCCGACGGACCGACGACGGCGACGTTGTGTCCGGCCGGAATCGTGAACGTCACGTCGTACAGTATCTGGCGATTGGGCTCGTACGCGAAATCGACGTGCTCGAAGCGTACCGTGGCGCCATCGACGACGAGCGAATGGGCGTGGGGCGCGTCGGTGATCTCCGCATGCTCCTCGATCAGCCGGAACAGGCGTTCCATGTCGGCGAGCGCCTGCTTGATCTCGCGATAGATGACGCCTAGGAAGTTGAGCGGAACATAGAGCTGGATCATGAACGCGTTGACGAGCACGAGGTCGCCGATCGTCATCGTGCCGGCGACGACACCCACGGTCGCCCGCCACATGATCAGCGCCACCGCGATCGCGATGATCGCGCTCTGGCCGATGTTGAGCCCCGACAGCGACGTCTGCGACAGCACCGCCGCGCGTTCCCAGTGCTGCAGGCTCTCGTCGTAACGCTGCGCCTCCCACTCCTCGTTGCCGAAATACTTGACCGTCTCGTAGTTCAGCAGGCTGTCGATCGCCCGCGTGTTCGCCTTCGAGTCGAGCTCGTTCATCTGCCGGCGAAAGTGCGTCCGCCACTCGGTGACGCTGATCGTGAACAGGATGTAGAGCCCGAGCGCCACCGCGGTGATCGCCATGAACGTCCAGTCGTAGCGCACGATCAGGATTGCCGACACGAACGAGATCTCGACGAGTGTCGGCAGGATCGAGAACAGCGCGAAGCCGATCAGCGTCGAAATGCCGCGCTGGCCGCGCTCGACGTCGCGCGTAAGCCCACCCGTCTGGCGCGCGAGATGGAACCGCAGCGACAATGCATGCAGGTGCCGGAACACCGTGAGCGCGATTCGCCGCACCGCGCGCTGCGTGACCTTTGCGAAGAGGTATTCGCGCAATTCGGTGAACACCGTCGTCGACAATCGCAGCAGTCCGTAGGCGATGAGCAGCGCGAGCGGGACGGAGAGAACGGCGATGCGCGGGTCGAGGCTGTCGACGATCTTCTTCATCAGCACCGGCACGCCGACGTTCGCGACTTTCGCAAGGACGAGGCACGCGAGCGCCGCGCCGATGCGCCCGCGATAGCCCCACAGATAGGGCAGCAGCGTCCGGATGGTCTGCCAGTCGCCGCGCTGCGTCCGCGCGACATGCGACTCCTTCGGCACCGGCATGGAAGAAGCTCCGTGCATCGTCAACGCGAAGGCCACGCGCCGCGCCACCACTCGTCGCCGCCGTAGCGCATCATGCCCATCGCGACGCGCACCGTGCCGTAGGCGACCCAGCATACGGCCTTCGCGAAGCGCGATCGCTGCGCCCAACCCTGCTGCGGAACCGATTGCGAGCCGGCTTCCATCATGGCGAGGAGCGCATTGCGCAGGCCGCTGGCGAACACCGGATCGCGAACGAACACGTTTGCCTCGCGCGCCATCAGGAATGAATACGGGTCGATGTTCGAGGAACCGACCGTCGCCCAGTGGCCGTCGACGACCGCCACCTTCGCGTGCAGGAAAGACAGGTGATACTCCTGGATGGCGATCCCCGCCGCGAGCAGTTGTCCATAAAGCGCGCGCGAAGCATAGTGCAGCAGCCGATACTCGACGCGCGCCTGCAGCAGAAGCGTCACCTTCACCCCGCGCGCCGCCGCATTGAGCAGCGCACGCCGAAAACGAATGCCGGGGAAGAAATACGCGGTCGCAATCAGGATCTCCCGGCGTGCCGTTCGCACCGCGGCGAGGTACGCGCGCTCGATGTCGCGACGATGCCGCAGGTTGTCGCGGATCGTGAACTTGGCGACCTGCGTGCCGACATTTTCGGCCGGCTCCTCGTCGGGAAAGAGCGGAACGTCGGAGTTGCGAAGCTGCGTGATCTCGACGATCGCCCACACGCGCTGCATCGTCTGGATGATCGGAACGAGCAACGGGCCGCGCACGCACACCGCAAAATCGATACGCGGCGGCTTGTGGCCCGGCGTGTTCATGTCGTCGATCACATTGATGCCGCCGACGAACGCGACGCGGCCATCCACGTGGCAGAGCTTCCGATGCAGGCGGCGCAGCCGATGCGAGCGAAAGTGCCACGGATGCACTTCGGGACGGTACAGCAGCAGGTCGACGCCGCCGTCGATCAGCCGGCGCTTGAGCGGCTCGGTCAGGAAGTGGCGCGCCCCCCAGCCGTCGACCAGCACACGCACTGAAACACCGCGCCGCACGGCGTCGATCAGCGCGTCGGCAACCCTGCGTCCGGTATCGTCGTCCGCGAAGATGTACGCTTCGAGCCACACCTCGCGTTCGGCGAGCGCAATCGCCTCGAGCAGCGCCGGAAAGTATTCCGCGCCATTTCGAAGCAGCGTGATCGAATTCCCCGCCGTGTAGCGGTTCATCGCAAGGCTGCCGGTCTGCACTTGGCGGGCCGATCCCTCAAGCCTGCAGGCGCGACTTTGCGGCGGCGACCTCGAATGTCGCGGCGAGCGCCGCGTGATCGGACATCCGCACGCCGCGTGTCGCGTAATGCACGTGCGCATCGACGATCGCGAGCCCCCGTGCGTAGATACGGTCCAGCCGAAACATCGGCAGCATCGACGGGTAGGTGCGCGCCGGCCGCCCGCGCACCTCGCCGAAGACCTCGACGAGGTCGAGCGCTTCCGTGAGCGCGCGATCGCCCTTGCTGCGCCAGTCGTTGAAGTCCCCGGCGATGATCAGCGGCGCCGAATGCGGCACCGCGAGCTCGATGCGTTCGACCAGCGCCTGGATCTGCCACTGGCGCCCGCGCTCGAACAGGCCGAGGTGCACGTTGATGCAATGCAGTGTCGGAACGCCCTCGCCGAGCGCGATCTCGCAATGCAGCAGGCCGCGGCTTTCGAAGAGGTGCGCCGAGATGTCGAGATTTTCCTGCGCGAGCATCGGATAGCGCGACAGGACCGCGTTCCCGTGATGGCCGTGCGGATACACGGCGTTGCGGCCATACGCGACCTCGTGCCAGAACGTGTCAGCAATGAACTCGTGCTGCGGTCGCGTCGGCCATTCGCGATATCGCAGCGCATGGCGGTCGTTCGTATGCAGCACTTCCTGGAGGAACAGGATGTCTACCGCGAGACCGCGCAGCCGGTCGCGCAGCTCGTGGATGACCATGCGCCGCGCGAGCTGCGAAAAGCCCTTGTGGATGTTGTACGTCGCGACGGTGAATCGCGCGGGTGCCGACGATGCCATGACAGGGATGCGACCCGCGCTGATCGCGAGGGGCGTCAGCGAAGAATTCTGGGGTGGCGGATGGGATTCGAACCCACAACAGCCGGAATCACAATCCGGGACTCTACCGTTGAGCTACCGCCACCGCTGAAATCATGAGCGGACCCGGCGTCGAGTTTCCAAGGGGTGCGCGGACTTCCGTGCGTCGCCTCGAAGCGCTGAAGTGTCGAGTCCGATCCTGCGTACCTTGCTGCTCGAATTATACAACGCTGCGCGCCGCGCCTCGCGCGGGCGCTTCGGGCATCTGCGTCAAGCCGTAGCTGTTATTGGAACCGACCACGGCGCGTTCCAGAAGACACCCCACTCGAAGGCCGGTTCGCGATGGACGCAGATGTTGGAGAACCCCGCCTCGGAGAGGTGTTTGCGAAGCGCCGACTCGGAAAACAACCGCATCTCGAGCGTGCTGCCAGGTCCTCCGTGAAAGCAAAGCCTGTCGAACGCCTGCAATCGACCATTGGCGGTCGTGTTGTGCAGGACATACCGATCATCCTGCTTCGCGAGGCGGTAGTCGAACAGATCCGGAAAGTGTTCGACCGTGTCTCCCTCGGTGGCAAATGGCACCGTAAGGACAAGCGTTCCGCCGGGGACCAGCACGCGGTGCAGGTTTCGAAAGGCATGTTCGACGGGTGGGGCGACGTGTTCGAGCACGTCGGAACTGATCACGAAGGCGAAGCGGCGCTCGTATTCCGGCGGAGCGTTCTGAATGTCGAAACGCGGTTCCTGATGATAGTAAGTGTTGGTGTAGGCCAGACGTTTTGCGAGTCGCATGGCGTACTTGTCCGAATCGCTCATTCCGATGCCGGCCAGGCAATGGGCATCCTGGGGAAATTCATCGATGCAAAGACTGCGTCCGAACAGGCCAAGCGACAGATGATGAATCACCGCCCGATAGCGCATGCTCGAGTCGCACGTCGGGCAGTGCGCGCTCTCGCGCTGCAGGTTTTCAACGAGTGTCCTGCAGATCGCACCGCAAATGTTGCAGCGGAAAACGAGGGTTCCCGGAGGCAGGCCATGCGTGAACGGCTGAAGCAACCTGTGAACGTCCGGTACGGCCAGACGTGCGAGTCGCCTTCTTATCCGTGAAATGGCAGCCACGATGGGCAACCCGGCATTCAGGTGCTGTGAGGGCCGGCGGGTCGACGGCGGCACGATCGCGCAGGTTTTTCCGGCATCTCAATGCGCCAGGCCCATCATGCGGTCGGGCAGCAAAGTGGCGATCCCGGGGAACGCGCACAGGATGACGATCGCGAGGATCATGCAGCCGACGTAGGGAATCGTTCCCCACATGATGCGCGTGACCGGCACGTCGGGCGCGATCGCGCTCACGATATAGATATTGAGCCCGACCGGCGGATGGATGAGGCCGATCTCCATGTTGATCGTCAGGATCACGCCGAACCATACCGGATCGAAGCCGGCCGCCTTGATGATCGGATAGATGATCGGCGACGTCATCAGGATGACCGCTGCGGGCGGAATGAAGAATCCGCAGACGAGCAGGAACACGTTGATCATCGCCATCAATACCCAGCGATTGACGTGCATGTCGGCGATGGCCTGCGCGAGCGTCTGCGTCAGGTAGAGCGATGTCAGCATGTAGCCGAAAACGGCGGCGGCCGCGATGATCATGAGAATCATCACCGACTCGCGCGTCGTGTCGCGCAGGATGATCCACCAATCGCGCGGCGCCCACATCCGGTAGATGACGACGGCGAGCACGACGCACAGCGCCGCGCCCACGCCGGCCGCCTCCGAAGGCGTCGCGACTCCGCCATAAAGCGCGTACATCACGCCGATGATGATGACGATGAACGGCGCGATCTTCGGAATCGACTGCAGCTTCTCCTTCCAGCTATACCGGAAATCGATGGCATGCGAGCGAAAGCCCCGTTTCCAGATGATGAACAGCGTCCACAGCATGAACAGCCCGGTGAGCATCAGGCCCGGGAACACGCCGGCGAGAAAGAGGCGTCCGATCGAAGTTTCCGTCGCGATGCCGTAGAGAATCAGCGTGATCGACGGCGGAATCAGGATGCCGAGCGTTCCGCCGGCGCAGATCGATCCCGTCGCGATGTCGTCGGGATAGCCGCGCCGGCGCATCTCGGGGATGCCCATCTTGCCGATCGCGGCACAGCAGGCGGGCGACGACCCCGTCAGCGCCGCGAAAATCGCGCACGCGCCGAGATTGGCGAGCACCAATCCTCCCGGAAGCCGGTACAGCCAGCGATCGAGCGCTTCGTACAGGTCCTTGCCCGCCGGCGACGATCCGATCGCGGCGCCCATCATCACGAACATCGGGATCGACACCAGCGTGAAATCGTTGAGGCCTGCGAAGAACGTCTCCGCGACGACGTGCAGGGCGCCAAAGCCCTGGAAGATCGCGATGAAGATGATCGACAGCATGCCGAGGCCGAACGCGACCGGTGCGCCGGAGAGCAGCACGAGCAGCGTGACGACGAGCACGATCGCGCCTTGCGTCGACGCGCTCATCGGTATGCGCGCGAGATTGCGCGTCGGGATAGCGCGCTCACGCTCATTCGCGATGGCGCTGGACCGAGATGCCGAAAGGCGGCTCGCGCCCGGTCACGAGCAAAAGGAATTCAACGAGGTACTGCAGCGTGACGAGCCAGAGGCCGATCGGCATCGAGGCATACGGTATCCACAGGCGCACCCGCCACATGGTGTTCGAGAGCCAATGCTCGTTCCACGCCTCGAGCCAATACAGCGACGTGAGGATCGCAAGGACGACGCAGAACGTCATCGCAAGAAGCATCGAGGCGACGGCGAGCCAGAAGCGCGGGCGCGCGGTCAGATAAATCGGCAGCACATCGACATTGACGTGTCCGCGGAGCATGAGCACGTACGGCGTGCCGATGAACGTCGCCGCGACGAGACTGTAGGTGACGAAGTCGGTCTGCCAGATCGTGTTCTGGTTGAGGACGAACCGAACGAACACCATCTGGCAGACGACACAGACGCCGATGGCAATCAGCGCCGCAGCCACGTAGCCGCAGAGCCGCGATATGTGCCCAACGCCCCGGGCAAATCTGTCCATGCCGTGCTCTCCGGCGCCCGCCGTCAGATCGGGGGTGCTTCAAGACGAGCAGCCGTCGACGGACGGCGCACGGAACGCGCGTCGTCCGTCCGCATGCCGCATCGGCGAAGCGTTATTTGACGCTCAAGGCCTCGTCGATGAGCTTCTTGCCGTCCGGCACGTCCTTGGCGAACTCGACGTACGAGCTTTTCTTCGCGACATCGAGCCAGGCGTTGTACTGCGCGTCGGAGAGCGTCTTGACCTCGACGCCGTGGTCCTTGTACGCCTTGATCGTCGCCGCATCGACCGATTCGGCCTTGTCCTCATAGTATTTCTGGGCCTTCCTGCCGGCCGCGAGCAACGCCTCCTGCTGCTTCTTGTCGAGCCGGTCGAAGCTCTTTTTCGACATCAGCACCGGCTCGTACATGAACCACAGCGCGTTGTTGCCCGGCGCCGTCATGCACTTCGCCTGCTCGTAGAGGCGGAACGACAGGAAGCTGCCCATGCTGGTGTCGGTGGCCTCGGCCACACCGGTCTGGAACGCGTTGTAGATCTCGTTCGACGGAATGGAAATGATCGAAGCGCCCGCCGACTGCCACATCTGCGCGAATGTCGGTCCCGCCGCGCGAAACTTCAGTCCCTTGACGTCCGTCGGCTCGAGGATGCAGCCACGCTTGGAGACCATCCCGCCGCCGAACCACGCATCCGACAGGACGATGACGCCCGCCTTCTCGATATGCGCCCGAACGTCCTTCATGAACTGCGAGTCGTTGAGTCGCTTGGCCCGGTCGTAGCTTCGCACCAGGCCGGGCATCAGCGTGGCGCTGAATGCACGCACCTGTCCGCTCGCGTAGTCGAGCGGGAACAGCGTCATGTCGAGTTGGCCGTTCACCATCGCGTTCCACTGCTGCTCGGGCTTGAACAGCGACGCGCCCGGATAGACCTGTACATCGAGATCGACGTTCGCCGCCTTCGCGTCGCGCGCGATCATCTGCACCATGTCGTCGCGGACATCGCCTTTCCCGCCGGGAAACTGGTGCGACGCACGCAACACGACCGGCGCGGCACTAAGCGAGCCGCTGATCATCACGAGCGCGATGGCGCTCAGCATGCCCACCGGCATCAATCGTTTCATTTCATTCCTCCAATCAGGTCGATCAATCGTAACGCCGCACCGTGCGGTCGATTGACGTCATTGTGTGCTGCGTCTGCGATGCAAGCCGGGTGCGCCGGTCATTGTAATCGCGAATCGGCAGAAAAAACCCACCGCCAGATGCGGCGGTGGGTTGTAGCGGCAATGGCGATTTCTACCCGTTCGTCAATTGCAGTGAGGAACGTTCGGGTACTTGGGCTCGCGACCGGTAGGCGCGGGAACGCCGGCCACCAGCCCGGCATCGATCAGCCGAGTGACGTATGCGCTGGTGTCTTCGCAAAGCATCAGCCGGTTCTTCACCAGGTCGTCGACCGCATTGACCACCGCGCTCCGGTACTGGCCAAACGACTGGTAGCGCTCCTCGACGGACGGCCGCGGATCGCCCGTCGCGACTCGCTGAGCCCTGGTCTTCGCGAACGGGATATATTGCCCCGAACTTTCGCAACCGTCGTTGGCCCACACCCCCGAGCGAAGCGCCCAACCCGTGTACGTGGCGAGCGGTACCGTAACTTCCGGGAGCCTGATGCCGGCGATGTCGTTGCCGTCGCTGTCGACCTTCGGTACGAAGCTCGGGTAGATAGGACCGAGCTGCGGGTTGTTCTCCATGATGCCATCGAACCCCGGAGGAATCGGCGGGTTGATCGTCGGAATGAACGTGCTGTAGAAATTCGCGCCGTAATTGAAGCGATAGCGCGTCGTCTTCAGGCCCGTGTATGTCACGAATGGGATGCCGACGTAGTGGCCGCCGGTGAGCGCAGGATCGGGCGGCGGGACGAGCGTGCCGTCGTCGAGCCGCGGCACACGCGAGGACGGAGGAGCGACACCTTTTGTCGACCATGCATCGAGATCCTCCCATAGCGCGCGCTGCACCTGTTCGGACTGCAGCGGATTCAGGAACTGCTGGCACGATCCCTTCGATGTCGGATTGCCGGGACCGCCATGCTGCTTGCTCGAGAGCAGGTACACCCGCGCGTCGGGCTGATCGGGCAGGTCGAACGTCCCGGTCGGATCGGTGCTCATCAACGAGCCGGCCTTCACCCAGAATTCGTTCGCCGAGTAGAACTCCGTCGCCAGCGGACAAGTGTTGGTCTCGGTGCACTTCTTGTAGCGGCCGTCGGTCTGCCCCGAGATCGGATCGGTCGTCGTCTGGTTCGCGAACGGGAAGAGGCCCTCGAGGTAC
>Ga0070696_100001720_pt1 | contig 14344 bp, 18 predicted proteins | sample KBSK1253metaG_FD_65474 | JGI IMG/M metagenome (GOLD analysis project Ga0070696, IMG submission 65474) | Corn, switchgrass and miscanthus rhizosphere microbial communities from Kellogg Biological Station, Michigan, USA - KBS K1-25-3 metaG | ecosystem: Host-associated > Plants > Roots >... | reverse complement strand
CAGGAACCAGAGCAGCTCGTAGACGATGGACTTGAGATGGAGCTTCTTCGTCGTGAGCAGCGGGAAGCTCGGATCGAGCCTGAAGCGCAGCTGTCGTCCGAACACCGACAGCGTGCCGGTGCCGGTGCGGTCGGTCTTGCGCGCGCCTTGCTCGAGCACTTCGGCGAGCAGATCGAGGTATTGCTGCTCTTCGGAATTCTGCATTTCACGCGGCATCCGGCGTCCTATATCGAGACGAGCGGGAACAGCTCGCGGGCGGATTGAAAGCGCTCCTCGGGCTTCTTGGCGAGCAGGCCTTCGAGCATCGCCTGATGCGCCGCCAAGTGCTTGGGCAGCCGCGGGATCGGCGCGTTCACCTGCATGTTGACGACGTTGACGGAGTTGGCGGACTGGTACATGCGCTCGCCGGTGAGCATCTCATAGAAAATGACCCCTAGGCTGTAGAGGTCGGAGCGCCCGTCGACCGGCAGGTTGAGGCATTGCTCGGGGCTCATGTAGCGCGGCGTGGCGAGGAGCTGGCCGGCGATGGTCAGGGTCGAGGTCGCCGCAAGGTCCTTGGCGAGGCCGAAGTCGACGATCACCGGCCGGCCGTCGGGACGGAACAGGATGTTGGCCGGCTTCAGGTCGCGATGCACGATGCCCTTGGCGTGAATGGCGTCGAGCGCGTGCGCGATCTGCCCGACGAGGCGCAGCGCGTCGCGCGGGGCGATGGCCTCGCGCATGCGGCCCGCGAGCGTGCCCGCGGGCACGAACTCCATCGCGATGTACGGCAGCGCGCCGCTGAAGTTCTGGTCGTAGATCCTGGCGACATACGGATTGTCGATCGCCGCGAGCACCTGGTACTCGCGCTTGAGGCGCTCGAGATAGACGCGGTCCTGGCGCACCTGGCGGTCGAGGACCTTCAGCGCGACGCTCAGGCGGTCGGCGCTGCGCTCCGCGAGATACACCATGGCCTGGCCACCCTGGCCGATGGGATGCAGCACCCGGTAGCCCGGGATGCGCGGCTGCGCCATGGCGCAATTACAGCACGCGCCGCAGAAACTCCGAAATGTCGGCGATTTCTTCGGGACATACCGAGTGCGGCATGGGATAGGTGTGCCATTGCACCTTGTAGCCCAGGTGCTCGAGGCGTTGCCGCGACTGCTCGGCGCGCTCGGGCGGGATGATTTCGTCGTATTGCCCGTGCGCCATGAAGATCGGCAGCTCCCGGTTGGCCGCGCTGCGCTCGGTCTCCAGGGTGGCGTTGAGGGGCAGGTAGGTCGAGAGCGCGAGCAGCCCGGCGAGCGGCTCCGGATGCCGCAGCGCGGTCTGCAGCGCGATGGCGCCACCCTGGGAAAAGCCGGCGAGCAGGATCTTGCCGATGCCGCGCTTCTTCTCCGCGGCGATCATCTGCTCGAGCAGCTTCTGCGATGCGCGCACCCCGGCCTCGTCCTCCGGCCCGCCGCCGAACTGCAGGATGTCGTACCAGGCGCGCATGCGCATGCCCTGGTTGATGGTAACGGGGCGCACCGGGGCGTGCGGGAAGACGAAGCGCACCGGCTGCGCCAGCTCGAGCTCGGGGACGATCGGCTCGAAGTCGTGGCCGTCGGCGCCCAGGCCGTGCAGCCAGATCACCGCGGCGGCGGGATCGGGCCCGGTATTGATTTCAACCGCTTGCATGGGGTTCACTATGAAGGAAATGGACCAGGCGGCTATTTTCCTACCAATGTGTGCGCTTGCCGCATGGACGTTTGCGGTGCTGCTAATGGTGCCCATTGCCCGGTTCAGGGCCGCGGCGCAGGGCAAAGTGAATGCCGCGGACTTCCGTTTTGGCGAGTCCGCGCGCGTGCCGGGTGCGGTGTCGCTTCCGAACCGCAACTTCATGAACCTGCTCGAGGCGCCGCTGCTTTTCTACGTCGTGTGCATCGCCCTTTATGTGACGCTCAGCGTCGACCCCGTCGCCTTGGGGCTCGCCTGGCTTTACTTTGCGCTGCGCGTGGCCCACAGCCTGGTCCATCTGACGTACAACAACGTTTTTCACCGGCTGGGCGCTTACTCCGCGAGCATCGTAGCGCTCGCTGCGTTGTGGCTGCGCTTTGCGGTCGCGTTACTGGCGCGCTAGATGCCCAAGCTCCTGGCGTATCTGCCCTGCGAGAAGGTCGTCATCGAAGACCAGTCGAAGAACGTCTCCGTGCTGTCCATTCTGGAGACGGTCACCGTGACGCTGCCTCAAGGCACGCCGGCACCGGCGCACAGCGCCTCGATCCGCATGCCGTGGGCGATCTTCGCGCTTTGGCAGAAGGACGCCGATGAGTCCGGCGAGTTCGAATCGAAATCGGCCCTGGTGTCGCCGGGCGGAGAGCTGCTCCTCGAGACGCCCGTCGCCAGGTTGAGCTTCGGCGCCAACGCGAGGCAGCAGGTAGTGAACCGGCTAGCCGATTTTCCGGTCTGGACGCCAGGCGCCTGCCGGCTGAAGCTGATGGTCAAGACCTCGCGCGACGCGGACTTCCGGCAGCTCGCCAGCGTGATCATCGTGCTGCGTCATTCCTGGACTTAGCGCAAAAAGCGACACGGTGGCCGTGTAACCGTCGCCTGTCTATCGTTGCATCGGTGACAACCATGCGCAAACGCATCCTGGTCGCCGATGTGCCGGAGCTGGACGCCCGGCTGGCCGCGGTGCTCGCCGGACGCGAGCTTCATTTCGTGCGCACCGTGGACGAGGCGATGCGCGCGCTCGCGCAGGAAGCGTTCGACCTGCTGGTGATCAGCGTGCACTTCGACGACTCGCGCATGTTCGACCTCCTGCGCGAGGTGCGGACCGTCGCGCGCGATCAGCTGCCCATCGTCTGCGTGCGCGAGCCCGGCCTGGGCTTCACCGCCATCTCGAGCCACACGCTCGAGGTCACCTGCCGCGCGCTCGACGCGAACGGGTTCGTGGATCTCGCCACGATCAACGACGATGCCGGGCGCGATGCGGCGCTGCGGGCCGCGATCGAGGGCTTTCTGCCTAGGGGCGGCTGAACCAGAGGAGCGAGAGCGCCCCGGCGACGAGCGCGAGCAGCCCCGCCAGCGCCGTCGCGATGGCCGTGACCTCGCGCTCCTCCTTGGCGAGGACGAACTTGCCGCTCAGCGCCTGGTAGACCTTCTTCAGCTCGTCGGCGCTGGCGGCGTGGAAGTACTCCGCCTCGGTGAGCTGGGCGATGGCCTTGAGCGTCGCCTCGTCGAAAGCCATGTAGATGGAATAGCCGTCCATCATCGCCGGTCCGCCCGCCGGCGAGCCGAAGCCGACGGTGAACACGCGGATGCCGTGCTCGGCGGCCATGCGCGCCGCGTCCAGCGGATCGGGCCCGGTGGTGCGGCGTCCGTCGGTCAGGAGCACGATCGCCGAGGAGGTGTTCGATCCGGGCGCCACCGGTTTCACCGCTTTCTTCTCGGCCTGCTTTCCGGGCGGCTTGTTGAGGCGCCAGGACTGGCGCGTGCCGAGCACCAGCGACTCGAGGTCGATGCCTTCGTCGGGAAAGAGCGTCGCAAGCGACATGACGATCCCGCTGCCGATGGCGGTATGGCGGTCGAGCTGCAGCCGCTCGATCGCGGCGATGAGATCGCCCTTGTGGTTGGTCGGCTTCTGCACCAGCAGCGCCGTGCCGGCGAACGACACGATGCCCACGCGCAGGTCCGAGGGCAGCTCCTCGATGAAGGCCTTCGCCGCCGCCTGCGCGGCGGCGAGCCGGTTGGGCTGCACGTCGCTCGCGCGCATGCTCAGCGATACGTCGATCGCCATGATGATGGTGCGCTGCTGCGAGGGCAGGGTGATCACCGCGCTCGGGCGGGCGATGGCGAAAATCGCCGCGGCGAGCGCCGCGAGCATCAGCGCCGGGGGCAGGTGGCGCCGCCAGCGCGCCGATCCGGCCACCGCACCGCGCACCAGGGCGAGGCTCGGGAAGCGTACCGCGGCGCGCTTTTGCCGGCGCAGGATGTGCACGTACAGCGCGGCCAGGAGCGGCAACAGCGCAAGGAACAGCAAGACCTCAAGCCAGAGAAACCTCATGCCGGCCTGCGCAGTGCCGACTTCGGACGGAAGGCCTTGACCACGGATTCGTGCGTCTCGATGTACGGGCCGCCGATGAGGTCGATGCAATAGGGCACGGCGGAAAAGATCCCATGCACGCCGGCGTCCTTCAAGCCCTCGAGGGTCTCCCGGATCGACTTCGGCTGGCCCGGGAGGTTCACGATCAGCGCCCGCTTGCGGATCACCGCCACCTGGCGCGACAGGATCGCGGTGGGCACGAACTTCAGGCTGATCTGGCGCATCTGCTCGCCGAAGCCCGGCATCAGCTTGTCCGCGACCGCCAGGGTCGCCTCCGGAGTGACGTCGCGCGGCGCAGGACCGGTGCCGCCGGTGGTGAGAACCAGATGGCAGCCGGCCGTGTCGACCAGCTCCTTGAGCGTCGCCTCGATGAGCGGCTGCTCGTCGGCGATGAGGCGCGTCTCGTCGCGCCAGGCGGGTGCGGCAATCGCCGCGCCGAGCCAGGCCTTGAGCGCGGGGATGCCTTCGTCCTTGTACACGCCGGCCGAAGCGCGGTCGCTGACGGACACCAGGCCGACGATGAGCTCTTCGTTCACGGGGCTTGAACGGCTTTCAGAACCCTGAAGAGCTCGCGGTAGGCGCGCGGCGGCTTTCCCTCCTTCTGCTCCTTCCTCGCGTTGCGGATGAGCGCCCTGATCTCCTGGAGGTCCGCGCCGGGGTGCTCCGAGGCGAAGCTCGTCAACGCGGCGTCATCGGAGAGAAGGCGCTCGCGCCAGGCCTCGAGCCGCCGGTGCGCCGCCGCCGCCTGTGCCGAGGTCCCCTCGAGCGCGGCGAGCCGCGCGCGGATCGGTTCGGCATCCACCTCGCGCATCAGCCGCCCGATGTACTGCAGCTGGCGGCGCTTCGCCTCGTGGCTGCGGATGCGCTTCGCGTCGAGCAGCGCTTCGAGCAGCGCGTTTTGCAGCCGCATTTCCTTGATCTGCGATTCGGGCAGCGCCACCAGGGCGGCGCCGAGCGCCTGCAGCTCGGTCATTTCGCGCTTCCTGCGGGTCTTGCTGACGGGTTCGTCGGACACGCGAGTTATCATAGCGCCCCCATGCCGAAGCACCAGGGCTTCACCTGCGAGCCCGGAGAGCTGCGCAGCCTCGCCCAGTCGGTGCTAGACCAGGCGCGGCGCGCCGGCGCCGCCGGCTGCGATTGCGACGTCTCGGAAAGCCACGGGCTCTCGGTCACGGTGCGCAAGGGCAAGCCCGACACCGTGGAGCACAACCGCGACCGCAGCCTGGGCGTCTCGGTGTACTGGGGCGAGCGCCCGAAGGCCCGCCGCGGCCACGCCAGCAGCTCCGACTTCTCGCCCGCGGCGGTGCGCCAGACAGTCGAAGCGGCGCTCGCCATCGCGCGGCATACCGCGCAGGACGACTGCGCCGGCCTGCCCGACGCCGACATGCTGGCGCGCGACACCCCGGAGCTGGATCTGTTCCATCCCTGGGCCCTGTCCACCGAGGAGGCGATCGAGCTCGCCCGGCGCTGCGAGGCGGCGGCCTTCGCCGTATCAAAGAAGATCCGCAACTCCGAAGGCGCCAGCGTCTCGGCCCAGCACTCGCAGTTCGTGTCCGCCAACAGCCTCGGGTTCGTCGGGGGCTACCCCGGCTCGCGCCACTGGCTTTCGTGCTCGGTCATCGCCGAGGACAGGGGCTTGATGCAGCGCGACGACTGGTACAGCGCGGCGCGCTCGCCGGAGCGGATCGCGGACGCGGTGGCGCTCGGGCGCTACGCGGGGCAGCGGACAGTGGCGCGCCTGGGCGCGCGCAAGATCCCGACGACCCAGGCGCCGGTGCTGTTCGAGGCGCCGGTGGCGCTGCAGCTCATCGGCCATTTCGTGTCGGCCGTCAACGGCGGCAACCTCTATCGCAAGACCTCGTTCCTGGTGGACAGCCTCGGGCGCGAGCTCTTTTCTCCCATCGTGCACATCGACGAGCGGCCGCATGTGCCGCAAGCCATGGCGAGCACTCCCTTCGACGAAGAAGGCGTCGCCACGCGCGAGCGGACGATCGTGCGCGCAGGCACGGTGGAGGGCTACTTCCTCGGCAGCTACTCGGCGCGCAAGCTCGGCATGAAAAGCACCGGCAACGCGGGCGGGCACCACAACCTCTTCGTGCGCTCCGAAGGGCCGGACTTCGCCGGAATGCTTAAGCATATGCGCAAAGGCCTGCTCGTCACCGAGCTGATGGGACAGGGCATCAACCTCGTCACCGGCGACTATTCGCGCGGCGCCGCCGGCTACTGGGTGGAGGGCGGCGAGATCCGCTTCCCGGTGGAGGAGATCACCATCGCCGGCAACCTCGCGCAAATGTTCAAGGGAATCGCGGCGATAGGCAGCGACGTGGTGACGCGCAGCGGCCGCTCGAGCGGCTCCATCCTCATCGAGCGCATGACGATTGCGGGGGACTAGAACCCGAACCATCTTCGCGCGCGGTGCTCTAAGTGCGCATGGTCGCCTGCGCGCACGAAGAACTCCCGCGGCCGCCCAATGGCGAGCATCCCATCATCGCCATCCTCGCCGTCCTCGCCATCATCGCAGCCATCGTCTTGATTACATGGGTACGGTTCGAGGTCCACGGCACCGGAGACCTCGCCGCCGCGCTCACCGAGGGTGGACCGGCCGAGCCGCAGCCCGACGCTCAGCCTGATCTGGACGCGGCCGTGACCTCGAACAGGTTCGCGACCGGCGTTTCCCCGCAATAGCCGTAGGGCATAATTTCCGCATGAAGATCGTGCTCGCGCTCGCGGCAGCGCTCTCGTTCGCCGCTCCCCTTCCGGGGCTCGCCCAGGCCCAGAGGCAATATCCCGACGTCATCTTCGTACCCACGCCGCAGGACGTGGTGGAAGACATGCTGCGCCTCGCCAACGTGCAGAAGGGCGACGTGCTTTACGACCTCGGCTCGGGCGACGGCCGCATTGCCATCACCGCCGCCCGCAAGTACGGCATCAAGGCGACCGGCATCGACATCGATCCGGAGCGCATCCGCGAGGCGAACGAGAATGCGAAGAAGGCCGGCGTCACCGACCTGGTGCAGTTCAGGCAGGAGAATCTCTTCACCGCCGATTTCAAGGACGCCACCATCATCACGCTCTACCTGCTGCCGGATCTGAACGTCAAGCTGCGGCCCAAGCTGTGGAACGAGCTCAAGCCCGGCACGCGCATCGTCTCGCACCAGTTCGAGATGGGCGGCTGGAAACCCGAGAAGCGGCTCGAATCCAACGGCCGCACGATCTATTTCTGGACCGTCCCGCCGAAGGACAAGCAACCCAAAGTCGACTAGCAGCTCGGGGACAGAAAAATCGGGGTCAGAGCCCTATTTCCAGCGAGGCGCAGCTTACGGAAATAGGGCTCTGACCCCGATTTTTTCTTCAGGTGAAGTCGAGGCCCGTTTCGAGCTTGATGCCGTAGATCGGAATCGACGGCCGGCGCCCGAGCTCGAGCGGCGGCAGGCGCCGGGCGCCGATCGATTCGGCGTCCACCCCGATCGCGGTGACGAGGTCGTGCGAAAGCACGAGCTCTCCCGGCCGCGCGCGGTGCACCAGGCGCTCGGCGATGCTCACGCAATCGCCGAACGCCACGTATTGCTGCTGCCCCGGCGGCCCGGCCATGCCGAGCACCGCCTCGCCCAGGTGCGCGCCCAGCGCCACGCCGGCGGGCAGGCCGTACTCGTTCTGCCAGCGCTCGCCGATCGCCGGGAACTCCCGCTGCACGGACTGCGCCGCGGTCAGGGCGTCGGCAGCCGCGGTGAAGATGCCGAGCATGGAGTCGTTGTGCACCGAGAGCACCCGGCCGCTGTCGGCGCCCATGTGCCGCGCCGCGAGCGCGAAGAACTCGTTGGCAAGCTCCATCACCTTGGCGGGGTCGAGCACCTCGGAGAGCCGGGTGAAGTTGCGCAGCTCTGCATAGAGCACGCCGATGCCGCGGCGCTCGACCTTATTCTTTGCGGCCATACGCATCTCCCGCGGCAGCGATGCCGTTCAGGTAGTGCTCCCACACGTAAAGGTTGCGCTCGCAGGCGCCGACCGCGGCATCTTCCATGTGCAGCTTCTTCGCGAATTTCTCCACCGCGCGCCATCCGGTGTTGGAGTGCTCGATGTCGGCCTGGGTGTGCAGCTCGAAGAAATCGAGCGCCTCGCCGTCCAGATCGAACAGGCGCCCCCAGCGCACGCGCTCGAGCCCGAACCAGCCGCGCTTCCTGAACTCGCCGCTGCCGTAGCCGGGCACGTTGATGCGCTCGGCGCAGGTGTTCGCGACGATCCCTTCCAGCCAGTGCTTGTTGCCCATCAGCCCCTCCCACGCGCTCCAGGCGAGCTGGGTGGAGGCGAGCGGTTTCGCGCCGGTGAGGTCCTTGCGCTTCAAGCCGATGCGCACGCCCAGGTCCTCGAGGATCGCCCAGTGCGGCCGGCCGCCGCCGTGCTCGTGGTCCGCGATCACCTCCTCGCTGCACGCCTGCAGGATGCGCATGCGCGTGTCCCAGTCCTCGCAGTTGGTGGCTACCTTGAGCTTGAGCACCGAGTTGCGCTGGCGCGTGTTGAGGCGGTGTTGCATCGCGAACATCTTCGCCCGGCCCTGGGTGAGCGGCTCGTGGAACCAGCGGCAGCGCGCCACGAACTCGTTCACCACGCGGTCCATCCGCGCTACGACGCTCATCGGAGGAGAAGCAAAAGGGCTACGACGGTTAGGATCAGCGCGGCGGCCGCGAACAGCATGAGGACGGGGTTGGACACTGCCGGCAGATCCGGATCCCTGGGCACCGGCTGCGGGTGCGCATGCTCTTCCTCCTCAGGAGGATGCGCCGCTCTTTCCATGCAGCTCGCCGACTTTCTGGTTGAAGGTGCGGAAGAAGTCGTCGGCCACCTTCCTGGCGGCCGCATCGATCAGGCGCGAGCCGATCTGCGCGAGCTTGCCGCCGACGCTCGCCTTGACGTCGTAGGCGAGCCGGGTCGACTCGCCCTGCGCCGACAGGCGCACCTGCGCGCCGCCCTTGGCGAAGCCCGCGGCGCCGCCCTGGCCCTCGAAGGCGATCGAGTACGAGCTCGGCGGCTGGATGTCCGAGAGCGTGAGCTTGCCCTTGAACTTCGCGCTCACCGGGCCGATGCGCGCCACCATCAGCACCTGATACTGGTTCTCGCCGATGGGGTCGATCGCTTCGCAGCCCGGGACGCACTGCTTCAGCATCGCCGGATCGTTGAGCGCTTCCCAGGTCTGCTGCTGTGACGCCGGAACGAGCTGCTCGGCGCTCATCTCCATGCGCGATTCTCCTGGTGTCTGGTCATGGGCCCGCCGAGTGCCTTTGCAAGATCGAGCAGGCTGGCGAGATTATGCACCGGCAGGAAGAGATCCACGTGCGGCAGCATGGCGCGCACGCCCGCCGGGCGTGCCTCGAACTTGTCGTAGCGCAGCAGCGGGTTGAGCCAGACGAGGAAACGGCAGGATTTGGCGAGCCGCTCCATCTCCTCGGCGAGGCCCTCGCCCGCCTCGCGGTCCAGGCCGTCGGACACCAGCAGCACGCAGGCGTTCTGGCCCAGCACCCGCCGGCCCCAGCGCCAGTTGAACTCGCGCAGGCTCGCGCCGATGCGCGTGCCGCCCGACCAGTCCTTGATCGCCTCGGCGACCCGGCCCATGGCCACGTCCACGTCGCGGTGCCGCAGCTGCCGGGTGATGTTGGTGAGGCGGGTGCCGAACACGAACACCGACACCCGGTCGCGGTCGTTGGTGATCGCGTGCAGGAAGTGCAGGAACATGCGCGAGTACGGGTTCATCGAGCCCGAGATGTCGCACAGCACCACCAGCGGCGGATGCAGCTCGCGCGGCGCGGCGCGCACGAGCGGGATCACGTCGCCGCCCCCGCGCAGGGATTCACGCAGCGTTTTTCTCAGATCGATCCGCCTGCCGCTGCGCTCGACGTGGAATCTTCTTGTCTTGACCACGGGCAGGGGCAGGCGCAGCCCGGCGATCAGCTTCTTCGCCTCGGCGAGCTCGGCCGCCGACATGGTGTCGAAGTCCATGCGCTGCAGCACCTCGCGGGAAGAGAAGGTGAGGCGCGCCTCCAGCTCGATCTTTTCCCTGGATTCGTTCTGTTCCTTTCTTTGGGAGAACAAGGCATCGGTGAGGCGCTGGCTCTGCTGCTCCTCGGGCTTGGGCGCGCGCCCGTAGGCCTGCGGCAGCATGAGCTGCATCATCCGCTCGGCGAGCTTCGGGTCGCGCCAGAAGATGCGGAAGGCCTGGTCGAAGATCGGCCGCTGCTCGTTGCGCGAAAGCAGCACCGCCGACATGGTCCAGTACCAGTCCTCGCGCCGCAGCGGGAATTGATGTGCCCCGGCCGTCTCCAGCGCGCTTACGCAGTCGACCACCCGGTCCGGGCCGATGCGCAACCCCGCCGCCCGCAGCAGCCGCGCAAAGTGCATCACGTTTTCGGCCAGGCGCCCTTCGCCCGAGCCCATTACGCGAGTCTCACTACGCCGCCTTGCCTTTTTCGGCCGCAGCGACCTCGCGCGCCAGCTTCTCGACCGCAGGCGCGGCCACCACGGCGTGCTCGCGAAAGTAGCGCTCGTGGTTGCGCTCGACCTCGGCCAGCCAGTAGACGTAGTTCACCATCATGCCGGCCGAGCGCGCCATGCCCTGCTCGGAGGTGTCGCCCATCCAGTTCAGGCGCTCGAGCGAGGCCCCGTTGCCCAGGTGAAACCGCGCCACCGGGTCGAGCGGCTCCTCGCGCTGCTTGGCGTGCAGCAGGTAATGGGCGCAAAGGCGCGTGAGCTCGGTCTGCAGCGTCTCCGGGACCTCGCCGAGGTGCCAGGCGGGGTCCTCGATCTTCTTCAGCAGCTCGCGCTCGGCGCTCAACTCGAGCCAGCGGCGGAACCCCGGCACCGGCGAGAGCGTGGCGAAGCGCCGCAGGTGCGGGAACTCGCGCTTGAGTTCTTCGGCGACTTGCTTAATAAGCAAGTTACCGAAGGATATGCCGCGCAGCCCTTCCTGGCAGTTGGTGATCGAGTAGAACATCGCGCAATCGGCGTTGGCCGGAATGGCCACCGGCGACTTGAGGTCGAGCAGCGGCTGCACGTGTGCGGTCATGCCGCGCGTGAGCGCAACCTCGATGAAGATGATCGGCTCTTCGGGCAGCTGCGGGTGGAAGAAGGCGAAGCAGCGCCGGTCGGACTCGAGGCGCCGGCGCAGGTCGCGCCAGCCCTCGATCGCGTGCACCGCCTCGTACTGGATCAGCTTCTCGAGCACGATGGCCGAGGTGCGCCAGTCGATGCGCTCCAGGCGCAGGAAGCCGCGGTTGAACCACGAGCGCAGCAGGTGCATGAGATCGTAGTCGATGGCGCGCCAGTGCGGATGCGCCTTCATGCCCTTCAGGAGCTGCTTGCGCATCTCGACCAGCGCGGCGGTGCCGCCGGGGGCCATGTTGAGCCGTCGGAACAGCTCCTGGCGCGGCGGCTCGGCCGTCTCCTGCAGGCGCGCGAGGTTCTCCGGCGATGGGTCGGCCTGGTAGTCGGCCGCGACGCGCGACACCGCCTCGGGGGAGGGCGAGTAATGGCGCGCGAGCATCTCGAAGAATTCGTCGCGGGAGCGCTCGTCCAGGCCTTCATAGTTCGCCATCGCGTCGCGCGCGAGCGCGGTGCTCGCGTATTCGCCGCGCTCGGCGAGCAGCGACTCGCACAGCGCGAGCAGCTCCCGCGTGCGGCGCTCCACCACGCTCTGGCCGCCGCCCAGCAGCTTTCTCAGGAACGACGCGGGGTTCATGCCGCCGCCTTGGCTTCCGCCAGCATGCGCGCGGCTTCCTCGCCCGCAACGCGCTCGAGGTCGTCGCGGTACTTGAGCAGCACGCCGAGGGTGTTGTTCACCGTCTCCGGATCGAGCGCCACGCGGTCGAGCGCCACCAGGCAGTTGGCCCAGTCGATGCTCTCCGCGACGCCGGGCTGCTTGAACAGATCGCTACTGCGCAGCCGCTGCACGAAGGCCACGACCTCGCGCGAGAGCCGCTCCGCCGCGCGCGGCGCCTTGCGGCGCAGGATCTCGAGCTCGCGCTTGGCGTCCGGATAGTCCACCCAGTGATAGAAGCAGCGCCGCTTCACCGCGTCGTGGATCTCGCGCGTGCGGTTGGAGGTGACCACCACCACCGGCGGCTCCTCGGCGCGCACTGTGCCGATCTCGGGAATCGTGATCTGCCAGTCCGACAGCACCTCGAGCAGGTAGGCCTCGAACGGCTCGTCGGTGCGGTCGAGCTCGTCGATCAGCAGCACCGGCGAGGCGCCGAGCGGCTGCAGCGCGCGCAGCAGGGGCCTGCGGATGAGGAAGCGCTCCGAGAAAATGTCCTGCTCCAGGCCCTCGCGCGACTTGACGCCCTCGGCTTCGGCCATCCTGATCTCGATCATCTGGCGCGGGTAGTTCCATTCGTAGGCCGCCTGCGCGATGTCGAGCCCCTCGTAGCACTGCAGGCGGATGAGCTCGCGCCCGAGCGCCTGCGACACGACCTTCGCGATCTCGGTCTTGCCTACGCCCGCCTCGCCTTCGAGGAAGAGCGGCCTCCTCATGGCGAGGGCGAGGAAAAGCGAGGTCGCGAGGCTGCGATCGGCGACATAGTCGCCGCCGGCGAGCAGCGCCTGCGTCTCGTCGATCGACCTGGGGAGCGATTTTGTCATTGGAACTCGCAATTTTGCGGGATTTGGCAAGCAAAAAGAAGGCCCGCCGGATTTCTCCGGCGGGCCACCCGTCCTCCTCCTCTGGATGACGGTTACTTGAGAGCAGCCTCGACTGCGCGCTTGCACATCACCGTGATCAGGTGGGCGCGGTACTCGGGCGAGGCGTGCAGGTCGTTGTTGAGGCCGTCGGGCTTCACCTTGATGCTCGCGACCGCTTCCGGGGCGAACTTCTGCGCCAGCGCCTTTTCCATCTCGCCCTGGCGGAAGGCGCATGGCCCCGCGCCGGTCACCCCCACTCTTACGTTGCCACCGAAGTCGGCCACGAACACGCCGACCAGGGCGAAGCGCGAGGCCGGGTTCTTGAACTTCATGTAGGCAGCGCGCTTGGGCGCGGGAAAGCTGACCTGCGTGATGAGCTCGCCGGGCTCGAGCGCGGTCTCGTACAGCCCCTTGAAGAATTTGTCCGCTTCAATCTTTCGCTTGTGGGTGGTGATGGTGGCGCCCAGGCCGAGCACCGCCGCCGGGTAGTCCGCCGCGGGGTCGTTGTTGGCGAGCGAGCCGCCGATGGTGCCCATGTGACGCACCTGGCGGTCGCCGATCATGCCGGCGAGCAGCGCGAGCGCCGGGATCGCCTTCTGCACCGCCGGGGCGGCGGCCACGTCGGCATGGCGCACCATCGCGCCGATGGTGACCGAGCCGCCGTCGGCGGAGAGCGCCTTCAGATCGCCGATGGCCGCGAGATCGATGAGATCGCTCGGCGAGGCAAGGCGCAGCTTCATCGCCTGCACCAGGCTCTGGCCGCCGGCGAGGAACTTGCCCTCGCTCCTCTTTGCCGCGAGATCGAGCGCCTCCTTGCTGCTGGAAGGGCGGTGGTATTCGAAAGCGTACATGGAATGTCCTCCTAGCCTGCTTGTTTCTGAAGCGAGCGCCACACGGTCTGCGCGGTCGCCGGCATCGGCAAGTCCTTCACGCCCAGCGCGTCGGTGACGGCGTTCATCACCGCAGCGGGCGCACCGATGGCGCCGGCCTCGCCGCAGCCCTTCACCCCGAGCGGGTTGTGGGTGCAGGGCGTTTCGCGGGTGTCGATCTTGAACGAAGGCACGTCGCCGGCGCGGGGCAGGCAGTAGTCCATGAACGAGCCCGTGACCAGCTGGCCGGTCGCGTCGTAGCGGCAGCCTTCGGTGAGCGCCTGGCCGATCCCCTGGGCGAGCCCGCCGTGCACCTGGCCTTCCACGATCATCGGGTTGATGATTTTGCCGAAGTCGTCCACCGCGGTGAACCGGTCCACGCTCACCTGCCCGGTGTCGCGGTCGACCTCGACCTCGCAGACGTAGGTGCCGGCCGGGAAGGTGAAGTTCGCCGGGTCGTAGAACGCGTTCTCGTTGAGGCCGGGCTCGAGCTTGTCGTGCGGATAGTTGTGCGGCACGTAAGCGGCGAACGCGATCTCGCCGAACATCTTCTTGCGGTCGGTGCCCGCGACCTTGAACTCGCCGCGGTCGTACTCGATGTCCGCTTCGCTCGCTTCCAGCAGGTGGGCGGCGATCTTCTTGCCCTTGGCGATGATCTTGTCGAGCGCCTTCACAATCGCCGTCCCGCCGACGGCGATCGACCTCGAGCCGTAGGTGCCCATGCCGAACAGGATCTTCGAGGTAT
>Ga0070696_100001719_pt1 | contig 14350 bp, 21 predicted proteins | sample KBSK1253metaG_FD_65474 | JGI IMG/M metagenome (GOLD analysis project Ga0070696, IMG submission 65474) | Corn, switchgrass and miscanthus rhizosphere microbial communities from Kellogg Biological Station, Michigan, USA - KBS K1-25-3 metaG | ecosystem: Host-associated > Plants > Roots >... | reverse complement strand
CAGGCCGCGGGGTGGGAGGCTTGTCGGCAACACGTCCGGGCGGCGAGACATGCACTACCGGTAAAGCTAAGCTAGATCCTGGTCAATGCTGCTAGATAGATATCTTTCTAACCATCTTGCTAAAAGATAGCCGCACCGGTACATGACCAAGGAAGAGCGAGGAAGACAATGACGGTGGTCGTCGGGCTGGTGTCGCAAAAGGGAGGGGTTGGCAAGAGCACCCTCGCGCGCGCCCTCGGCGCCGTCGTCGCCCATGCCGGGCTCAAGGTCCGCATCGCGGATCTCGATCCGCAGCAGCATACCGTTGTGGAATGGGAGCGGATGCGCGGCGAGAACGGGCTCGCGCCGGCACTCGATGTGCGTGGCTTCGCGACAGTCGCGCAAGCCCTCGCCGGCATGGCGGAGGACGAGCTGCTCATCCTCGATGCGCCGGCTCGCGTGAGCCGCCGGACCATGGACATTGCGAAAGCTGCGGATCTCATCATCCAACCCACGAGTGGGAGCATCGACGATCTTCGACCGGCGATCGTGCTCTTTCACGAATTGGTAGAGGCAAGCATTCCACGTGAGCGCCTGATCCTCGCGCTCTCACGCATCCTCGGCACGGCTGAAGAAGATGCTGCTCGCGCGTACATCGGCAAGACCGACTACGAGGTGCTTGCCGGCGCAATTCCCGAGCGCGCCGCGTATCGCGAAGCGCATAATCGCGGCCAGGCCGTGACTGAAGCGAAGCGTCGTGCACACGACAACCAGATCGAGCAATTGATTCAGGCGCTGTTCGACAAAGTACACACGCTGATGCTCGCGAAGACCAAAGAGTCGAAAGAGACGCTGCGCGCGAAGGAGACGAAAGGATGAGCCGCGACGTTGATCTCAGCAAGCTCAGCAAGTGGATCGGCAAAGCCAGGCAAATCGGCGAACCGCCGTCGCTCAAAGAGGACGCTCGCGACTCCGCTGGTGCTGCTCGCCGAGACTCCATCGTTCAGTTCAATGTGAAGATCAATGCGTCGGTCAAAAAACGGATCAAGCAGCTCGCTGCGCGCGACGACATCCAACTTGGAATGATCGTGGCACGCATGGTTGATCTCTACGAAAAAGAATACGGCGCACTCACCGACACGGCCGGCAAGCGCCGCTGAACACATCGCCACCTTGCTCACCGCGTCCACCGCGTTACGCTGCAATCAGACGACGAGCGGTCGTCGCCAAGCTGGGAGTCCTGACGGGCTCCCCAGCGGGAGCTCGTCGGCCTCCAACACGTGGAGGTTTGCATGATGACCGATGACAGCAGCCGCGCCGTGCGCTGGCTTGTGATCCTTGCACTCAGTGTCGCCACCGCCGGGATGTTTCTCATCTCGATGCGAGCGAACTATCTCTATGGCCGAAGCATCGGCCAAAGCCCGGAGACACAAGAAGCGCTTGCGTGGGCGAACGTCGGCGCTGACATTTGGAAAGGGTTCGCGCTCATTGTCATCGCAACGCTCTTGCGCAATCGTTCATACCGCGCAGCAGCTGCGACCACGTTGACTTGGCTCGTCTGCCTCTCGTTCAGCGTCACCTCCGCGATCGGCATCTACGTGCAAGAACGCACGTCGCTCACCGGAAGTCGCGAAGCGAAGCACGCATCATACGAAGATGCGTTGAAAGAACTCGCCAGCGTCGAAGGCAAGCTCAAAGGTCTTGCACGACACCGGAGCGTCGGAGAAGTCGAAGCGGCGATTGCGGGTGTCCTCGCCCGTCCGATCGTGATCGCTGATCGCGTGCGCGGGACCGTCGGGTCGCTTTCCACACACTGCACGAAAGACGATAAGCGTACCGCCGATGCGTGTGCCGAAGTTGCGAAGCTGCGTGAGGAACTCGCGGTTGCAAACGAGGGCGTCAAGCTCGGACAGCGCGCGACAGCACTGCGCAATCAGATTGCGAAGCTGCGCGACACGGGTGGCTCCGAAGCTCCCGATCCTGTCGGACTGTTCTGGGAATGGCTCACGCGCGGATGGATCACCGTGCGCGCCGTCGGTTTTGGACTTCCCTTGTTCTTTGCATTGATGATCGAGACCGTTTCAGCGTTCGGTCCGCTCGCGATCGTTGCATATGCGGAAGCGACGCGACGACAATCGTCGAGCGACATGACGCGCGTTGTCGCGGCTCGTCGCGCTGAGTCGCGCTCTGACGACTTTGACCGCGCTGATATACCTCTCATCGCAACGGAAATCGGACAGATCGTTCCGTTCATCGCGGAACGGACCGAGCCGACTGCAGGTCCTGCTGCTGTCTCGACTGATGAACTCTACGCCGATTACGAATTGTGGTGTCGCACGAAAACGTTGCGTGCGTTCTCGCGCGAAGTGTTCGCCAGTGAATTCGACGGTGTGCGCGAGTTGCCGCAACTCCAACACACGATCAGGAAGTTCGGCAATCGCTACTACGGCATTCGTCTGATCGAACGCGCAGTGGCAAAGTTGCCGCGCAGGCGCGGCGAGAGATGAAGGGGAGGGTGGCGCATGCGTCACCCTCTTTGCTTTGCAAACAGCGTGCGCGGGAAAAATTCGCAATACTCGTCCCCATTGAACCACGCGCACTTGATGTCGAAGAGCTTGAGGCCAAGTACGAGGCGAGTGAGTGCGAGCGCGTAGATCGCAAGCTGCGCGATCGGTTTGTTCGTGCGCGCGTCAGGTTTGTAGTCGAGGATATGGACTGCGCCGTTGCGCACTTGCAGGAAATCCATGTGGCCGGTGACGACACGATCGATATTGCCGGCGCGTGGCACGAGCTCGATTCCGTACTGCTCCTCCAGCGCAACGATGTCGTCCTCGGTGAGCCAGATCGGCACTTCGACGGCGAGTGTCACGCTGTCATTGGCGAGCATGAATTCCTGCAAACGTTCGTGTCGCTGTCGGTTGTCACCGACGGTCGGGATGATGAGAGCAGCCGCGCGCGTTGCCGCGTTCTCTTTCCGATTGACGATGATGCGCGCAGGATCGGCAAACGCAGGTTGCACTTGCGATGCGCGACCGCTGGCATCCTCATTCCGGAAAAGTGTGTGCGGACAAACGGTCGGGATCGCTTCCAAGAAATCTATCACCGGTGCGAAGCGTTCGTGCTCCTCGCTCTCGCGTACGAGCTCCAGCTTCGGTTGGTGGAACGAGTAACGATACACCTGACGATGGTACAGCTTGATCGAACGAATGGTCTGCTCCGGTGAAAAGCGTTTGCGTCCGGCATCACGCAAACGCCGATAGCTCAACAACTCGTGGTGCTCGGCGATCCAATTCGACAGTGTCGAATCCGAAATCAACCGACCGGTCTTCGCCTTGATGTGTCGTATCGTTTCCGCATGCGAATAGCCGATGCAGTATGCCGTGAGGGCCTCGATGATGACGCGCAGGGGATAGGTCTTGTTGCGCAGCGCGGCCGGCGCCGGCGTCAGCATGCGCTTGCACGATGCGCAGCGCCACAGCTGCACGATCTCGAATTTTTTCTTGCGCGTGCCGCGTCGGGTCATCGAATGACCGCCGCAATGCGGACACGTCTCCGGCGCCTTCGTCGTGTGCGGTGCCCTAGCGACGCGAGGGACTGGCATAAGCAGGGGAATACCTGCACCCTACCATACGCCCTGCGCGCAAGCACGCGCATGGGCGCCCGTGACCGCCACCTCATTCGGTAGCCGTTAAACTGTGCCGCCGCTTGAAGACGCCCTGTCAAGGGTTTGGCCGCTGCGCGGCCCGCGCGTCGCGATGTCGATCGCCAACGCAGGTGCGCGCCCTTGACTGGGCGGCGCGGCGGCAGACGAATAGCTACCGAATGTGGTGGCTGGTGGTGAGTGGATGTTGCATTCTGGAGAGACGTGACGCGCGTTTCGGAAGCGGTCGTGTTCACGAATGCTGGGTGAGATTGGTGCGTCCAGCGAGACGGTGTATCGCTATCTGAGCATTGGTGCGAGTGCAAAGCGCGAACAAAAAGAGCGCACAAATCTGTGGTGCTTATGCCGGTAGCCTGCGCGGGTGGTGTGCGCGCCGATCAGTGTGAGCGTTATAGTTTGGTTGTGTCGTACGCGGCAGATTGATGGGATGGTGCGTGATGCTGATCAGGTTCATGCGAGCGGTGGTCGTGTGCGCGATGATCATTGTGCTTGCTGGTTGCATCTTCTCTCGGGGCCCGATCTTCGACGTCGGCAAAGGAGTGAACCGATTTTCCGACGGGTCGATTCGAGGAGAGGGCCGGCGATGAGAAGTCCATGGTCGAATTGGTGCGGCACGGCAATCTGTACCTCTACAGCACTGGCGATAGCCGAGACACGACCATCCTATCCTTTCACGGCATTGGCGATGGGTTCTACCTTGCTGTCGTGATCCCGCCGGGACGGGACATCTACTACGGCGTGATCGATGCGCGCTTGCACGGCAAGCTGCCCTTCACGTTCCTCGAATGCGGAGACGACACGCCGGCGGAGCTCGTGCCGGGACCGGATGCCAAAGGCACTGACCGCTGCGTCGCCGGCGATCGTGATCGGCTCCTCGCCATTGCCAAGCGCTACAAGGACGACATGCTGGCCGGTCGGATTGAAGCCGCGAAGATGCAGGAGTTCAGTCGGGTTCCGTGAGGCATGGGGCAGGGGAGTGCGATACTCCCGCATTTAGGCTTGATGGAGGTGACTGCTCGGCCCGGCCCAGGTATTCGCTCCGAATGAGACGAACACGGAGCCTGCGATGAAGGCGACGAACGCCAATGCGAGGCGCATAGAAAGCATTGTAAGCGCCGCACGACGAACAAGCCACGGCGGTCGTGGGGATAAGGCCCTTGCGGGTCGCTTAGTCATTCAGTCACGTGCCTGGTGCCACTGACCGCTTTTTGCCCGCGGGGTCGGAAGGAGCTGACCCAGGAAAGTGGTGGGGCTCCTAGGAGCCCGCGTCACCCCGCTTGACGCCCGCCGTTGGCGGCACCTGCTCAAGTTGGGAAGATGATTAGGGACCCGTTGTGTCGAAGGGCTGATTCAGTGGCGACGATGCAGCGATGCCACAAGCTTTGCGCGTCATCGCGGTTCGACAAGGAAAGGCCGCCCGAAGGGGCGGCAGAACGATCAGTGCGCTTGTTCGCACGTCGCGTCGATGATTTCATGCAGGATCGGCGTTGTATTCGGCCGATCAACGATGCGGCCGGTTAGTGCGTAGGTCGCCGCATTGAACAGCCTCCAGGCGTTGCGTCGTTCCTTGAATTCCTCGAAGGCGGGCTGTTCCCAGTGTTCGAGAACGTCGGGAATGCGCTGGACGTTGATGACGCGTCTGCGGTACATCGAGAGGATGGCGTGATCGGCGAGAGCATTGGGAATGTCCGTCCGCCTATATCGGTCGATGGTCCGATGCTGTGCCTCGCGCTGAAGCGTCAGCGGCTCGATCAGCTCGCCGATGATGCCGGGAAGATCACGCTTCAAATTGGCCGTGTGCTTGCGCCGGATGACGTGATCGGCGACAAGCGCCATGTTATCGCAGCAAAAGACGCGCGATCCGAACCCGATGGAAACGGGGAAGGAACGATCGTTTGAGTTGCGAAGCGCCACCATGTCCTCGTACCCCGTGTAGGTGCTGCGAAGTGAGAGGACGCCGAAGTAGCGCATGCCGTCCTCGGTCACACCGTGATGTTCGGCAGTGACTTCGTGGCCGTACATGAAGAGCGTACTCTTCACCAGATCGACGACCCTGAAGTGCTCGATGGGTACGTGACTTGCGGTAGCGGGCGGAGTGTCGAGTCGGCGCAAGCTCGGATAGTCGATTTCCTGGGCGCCTCGATGAAGCATCAGAGTCACGGGCTGTTTCCTTTCGATGTTGAAGAACCCGTTCGTCATTGTACCGCATAAAGGAGAGGGCCTCGTCTTTTGAAGTCGGTTCCATGACCGGCCAGGGAGAGCGCTAGACTTGGAAGGGCGGGCAGGTTAGTCGAGCTCGGATATAGTGCGGAGTGAAGTAGTTCAGGCAGTTTGGAGCGAGCGATGTTTTGGAAGCGGACGGGCGGCATCAAGCCGTACGGTTACGATTGGGACGGCAATCGCAGTCCGCCCGACTATGACTGGCGGCGTGATCCCTGGCGCCCGGATAGCCCGGTGTTTGGGCAGTGGCCGCGGCATCGGTGGCTGCGCGATTGGGCGCGAGCGCCGATAGTATGGGCACTCCTGGCGTGGTTCACCGTCACCCTCGGAGCAGTCGCGCTTTACGCGCTTGGCGTCATCTCGCAGGACACGATCTTCGCAGTGTGGATCGTGAAGTACCTGGTGCTGTTCGCGGTGCTCATCGTCGCTGGGGTCTGGTCGGTAGTGGCCTGGTTCAGGAAGACGCCGGGCGAAGAACGTGGCCCAGCGTTGCGAGAGAAGCTGAAGCGGGCGCCGCGGGCGATCGCATGGTACACGGCACTCATGGCGGTCTGCATAGGACTGGACGTGCTCGAAAAGCGGTACGGTGTGCCGTTCTTTGCCAGTGCGGGTGGGTTGCTCGCGGCCTGGCTTGGCGTCATGTGGTGGTGGCAAAGAGCGCAGAAGGTGTGAGTGTCGAGCCAGCGGATACTGGGGGTGTGATGGGTTGCGGTGGGGCGTGAAGTGGTGCGCTTATCCCCCAGAATGCGCGAGGTGGGGTCGCGCGTACTGGTTGAACTTGAGGTCTCAGATTTTGGGGCTGGCTGCCACTTGGCGTGGCCCTGTTGGGCCGCGGGCCGGGGGTGACCTGCTGTGGGTTGGGCCGGGTTGGCGCTTGGCGTGGCTCTGTTGAGCGGTTCGTCGCCATCCGCTCGGCGGTGTGCTCGCTCCCGGACAGGAGGCGAGGGATCCGTTGTTCAGCCGCGCCAATGCCCCCGGGCATGAGCGGTCGCGCGAGGTGGTGTTCAACGAGGGGGCGATCGGCGTCGCCAACGTGGTCAACAACCTGTGGCGCAACATCGGCCGTGTGAAGGTGGAAAGGTGAGACGGGCACCTTGTCCTCGTAGGCCGGGCCGATGCCGGAGAAGCAGCTGAATGTTCCTCGCTGCCGGCCCCGAAGCTGGCGGCAGCGGTCAATCACCCTTCCCGCTCTACGTGTTCCTGGTGATCTGGTCGATCGGGTTCGGCTACGGCTTCTGGTGGAGGCTGATGTCGGACGAGGCGGCGAGGGCAGGCTGCGGCGACCTCACTTTGATGACGATGAAGCAGCCACGACTTTCTCGTGAGCGACCTGCACCCAGATTGTCTCATGGCCAATCAGGTTCGCCCCATACTCGATCCAGGCAAAGCCCTGGTCACCCCACGTGTCTCCCCAGGAATTCTTGATGAGCCAAGCGCCATGGGCGCCGCGCTTGTCGTCCCAGCCGACGATGGCCAGGAAGTGCGCGTTCGGGCTGAAGACCGTGAGATCGCTGTCTACCTGGTGAAATACGTCATCGCCCACGCTTCCAAACGCATCCGTAACGATCAGCCGTGTCGCGACAGGACCGTGCTCGCAGAGGGCGTCCTTGATCTTCTCGGGGGCTACCACCTGCGTCCAGTCGCTCTCGATCATCGCGGACGTAACGAGGCGGTGCACGGGCGTCGATGGAATTGGACACGAGTTGGCCTTTACGGCCGTGTAAGGCTCGTCAGCCCTCAGGGTTGTCCCATCCGAGACGAGATAGTCGAGCGCGTAGTCCAGATAGCCTTCCACGCAATCGCTGTCTCGGGTGCAGTTGAGCAAGTGCTGTTCAGATGCATCGAGCTGCTTGCCATTCTCGATGAGGTGCCCGCTTTCGAGGACCGCAACCGCGGCGAAAGCCCAACAGCTGCCGCAGGAATATTGGTTCTGCACCGGCGAAATCATGTTGTGCGACCGCCAATCGAATGCGGCAGCCTGCGGATTGCACGCCGCCTTTCCCTCCGGGATGCCGAGGCGCCGCTTTTCCCTCGCGTAGGATTCGAGCGCGTCCTTGGCAGAATCCTGGCGCGCCCGTGCGACGGTCTGGCTCGGACCACCTGGCTTTGCCCCGGTTAGCTGCGACAGGGGCCGATCCAGCGCAGACGTGTAGACGGGCCGAAACCGCCATTTTTCCCGCACGGCGCGTTGCTCGAGCGCCTCGAGTCTCGCCTTCACCTCCGGCGACGCATTCTGCAGACGCTGCTGATAGACGAGGGGGATTGTACGGGGAGGCACCGATTGCTGCGCGGTCGCGACAACGGCACTCGCAACAGCGGCGCCCAGGGAGACAGCCGCCAGCATGAAGACCCGCGCAATGCGGGACCAAAAGGACTGTGCTTGAAACATCGAATTCTCTCGCTGCAAATCAAAGAGGATGGATATCAGGCAAGCCAACAAGGCCCGTAGAGGGATAATACGCAGCCAGATCAGGTCGGGGAAGAGCAAAGTTGAGGCAAAGATGCGGCGAGCGGGGAGACCGGCGGACGCGGTCGGGGACCCTGTGCCGAGCCTCAATCCGAGATCGTAACGGAAAGGCGGGCTACCGCGTGCGGCGCAGCGGCTTTCTCCCATGGCCTGACGTAGGTCAAGGTGATATCGGTCACGCCGGTTTTGTTGGGCCGTAGTGATATGATCTGCATGGAAGTTCCGCCCGAGCGCTTACCGTCGCTGCTCCCTTCGTAACGATCTCCGACGACAGTCAGGATCGGGGACTGTGGGAAAGAAATCTTCCAGCTGAAGCCGGTGGAAGGTTGGGCGGGAGCTCGGATCTCAAGTGTATCGTTGCGTCGCATGGAGACGGCCTTCTCGGTGCCGGCATCGAGGCGCACCGCGACGGTGTCGGCCAAGCAAACGCCCGCTGCAACAACCCAGACGGCGGTGCCGCAGACGCATCTGAGCATTCTTGCTCGCTCGCACGCCAATTGACCCAGGCCTATTCAAACAGGCACTACCGCTCGTTGTCCAGGGGTGGCTAGGATTTCGTGCGGGCGGGTTTGGTCTTTGCGCGCTTCGGGGTGATGGGTGCCGGAGTGCTGGAGCAACCTTCGAGGCGGCGCAGGGCGTGGGCCTTCAGAAGGTCCTCAAGCTGCTCTGTTGGTATCGGCTTAGGACGCTTCGTGACCATCATATTTCCCCCTTGTGAATGAGAGATTGGAGCACAAATGTCTTAACAACGGGATACGGGGGAGCCAAAACGTTTCGCCTTCAAGTCTGGAGTTCGAGGTGCTATTGCTTGCGCATGACCCTCGAAGACGTCCAACAGGCTATCGTAAGACTCTCGCCGGAGGATCGCGCCCGGCTGCGCCTGTGGTTGGCCGAACCCGAAACCGCGGCGGCGGAGCAGCGCGAGCCGGAGACGACGGCTTCGAAGCTGGGCAGTCTTGCCGGGCGCACCGTCGCCGGCTTCCGGAAGCGCGTGCGGGAATCCTAGCGCGCGGGGTTGCGCTTGCTGGAAGCAACCAAGTAACTCGATATTGACGATCACTCTTCGAGTATGGCTTGAGTGATCGGAATTCAGTACAAAAGGGAGATGATCAAATGGCGAGGCCCACTGACCTTGAAAGAATGTCCCACACGGAGCTGAAGCAGCTTGAAGTGCGGATCGAGCGCCTGAAGGCCCAGAAGCGCGAAGAGGAACGCGCCGTTCTGCGCGAACAGATTACCGCCCTGGCGCGGAGAACGGGTTTGATGTGCGGGAACTCATCGGCAACGGTCGCGGCGGCAATGGAAGCGTCGCCGCAAAGTACCGCGATCCGAGTAACCCTGCCAACACCTGGACGGGACGCGGGCGCATGCCGCGGTGGATGGCCGCGGCGATGAAGAGCCCTCGCGTGAAGAAAGAGGATTTCTTGATCCGCTAGCCGTTGTTTTAGACCTGGCTTAATAGGCTTCGCGAAAGGGCCGCTTTCGGGCGGCCCTTTTCATTGGTGACGGGAGGGCGGCGTGCTCGACTTCGAGGATGGTCGCGAGTTTGGCCACCATGGTGATGCTGGCGTTGTAGACGGACCGCTCCAGGGCGCTGATATAGGTGCGATCCACGCCCGCTTCGTGCGCCAGCGCCTCCTGGGAAAGGTTTCTCTCCCGCCGGTATCGCCGCAGATTGGTATCTCGCGACTAGCGGCGTCCTATGGTTTGGATTCACGCTGTTCGCTCAAGCTGCCGGCCTTAGCGGGTCGGTTGCAAGGCTACTATTCGTCTCGACGATCAGATGACCCAAGCTCGGCGCGCTTGCGAGAAAGCGCGTGAACTCCGAGGCTTTCCGGATGGGAGACCAGATGACAGACGCCGCTAGTCGCGTGGGACCGCGAAAGCGCCCGAGAGGCTCCATGGCGCACCGCCTCGCGAACCAAATTCCAGTTGCGGGTCGGCGGCCGGAACGAAGTGGAGGACAGAGGAGCGGAGCGACGACGTTGCGCCAGGGAGAGGGGCGCTACACTGGAAGGAGCATGTAGGACGGCTTATGTGTGAGGGACATTGGGGGCCTTGCGTTGGCGTCGGAATCCGACCCTCACACCTCATGGCGCGGCGTCGGCGGGCCGTGCTATAATTGCGTGATTAGTGTAACACTTCGTCCGTATGGAGGATTTCAATCGGCAGCAGGAGAAGAGGAAGTTCTTTGAGTTCGTGGAAGTGATCGAGCAGCGCGTGAACGACATTGGCGCGCAGAAGGGTAGCACCGCGAGGAGCGGCGATGCCGTTATTGAGCGATTGTACAAATCAAGCGGGGGCAAAGCGGACAAGGTAACAGAAGAGGACATCGCCTCGGCATTCGACGACGTAGACAAGAGGGACTAGGGCCGTGTGATTGAAGGGGCTTGGAGCTGTGCCGTGCAGCTTCCCGAGCGAGGCCTTGGAAGGTATGCTCCGTGACCGACCTGCGAGGGGGCCATGGCTCACGTATTCATAAGTTATTCGAGCACGGATCGAGATATCGCCCAGGCGTTGGCGACCGAGTTAGAGACGAACAATCTCTCGGTATGGTGGGACTTCAGACTCGTCGGCGGTCAGACGTTTCGCAAGGCTATCGACCAGGAGCTGAATGCTGCATGGGCGGTCGTCGTCATATGGTCAGAAAGCTCCGTTGAATCAAGGTTCGTCATCGACGAAGCGGATGTAGGGCTAGAGGCAGGAAAGCTTGTGACGACCAAAGTGGAGCCCCTTGCCATCTCAAAGGTGCCGCTTGGCTTTCGGAGTCTCCACACGATCCCGGTGAGGGACTTCGAGCGTGTCCGTGAAGCGGTGCTGCACACCGTCGAACGTGAGCGGGGCAAACGTATATCCGAAATTAAGGTGTGGCTTGACGAGGCCCGTACAAGGGAAGCGACGAGAGACCAAGCCGATGACGACGCGCTACGGGAGGAGGCAGAAGAGGAGAACTGCTGGTACAACGCGGTCAGAGACTATGGCTATGAGAGCTACTTAGATGCATATCCTGACGGTCGTTATGCTGAGGAGGCTCGCGAGATTTTAGAGGAAGACGAGGCATGGGAAGCTGCGGGGGAGGATTCAGACTATGAACTCTATTTGGAGAACTACCCCGAAGGCAGGTACGCGGCAGAAGCGCGAGCTGCAATGGACGAGCGTGATTCAGATGGTACTCGTGAAGAAGAGCCGGGAGACGACGAAGAAAAGAGGTTGTTTGATCGGCACTACGGTAAGTGGGATGAGGAAGGAAGTGGGAAGAAAAAACCATTTTGGCCAGACGATTGATGGGCATATTGGTTGTTAGTACTTTGTGCCCGCGGGAGAGGGGGGCAGGACAGGCGGGCCTACTCACGCTCTTTGTGGAGCGTGCTTAGAGATGATGGCATGCTGACACTTGGTCCGTTTGGAGGGGGACGATGCTGTGGAAGCGGACGGGCGGCATCAAGCCGTACGGTTACGATTGGAATGGGGATCGCAGCGCGCCCGACTACGACTGGCGGCGCGATCCTTGGCGTCCGGATAGTCCGGTGCATGGGCAGTATCCGCGACGCCCGTGGCTCCGAGAGGCGGCGAAAGAGCCGATATGGTGGGCGCTCGCCGCGTGGTTTGCGGCGACGGCCGGGTTGGTGGCGCTCTACACTCTCGATGCCATTTCGAAGGATGCGTTCTTCGTCGGCTGGGTCGGAAGGCTCCTCGTCCTGCTCATTGGTTTGATGGTGGTGGCCATATGGTCGTCGATCGTATGGTTCAGGAAAACACCGCGCGGCGAGCGCGGGCCGGCGTTGCGGGAGAAGTTGAAGCGAGCGCCTCGCGCTATCGGCGTGTTCGTGGCCGCCATGGTCGTCTGCGCAGGGTTGGAGATGCTTGAAAAGCAATACGGTGTGCCGATACTCGGGAGTTTCGGGGCGCTGTTCGCAGTGTGTATAGGCATTGTGTGGTGGCGGGAGAGGGTTCAGAGATTGGAACCATGAGAACTCGGGGCAACTCAGCGCGTTATGCATTTTTTGGTCCCTTCCTTTGAAAAAAGCATTCCTGCACTGGGTCTTTTTCTTATGAATATTGTTAGATGCATATTCTTATATAGAGTGAATTCGATGGGCTGAATGCTAGAGTCGCAGCCGGCCAAATCCTTGGGTTCGGCGGGTTGAATCCTTGATTTCAATCGGCTGAAGTCAAGATTTCGGGGCTCTGTTGACGCGCTTTACGACGAAGTTGATCGTGTAGAGATTGGTCTTGCCCTGGCCGCGGCGGGTGATCTCGATGAGACCTGCGGCTTCTAATTCCTTGATGAACGCGTTGACGCTGGCGACGCTCATGCCGATCGCCTGCGCGAGCGTGGCCTGTCCGGGGAAGCACAGGTTGTTGTGCCAGGCGTAGCTGAGGAACAGGGAATAGACGGTCTTGGCCCCGATCGAGAGGTCGGGGTTGCGGAGAATAAAGTTCGGGACCTGGGTGAAGCCGTGCAGCGCGATCGGGTCGGCGCTGTTGATCTTGATGTTCTGATCGATCTTTTGCAGCTGACCGCCGATGTGATCCATGTCTCAAGTATACGCTCGTGCGCGAAGTCAATATGCGCTTATCAACATTTCGGCGCGCAAGAATGAAGAGGCGATGATGTTGAGCGTACGATTTCTAGCGAAGCGAGCTGGGGACGCGGCTCGACGGCGCGAAGCCCGGCGACGCCGGAGGCGGCGGGCGCCATAGGATGACAGCGCGGAGGTGTGTCGCAACAACGACGCGGAGTTCGGCGTGTGGCCTTTGTGGATGCAGGAGGCTGCCGGTCACGGTATTGTTCGTGATTGGTGGTCGTGAGGGGGGAGACCAATGGAGGGAAATCGCCGACCTGACACACAGATAGTGGCGCAGGGCATCGCGGCGGTCGTTGAGTTGGCGAAGACGACGATCAATTCTCTCGTCCTCGCGAATGGAGGAGCCGCAATCGCGCTCCTTTCGTTGATCAGTCAGACAAAAGGTGACGGGAGTGCACCGCAAGGGGAGCGGTCGCTGCTTGTTCTCTCGCTGTCGGCCTTTACCGTCGGCGTTGCGATTACACTGATCGCGGCTGGGCTCACCTATCTGTCGAACTACCGGTGGCTCGAAGCCTACCAGATAGATGGTCCAGGAGCCCAAGGTCCGATTTGGCGCAAGATGCGAGTGTTACGGCGATGGTCAGTGCTCTTTGCCGCGGTTGGGCTGATCCTTTTTGTCTTAGGCATGGGACTCGGTGCAGTCGGCTTTCTCGGCCGTCCGATATGAAGAGGAGCCCCTCGGGCAGATGACCCTCGAAGACATCCAGCAGGCTATCGCCAACCTCCCATCCGAGGAGCGGGCGAAGCTGCGCATCTGGTTGGCAGAGTTTGAGGCTGGACACGGGGACCGCGAGCCCGAGACAACGGCCTCGAAGTTGGGGCGGCTTGCGGGGCGCGCGGTCGCGGACGTCCGCAAACGGATGCGCGAGTCCTAGGGCAGCCTGCTCCTTGCCTGCGAGCTCGACTAGGTCAGGGAGCTGACTTCTGCGGGGCTTGGTGCTCGCGGATTGTTACGAAGCTGGGATTGGGAACCACGGGGCACTGTGCAGTTTGGCCTATGGCCTCCGGTGCGTGACGTAGTTGTCTATGATTTGCTTGGTGACGCCCTCAGGGAATTCGATCGTCAGTTTGTTCTCATCGATTGCTGTCACGGTGCCGTGGCCGAACATCGGGTGAGAGATGTGATCGCCAACCGTGTACTTGCTCGCGTAGGCCAAGGCGGCAACTCCGTTGACAGGGGTCTTCGGCTTCGCGGTTTTCCTGGACGTAGTCGCCTTGAGAGCGGAAGCGCGCGGGTGGCGGGCCTTCGTTGGTTTCTTCGCATCGGTGATGGACATGCGAGAGATATGGGAACAAACACGGTACTTTGCAAGTTCTAGAGCGGTTTCCGTTTGATGTGAATCGGATCGGTCACAGGGGATTCCCTCGGACTCGCAAATCAGATTCGGTTGTCTCCGACGGCAGCAACTGCGGGGGCAGTCGATGGCGAAGGGA
>Ga0070696_100001717_pt1 | contig 14357 bp, 14 predicted proteins | sample KBSK1253metaG_FD_65474 | JGI IMG/M metagenome (GOLD analysis project Ga0070696, IMG submission 65474) | Corn, switchgrass and miscanthus rhizosphere microbial communities from Kellogg Biological Station, Michigan, USA - KBS K1-25-3 metaG | ecosystem: Host-associated > Plants > Roots >... | reverse complement strand
GATTGTACCATCAAGTAAGCCCGTTCCTGTTGCTGGCGCCGCTGCTGCAGATGGCCGAATAACTAGCGGTCGCGGCCTCATTACGCCATCCGGCCCGCCTGTTACAGTAGGAACAGACGATGGTAACGTTACAGTAGGAACAGACGATGGTGACGGCACAGGAGCAGTACTCATAAAGCTATCAAGCCATGTTGCGCAACCGCTGCCAACGCCTACCGGCTGCGCGCCACTTTGAACTGCACTCAAATAATTGTTAAGACACCAAAAATTGTTGAAAAAACCTGATGAAGCTGAAAGCGCGTCAAAATTAGGTAAAGCACGCGCTCGATTGAACGTGGCAAGGCTTGCTAGATAAATAGGGTCATTCTCATATGACATTGTTTTAAATTACCCTCTTTTCTTTGTAAATAATAACCGTCACGTCAACCTCTACCACGCCAGTGCGCACGCGCGCGTACACGTCATCTAGATCGCTCGCGTAAATTAACGGGCTTTCCTGTCCTGGCAACATTTGATAAGGTTGTCCGGTTGCGTTACCTACCATAATCTCAGTCGCGTTATTCGTGGAATCCATGTTGTTGAGTGTGTTAACAACTACCACGGCAACAATCGCGCCTTTACCTAACGCACGCGGTTGCACGCCAATGGTTGCGCGTATCAACTGCGTTTCCAAGTTTAGGGCTATTGGACCTTTATTGATTCCGATCATTTAGATACCTACCGTCAAGCTGTCAACTCCCTAACGGTTCGCTAGCGCGCGCAAAGTAACTTTTGCTGCGGAGCGCGAAACCTTAATCAAACAGTCCTGCAAAGAAACACAATTCGCGCTGCCTGCTCGCCACGCGTTAGCATTGTTTCCGCAAAGCCGCCTACTGTATTATTCGGCGTTAAACCGTTAGTAAGTTTAATGATTAACTGCGCGCCTCGTTCCAACAGATGTGGCACAGGGAACATATTATAGGTGCTGATATTACGTAAATCAGAGTTAGACGCCCACAGCGCCAACGGCGGCGCGTTATAAAGCGCGACACCCGGTACTTGCGTAATTGGAACATCTGCGAAGGTAAACGTATAATATTCTGATTCGTCTCTTAGCTCTGCCTGCGCGCCCTCAAGGTTGCTGCTTGCTCCTAACACCAATAGTGGCCGATCCATTTGCGGCGTTTTAATCGTTACGGTAGCGCCTGCTGCCGGGAAGTCAGCAAACTCTAAGCGCGCTTCCAAAAAGAAGGTTTCGGGGCTACTCCCTTTAATGTAGTCGCATATCTGCCGATCTGCGATTGTGGAGAACTTTGCGTAAGGATTGTCTGGCAACAGCGCGCGCACCGCACGTAGCCCGGCTTGTAAAAATAGCCGTGTAGTGCTAGGAGCCTCAATATGTGCCGCTGTCACTATATTTGTCCAGTCAAATTCCAATTGTTGTCCCGGCGCAAGCAAGCGCGGCACATAGCCAACAAACCTGCTTTGCAAGTCAAACGAAGCTAGGCCCGTACCTGACGCTGCCTGTACAGAACGGTTCTTTTCATGACTTATCAAATATCGCTGAGGCACATATCCGCTTAAACCAAAATGATCTAAACCTACTGAGCGCTCCTGCCCGCCATACTCAAGCACTTCCAAAGACAAAAACTGTTGTGACAATGATTGCTCCATGTCGTAGAGCGAAATAATCTCTGTCACTAACAGTGGGTCCGCAAAGATAGGCGTGCGCGCCAGCAAGCGCGTGCCGCCCGGAAAAAGAAAGGCTACCGAGTATGGTTGCAACGTAGCAGTAAAAAAGAAGTTTCTTAATTGCTGTGCAGCAACGGCTTGCGCGTAGCGCATGTCTGGCGTTAACCGCGAGCAACCTAACAACTGCTCGCAAGTTAAGAGCCTCAGCATGTCCCGACTAGTAATGTTTCGTGCAATCATTTATACCGTCACACAGCGAAAGAGTACATAGTTGTCACGTTGTTCTGTTGCGTCTGCAATTGCGTCTAAAGTTGAAAAACTAGCCGATAAGCTACTGCCTTTTGGCAGTAAAAACGCGTTTGGGAATTCTGTCCAAAATGAGCCAGGGGACGCATAGCCATAACAGGCTATGTCTACTTCTTCTTTACTAAACGCGTGCCCATTACTTGAGTGCAAGCGCCACTTAGGCGAACAGGTGGTTCCTAGCTCCGACATACCTGTAGCAATCAAACCAGCGCTACGAGCAAATAGCGCTGCGTAGCCCAGAACCAATAAGTGTGAGTCAGCCTCTCGCGTTTTTGCGGTCGTTCGCTGCAGTAATCCCGTCGCTGGAAACGTGATTGACTTCGCGTTATCTGAATACATCTGCAAAATAATTGGGCGTCTTGGCTGCATTGCAATCTGTGTCTGCAAGTCCGCAATAAGTGCATCATCTTCTGTTTTATTGTCAGTCATAACGGCGCGAAATTGGCAAAACGTAGAACTTCCCGCTGGAAGTAACGTGCCAGCGCCCGACAGCACTTGCGATTTTACTTGTATCAGTTCATTTGGCATTAAGCGCATTGGAACCGGCCAAGTTAACGGATACGGTGCGCCTTGTCCAAGCCGTCCGTTAAAAATATACGGCCTAATAGCCGCTTGCGCTGGCGTTAATAAATGCTCATCTTTAATGAAGCGCTCCATTAACTGCACACGCGAATTACCCGCCGTGCGAAATAATTGCAACTCAAAGCTGTTACGATCTGCCTGACTACCCTGTTGCGCGGTTACGCCACCAATAGCGGCAGGCGCAGACGTACGAATCGCACCATCTAAAACAATTAACGGGTTAGTTACACCTTGCGTTGACGCTATATTTGCTTCACCTACAGTCGCCGCCACGTTAATCCAGCTTGCTTCCAATAGGTACGGCCTAACAGAGCGCGCCAATAACGCGCGACTTAAACGCTTACGCTGATAGTCGCGGCTACGCGTGCTAACATTCGCGCTCCCCACTAACTCGTTAAACAGGTAATCGTAGGTTTCTTCAAAAATCATACCGTTATACCCTGGAATAAAAGTATGTTACCTGTTTGCGCATCTACTGTTGCGTTGCCACTCGCGTCTGTGCCGCCATTAACAATATCGCAATGAAGCAACGCGCCCGGTTTTAACAGATGCGCTGCCGGAAACTGATAATAGTAAGTCCAGGGATAGGCAGTCGCAGCGTCCGCTTGCTGGATCGCACCGCTAGGATCGGCCCCATCCGGCATATTAAGCGCGCTTGATCGCATAGCGCGGTTCAAGCTAAATGAGTGGCCGTTACCTGTGTCTGTAATAGTTAGCTTTGATGCCAACAGGGTTGTGCCAACCCCGGTAATTAGTAACGGTCCGTTAGCTGGGCGTGTCTCACAAGTGGCAATGCCACCTGCCAGCGCGGTAGAAAACTCAATATCTTCTTGGCTTGGGCTTACGCAGTTGAGGAATATACCGCGCTGATAATCGTGATCTCGAGTGTAAGTTTTAATGTCCTCAATTATCAAGTAATCTTCGCTGCTTAACTGGTCTTTTACTCTTACGCAAAAGAAGATAAACGCTTGCGTAGGAATATTCGTTGGCTCGCTCATTGCCGTATCGTAGGCCAAATCCACCGCAATCTGTTCGTCCGCCTCGAGTATGAATGGACACGGCAAAAGCGTTGAGGTATAGCGCGGCTGTCCGCTTGCACCCGCCTGCGCCATTACTAGATCGTCTGACAACGCACGCGGAGCCTTGCCGCCAACAATACGCACGCGATGCATTTGCGGAAAGATAACCTTTATCGGTACGCCCGCGCCGTCCTCTTGCTGTGTTGCGCCATAGCGGAAATTATCCGAATACCCTACTACCATCAAACGCGCGCCCACTGGCTGTGTGTAAATCGTGGTTATATCGTTAACGTTCACGCTAGTGCGTGATCCTTCTGTGAATAGAAAAATGTTCTTTGAGCGTAAGGCTTTCACCGCGCGTGCTAATCGCTTTGCTTTATACGATGCCAGCAAAGCAGGGTTTGGCCTTAGCTGCCGATCCTGCATCGCGCTTATTAAGACTTGGAATAAATCTGATTGATTAAAGAACTTCATTTTTGTTAAAATGAAAATGCCGCCTGTCTCTACGGCATCGTTTGTTTGCTAGCCCTTAAGCCGTTGCTTTGTGTTTTAGCCAACTGGCACATAAAGCGCGCCCCAAAGCCCTACCTTCAAGCGGCAATCCGCTGGCAAGGTAATGGTTTTGGTGTTGGCAATTTCGATCACGAAACGTTGCAGTTCGCGCAAGTGACGCGGACGCGCCAGCATACGCGGCAATACGCCGCCGTTTTGCGCCATACCGCCGCTACCGCCACCTTCCCAGCCAGTGTTGCCGAAACCTTGCGGGAAGTAGTCAATAGTGCCGTTTTCGTAAAGGCGCGTGTCGTCAACGTAAAACTTCAACGTCACGTTCTCAGTCATGGCGAGCAATTGCGTTTCCGCGCCTGCGCCAACCAGAACCACTGTTACCAGCGGCGTTGCGTCAATGGTTGAGCCATTATTCAACGGCGTGGTAAACAGGTTGCCGGGGATTGCGATCTTCACCATGATTGATTGCACGGTAAAGAAATCGCCTGAAGGCAACTGCCCGCCGTTACCAACCAGGTTAGTGTCCGAATCGTCCTTGATGTAGCTGAGAGTTGCGTCATTCGCTACAGTTGTAGCCTGGCCGTTCGCAGTCTGAAACATTTTGTGGACCTGCGGCGCCCAGGCGGTTGCTTTCTTAAATCGCAGGGAGTCAAACAGCACGTGATCCCTCACGTTCTTAAGACGCCCTTTGATCTTGGCGAAGTCCGGGCCTGACAGAAGATCAAGATTGATCCCTACCAATTCTTCCCGTTGCGTCGCCGCGTTATAGCGCGCGTATTGCGCTATATTAACGTTGCCTTGATTCATTTTGGTTTTACCTCTTTTCGTTATTGGACTTTAAGCCCTTGTTATTGCGTTCAAATTCCAGAGGGAAATTGATCGGGCTGCACGTCATAAACATCACCTAACATGCCGCCCTGAAAACCTGGCACGTCATAAACGTCGCCCATGCCAAGTGCTGCTTGCGCGCCAACGCCCGGCGCAACGGTTACAGGCGCGCGCACGATGCCGGTAAGTTGACCCTGCAAGTTTGGCACGTATTGATCGGCCAGTGCCAAGCCTGCGGAAATCAAACCCCCTAACATCATAATATCGCCCTGCTGTTGGCCCATAAATCTCTTGCCAACCCAGCGTACCGCCGTGATAGCAACCGCTGCCTGGATTGCCGGGCCTGCTAACGGATTACTTGTTAGCGCGCCTGGCACAAAGCCCGTTGCCACTGACGCTCCTGCGCGCGTCAGAATTGCCCCGCCTGCTCCATAGATCATGTCCTTAAGGATTTGACCTACGCGGATGCCGGCCGGATTATGTCGCCCCCTGTGATGCCGCCTACGCGTTACTGGCGCGCTTGCGCGGCGTGACCGTCTACGCGCCACAATCGCTACCGGATTGCGACGGCGCGAACGGTGTCTGCGTCGCGGGTTAACACGCAAAGCTGCGTGCGAACTGCGACGACGAACGGATGCCGATGTTCTGCGTCGGCGTCGTCTTGCTTTTGCCATCGTCGTTTTGCTCCTTCTTTTAGTTGCCGTCAAGATAGACGGATTGTGTACGCGAACGATTTTCATAAGCTAATTACCTACCTTTTCGCCTTGAAAACACCCCTTGAAAAAACTTTGCGTTTAAATGCTCTATAAGCCGTTTTTGAGCTAGCATCCGACATCTAGCATCTAATATCTTGCCTTTAAAAGCAGCCTTTTTTGCTTGCCAACAGGTAGCCCAACGCAAAAACCCCAACAAAAGCGAGCATTGAATTGTCTTTAACCCACTGCTCAAGCCCTGATGTTGCGCCATTTGGCTTTACAGCTACAGCCTGAATCAGCCTGATTACTTTGCAAAACCGCGTAAGCTGGCGCAATTTCATAGCTTCGGCCATAGTTAACGTTGTTAGTTTTGTAGTGACGTGGCACTGTGAAAACTCTTTGCCTCAGTCCTTTGTCAACAGGTAAAGACCAATTCCAATACCAATCAGCAACAACCAATTAGTTTGCGCTGGCTGCTGTTGTTGCTGTTGTAACGCAACCTGCTCTACCGTTCTCAACACTACCGGCTTGCGCTCTGGCGTTATTACGTTTGCAGGCACAAGCGCTGATTCAACGGGCACTACTACCACTTGCGGCGCGTCTGCTACTTGCGTCACGTCAACTGGCGCAGGCTCGTCAATCCATTTAGTGACACTTAGGCCAAAGCCCATTTAATTCACAATCCCCGCTTTCTCAATTCGATAAGCGCCGCCTTGCAAAATCGGCATCCCTTCAGCGTCCACTAACAAGTGCGGACGCGCGCCGCCATCCTCACCAAACTCATGCACATACTCCGTTAGCTCTCCGTTGCCAACGTGCGCTTTCGCCGTGAGATAACAAATTTTTTCAACCTCACCAAAGTCATTTACCGTACCTGGCTTTGCCTTATTGTTAAACATTGGCGCGCGTGTGCTGGTTAGCCACAGCTTGCCTTTAGTGTCAACGGCCACCATCGCCCCTGGCGCTGCTATTTGCCGCCGCACGTCGCGTAGTTTCAGGAACACTAGCTTGCCAATGCGCGCCAGATCGGAAGGCGCAGCGTTAGCCGCTTTGTATTCCGACACAGCGCCAGAGACTTTACCTTGAAACGTTTGCGCCAGTTCGTTAACACTTGGATTCTTGCTGCGCTTACGCGGATTCGGCAATTTACCTGCGGGCTGTTTTGCCAGTACCTCTTGCAACCGCTTAATCTTTCGGCTTAGCTCAACCAGCCGCTTAAGTAGTATGTCTGAACGATACGGATCGTTCCCCGGCGTCTGACTATACTTTAGTTGTGTCGCGTCATATTCTGCGCGTAAGCGCCTTAGCGCGTCCTCAATTTTTGCGCGCGAGTAACCATGCTTCTTAGGGTTACGCTTTATTGCGCGCACTGCCGCAATTTCGCTACGCTTGATTAACGTTGGCCGCTGGCGATTGTCCCATTTAACTTTAAGCCAGCCCTGGCCCGGCGATCCGATTATCTCGCCCAACTCCCCGGTGTCTTTTTGGCGCACGCGCCGGATTTTAGTAACAGGCTTCGCTTTTGCGATAGATTCTGGCCCGAAAAAGTTAGGATTTTTTATTGCCGCCGCAGCTTGTATTTGCTCTCGCATCCGGTTAGCAATCTTAAACGCGTTATGAATGGTGTGCGCTACACGAAAGTGCGACAGTTTACCAACCGGACTAACACGATACTCATTATCGCTAGCGCGCCATACCATCACGCCGCCCCAATTTATACTACCGTCACGTTCAAGTTGCGCCTTCGCCTGCTGAAGCGTAATCAACACGCCAGGATTAGCCGCAACACCAAACGCGTCACGCTCGCCCTTGCCTTTGCGCGTTCTTTTCTTACTAGCATCTAGCATCTGAAATCCAGCATCTTCTTTTACTTTCCGTTGGCGCGTGGCCGTGAAAAAGCCAGGATTCATTTGACGCTTTAGCCAACGTTCTAGCGCAACAATCTCCGCTCGCAACTCAGCTTCTAATGCTTTATTAGATTTAGGAACTTTACTTAATCGTTGACGAGCAATAATCAAAGCGCGCCATACCTGTTCACGCTTACGATTCAAGCGGGCTGTCTTCGCGCGAACCTTATCAATCTGTCGCTTCATTTCTTTACCACTACCAACCCTACCAGCGCTACCGCGCCTATTGCTAACCAAAAATAACTGCTCTCGCGTATCTGATAACTGCCGTCTGGTTCTTGCGTTACTGAAAACTTTAACCTGTTGTTCACCGCCACAATGTAATCACTTGAGTTAGCGTTAGTCTTAACCACGCCGCCGCTTGCTTTGATTCGCGCGCTCAACTCTTCAGCGTTGCGCGTGTTCGCCGCTGTGGTTGTAGTTGTAATAACGTCAACGCCATTGCTATCGCTCTGCGCCGACCCTAACCGCGTGCCTGCTTGTGCAATGGTGCTACCTGCTGCCACTGCCGCGCCTGCCGCGAATGGATCGTCCGTGTAAGGAATATCGTAAAACACACGTTTTCTTATTTCTTCATGGCAATAACAAATAACACTGTCGCGCCCGCTACCACTGCCAGCGTTACCGGTGATTGCGTTAACGAATCAAAAAACCCTGACAACGAACTAGCGTCTAACTTGTTTTCCGGCTTACTACCTGCGTCAAACGTTTGCCCTGTACCGCCTGTTGCCTCACCTGAAGGCAACGCCGCCAGCACGCCGGTAAAACCTACTACGTTATACCCTAACGCTGAGGCTGCGCCCGCTATCACGCTAGCCGCGTCGCGTGCGCTGCTATAGCCATCCGTTAATATTTGCACGCGTGCTCGGATGGTCCCACCTGTTAATGTGTTAAGATTACTATCGTCCAGATTTTGCACGTTAAAGCCCGAACTATTAAGCCGCTGCAACAGCGCTCGTGTAAGTGTCGCTGTGTACCCTACAACCCGATTCGCAAAGTTAACCTCAAGCACTACGTCAACGATTGAGCCACGCAACGCTTGACCACTTGACGCGGCGTCGCCAAAAGCGCCTAAACCCTGAAAACCACCCTGAATTATTTGTTGCGCAAACATTTCTTTTCTTACATCATGGAATCAAACACGCCAACTGACCCTGTTCCTCTACCACCAACGGCAGAGCCTTCATTAACGTTAACGACACCTGGCACATGCCCTTGATACACGTAGCGCGGTGGTTCCACAAAACGAAAGTCCAAAGGCGTAAAGCTAGTAATAGGCCGCTCCCAATGATCTGTAGCAGCACTAGCCTTATCAGCGACAAGCTGCGCTTGCTGTGCTTGCTGTGTTGCCGTCGCGCTTGGCGCTGTGCTACCAGGGGCCACCCCCGGCACTAAGCCGGGCGATGCTGTTATCTGCGGCTGTTGTGCGTTAGCGTTCGCACTCCATAACAGATACGCCACTAGCCCAACTATAAGAATCGTTTCCGGTTTCATTGCTCAAGTGCGCTTCTCATCGGCGTCTAGGCGGTTGCATAAACATCAAAACCAGCGCTGCGCCTGCTGCCAGTACCAGATACGGATGCTGGGCCACAATGTTTGTAAACGTGTCGCCAATGTTCCCTACTGCTGCGCCTACTTGCCCGCCTACGTTTGCAATTGGCTGTTGTCCTGTAGTGACCCCAGGCAACGCGTAACCCGGCTGTCCATAGTTAACGCCAGTTCCCGGCGCATAGTACGGCTGCTTTTTGATTGCGCTAATGGTTGCGGGTAAAGTGCTAGCAATGGTTCCTAAGATCAATTGCAGATTAGACGGCCCTTGTTGTGGTAACCCAATACCAGACGGTAACGTGCTACCCGGATCAAGAAAACCCAGGCTCTGTGTGTCCGGCGGCAATGGTTCGTCCGCATCACCACGCGCGTTAAACGTCTTAACCGAATAACCAACGTTTACAATGTCGTTAACGCGCGGAAAAGCGTTAAGCCCAGCCACCGGCACACGCGTTTTCAGTAGCGGCCTGTAAGGATTCGTTACCGGAAAGTCAATTACCTGCGCGCCGCCACCTGCGCTACCAGCCGCGTTACGACTACCACTGCTTCTACTACTAGCGTTAACGTTCGCGCCACTATCGCCACCGTGTATTCCAACGTCTAAAGCGCGCGCAATCCGATCCAACACGCCGCCGCTACCCGCACTGCCGCTAGCGCCACTTGCGCCAACGCTAAGACTACCAGCAAAACTTCCGCCACCGTTTACTTGCTGCGCTGTACAACACGTCATAGCCGCTTACCTCATTCGAGTTAATAAAAAAATACCGCCCGCAATAACAATTATCATCGGCCAATTAACGCCCGCCATGCCCGCTACTGCTGAAGCGCCGCCAACACTAGACACGCTATCGCTATTATTAACCGCGCTACTTATGTTGCTACCGGCCCTGGCGCAATTAGCCCCCGCAGCGGCAATCCAACCTTCGCGCGTTTGAAAACCGCCTGCTTCGTTTTCCGCGTTGCGACAGCTTTTCGCCACACTTGATTTTGTAAAGTTTTGATCGCAGGCCGCGTAATAATCCGTTACCAGCTTCTTAGCTTGCGCTACTCCGTCCGCAGACGATATTTGACATTTATCAACCGCCACTTGAATAGCGTGCATGCCGTCATGCACTTGCGCTTTCCATTGGTCCCGCGCTGTTTCTTCTGAGCGCTGTTGCGTGCGCGAAAATAGTCCCGCTATCGGCCCTACCAACGCCGACAACACCGGCCCTACTACTGGCACAAAATTAAGTCCAATAGCTACGCCCTGCGTTGCTAAGCTAGTTACCATTGGATTGCCAAACGTATTGCTTACACGCCCTGCAAAAATAGGAAACGTTAACTGCTCAAGCGCGCGCCGACTTTCCCATCCCATTGAATGTGAACGCGAGCATGGATCAAGCGCAATACGCGTAGTACGCGTAGTAGATTTCGGATGCCAGATGCTAGATGCTCGATTTTTATTACTACTAGCATCTAACATCTGAAATCTAGTATCTAGCAACGGTAGCTCAACGTCAACGTACACGTGATCAAAGCCAGTTGTTACTTCCTTATAGCGCGCTAACACAAAGCGCGGCTTATAACCAACCAGCGCCAACATAGTTGCCAATAGCACCGCCAGATCATCACAATCACCGTAGCCTTTAGCTAACGTGTGCCTGGCGTCTTGCACGCTATCAAAGCTGCCAGCCGGATCGTAGATATAAGGAATTGATTGTACAAAGCGAAAGATAACTTCAATTATGTCTTCCGGGCGAGAGTGAGAATCCAAGCGCGCGTCAATAAGTTTTTGTACCGTAAAGCGCTCCAGCCCTTCATCTGACACGGCCGCATGGCGTACCAGCTTCGCCATTTCGATAGCCGTTTGCAGAGAACCTTCTTTGCCTTTACGCAACCAAATGTAGCGCCCTTCAAACGGACGCGACACACGTAACAATGGACGCGTCGCGGTAACGATTCGCGTGAGCGATCTACGATTAGTAGTAGCGGATTGCAATGTGTTTAAACTAATCTCAAGATACGTGAGTGTAGCAAATTGTTTAACATTTGTCAACAACTTTTTCATTGCGCTCACGCCTCAAAAGTGATAGAATGCGCCCTATTGTGGTTTACGACAAAGCAGATAACTACCTGGGTTGATCAAGTCATGGAAATACCTACTTCTACGTCTTGCAAAGTTCTGCGCTTATTTGCTATCGCTCAACTCAATTACAGGCAGACAACCGGCAATTACGCAATCTCTAAACTACATTCTCTAATTGGAGAAGAAGCTACTGCCGCGCTATTTTTCATCGCTGGATGGTGTAGCGCTTCTAACGGCAACAATGAATGGCATCGCTTCCTGGCTTCTGTGTGAACATAAATCATGGTAAAAGCCGCACGCTTAACAGACATTGAGACAAGCGTTAACGAGCAAACGCCGCCGCCCGCAATACCCGCAGGCGTTGACGCGAAAGTCCGCGTTGAATACACAACCAAAGTTGACCCAAACAACGAGCAAGCGCGCGAAGATCGCTACAGCGACGAATTGCGCGAGCTAGCTGCCGCGCAGGATTTTAACGAAGCGCTACCACTTGATCCGCTTTCACAATTCTGCGCCGAATGGCGTAACTACATTGGCTACCCTATGAAAGTTACGCGCTTAGCGGACCCAGCCACGCGGCGCATTCCAGGGCAGGCGTACAATCGCCCTTGCTTTGAAGTTGAATATCTTTCGGACACACCATTCGATCCGGCCAACTTAACCGGCACGTTACAGATAATCAACGGTAACTCTGGCGGCGTGTTCCGGCTTTGGCTGGTTGATCCACAAACTAACGCGCCTATTCCTGAAGCGCACGTTGACCGGGTTGTGATTGCCGATCCACCTAAAAACTTTGGCAACAACCCACAATCGCAACGAGAGTTTGATCCTCGTTATGACGTTGATCCGCGCCGCCCCTGGCCGCCACCACAGCAAACACCACCGCCACCGCCGCAACCTAGCGCCTTAGAATTGCGCATGCAAAACCTTCAGGAAAAACTTCTGGAAAACGCGCTCGCGCGCTTAATTGAACCGCCGCCAACAGTACCGCAACCGGGGGGTTCTGCTAATATTAGCGACTCAGATCGTTTAACGTTAATGCTGGTTAACGAAGGCGGCATGCTGCCAGGTATCGTGAGCAAGATTGCGGCGCTAGCTGGCGCGCCTGAAGCTGCGGTTGCTAAACAATCGTTAGGCGAGCGCGCCTTAGAAGCGGGCATGCGCATTGCTGAAACTAACCCGGCAATAGTTGAACGTATTTCTTCTACGCTCGAGCGTATTGTAAACCGAATCTTGCCAGCGGACCCGCGCGCGCCGGTTAGCGTTGCGGCTAACATTCAACCGTCTTCACAGGCAAGCGCGCCACAACCGCAACAAATAACTCCTGCGCCGCCAATTGGCGCTATCGAGCCTGCGCCTGACACGCCTAATCCTGATGATGGCCCGGAAGTTGACGACGATGAGATTATGGACATAATTGAACAGCTCTTTACGCTGCTTTCGGACACGCGGCCTTTTACGGTTGACGATCCGGTTTTTGTAGAGCTACGCCAAGCCTACCCGTTGAAATTCCGCATGGCAGTGCAGCTAATTGCTACTCAGCCGCTTGACGCGGTTATCGAATGGATTAAGACACAAGGCACACTTTACGAAGCGCTACTTGACAGCCCCATCAGCGGCAAGCACTACGCCAGCCGCCTAGCAGAACTACAGCAATTCTGCCGCACACCAGCAGCGCCACCGCAACCAGCAACAGCAAGCAATGAAAACGAAACATCGCAAACAGAAAAACTCCGAAATCCGCAATCCGAAATCCGAAATTCGGATGCCTAAGTGCGCGCTCTGTGAAGGACCACATAACGCGCTTGATTGCGACACTTCCGGCCTGTTACGCGAATGCGCACAATGCGGTGCAAGCACTTACTTTACTTATTGTTTCAAGTGCGTAGTTGACAGACAGATAACGCGCAGCTTGGCAAGACTCTTAAATAAACCATGAAAATACACGACGAAGAACTAGCGGAAGCCTTAGAATCGCCTGAATGTTTCTGCGGAAACCGCAAGCGCATGCAACAGCCTTTTTGCGCTCGTTGCTTTGAAGCGCTGCCCGCTGCATCGCGCCAGTTCGTTTGCTACATTCGCAACGACACCTACCACGGCACGTACAACGCCGCTTTAGACTATTTAAGGAACCACGCTAATGTTAATCAAAGTCAAGTCTAACGTTTTTATCAACTCTGACAACATTCTTTACGTCGCGTTAGAGGACGATAGCGCGCCCGCGCACATTCTTGTCGGCAACACTCACGTTGACGTATCCAACGCCGCTGCGCTATTTGTCTTAGAGCTACTCGAAGCAAACAGCGCCTTTGTGCCATCCGGCGAACTTGCCAGCGCGCCACAAGCCACGCTCAAAAGCAAACTCGCGCAAACATTACGCGACACCTGGCAAGGACCAACGCTTGGTTTCCTACAACACGTTATCGACGGACACGGCGAAGCTGAAGTAATGCTTGCTCTTGACGAATTAATAGAGGAAAACGTTGTAGTTATTATTCCTGAAGGCGAAATTGTGCATTATTATCACGCTTCAAGCGCAACTGCTCAAGACTATTTACGACAGCAACGCGAACAACGCGCTATTTGCGCTAACTGCCACCGCCAGCGCTGGTATCACGTTTCAATAGACATACACTGTCCGAACGGCTTTACATCCAGCCCCGATCCTTCAGACGCAGGCGCAGCGCTGCGTGACTCAATTGAAATTCCTGCGGGACATAGCGAGCAGACAGTTGACCCGAAAATTGACGATTAATAGTTGAATCGCGCGACTCTTTGGCCCAATCAAATTCAGCCAGATAGTTACGCGCGCGCAATCTTCCTGGCACTAATTCTAATGACTCTTGAACTTCCGACAAATAATCCTGCCCGTACTTCAGAGGCGCCTGACGACTCAACTGATAGCCCACAAAAAACGAACGCGTTAGCTCTGTCATTTGCCGATCTGATAGGTCTTGTGCGATTCGTTGAAAATCAAGTTGCAAATTTGAGCCACGCCTTGCTGTCTTATGAGATAGAACATCGCCGTTCCCATTCAGGCTACAGTGGCTTTCCAGATCATATATGCCTGGCGACACGTATAGCCCTTGAGCGTACGAACTGCGCTTCCACTGACCTAAACCAGTCCCACAAATCACTTTCACAGCTTCAGCGCTCTCTAAATGCACAGCATCCTGACAAAAGCAAATAACGCGATCCTCAATTCCGGTAACAGCTTCTAACAGCA
>Ga0070696_100001716_pt1 | contig 14365 bp, 8 predicted proteins | sample KBSK1253metaG_FD_65474 | JGI IMG/M metagenome (GOLD analysis project Ga0070696, IMG submission 65474) | Corn, switchgrass and miscanthus rhizosphere microbial communities from Kellogg Biological Station, Michigan, USA - KBS K1-25-3 metaG | ecosystem: Host-associated > Plants > Roots >... | reverse complement strand
TTCAACGACGAAGGTCAGATCGGAGGCATACTGCGCTCCGAACGAAACATTGCGCATCGGTTGATCGAAGAGTTCATGCTACTTGCGAATGAAACGGTCGCGCGTCACCTGGAATCGATCAATGTGCCGTTGCTTTTCAGGATTCACGAAGAGCCAAACCTCGAAAGGGTCGAAGAGTTCGCGGAGATTGCCGCGTCGTTTGGCCACAAGTTTTCAATTCACGGACCGGTTCCGCAGCGCGGATTTCAGCGGCTGGCGCGGGACATTCGCGACAAACCCGAAGAGCGAATGTTGTCTTACCTGATGCTGCGATCGATGCAGCGCGCGCGATACTCACCGCAGAACGCCGGGCATTTCGGGCTTGCGATGAAGAGCTACACGCACTTTACATCGCCGATCCGGCGCTATCCTGATTTGATCGTCCATCGTGTGCTCCGCGAGGTGATCGAGCGTGTAAAGGATGACGAGCGCGGCGTCGATCTGGGGGCGAGGCACGCGGCAAAACGCGTTTCGTGGCCGGTGCTGGATGAGCAACGCGAGATCGACCTGAGGGCGGCGCTCGAGCTGATTGGCGATCATTCAAGTGAGCGCGAACGCGCCGCCGATGACGCCGAACGAGAGTTGATGAATTGGCGCAAGGCGGACTTCATGAGCGATCGCGTCGGCGAAGACTTTGATGGCGTCATCACATCGGTCAAGGATTACGGGTTGTACGTCGAGCTTGATGAGTTCTTCGTCGAAGGGCTGGTTCACATCTCGACTCTCGTTGACGATCACTACGAGTTTCACGAACGCAAACACCGGCTGGTTGGGAAACGAACCCGCCGCGAGTTTCGACTGGGCGATCGGATTCGAGTGGCGGTCAATCGAGTCGATCGCACGCGTCACCTGATCGACTTCTCGGTCACATAAGGTTTGTAGTCCGGCCTTCAGGCGGAAGTTCGTATCGGAGGAATCATGTGCGCGATAATACAGATACGAACTGCGCGTGGCCGGACTACAAACGGATATGTTTACAATCCTCTAAGCGCCGAATAGAATGCCCCCGCCGCAAGTTCAGATTTGAGGAGGCGCACAATGAATAAGCGAAACCGTTTGATGCCGGCGATCGCGTTGCTGGTCATCGCGACCGTTCTGATCAGCGCGGGATTCAGTCAATCTCCGGAAGGCGCTGCTCGTGTGAGCGACGTATCGAACCGCTACCGCACGATTCCGAATGTAACCTACCTGACCGCAAACAACTGGGATGCGAAGCTCGATGTATATGTTCCGCGCGCCGCCGCGGCGACGCCGAATCCTACATTGATCTACATTCACGGCGGCGGCTGGGTGGGTGGCGCCAAAGAAACTTCGATGCTGGCCTTCCTGCCCTATCTGGAAACCGGATGGTCGGTGGTTAACGTCGAGTATCGACTCGCGCGAGTATCGCTCGCCCCCGCGGCGGTAGAAGACTGCCGCTGCGCGCTGCGATGGGTGATTCGAAACGCCAAGCAGTACAACTTTGATACGAACAAGATCGTTGTCACGGGGCATTCAGCGGGCGGGCATCTCGCGTTGACGACGGGGATTTTGCCGGCGTCGGCCGGACTCGATCGCCAGTGTCCAGGCAATGAAGAGCTGAAGGCCGCCGCGATCGTGAATTGGTTCGGCATAACGGACGTGGTTGATTTGCTGGACGGCGCGAACAAGCAGGATTATGCGGTTGCGTGGCTCGGGAGCATGACAAATCGCGAAGAGATTTCGCGCCGCACGTCGCCGCTTACGTACGTGCGGGCCGGGCTTCCACCGATCATCACGATTCACGGCGACGCGGATCCAACGGTGCCTTACAGTCACGCGGTCAGGCTGCAGGCGGCATTGAACAAGGCTGGGGTTCCGAATGAACTGGTGACGATTCCCGGCGGCAAGCACGGAGGCTTCGATCACGCGCAAACGTTGAGGGCCTATTCCGCGATTCGAGATTTTCTGGCGAAGCACAGCCTTGGGCAGCCGGATCAAGCTGCCGCCGTCACGGAGAAGAAGCCTTAGACCAACGCCTGCTTGAATCGCCCAAAAGGTTCAGACTTGAAGTTCAGGCTCGTCAATCGCGCTGCAAGAATCGTTGCGACTGTGCTGTGTCTGCTTGCGGCTGTTGCTCCCACGCTCGGCACATCAACTCGGCAGGCGATTTCCAAAAGCGAATTCGATGTCATCGAAGGCATCTTTCACGATGGGCTTGGCACGTTCGCCGAAATCTCTCTTGCGAATAAGCTGATCGCGATCGCCGGACTCAAGCAAGCGCTGTTTGATTCTTCAAGAAGCGTTGCCAAGATGCGCGATGCAATCAGCCGCCTGCCAGCGTCGCATCCCAGCCGCGCAATGTTCGAGCGCGAGATCTCCAATATCAAAACAGCTACTAAGGACGGAGCCCTCCAACTGCTGAATTCCGTCATGCCATCCAAGCTGACGCGCGTTCGGCACACCGCCCTCGAATTCGCAGATGCCAAGGCCGGAGATCTGAGACTTGAATTCGAAGGGCGGCCCGATTTGCCCGTGTCCGTTAAAACCGACAAGTCGAATAAGGTTGCCGTAGCCGAAGGACAGACTCCACATATCGAGGAGAAGTGGGCCCAACGATATTTCAAGGTCGCGCATGATGAGTTCAATCGAATGATATCGGGGTTGGGCTTTGCGTCGGTCGCCGAATTAAAAGCCCACTATCTGAATGTTGCGCGGCTCGTCGCTCACGTGATGATTCACAAACTGGGTCTCACCGGGTGCCAGCCGGCGGATTTCAGCCAGGCACGAGTCACCGATCTCGCTGCGATGAAGTACTTGCTGCATCAACTCGTGATCTTCAAGAGCGGGCAGGACCACAGCCGCGTCATTATCTTTGATCGCACGACGGGCGAGGTGAAGTGGGAGTCGCTGCTTGACGGCGTCGACATCGATCATCTTACGCCCGAGCGGATTTCGTTTCTTCCAAGCCGTCCACGTGGCGGGCATCCGATCGCTTCGGAGTTCGGGATCAAAATCGACGGCCAAACAGTTGTATCGTTTCAAATCAAGCACAAGAGAGGCGCGGCTCGCGAGACCTCGCATCGCTACGAATTTTCGGACATCACGACGCGCTTGCGAATTTGAAGCAACGCAACCAAATCAACGAACCATCAGTTCTGTTTAGAGGTTGTGTTTCGTTTGACTTGGCATTCGTGGTTGGGTAGCTTATCAATTTGCTCGTTCACCCTTTTTTACAGCAGTGGTCAGCCGCGTTTGCTTCGTTCCGAAGTTCAAATCTCAAAGCAACGCAGATAATATGATGACAATGCGCGGACCGGGTGGTCCGCCGATTGGAGGACTTATGAAGCGCGTTTTCGCGTTAACAATTATCGTGATATCGCTCGTGGCAATCTCGAGTGCCAAGGAATCGCAACAGACGCGGCCGTTCACTATTGATGACCTTTTGAAGATTCGGCGCGTTTCGGATCCGCAAATTTCGCCGGACGGCCGATGGATCGCTTACACAATAGCTGATACCGACAAGGCAGCGAACAAGCGGGTCACTCAAATCTATTTGATCTCCACCGGCGGCGGAGAGCCTCGCCAGCTAACAAACGAAAAGCAGTCCTCGAGTTCACCGCGTTGGTCGCCCGACGGCAAGCGAATCGCCTTTGTCTCGAGTCGCGACGGCCAGGCTCAGGTCTGGACTATGGAAGTTTCGGATGGCACGGCCGGGGCACTGAAAAAGATCACCAGCATCTCGACAGGAGCCGATGGTCCCATCTGGTCGCCGGATGGGAAGTGGATCGCATTCACGTCGGAAGTTTATCCGGAGTGCGCTACCGACGAATGCAACAAGCAGCGCGGCGAACAAGCCGCTGCCAGCAAGGTCAAAGCGAAGATCGCAGACCGCTTGTTGTATCGTCACTGGACCACGTGGAAGGAAGGCAAGCGTACGCATATCTTCATCGCCTCGTCCGAGACGGGAACGGCGCGCGATCTAACGCGGGGCGATTGGGACACGCCGCCCTTCAGCCTCGGTGGACCAATCGATTACGCCTTCTCGCCCGACTCAAAGGAACTCGCGTTCGCGGGCAATACCGATAAGGATGAAGCTCGATCGACCAACGGCGATATCTTTGTGGTTCCCGTAACTGGAGCTGAGCCGCGCAGAATCACGGCGGATAATCCGGCCAACGACGCGAGCCCGGTGTATTCGCCGGATGGCCGTTACATCGCCTATCGCGCGCAACAGAAACCGGGATTTGAATCAGATCGCTGGCAGTTGATGCTTCACGATCGAAAGACCGGGCAAAATCATTCGGTGACGGCGGGGTTTGACTCGTCGGTTGAGTCTGTGACATTCACGCCTGACTCACAGAAGATCTATTTTCTCGCATTGGATCACGGACGGCAGCCTGTTTATGAGCTGTCGATTGCCGGCGGTCCAATCAAGCGGCTGATCAACGATGGGTTCAATGACGACGTTCAGGTGAGCGCCGACGGCAGCACTTTGGTGTTCACCCGGCAAAGCCTCGCTCGTCCCATCGATATCTACAAAGCCAGCTCCGCCGGCGCGGCTCTCACTCAACTCACGAAGACGAACGACGCTCAGTTGGCGGAGCTGAATTTGAAGCCTGCCGAAGAAATCTCGTGGGACGGCGCGGGCGGATCCAGGGTGTACGGATTCATCACCAAACCTGCCGATTTCACCGCAAGCAAAAAGTGGCCGCTGATCGTGCTGATTCACGGCGGGCCTCAAGGCTCGTGGAACGATGCGTGGAGCTACAGATGGAACCCCGCGCTTTTCGCTGCTTCGGGCTATGTAGTGTTTACCCCCAACCCGCGAGGTTCGTTCGGATACGGTCAGAAGTTCGTCGATGAGATTTCGGGCGATTGGGCCGGCAAGGTTTATACGGACATCATGAACGGCGTTGCGTATGTCGCGACTATGCCTTACGTCGATCGCGATCGAATAGGTGCGGCCGGCGGAAGCTATGGCGGCTACATGGTGAATTGGATTGAGGGTCACAACAACGATCCGCGAGTGAAATTCAACGCGCTGGTTTCGCACGCCGGCTTGTTCAACCTCACAAGCATGTACGGCGCAACCGAGGAGCTTTGGTTTCCGGAGTGGGAATTCAAGGGAACGCCGTGGACGAATCCGGAAATGTACTCGAGGTGGTCCCCGCATATGTTCGTAAAGGAATTCAAGACTCCGATGCTGGTGATCAACGGCGAGCTCGACTATCGCGTGCCGTATTCAGAGGGTCTGCAGATATTCACGGCACTGCAGCGGCAGGGCGTCGAGTCACGTCTGCTGGTGTATCCGGATGAGGGTCATTGGGTGTTGAAACCGCAGAATTCAGAGCTGTGGTACAACACCGTGCTTGATTGGTTTGACCGGCATCTGAAGCCGAAGCCGCAGTCTTGATGGGAATGTCTGAGGGCCTGTGCCTGGTGCCTTGCACTGAGGGTTGTTATCACCTGCCAGCCGGTCATTTAGTTCTTGAGTTGTTCGAGCAACGAGCGGGATCGTTCGGCCTTCTCCCCGTTTGGTTGGGCTTCCAAATAGGCCTTCAATTCACGGATTGCTGCATTCCGGTCGCCATTTTTCAAGTGCACGTGCGCAAAGTAATAGTGTGCTATTGAATACTCGATGTTTCCAAGCGCCAAGGCCTTTGAGAGTTCACGCTGGGCTACGGGCAAATCATCGGTCTCGAGTGAGGCGATGCCAAAGTAGAGGTGCGCGGCTGGCTGCGAGCCGTCGATCGTCAAAGCATGTGTCAAATGATCGATTGCCGCCACATACTTCTTCTCTTCGATGAGTACGATTCCCAGATTGAGCCTGGGGTTGAACACTTTTGCGTCTAGTTCAAGCGCCGCTTCAAACTGCTGTTCCGCTTCAGCCAGACGTTTGAGCTTCAGATACTGCACTCCCAGGTCGTTGCGAGCCATCAAGTAGGTTGGAAAAATATCCAGAGCGCTTTTGTAGTGATCGATCGCTTCCAGCGTTTTGCCTTCTTTGACAAGGGCAGTCGCTTTTTGAAACTCCTTCCTGGCGAGAGCCGGCACATGCTGATCGAGTTCGGACGCAGACACAACCCCGCCCGCGGGCCTCGAATTCGCAGGAACCTTCTCGCGCAGATTGATCAACAGCGCGACCTGCATGCCGCGGTTGACGCGGACCTGCTCAGTAATAGGCTCGTATAGTTCACGGTCGGCGACTATCTCCAGCGTGTAGTTTCCTTCACGCAGATTTCTGAACCCGAACCCACCGTTGTTGTCGGTGTAGGACAACATACCGGGATTCTCGATTGTGCTGAGTGTGATTCGGACGCGGCCGTTTACGGGATGACCCGAAGGCAGGACGACGCGCCCCGAAATACTACCGGAGCCCGAGCCCCCGCTGGAAACCGGAGGGGGCAACGGAATGGAATCATCCTGTGCGCTGACGGTGCTCGCGCATGCGGTTATGCTGATAAGCAGGAAAACTCGAAAGAGGTTTGATCCAAATCTCATCTCCATCCCCCTAGCCGGAGCGCTGTTGGTCCACAACGGAAAATTTGAGGTCGCTGCTGTGCCCGAGCAACGACCTCATCCAAGTTCAGAACAGAATGGTAGAGATTCTAAGGATGTGCAACTCTGAACTTAGCAATCTTGATACCGCGAATTGCCGCCGCCTCAAATCACAGAGACACAAGCTATTAGCAGATGCTCGCGCGTCACTACGAGCGACCGGCTTACGAGATTCTGGAATTCTCTACGAAAAATTGGAAATGCCATGCTCGGGACTATTTCCAAGCTCAGCCGGAGCGGCGCAGCGACTGGTTAGATAGTCTTGTTGATCACGGATTTCGAGCGAACCAGGCACCTTAGCCGTGGCTACAAGTCATCCAGAAAACGTGGCCGCCCGAGAGCGTTGCTGGCCTACTCTCCAGAAAACGTCGAGGATCGTTTTGAGCCACGACATAAGCCGACCAAACTTTCAATAGGACAACCTGACCGCTTTGGCCTTACCGCAACCCCAACTTATTGCCTTTAGCGTTCTTGGTGGTATAATGCACCTCCCTTTCAGTCCGCACAGTTTTCACCACACAGGAGGCCCCAATGAAAAGCAAGGCGCTTACCTTTCTGACAGTATTCGTTCTCTCCACTGCCGGGTTTTCTCAGAGCGGAAAACAGAAGCCGGGCGACGAACAAACAATCCGAATCAGCACCGAACTCGTCCAACTCGACGTAGCGGTAACCGATAAGAGCGGACAAGCCGTTCGAGGGCTGACTAAGAACGACTTCGAGCTTTACGAGGGAGGGAAGAAACAGCTAATAAGCTTTTTCGAATTTGTCGATGCGGTTAAAGGACAACGCTCGGGGCAACAGGCGCAGGGTCCCGACACAGCGCCTGCTGCGCAACCACCGTCAGCTCAAGGACCCGGCGCTTCGGACATACGGCGTATATTTGCGTTCGTCGTTGATGACCTTACTATTCGATACGAAGACTTGACGTACCTAAGGCAGATGCTGACTAACTTTGTCGATCGTAGTATGCAACCCAACGATCTTGTAGCAATCGTGCGAACAGTGGGTGGCAAGGGGCTTCTCCAACAGTTCACGACCGACAAGGATTTGCTGAGGAGATCAATCGCTTCACTGACGCCGGTGTCTCACGCCTTGGGCGCTTTTCACAATCCAGACGCAGGGCGTCTGAGTGGAACCCCGAGTGCGTCAACCGATACTCCAATCAATTCCGGTGGAGACGCAGCCATGACCGGAAGCCTGGATACCTCCGGAGAAAGCATCGACATAAACAGCTCCGAGGAAGATACCAACAGGACTCTTCGATCCTTTATGAGCCTGGGAACCGCAAGCTTCCTGATCGACAGCATGAAGCAGTTGCCAGGGCGCAAATCAATGGTGCTGATTTCCGGCGGACTCCCGATTCTCAGCTCGAAACCGGGCAATTCGGCCGGGGCTGTTAGTTTATTTCTCAACTCGTTGTCGGATAGAGCTACGCGGGCGGGCGTCGCAATAAATACGATGGACATCCGAGGCTTGCAGGCTTCGGTTGGCGTTGCAAGCTTTGAAGATACAGAGGCCAGGAGTGCCATGGGAACAAGCAGGGCGCCCGGCGCGGGTCGCCTGCCCGACGAAAAGCTGTTAGGTTACAGCAATCCCTTCGATCAGATGGAGGCGCACCAGGGACTCAGGGTGCTCGCGAACGAAACCGGCGGCATCGCCGTGCTGAATAAAAACAACTTCGACGAAGGGCTCGGAAAGATCATTGGCGCAAGCGATGCCTACTACCTGCTCGCGTACACGCCGTCGGATTCCAACTTCAAGGGCGATTTCCGCAAGGTGGAAATCAAAGTCAAAAACAAAGACCTCAAAGTGCTCAGCCGCCGTGGATACTTTGCCCGAGAGGACCGGCCGGTTGCGGAACCCGTCACCAAGCAAGACCAGGTGCTCGCCGCTATCAAGTCTCCGGTTGCACATCGCGATGTCGATCTTGAAGCGATGGTTTTGTACAAGGCCGCGGAGCCAGCCAAAGGCGCGATCGACATAAGCATCATGGTCGATCCGCGAAAGCTCAGTTTTGAAACTGTCAATGGCAAGAAGCAAACGAGCTACGACGTCGTCGGGTTTGTGTTCGACGAACTCGGCAAGCTTCGCGGCGGTTTCAACGAAACGTTGACGGCGAGTCTGACGGCCGCGGAACTCGATCGCGCAACAAAAGAAGGCGGGCTTTCCTACACAACCGGCACCACACTGCCGGCCGGCACGTATCAGATAAGGCTGGCCGTCCGTGATAACAAGAGCGGCGGTATCGGCACCGTGTCGCGTTATGTCGAGGTTCCGGATTTGTCGAAGGGCAAGCTTGCGGCCAGCAGCATGCTGCTGGGAGCGGCCGTGGCGGGTGAGATGAATGCCACCAGACTGACTCCGCTTTCTCCAAGCCGACGAATATCCCGCAAGGAAGACCTCAGGTACGCTGTTGTGATCTACAACCCCAAGCTCAAAGGCGGCCAGCCGCAACTACAAACGCGGATGATCATCAGTCAAAACGGGAACGTCATCCACAAAGAGGATGATCAACCCGTGCCGGCCGGCGCCAACGGAGCCCAGCAACTCAAGGTCGGGCAGTTCGGTCTGTCTGGAGTTAAGCCCGGCCGATATACGCTGACGCTGTTGATCACGGATACACTGGCGGACAAGAAGACTCTGCCACTCACGCGCAGTATGGACTTCGTGGTCGTAGATTGACCACGCTCAAGCTAGCCGGGGATTGGAGAGGAGAGGGGATGAGTTTGTTCCTCTCTCCTTTTACTATTTGGCTGTTCCTTTGAGGCTGTGAACCGGCACGGGACGCAAGAAACCTCACGTCGCTTTGTCTGAATGCCCTTGAATGACAGGGGCCTTGATCCCACCTAACGCCCAGTGTAATGTCTCTCCATAACCTACGGTGGTCGCTGAGGAGGCCGTCATGAAGCACGTCGGGCGAGTTACTCTCTTAATCCTTGTTGCGTTTGTCACCGCATTCACTCAGAGCGCTTCTCAAAAGCCCCCGGACGATCAAGTCATACGAATCGGCGTGGATCTTGTCCAGATCGACGTCGTCGTTACAGACCGAAGTGGAAAAGTAGCGAGGGGCCTGAGCAAGAATGACTTTGAACTCTATGAGAACGGCAGGAAGCAGCTCACAAGTTTCTTTGAGTTTGTTGAAACCGGCAAAGGGCGTAGTCACTCAACACCCGAAAAAGCGCGAGCCTCAGACGCGACGCCCTCACCTCGAACACCGGGCGGCGCGGACCTCAAGCGGATATTCGCCTTCGTCGTCGATGACCTGACCATTGGCTATGAGGACCTTGTTTACGTGCGACAGATGCTCGGGAACTTCGTGGAGAGCGAGATGCAGCCGGGAGACCTGGTGGCGATCGTGCGGACCGTCGGCGGCAAGGGCTTGCTTCAGCAGTTCACAACCGACAAGGATCTCCTGCGTAGAGCGGTAGCCGCGCTCACGCCGGTCTCCCATCAGTATTCAGCTTTTAACAATCCCGACCTCCCTGTACTGACCCCGCAGCAGACTCCGGGAGGCAACATTCAGGTCAAGGGCACGGCTGATCAGGATTCCGGGCTTCCGAATATCGAAAGCCAGCTCGACGACACCAATAGAGCGCTCCGCGCCCTCATGAGTTTGGGTACGGCGGGTTTCGTCGTCGACAGCATGCGAGAATTGCCGGGCCGCAAGTCGCTCGTGCTGATCTCCGCTGGACTCCCGGTCCTCACCACCAGCTCAGGAACCGAATCAACGAGTATTTCAAACTTCCTCAATACGCTTACCGACAAAGCCACGCGAGCGAGCGTTGCGATCAACACAATGGACATACGAGGGCTGAAGTCGCTCTCAGGGGTGGCAAGTTTCGATGACACGCCGGCTCGAGGCGCGCTTGGTGTTCCCAGTCAGGGCCAACGTTCCACTACCAGTATTGTTAATGATCCCAGAGGGACCGGCGGCGGCTTCGGACGAATACCCGATGAAACCATGTTTGGCGATAAGAATCCCTTCGATCAATTGCAGGCTCACGCGGGTCTGAGGGCTCTCTCTTCAGCGACCGGCGGAATTGATGTGCTCGACAAGAACAATTTCAACGAAGGGCTGAAGAAAATCATCGACGCCAATGACGGATACTATCTGCTCGCTTACACGCCGTCGGACGGCAAATTCAACGGCGACTTTCGCAAGGTGGAAGTCAAAGTGAAGGGAGACGGACTCAAGGTCTACACCCGGCGCGGATATCTGGCTCGCGAGGAGAAAACCTCCGTGGCGCCCGTTACCAAACAGGACCAGTTGCTTGCGGCCATAAGATCGCCGCTCGCCCGGCGCGAAGTCGATTTCGACGCGATGCTTTTGTACAAACCCGCAGGACGCCAGGGAGCAATCGACATAGACCTGGTCATCGATCCCAGCAAGCTCCGCTTCGAGCAGATTGATGACAAGCGGCAAGTGGACCTGGATGTCGCCGGCTTTGTATACGATCAATTGGGGAAATTGCGGGGCGGGTTTAGCGAGAAGATATCGGCGGCTTTGAATCCGGAGGACTACAGCAAGGTGATCAAGGGCGGGCTTTCATACTCGGCAAACACGGTGCTGCCTCCCGGCGGCTACCAGATAAGGATCGCGGTGCGCGACAACAAAACGGAAAGCATAGGGACGCTGTCGCGGTACATAGAGGTTGCGGACCTGTCAAAAGGCACGCTCACCGCCAGCAGCCTGCTTTTGGCGGCAGTACCTGCGGGAGAGTTGAAAGCCGAGAAGCCCACTCCCATTTCCGCGAATCGCCGTGTTTCGCGCACTCAAGATCTGCGATATGCCGTGATGATTTATAACGCGAAGCAGAAGGAAAGCCATCCGCAGGTGCGCACTCAACTCATCATAAGCCACGAAGGGCAGGTGTTGTTCAAGCAGCCCGAAGAGGCGGTGACGACGAGCGCCAAAGATCAAGCTCAGCTTATCAAGTGGGGGCAGCTTGCACTGTCGGGCGTGAAACCGGGCAGGTACACAATGACTGTGGTGATCAAAGACGAGCTTGCCGATCGGAGGGCGCAGACGCTGACGCGCAGCATGGATTTCATTGTGGTTGAGTGATCCTGCTCTTAGATCTATACAGCAAAATCAAATCGCCGGTGGGGCGTACTGAGGACAGCATTCTACTTGTTACGAGGCAGTAGTTTGTTACCTGCTTTTTGACTCTCGAGAGATTCTCTAGTTATCTGCTCTACTGTTCCTGACTGCGCCGCTCGCTCCATCAGCTGCTTATCTCTTTCGTAGAATTCATAATTCACCGGCAAGTCAGGCATTGTAGCGAAAACACTATCCTCTGGTTCATTCAGGGAAATCATCGTTGGCTCCAACACTTCTATTGTCTTGGTTGAAACAAAGGTGTGTTTGATTGGCAATCCTTGAAGGTCCACGGCATAGTGAATCTCTACAGACTCCAAAGCGCCGTTTTTATCATGCTTGAGTACAAGCGTTCTATACCCTAGCACATTGTCTTCTCTCACAAATCTTGGATCGCCACGTAAACCAGATTCAGTGACTGATGGTCTACGTTCTGCCATGGGTGACAAGAAGTTCAGTCGATTATTCTCTGTGTCAACCTGAAAGATGCCGCGGCCTGGCAGACCGTATGTAACACCTTGTTTTGTAACCTTGCCATTCGCTTCCAAAAAGGTACTGACTATCTTAAAAGTCCCATCAGACTTTTGGTACCTTATCCTCTCCGCATGTAAAACGGATGTCCCGTCGCTAACTTGCGTTACGACTTGACGTGAGGTGATGGTAAAACCCCTGGGTCTTATCGATTCTGGAGGATTCAATCGCTTTGGATGGCTTAGAGAAATAGATAGGACAAACGCAACTATACCTGACAGGAACACACCCACTGAGACCAGTCTTAACCCTCGTTGGCTCATAAGACTGTCCGCCCGAAGCAACCCTTGAACTAGTAGGTACAAGGGGTAATGTAGCAACGTGACCAGATAAACTGTGAACTGTCACCACAGATGTATTCCGCCTCGCGACAGCACAATCCAGTAGGATTGCTGCAGGTCGGGTTGCAGTCGGCATCCGCCCGGCAAAAAACATTTACCAACTCTGCCGGCGGGTTGCCGGGACATGGAGGTGCCGGGTCAAGACACGATGCACTTGTGGTGGTTTGTGAGATCGACGACAGGGCGAGAAACAACAGAGCAATCCCAACAATTAGCATGAGGGAATTCAAGAAAGTTTGTGGCGCGGTATTCATAGACGGGCCTCCTCGATTGTTGGCGAAACCATAGCGTGCAATCAAAGAACGGACGAAAACATCGTGTGGAGAATATTACATACGCATTTGTAATGTCAAGAACTTTTTGCCCTGCTTCGAGTGAGGATTTTCTTACAGGAAGGGCGTGAGTGCATCATGCTTGATCGGCGTTCGACCACTCTTTCCAAGCTTTTGCTTCTCCTGAACAACGCTTAGCCACAAGAAAAAGGGAGGGACCTCTTTGGTCCCTCCCTTTTTTCAATGCGCGTTAGCGCAGGTTAGAAGATTATCTTCACGCCGAGCTGAATTGCGCGGCGGGCGTACTCGCTTTCGCCGTACAGGTTGAAGTTGCTGCCTGCATTCTCGACGATATTGCCAGGAGTGGCGCCGCCGGCGATGAAGCCAACCGAAGGATTCGGATGGTTGAACGCGTTGAAGGCATCCATGCTGAGTCTCAGCGTGACGTTCTCGCGAACCTTGAAGTTCTTGTAGATCCCGAGATTGACATTGTTGAGAATCGGCCCGGCTTCGCCGTTGCGTCCCACGTTGCCGTAAGGATTCCCAAACAGCCTGGCCGCACCCGGTCCGTTGACAATGTACCGGACCTGATCCTTCGTCACGGTAACGACCTTCCGAAGGTTGAGTTGTGCCATGTCATAGAATCCGTTTGGATCCTGTACGGGCACAAGAAAACCGGCAGCCGGATTGTTAAAGACCATGTTGGCGTCGATCTGGCTGATGCCAACCGACTCACGCGGAGCTTTCGGATTGCCGTAGAATGGGCGATTGGTATCGACGCCTATGAACGTCGCATCCCAGGTGACATCGCTGTAACCGGTACCGAGGAAGGAAGTGCCCCAAGCCGAGAAAGGCGTGAAGCGCTGTCCCTGCGCCAAAAGGTACGTGCCGTTGAGTTGCCACCCGCCTGCAATCTTGCCAAGCAGACTGTGCGAGTTCTTGAACAGCGGAACGTCCCAGATCCAGTTCGCCGCAAAAGCATGCCTGCGATCGAATTGGGAGTAGCCGCGCTCGGGACCAAAGTTGAACGGATTCTCCGAACCAATAGCGTCGTTGAAGGTGAATACTTCGCTGGCGTTGTCCAGCGCCTTCGACCAGGTGTACGACAGACCGAAGTTAAGCTGGCTGGCTATCCGGCCCTCGTAACGAGTCTGTAGCGCGTGATAAAGCGATTGCGCCGTGTTGTCGCGAACACGAATCAACGCCTGCGGCAGAACGCGGCCGTTGCAGGTGTTGGCCTCGTTGAGAATCGCTGCCGGCGTGTTCGGATCATCGACGCATCCACCCGTCCCGGCCACCTGAGGGTTGAGTCCCGAAGGAACAAGATTCGGGAAGCCGGGGAAGGTCTGCCCGCCAACGGTGAATCCGTTCTTCAGGCGATCGAAACGCGGATTGGCGTTGTGCGTTGCGAACAGCGACACGCCGTGCGTTCCGACGTACCTCAGTTCCAACACGTTGTTCCTGGCGATCTCGCGCTGGAACCTCAATGACCACTGCTGTGAGTACGGCGAGTGGAAGTCCGGAGTCACCAGCGTCTCGTTGAAGAATTTCGGGTCAAACAGATT
>Ga0070696_100001715_pt1 | contig 14376 bp, 8 predicted proteins | sample KBSK1253metaG_FD_65474 | JGI IMG/M metagenome (GOLD analysis project Ga0070696, IMG submission 65474) | Corn, switchgrass and miscanthus rhizosphere microbial communities from Kellogg Biological Station, Michigan, USA - KBS K1-25-3 metaG | ecosystem: Host-associated > Plants > Roots >... | reverse complement strand
TTCTCGAGCTTGCGCGATTCGTTCAAAACTTCGTCGACCACGGCCTTGAGGATCGGCTCGCCGAACGGCGCCAGCTCGCCGCGCCCGTAGCCGCCGATGAAGCCCTTGACCCCGGCGAAGCCGACGCCCTCGATCTCGACCGCCTGCTCGTCGAGCACCGTCATGCCGGCTTCGTGCAGGATGCGCGCGACCTCCTCGGGCTGGCCGCATTCGTAATCGTGATTGCCGAGCACGCCGAGCACCGGAATCGAGCAGGCGCGGAGATCCTCGGCGAGGATTTGCGCTTCGGTCGACTTACCGAAGTTGGTGAGGTCGCCGCACAGCACCAGCACGTCGGCTGCGCTCGAGATCTCGGTGAACAGCTCGCGATAGGGCGCGACACTCTCCTCCATGACATGAAGGTCGCCGATCGCCGCAACTCTGAGCTTCTTGTCAGTCCGCGGCATATTGCTCTTCGAGATTGCCGACGGCTTCGGAGAAGCCCCATTGCTCGACGTCGATCCCATAGTCGCGCGGGGAGAAGATCCGGCCGCGGCAGACCCGCTTGCCCGGCGGCTTGACCATCATCTGGGCGGTCAGCCGGTCGAGCAGCTCCTCCATCAACCAGCGGGGCACGCGGTGGCGTTCGCTCGGGTAGATGAAACGGAAGTTGAGCAGCGCCATCAGCAGCACTTCCCAGTAGAGCTCCATGTGCGACAGCAGCATCTTCCAGTCGATCCGGTCGTGGCACTTCAGGATCATGTGGGTGACGTCGGCGCCGTCGTAGCGATGATGGTCCTGGACGAAGATCTTCGACCAGATGAACTGCGTCGGCGGGACGAGCTTGACCCGCGCCCCGAACAGCTCGCTTTCGGGAGCGTCGACGAACCAGTCGTCAGTGACGTGGGTGGTCACCGTCGGCATGTTGGTAATGACGTCGACGAACAGCTCGTCGCGGGTGATGCGGTTGAGCCAGCGCTCGTCGACCGTCTCGACGGCGAAGCCATGGTCGCGGAAATAGGACAAGAGCTTGAGCGCATCGCCGGCCTTGGCGAAGACGTCGACGTCCTTGGTCGGCCGGTCGATCCCGGTGTAGCTCGCCAGCGCATAGGTGCCCGAGACGAGGAACGGGATGCGCGACCGCGCCATCAGCTGCAGCACTTCGGAATAGAAGGCTTCGGCCGCGGGCGGCGGCTGGATCAGGGAGCCGTTGGGCTTGCGCGCTTGGGTAGCCATGCGGCGCCTCAACGGGAGGCGGGAGCGGCCGGTTCCGTCGCGGACCCACGCCGACGCGTCGGCCCCGCTCCTAACGCTTTGCAATGTCAGCATTTCACCTCGGACACCCGGCGCGGTCGTGATAGCCTTTCCGCGTGGGGCTGAGGGGAGTTCGTAAAATGGACAGTACATTCGGCAATTGGCGGAACGCTATCGTCGGCGTCGGGCTCACCGTCGTCGTGGTTGGCGGAGCGCTCGCGCTGGCATTGATGTCATAAGGTCCGGCCCTTCGGCCGGGCGCTCGGCGCCGATCCGCCGACAAGGCGCGGATTCAACATAAGCTAGTGGATTGGCGCTGAGGATTTTCGTACGTCCATGCCGTCACGCCGGGGGTGGCGCGTATGGTTCAGTATCGCTTGTACTTCATCGACCGGTTCAGCGGTCACATCGAAACCAGTCGCGAATTCCACGCGGACGATGATACGACCGCGGTCCAGTTCGCGTCCGAACTGCGCACCGGCCAGCCGATGGAGCTCTGGTCGCGCGACCGCAAGGTCAAGCGCTGGGAAGCGGGCTAGCCGGCCCGCGCCTTGCGGTACGTCACCAGCTGCGGGTTCAGACGCTTCAGCAAGTCGTGCCGGATCTGGTGGCCGCTAAGGTGGGAATGGACGTTGAGATAGCCCTCGCGCATCAGCTTGCGCTTCACTTCCTCAACTGAGCCGGACTCCGGGGCGAGCTGGTACGCCCGCTCGATAATATTCACGCCGATCACACTCCGGATTCTACCCCGTGACGGGTACGCAACAACAACATGGAACAGGTTCCGGGCAAAAAGGTTGCGCACCGGCCTCGCTGCCTGCTCCGGTTCGGAGCGGACAGGCGCGCGTTACTTGCCCTCCTCAACCTGATCTCGGGCAATACAAACGGTTGCGCTTCAGTCGTTTACTCGTCATTTGAGTCGGGCAGCGATTTGCGCGCGCAACGGGGCCCATCGGCTTGCTCGGCGGTGGGAACGGGGGAATTTGTGTGACTGCAGACGATTCGCCGGTTGGCGACCAGGCGCCCGAGCAATCCGCGCAGCAGCGTTTCGATCCCGCGCTGTCGGCCTTCATCCTGCTCGCCAAGTTCCTCGGCACGCCGGCCGAAGCGGCGCAGATCGTCCACGACCGCGGCCGCGGCGATGCGCCCTTCACCTACGGCGACCTGGTACGGATCGCGAAGAAGCTGGGGCTGGTCGCGCGAACCCGGACGGTCGGGCTCGCCGAGCTCGGCAAGCTGCCGGTGCCGACCATGCTCGGTACGACCGACGACGGCACGATCATCCTGCTCAAAGTCGACGACAATGCCGATTCGCCGCGCTACCTGCTGCAGCGGCCCGACGGGGACCACCCCGAAATCTGGTCGGTCGAGCAGATGCAGGCCAATTTCGCCGGCCCGGTGCTGCTGCTCACCTCGCGCGAGCGGATCGCCGGCGACAAGCGCAAGTTCGACGTCAGCTGGTTCATTCCGGCCCTGGTCAAATATCGCAGCCCGCTGCGCGACGTGGTGATCGGCAGCTTCTTCCTGCAGCTGGTCGGCCTGGTCTCGCCGGTGTTCTTCCAGCTGGTGATCGACAAGGTGCTGGTGCACCGCTCGATGACCACGCTCGAAGTCCTGGCGTTCGGCCTCGCCGTGGTGCTGATCTTCGAAACGCTGCTGTCTGGGCTTCGCACCTGGCTGTTCGCGCACACCACCAACCGCGTCGATGCCGAGCTTTCGGCCAGCCTGTTCCGCCACCTGATCGCGCTCCCTTTGAGCTATTTCGAAGCGCGGCGCGTCGGCGACAGCGTCGCCCGGGTGCGCGAGCTCGAGAACATCCGCCAGTTCCTGACGTCGAACGCAGTGACCCTGGTCATCGACCTGTTCTTCACCATCGTCTTTTTCGCGGTGATGCTGCTCTATTCGCCGCTGCTGACTTTGATCGTTGCGCTGACCATCCCGATCTACGTCGCGATTTCCGTGTTCATCACCCCGCCGCTGCGCGCCCGGCTCGACGAGAAGTTCAAGCGCGGCGCCGAAAACCAGGCATTCCTGGTCGAGGCAGTGACCGGGATCGGGACGTTGAAGGCGATGGCGGTCGAGCCGCGGATGCGCGACCGCTGGGAAAAGCAGTTCGCGGCCTATGTGAAGACCGGGTTCGGGGTCACCGTGCTGGCGACCTGGGGCAACCATGCGATCCAGCTGGTGTCCAAGCTGACCACCGTCGCGATCCTGTTCTTCGGCGCCAAGGCGGTGATCAACGGCGACCTGTCGGTCGGCGGGCTGGTCGCCTTCAACATGCTCGCCGGGCGGGTGGCGCAGCCGATCCTGCGGCTGTCGCAGCTGTGGCAGGATTTCCAGCAAGTGCGCATTTCCGTCGACCGGCTCGGCGACATCCTCAATACGGCAGCCGAACCCGAACATAACCCCAATCGCGCGAGCCTGCCGCCGATCGACGGCCGGGTCACCTTCGACAAGGTCCGCTTCCGCTACCGCGCCGACGCGCCCGAGGCGCTGCGCGGCGTGTCGCTCGACATCATGGCGGGCGAGATGCTCGGGATCGTCGGACCGTCGGGGTCGGGCAAATCGACTCTGACCAAGCTGGTCCAGCGGCTGTACGTGCCCGAGCAGGGGCGGGTGCAGGTCGACGGCGTCGATCTCGCGCTGGTCGACCCGGCGTGGCTGCGCCGCCAGGTCGGCGTCGTGCTGCAGGAGAACATCCTGTTCAACCGCTCGGTCCGCGAGAACATCTCGCTGGCCGATCCGACCATGCCGATGGAACGGGTGATCGCCGCGGCCGAGCTCGCCGGAGCCCATGAATTCATCCTCAGCCTTAGCCACGGCTATGACACGATCATCGAGGAGCGCGGAGCGAATCTGTCGGGCGGCCAGCGGCAGCGGCTCGCCATCGCCCGGGCGCTGATCGGCGATCCGCGCATCCTGATCCTCGACGAGGCGACCAGCGCGCTCGACGCCGAGAGCGAGGAGATCATTCAGACCAACCTCGCCGCGATCGCCAGGGGGCGTACCGTGATCATCATCGCCCACCGCCTGTCGGCGGTTCGCCCGTGCAACCGGATCATCACCGTCGAGGGGGGCGAGATCACCGAGGCGGGCGATCATGAAAGCCTGCTCAAGGCGGGCGGCCGCTATGCCCAGCTCTACGCCAAACAGATGGGCGTGACGGGGGCGGCGGCATGAGCCGGATGGCGACGCTGGAGCGGCACTGGTCGGTGCTCAAGCTCAGCTGGCGCGACCAGAATGAGCGCGCGGCGCAGGCCAGGCCGCGCGCCGAGCACGAATTCCTGCCCGCCGCGCAGGAGATCATCGAGAAGCCGCCGAGCCCGGGGCTGCGCTGGCTGCTGCTCGGGACGTGCGTGTTCATGGTCCTGGCCCTGGCCTGGGCGTTCATCGGCCGGGTCGATGTGGTCGCGGTGGCGTCGGGCAAGATCGTCGCCGCCGGCAACGCCAAGGTCGTGCAGCCGCTCGAGATCGGCACGGTGCGCGCGATTCACGTCCGCAACGGGCAGTTCGTCCGCGCCGGCCAGCTGCTGCTCGAGCTCGATCCGACGCTGGCCACGGCGGAAGAGGCGCAATCGACCCAGACCTTGGCCAACGCGCGCGTCCTCCAGGCTCGCAATGACGCCTTGCTCGCACATCTGGAGGGCCGCCCGGCTCGGTTCGTCGCTCCGCCCGGTACTCCGCCGGCCGTGGTCCGCACCGAGCAGCAGCTCGTCGCCAATGCCGTCGCCGAATATGACGCGGAGATGGCGAGTCTGCGCCAGCAGCGCGCCGAGAAGCAGGCCGACCTCGCCGCCGCGAACGGCGAAATCGCCAAGCTTCGCGAGTCGCTGCCGTTCATCGACAAGCAACTCGCGGCGCGGCGCGAGCTGACCGACAAGGGCTATTATTCGAAGCTCAACCTGCTCGAATATGAGCAGTCGGCCAACGAGCATGTGCGGAGCATCGACGTCCAGACTGCCAACGCCGCGCGCGCCAGCGCGTCGATCGGGGAGATCGATGCCCAGGTCGCGCGGCTCCGCGGGACCTTCGGCAAGACCGCCGCCAACGACCTCGCCGAGGCCAGCGACAAGGCCGGCCTGGCGAGCGAGGAGCTGCGCAAGTCCGAACGCCGCCGCCAGCTCCAGGAACTGCGGAGCCCTGTCGACGGAGTCGTTCAGCAACTTGCCGTCTCGACCATCGGTGGGGTCGTCCAGGCCGCGCAGCCGGTGCTGGTCGTCGTGCCCTGCTCGACCCGCGGCGGCGTGCCCGACCCGTCGCGCTGCTCGAGCAGCGTCGAGGTCGAGGCGATGGTCCAGAACAAGGACATCGGCTTCGTCAAGGTCGGCCAACGGGTCGCAGTGAAGCTCGAGGCCTTCAACTTCACCGACTTCGGCTTGGTCGAAGGCGTCGTCGACAACATCAGCCGCGACTCGATTGACACGCCGAGCAAGAACAATGATTCCGCGTCGAAGCCGGCGGAGCCAAGCGGGCTGGTCTATGCCGCGCGGATCCGCCTGCTGTGCGAGCCGCGTCAGCCGAAGCGGTCGCCGCTGTGCGACCGGGTCGGGCCGGGCATGGCGGTGCAGGCGGAGATCAAGACCGGCACGCGTCAGATCATCCAATATCTGCTCTCGCCGCTGGCCAAGTCGGTGCAGGAGGCCGGGCGCGAGCGTTGAACAAGAACGCCGCCGAACTAGTCGGCGGTGCCTCCTTGCGGTTCGATCCGGCTAGTTGGTGACGGCGGCGCGGGCGTTGCCGATCTTCTCGGCGCCCATCTTCTTGAGCGTTTCCTCGTCGACCAGCCGCGCGATCAGCGGATGGAGCCGAAGCGACCCTTCCTTCACCACCTGCTTGAAATTGGCGATGACGTTGGTCGTCGCGCGGGTGTCGCCGGCAACGACGTCGAACAGCCAGTTGATCTTGCCCGAATTCCATTCCTCGGGCTTGAGCCGGATCGGGAACACGCCGTTCGCGACCTGCTCGCGAATGCGGGCGTCGACCTCGTCGGAGACGCTGGCCCAGATCGCGAACCCGGCCATGTCGGCCAGAGACGATTGCTGGACGTTGCCGGGATAAGCGATCGCGACCCGGTCGCGGATCAGCGGCTCGAGCACCAAATGCTGCAGGTCGCCGATCGTCTGGTTGCGGTAGCGCGGCGTCATCATCAGCGCCATGACGATCTTGCCGAAGCTTTCGCGCACCTGGCTGCGAACCGCGGCGAGCCGTTTGGCGACCTCCGGGTCGAGTTGCGGGTTGGGGGTCGGCGCGCCCTCCGGAGTCGCGGGCGCGGCCGCCGCACCGTTGGTCTCGGGTTGGTCGATGACCGCGGCCTCGTTCGTCCCGGACTTGGATTGCCGGGCTTCTGGAGCGCCGGCCTTCTTCGACTTCGCCACTGCTTGTCCCCTGCTTGATCGTTCGGCTGGCTCCATTGGTAAGTGCTTAAAAGCGCAAGTCAATCGGGCTTCCGCACGCGGGGACGCGCGCGAACTTCGTGACAGTTCGGTGATGGCAAGGTTGCGGCCAAGTAGCAGCGCTGTTGCGACAAGAAGAAAGCAAAAATTTTGCCGTCGCGGCTATTGCGCAATGTTAATCTTACGTTAGGCTGGCGACTCTTCAGGGGGCACTTGAAGCAACGGTAGGCTCGGACCCGTTGCGGCGGAGCCGCACGTGGTAGCGCTGGGTCGGACGCGATTCAGCGAACGGCGAGGTGCGCGTATGGCGGATGGAATTCGAGCAGTCGCGACCGGCACTGATGCAGTCAGGGCGCCCTCATCACACTCAGACCTAACAAGTCACGCAGCCAGCTGTGGGGGTGCCGATATGCCGATCCGATATGTGCAAGGACAGGCTCGTGCAGTCGACACGGAAACGGGCGAGTATTTCGTCACCAAGTTCTGGCACTACCAGAATCCGACCCGGGACTATTCGCTGTACACGTCGGACGACCGGAAGGTTTTCACCGCGACGGTGACGCAGGACGTGGTCGACGTGAGCGCGGATGGTCATTCCGGCACCTACAAGGTCGATGTCCTGCGCATTGAGGAATTCCATCCGGACGGCTCGACTTCGTTCGTGACCGATGAGCGATCTCCGATCGCCGACAAATTCAGCCGCTTCCTGCGAGTCTTCCTGTTGGATCACCCGGGTATGCAGGCGGCACTGGAAATCGCGTTCCATCTTGAGAACGGGGAGGTCGAATAATGCCGACTCCCGCGGAAATCGTTCAGCAGCGGCTGGCGGCGCTGGAGGCTGAGTTCGCTCAGTTCATCGCCGATCAAGGACAGGGCGGCAGGGTCACCCGCGACCAAATCGCGGACTTCATTCGTACCCATGCGACCGAAGCGAACCTCGAGGTCCCCGGCAGTACGTCGACCGCGCTCTATTCGGGCGAGTTTCCGGACGGCACGAGGGGTTGGCAGTACGCCCAGGACCTTGCCGCTCGGAGCGGACAGAAGATCGCGATCGTCGACGACACGGCACTCGGCAAGTTTATTGCCGATGTCGTTGCCAACCCGCAGGAGTTCACAAGTGATCTCCTCGACGATGCATTCAAGAACAGAAGCTTTTGGGGCGTCGCGTCGGAGAATTTCGTCTCCTACGCCGAAGGCCCGCTAATCACGATAACGCCTTATTCCACTACCGATTCCGTATACTTTCTGGAAGAAATCGGAGCGGTACTGAACAATTCGAAAATCACCTCGATCAACGGAATGACTCGAGAGGAATTGTTCAAGATTATTTCGCATCTCTCTCCGGAGAGTCAGCGAGCCGTGGCCAAAAGCATCTTCGATCGCACCTTTGCCGAAGCCATCGAGAAAGCGGGCGACTCAGCGCTCATCAAATATGCTGCCGCCAACGGAGCTGCTCTCGACATTAGCGCTGAGACGCTCATCAAGCTGGGGATTACCGACCTTGGCGATCTGCGGCCGTTGCTGCGCGGCGGCGGGTCCACCATCCTCCAGGGCACGCAGGTGGCGGAATGGCTGGACGCGTCGATCGCGTTCAACCTCAAGTTCGAGAAGATGGGGGTAACCGCCGGCCCCGGCGCCAACCTGATCCCCAAACTCCAGGAACTCGAAGGCGCTGCGGGCGAGGGAAAGACCGCGGTCGAGCGCCTGGCGACCATGCTCCGCGACCTTCGCGAGGCCGGAATCCGCCTTCTCGAGGATGAAAGCGGCTTCCTCAATCTGGCGAAAATCGAACAGGCTTTCTTGCGCACGTTTCACGGCGACAGCGCCAAGATGGCGACCTTCTCCGAGTATGTCGAAGCCTCGGCGCGCTGGGTCATCAGCTGGGTCGAACTCGGGCTCGCCGAGGTTCCCGCCTTCCTCAAGGGCGGCATCGATCAGCTGATCGCCTCGTTCCACAAGGCCGACGGGTCGATCAACAAGAAGCGCCTGACGCTGACAATTGCCGGCGGCATCCTGGCCGCAGCGACGCTGTGGGCCGAATGGCACAAGCACAAGGACGATCCTGGCGGGTTCACCGGCTGGCTGGCCGAAGAAGGCAAGGAGATTGTCGAAGGCTTCTTCTCGCCGGTCGGTATCGGCCTGCTGATCCTCGGCGAAACGCCGCTCGGCCCAGCGCTGTTCGTCACGCTCGGAGCGGTGGCGGTCTACACCGCGATCCACCTCATCCTGCATGAGGTGGTCGACGCGACAAAGCCCGATGCGGGCGAGGAGCCCAGCTGGCTGTGGCTTCAGCTCGACGCGCTCGACAAGTGGCTGACCACGATCGAGAACAAGGTCGAGACGTGGATCGAGCGCGGCATCAAGGACATCACCGACGGGGTCGAGCGGCTGGTCAGTGAGATCCTGCGCGATGCCTTCCAGTTTGTCGGCGGTGAAGGCGCCGCCATTGTCTCTGAACGGAACGAGATCGTCGTCGGCGACGACGTCGCATTGATCGTTGGCGACGAGCGCAACAACATATTGATTCATCGCGGTGCCGGCGAGGTTTACGGCGATCAGGGCGACGACACGCTGATCGGCTGGCTCCCCCAAACGATCCATTCGGGCGATGCGCTCGAACGGTCGATCCGCGAAGGCGGACAGGGCGGCAACGGCCTGACCGCCGACCACGACTATCACCTGTTGCTCGACGGCGGCGAGGGCAAGGACTGGGTCATCGTCATCGGCGGCGAGGAAGTCACGACGATCGGCGGCGCGGGCCGCGACTGGATCTTCAACACCTCGAAGGACGGCAAGCTTTACGGCGATACGGTCGATGGCCTGACGTCGCCCGAGGACTTCACGCCGATCGAGGACAGCAAGGAGAATTCGGACAATTTCTGGTTCTGGCACGACACCGAGATCGAGGACGCCCAGCATTATGACGTTCTGAAGTTCTTCGGCCTGCCGTTGACCGGCGGCGATGCGGCGGCATCGAGCGTGATGCTCGCGCTGGGCGCCGTCAGCGGCAGCCTGATGATCGCAGGCGGCACGCTGGCGGCTGCGAACGCCGCGGCAATCGCGACCGGCAACAAGGTCTATTTCGATTATCTGCTGCCATTCATGACCTACAAACGCGACGGCAACGACCTGCTCGTCGCCAACGTGTTTGATGGCCTGTTTGCGGCGGTTACCGGACAGTCCGGACTGTTCGACACGATCCCCGACGGCGCCGGCGGTCAGATGAACATCCGTGGCGTGATGCGGATCAAGGACTTCGACTTCAAGAGCAGCATGTGGGGCTTCTCGGCCTTCGAGCTGGGCAACATCATCGGCCAGACGGGCAAGCCCGCAGGCACGATGAACATGGTGTTCAAGGACGGCAATCCGCTGGTCGCGGCGCTCGGCCTGCTCTCGTTCATCCTACCGATGGGCATCGGCTTCGTCCTGCAGGCCTTGACCACCCTCGATGCCGCGCTCGCGGTCGTCGCCGCGGTGCTGCGTTCGGCCAAGGCGGTCGGCTGGTCGGCCGAAGCCGACCCGCTGATCCTCGACCTGGACGGCGACGGCATCGAGACCACCAATCTCGACAATTCGCGGGTCTATTTCGACATCGACGGCGACAAGTTCGCAGAGCGCACGGGCTGGGTGAAGGGCGACGACGGCTTCCTCGTCATCGACAGCAATCACAACGATAAAATCGACGACGTCAGCGAGATGTTCGGGGGCCGCTTCGAAGGCGGCTACCAGGAGCTCGCGGCGTTCGACAGCAACAGCGACGGCAAGATCAGCCTGGCCGACGCGGTGTGGTCCGAGCTTCGCGTCTGGCAGGACCGCAACCAGAACGGCCTGACCGACGCCGGTGAGCTCAAAACGCTCGACCAGATCGGCATCACCGAACTGTCGCTGGGGACGACCCCGATCGGGATCACGACGCCGCAGGGCACGCGCCTGCTGTCCGGGAGCGACATCACCTTCGCCGACGGCACGACGCGACACATGTTCGAGGCGATCTTCACCTCGAGCGACGTCGACACCCGTTACGCCGGCGAGAGCGGCCGGGCGGCGTGGCAGCAGGACCTGCAGATCAATTCGAAGGGGTTCGGCAACATCGCGGACCTCGCCGTTGCGATGGCCAACGACGTCGACCTCGGCGATCTCGCAGCGACGACCGCCGCTGCGATGGTCACGCCGAAACTCAAGACGCTGGTCGAGCAGGTCGGCGACGTCCTCGGCCATTGGGGAATGACGCTCGACCAGACGCGCGAGCTGACGCCGGTGCTGCTCGGAACCGACGCCAACGGCAAGACCGTGCTCGTCGACCGCGCGGTCTACGTCGAGGACGCCACTGGCGGCTATTGGACGCTCGCTTCCGGCAACCCGATCAACGATCCGGTCAGCGGCCAGCCGATTGCCCGTGCGACCTTCGAGGATGTGTTGCGACAGGTCGTGTCGTCGGGGCAGCATTGGCAGGTGGAGCAGTCGTGGTCGCCGGTGAGCCGCGCCACGGACGTCCAGTTCCGCCCCGACGCTCCCTATCTCGTGCACATCGTCGATGGCCGGGCGATCGTCGACGATTGGGGCGTCCAGAATCCGGATGGGACGTGGCGGCTGTTCAGCGGTGCGCCGATCCTCTCCCAGGATGGCCTGCCGGTCGCCTTCCCGACGATCGACGACATTCTGCGCATGCCCCACGCCGACGGCCAGGAATGGCGCACCGAGGCGCTCGGCTACAATCCGCTCGCCAACATCGCGGTCGAGCAGATCGGCGTCCGCTTCACCGACGGAGTCGCGGTCGACTACACGGTTCAGGTCACCGACCAGGACGGCACCTTTTACGTCTGGGCGCGCAATCTCGACCGGGCGCTCGAGCTCGAGGCCAAGACTGGCGATTCGCGCGGCTTCAACCTGCGCAATTACGAGATCGACTTCGACAATCTCGACGAGGTCGGGTCGACCGACGACAGCGTCTATCGAGTCGAGCTGCTGACTCCGGCCCAGTTCAACTTCGCGCTCAGCCTGGGAAGCATCGAATTCCATCCCGAGATGCTGACGGCGGTGCTCAACAATGAGACCGGGCACCTGGCCTATTCGGTGAACTCGAGCGGCGTGACGAGCCTTTCGCCCGACCATTACGAATCGCCGATCAAGCCGATGATCGAGATCCTCGATCAGGCGATGCAGCAATATGTGATCACCAGCCGCCGTCTCGCGGTGCGCCTGGCGCTGCAGGGCGGGCTCAGCGAATTCGCGCAGGGGATCACCTACGATGCCGAGGCGGACAAGTACCGGCCGGTCGGCGGGCGCGAACTGGCCCCGCTGTTCGAGGCCATCTTCGGCTCGGCCCCGCCCAACAACAACAACGACGCGGCGTTCGATTACCTGACCGACTGGAACGAGCTGCTGTGGCAGATCTACCCCGACTACGCGCCCAACAGCCAGGGCAACATGTGGGGCAGCACGGTCGCCGTCGACCAGGCCTACATCTTCCAGATGATGCTCCCGGCGTTCGAGACCACGCCGATCGCCGGTCTTAGCATTCAGGCGGCCGCGCATGCTCTGGCGATCGACGAGACCCGGATCATCACCCATACTGCGAGCCAAAGCGTCGTTCACGGCACCGCCGGCAACGACTTCATCTACATGTCGGCCGGCGACCAGGTGTTCGACGGCGGGTCAGGCTCGGACTATTATTTCGTCGGGGCGGATGCCGGCAGCGACCGGGTCTACGACCGCGACCTCGGCGAGAACGACGAGCTTCGTTTCACGCGGATCGCCTCGAATCAGGTGATTGCGATCCGCGACGGCGAGGATCTCATCCTGCAATATGACGGCGGGTCGCTCCGGGTCACCGACCAGTTCCTCGGCGAGCTCAACGATTACACGACCTCAGGCAAGCAATTCGAAACCGGCGTGAACGCCATCGTTTTCAGCGACGGCGTGATCTGGGATCGGACGCGCCTGGCGATGATGGTCGCCCATCCCGCTGACACGAACGACATCTATCTCGGCTCGGGCTCAGGCGACGTCCTGTGGGGCGGCAAGGGCAACGACGTCCTGCGCGGCGGGGCCGGCGGAGATTATTACATTTTCGAGCGCGGCGACGGGCAGGACGTCATCAGCGAACAGGGCAATTTCTCGTTCGGTCCGGTCAAGGCGGGTCTCGATTTCATTGCGTTCAAGGGCGACATTTCGGCCGACGATCTCTGGCTGATCCGCGACGGGCCGAGCGACAATCTCAAGCTCTACATCCTCGACGAGAACGGACAGCTCAACCGCGACGCGAACGGCCAGATCACCAACGACGGCATCGAGATTGAAGGCCAGTTCGGCGGCATCCGCCTCAACTTCAACGCGTTCGGCGCGGCGCTCGGGAGCTCCGACGGACTCGACTACATTTCACCCAATCTGATCGAGCGGTTCATTTTCGACGACGGCACGTCGCTCGACTTCACGCAGATCGTCGAGCGGGTCCTCAAGAATGCCAGGACCACGGGCGACGACGCGATCTACGGTCTTCTCAACGACAACACGATCGATGGCGGGGCAGGCGACGACTATCTGACCGGCGTGGAGGGCGGCGACACCTACGTGTTCGGCCGCGGCTACGACCATGACGTCGTCGAGGACGCCGACTATTCGATGAAGCTCTTCGGGGCCCCCGACGACCATCTCAAATTCATCGACGACCTGCGCTGGACGGATTTCGACTATCTGCGCGAGGGACCCAGCGACACGCTGACGATGCAGATCAAGGGGACCGAGGACAAGGTCACCCTGGTCGATTACCTGCTGTCGCTGCCGTTCATCGGCTACGTCAACCTGGTCGAGCAGATCCACTTCGGTGACGGCACCAACTGGTCCTACCTCCAGCTGCTGCAGCATTATGTCGAAGTCGCCGAAACCACTGGCGACGACACCGTCTACGGTTTCGAGGGCATATCCGACACGTTCGAGGGCGGGCTCGGCGATGACGTCCTAAAGGGTTTCAGCGGCAACGATCTGTACATCTTCAAGCCGGGGGACGGCCACGACACCATCGAGGATTCGGATGGCGACGACCGGGTCGAGTTCCGCGGGATCGCCTCGACCGACGTCGAGTTCACGCGCACCGACGTCGACCTGATCATCACCGTCGTCGCCACCGGCGAACGGGTCGTCCTGCAGAACCAGTATGTCCGCGACGGCGCGCAGCATTTCGCCGTCGAAAGCCTCGTTTTCTCCGATCGCACGATCGCTTTCACCGACGTCAACCCGGAGGACATCGACCTCGATGCCCGCAACGGCAGCGCGACGTCGGGCGACGACATCATCACCGGCTCCAATTTCGCCGAGACGATCGACGGCCTGCAGGGCAATGACACGCTCATCGGTAACGACGGCGGCGACACCTACAAATTCGACGTCGGCTACGGCTCCGACACGATCATCGACACCAGGGTTCGCGCCTCGTGGAGCGACCGGCGCGGCTTCCGAGTGCCGGTCGACGACGTGGTCAAGTTCGGCAGCGACATCACCGACCTCTACATCCAGGACGAGAACAACCTGGTCTTCACCAAGGACGGCAACGACCTCGTCATTTCGATCCGCAACCGGCCCGACGTCCTGCGCATCCAGAACCAGTTCCGCAGCGCCGACGACGGCGTCGAGAAGTTCACTTTCACCAACGGCTGGTTCCTGACCATCGCCCAGGTCGAGCAGCGGCTCCAGTATGAAGGCGGCAACCGCGGCGACAATATCCTCGGCGACCCCAATTCGCATGCGCCGATGG
>Ga0070696_100001712_pt1 | contig 14388 bp, 13 predicted proteins | sample KBSK1253metaG_FD_65474 | JGI IMG/M metagenome (GOLD analysis project Ga0070696, IMG submission 65474) | Corn, switchgrass and miscanthus rhizosphere microbial communities from Kellogg Biological Station, Michigan, USA - KBS K1-25-3 metaG | ecosystem: Host-associated > Plants > Roots >... | reverse complement strand
CGGACACGACGCCCGGATCGAGCAGTCGCACGTACATGGTCGGAACGCCGAAGAACAACGTCGGGAAAAACTCGCGAAACAGCGTGGCTGCGGTCTTCTGATCAAACCGTTCGGCGAGACGCATCCGGCATCCGCTCAGGAGCCAAGCGTGCACGCCGTTGCCGAGGCCGTGCACGTGAAACAGCGGCAGCACCGCGAGATACCGGTCTGCCTCGCTGATTCGCCAGCAGCTCGTGATGTTCACGGCGTTGGCGGCCAGGTTGCTGTGGGAGAGGACCGCGCCTTTCGCGGCGCCCGTCGTTCCCGAGGTGTAGACGATCACCGCGGGCGCGTCGCCGTCCACCGGAGCCAGCTCTCGACCGGTGTGGCGCGCCGACGCCGACTGCCGGAGGCCTTCTACCGTCCACGGCGTAATATCTTCCGGATAGACCGCGTCGGATCCCTCCCACGTGACGACGGCTTTGGGATCGGAGTCCGCGACGATGTGACGCAGCTCGCGCTCGCGATACAGCACGTTCATAGGCACGAAAATCACGCCGAGTCGTACGCACGCGAGGAACAGATCGATGAACTCGATGCGGTTCGACAGGTGCACGCAAAGACGGTCGCCCGCCGTGAGTCCGCGCGCGCTCAGCTCGTGCGCCATCTGGTTCGCGCGCGCTTCGACTTCCCCGAAGGGGATCGTCCGCAGCGTCCCTTGCTCTGTCACATACTCGAGCGCTGCGCGATCGGCGCGGCCCAATAGCGACATGTCGAAAAGGCTCGTGAGATGCATTGCTCGCCTCGAGAGGGGCTCCCCCCCCGTCGGGAGACGCGCGACCGGCAACACAATGCGTGCAGATCGACGGCAGAGCTAGAGAGCGGCGCGAGATGAGTTGTGAGGCAGCGCACAACCAGCCAGTTTCGTTCTACGCCGACAAACACTACCGAAATGATGGTCTCGAGCCCCGCCCCAATCGCCGCTCTCATTCCCGCGTACAACGCGGAACCTTTCGTCGCCGACGTCGTTCGCGCGGCCCTCACGCACGTCCCGGTGATCGCGGTCAACGACGGGTCCAAGGACGGCACGCTGGCCCGGTTGAAAGCCACCGGAGCCACCGTGATCGATCAGCAGCCGAATCAGGGAAAAGGCGCCGCCCTGCAACGCGGCTTCCGCGCGGCGCTCGAGCTGGGTGCCGCCGCCATCATCACGCTGGATGCCGACGGCCAGCACGATCCGTCCGAGATTCCCCTGTTCGTCGAGAAGTTTCGCGCGACGGCCGCCGACCTGATCATCGGGGAGCGCGATTTCTCCCAGATGCCGCTCGTGCGCAAGATGTCCAATACGGTTGGTCGGCGCTCCTTTTCCTGGGCCGTGGGGAGGTCAGTGCCCGACAACCAGTCGGGGTACCGGCTGTTGAGCCGCCGTCTCATGGAGGCGGTGTTGAGCAGCGGCGAGCGCGGTTTCGAGTTCGAGATGGACATGATCGTGATCAGCATCAAGCGCGGGTGGCGCATCGAGGGGGTGCCGATCCGCACGATCTACGGAGATGAGAAGAGCAACATCAAGCCGCTGCAGCACGTCGTGCATTTCTTTCGCATGGTGCGGGACGCTCGGCGGAAGATGCGCACGTCGTAGCCGTGGGGTCGACGCAGCTCGAGCACCCTGTCGCCGACGTCGAGTCCTGCCCATCGTTCTTGCCATGCAAAATCCTCGACTCATGCTCGTGATGCGCTCGATCGCCCTTTCGAGCAGTTTGGTTCTGCTCATCGGATGCCGACCAGCGACTTCTCCATCTACATCGCCCAACCGTGCGCTGTTGCCCGCGCTCGTGGTTCCAGCGCCACTTTCACTCACGGAAAACAGTGGCGAGCCATTCACCATCGCCGCGACCACATCCGTCGTCGTCGACTCTGGTAACGCGGAGGTCGCGCGGACGGCCGAAATGCTCGCGGCGCTGTTGCGTGCGAGCACCGGTTTTCCGGTGCCCGTGACGTCGGCCAGTGGCTCGCCATCGAGCATTGTCCTCCGCTTGTCCAACCGCGCGTCGCTGGACGCCGAGGGATACGAGCTCGTGGCCACGCGAGACTCCGTTCGGATCACGGCCGCCCAGCCAGTGGGATTGTTCCGCGGCGTCCAGACACTGCGCCAGTTGCTGCCGCCGGCCATCGAGTCGCATATGGCGATCTCGCCGATGAGCTGGACGGTGCGGGCCACCACCATCACGGACCGTCCCCGGTTTGCGTGGCGCGGCACGATGCTGGATGTCTCTCGCCACTTTTTCACGGTGCGCGAGGTCAAGCAGTACATCGACCTCCTCGCGCTCTACAAGATGAACGTGCTGCACCTGCATCTCTCGGACGACCAGGGATGGCGCATCGAGATCAAGTCCCGCCCGAAGCTCGCGACTGTCGGCAGCGCTACGCAGGTGGGAGGCGGCGCCGGTGGATACTACACGCAGGATGACTACGCAGAGCTCGTGCGGTACGCGCAGGAGCACTACGTCACGATCGTGCCCGAGATCGACATGCCGAGCCACACCAATGCGGCGCTGGCGGCCTATCCGGAGCTGAGCTGTAGCAGGCGGCCGCCCGCGCTGTATACGGGTACCGACGTCGGTTGGAGCACCTTCTGCGTTGACAAGAGCGAGACCTACGCGCTCGTCGAGGACGTGGTCCGCGAGATCGCGGCAATGACGCCGGGCCCGTACTTCCATATGGGTGGCGACGAGAACCAGATCCTCAATCACGAGGAGTACACTCGTTTCGTGGAGCGCGTACAGGAGATCGTCGATCGGCACGGCAAGCACATGATCGGCTGGGAGGAGATCGCGAGGGCCAGACTCAGTCCAACGACTGTCGCGCAGGCGTGGGCGACGGACTCGGTCGCTGCCCTCGCGCTCAAATTCGGCGCGAAGGTGATCATGTCGCCCGCACGTCGCACCTACCTCGACATGAAGTACTCCGAGTCCACGGAGCTCGGACTCAAGTGGGCGGCGCTGATCGAAGTCCGTGACGCCTACGAGTGGGATCCGGCTACCTATATGAAAGGCGTCGGCGAGTCGGACATTCTCGGAATCGAGGCGCCGATCTGGAGCGAGACGCTGCGCAACATGACAGCAGCTGAGTATCTCGCGATGCCGCGTCTCCCCGCCCTGGCCGAGGTTGGCTGGACACCGCAGGCGGCGCGAAGCTGGGAGAGCTTTCGGATGCGAGTGGCGTCCCATGCGCCGCGCTGGAACCTCCTCGGCGTGAACTACTACCGATCACCTCAAATCCCATGGTGAATTTGCTGAACGCTGGGGATACAACCGCCATCAGCCGGCGACAATTCGTGGTTGCGTCAGGAATCGCGTTGTTGTGGCGCTCGCCGCTGGACGATGTCGTAATCGTGCAGTTTTCCGACACTGGACAGCGTCAAGGCAGCGCCCGCCTACCGAAGGTCGTCAAGTCCGATCGCGAGTGGAAAAAGCAGCTCACGCCACTGGCGTTTTATGTGGCGCGGCAAGGAGGAACGGAGCGACCTTTTTCCGGCGCATATTGGGATCTCCACGAGCGGGGACTATTCCGATGCATCTGCTGCGAGACCGCGCTCTTCAGCTCAGCCGCGAAGTTCGATTCGGGCACGGGCTGGCCGAGCTTCTGGGAGCCGATCGCTGAAGAGAACGTGCAGCATGGCAAGCCAAGCGGGGGCTTCACGGACAGCGAGGTCAAGTGTCGCCGTTGCGATGCTCATCTGGGTGATCTGTTTGACGATGGGCCCCGACCAACGGGACTTCGCTACTGCATCGACTCAGTCTCCCTCCGATTTGTGAAGTTTGCGTAGATTGTGAACAGATGTTCTTGCGCGATTAGGGGTTTCATCGTACGATAGCGGCTGGCCGACGACGGCCTTTTTGTGTGCCTATCCCTCCCGTTTTGGTCCGGTTGCGCTGGGTTGACCAGCTCGGCGCTTTGGGCCCCGCTTCCCCTCTTTCTGCCTGGAGCCCTGTCATATCATGAGTCGAATTCGTTCTGTTGCGCTGCTTGGGGCCCTCGCGGTCGCGGCGTGCTCTGAAATCCCTGTCACCCCAACGGCCGAGCTCGTGGGTGGTTTGGGTGTGGCCAACCTCGTCGCCGAAGGCAGCGACTCGTATTTGGTGCGCTTTAGACGCAACGCCATACCCGAAGACTTCGCCGAGTCCGTGGCCGCGATGGGTGGCGAAGTCATTTTTGCCCATGCCGGCGTAGGGCTCGGAGCCGTCAGCGGCATCAGCGCCGCTCAGGCGGCGACTCTCGCCGGGCGGGCCGACATCGCGTCAGTTGACGTGGACTCATACGCGCTGCTCGATGAGCCGTCCGCCGTTTCTCTCGAGTCACAGGCGGCGCCAGCCGACGTGGTCCAGTCACCAAGTAATCCGGCGACTGCGTTCTTCTTCCCCCGTCAGTGGAACATGCGAGCCATCGGTGCGCCGGCCGCGTGGAGCACGGGCAAGCTCGGCAAGGCCGCGACCCGAGTCGGCATTCTCGATACGGGTATCGGATACAATCACGCTGACCTGAGTGGCCTCGTAGATCTCGGCGCGTCCCGCTCCTTCCTATCTGCTGCGCAAAACAAGATGGTGACCGATACGTTCCCGGGCGCCAACGTCATCGCGGACCTGCATTTTCACGGCACGCACGTCGCCGCGACGGTATCCAGCAACGCATTGGCAGCAGCCGGCGTGACGTCGAAAGTCACACTGGTCGGCATCAAGGTTTGTACGCCGGGTGTGGCGCCGGCCTTCAATGGTTCGTGTCCCACGAGTGCCGTCCTCGCCGGCGTCCTGTACGCAGCCGACATCGGCTTGGACGTCATCAACATGAGCCTGGGCGGGCTGTTCCATCCAAGCCAGGCGAGTTCGCGGGGTGGTTTTGGACCGTCGTTCTTCGCGATCATGAACGCGGTATTCAAATACGCGCACGACAAGGGCACGACCGTGGTCGTCGCGGCGGGCAATAACGCGGTCGACCTCCAGCATGGCATCGCCAAGACCGATAGCACGCCTCATATCGCGATTGCCGCATCCTATTGCGACGCGCCGTACGTGATCTGTGTGTCCGCGACGGGACCGACCGCGAACGCCGGGACCAACGGTCCGTGGACCAACGTGGATGCGCTCGCGTTCTACAGCAATTACGGCAAACATCACATCACCGTCGCCGCCCCCGGTGGCAACTCCGGCGTGTTGAGCAACGGCACCGTGAGCAGCACCTTCGTTTCCGCGGCGTGTTCGCGGTTCACAATCATTACCAGCCTCCTCATTTGCCGAACGGGCACGTTTGTGGTCGGATCGCAAGGCACGAGCATGGCGACGCCACATGTGACCGGTCTGGCTGCGCTGATCGCCGGTGAAGTTGGGCACAACCCGGACGCCATCGCCGCTCGGTTGATGAACAGCGCTGACGACCTGGGCGCGCGCGGCAACGATGCCGCGTACGGGTTTGGTCGTATCAGTGTCTCGAGAGCTTGTGCTGCGACAACTTCATGTGGCGCGCCCTAACCGTCCCACTCGGATAGCATCGAACGGCCCGCGCAGTCGCGCGGGCCGTTTTTTCTTGCGATATTCGAGTCTCACGCTGGAGATCCTTCATGTGTAGAAACATCAAGACGCTCGCCAACTTCGAGCCGCCCGCCACGGATGATGAGATCCGTGCCTCGGCGGTCCAATTCGTTCGGAAGCTGAGCGGCGCAACCCGCCCATCCAAAGCGAACGAGGACGCGTTCAATCGCGCCGTGGATGAGGTCACCGCATCGGCTCAACGACTCATCCATTCGTACAAGACGAACGCGCCGCCTCGGAATCGAGAAGAAGAGGCGAGAAAGGCGCATGAGCGCGGACTCAGGCGATTCGCGTGAGCCTATGTGACGGCCGTACGACGGGTGGGATCAACACGCCAAGGAGCAATGCTATGCCGCGTCGAGTTTCGATTTTTCTGATTCTCAGCACCCTCATGGCCGGTTGTGTCGCAAAGAGCGAAGGCAACAATCGCGACACGATGACGCAGCGGCAGAAGGACAGCGTGCTCGGACAGTCGGGCATCCCCGGCGCTCAGGGGGTGACCAAAGCGCAGCGAGCGGCGGATTCCATAAAGGCGCAGCAAGCGCGAGTCGACTCGGCAACGCAGCCGTGAAATTCGCCGCGCGGCGCTAGATGCGCGCCTACGTCGTCGTCGAAATCACGATCCACAATCCCGAGGTGTACGAGCGCTATAAGTCGCTGGCTCCCGCCGCCATTGCGGCCTATGGAGGCAAGTATCTCGTGCGCGGCGGCAAGACTACGACGCTCGAAGGCATGTGGGATCCGGGACGTTTCGTGATTCTCGAGTTTCCCGACGCCGGCGCCGCGCGTGCGTGGTGGAATTCACCCGAGTACGCGGAGGCCAAGGCCCTGCGTCAGTCCTGCTCCGACACCGAAATGTTGTTGGTCGAAGGCCCGCCCTTCGATCCCGCAGCACTCCACTCCGCTTGACGCTCCCGCCCTTCCCCTCCTCTGCCGCCGCACCAATGCGATCTCTCCTTTGCCTTCTTGCTTTCTCCAACATCGCGCTCGCGCAGACCAAACCTCGGGCGCGCGATCTCGGCATCCCCCTCGAGGGAACAGCGGGACCCCTGGACGCGATCACCGACGTCCGTGGCGTCGAAGTAGGACATACCACGCTGATCTCGGGAAATGGGAAGCTCGTCGTCGGACGGGGACCCGTGCGCACTGGTGTGACTGTCGTGCATCCGCGAGGCAAGACGAACCCCGATCCCGTGTTCGGCGCGTGGTTCACGTTGAATGGCAATGGCGAGATGACCGGAACGACGTGGCTTCAGGAGTCCGGGATTCTCGAGGGGCCCATCGCGATCACGAACACACACAGCGTGGGTGTCGTGCGCGATGCCATTCTGCAATGGCAGGTCAATCGCCCGGGATTGCAGCCGTGGGGACTCCCCGTGGTCGCAGAAACGTGGGACGGAGCGCTGAACGATATCAACGGTTTTCATGTCAAACCGGAGCACGTGATCTCGGCGCTCGATAACGCGTCGGCGGGACCGGTGCAGGAAGGCAACGTCGGCGGCGGCACCGGCATGGTGTGCCATGGCTTCAAGGGTGGCATCGGCACCGCGTCGCGCAAACTTCCCGAAAACGCGGGCGGATACACTGTCGGCGTCCTGGTACAGTGCAACTATGGTAGCCGGCAATTCCTTCGGGTCGCAGGCGTTCCAGTGGGGCTCGAGATTCCGGACCTGCTTCCCGGTCCCGCGGCCGCCGGTTCGCGCAACGAGGAGCTGGGCTCGATTATCGTCGTGGTGGCGACGGACGCGCCGCTCCTGCCGCATCAACTCAAGCGCGTCGTCACTCGCGTCGCGCTCGGCGTAGGAAAGATGGGCGGCTACGGCGGCAACAGCTCGGGAGACATTTTTGTCGCGTTCTCGACCGCGAACGCTCGGTCCTCCGGCGACAGCGGAATCGTACGCGTCGAGATGGTGCCCAACGCTCGAATGAATCCGCTGTTCTATGCGACTGTCCAAGCGACGGAGGAGGCAATCATCAATGCCTTGCTGGCGGCGGAGACGATGACCGGCATCAATGACTTTCGTGTGCATGCGCTGCCCGTGGATAGGCTGCGGAGCGCGATGGCGAAATACGGTCGCCCTCTCAAACCCTGACGAGAGAAAAAAAAGACGGCCCGCGCGAGCGGGCCGTCTCGTAAAACCAAACAGCGCTTCAGCGCGTGAAGAACGAAAGGCCGAAGAGCAGGTTGATCGCGGTGCTGCTGTTGATCGTCTCGATGTTGGCCTCGCCGCGCAGCGCCATGCGGCCACCGAGCTTCGGCCATTTTACTCCGCCGCCGACACCAACGCCGACGTCTGAGTTGCTTCCACCGCCACCACTCACCGAACTGCCAACGAAGGTCAGGAATGGCCGAACGTAGAACTGTCTCCGCACTCGGCTTTCCGAGAAGTGGTACAAGCCACCGGCACCGATCTCGTAGTTGCTGGCCGAGCCACCGCCTGAAACATTGATGTGAGTGAGTGAGAAGAAGGGCTCGATCGACAACACGTCGGAAGCCCAATAGCCGGCGCGGAAATTCGCGGCGGGAATTCTCAGCATCGTGACCCTCGGGTCATCGAGGCCGAAGGACAACTGGGAATCGAAGCCAAGCTCCCACAGCGCTCTCTGCGAGGCAGGCGCGCTTCTGGCGCGCGGCCGCTGCGCGAAGGCAGCCGACGAAACGAGAACCAGCGCGAGGAGCGCCAAGCTAGCCTGTCTGAGTTGACGCATAAGTCTCCGATATGGAAGTAGATACGCTCGGGAGCGGCATCCGTCGCCGCCTCGTCGAAACGACGAACGTATGGCTCCCACGTCAAAAAGCTTGGCATCGATTGTGATGCAGCTCACACACTGATCCGAGCCTGCTTCGCTTCAGTGTGTTCCGCCTACTGGGTGACAATTCCAGCACTTAGACTGAGCCCCATGCGAAATCTCAGCGTTGCTCTCGCTCTTCTTGGATGCGCCGCGTGCTCGCTCGACGTTGCGGCGAACAACGGTCAGCCCGCGCAGATCCGGATCGTAAACGCAGCTCCTGCTACCACGTCGGTGACGGCGCACCTGAACGGCGCGACCGAGGCGATGACCGCCGCGCTGCCGTTCAAGGGTCAGTCTCTCGGATGTCCTTTGATCTTTCCCGCAATCCAGGACGTCGTATTCCGGCAGGGCACCAACACGCTCGGCACCGCAACCGGCGATTTCATGGCGGGGGCGAGCTATACAATTGTGCTGGTGAACACGGGAACTGCGTTCCGCGCTCTCGCGCTTGCGGACGCGGCGAACGTGACGGCCGGAAATCACGCGCTGCGGTTCATCAATGCAACGGCGACCGCGGGCGACGTCTACGCCACACCGCCCGCCGGCCCTGGTCCCGGCACGAGCTTTCTGGCGGTTGGCAATCTTGCGCCGCTCGCCACCACAACCGAGATCCCAGTCTACCTGCAGCGCGCTGCGGCGGATATCCGGATTCGATTGTACGATGTGGGGAATACGACAACGCCGAGGGCGGACATCACCCTCGGCGCGTTTTCGAATGGCGCGGCAACTGTCGTTTTCACCGATCCGACGAGCGCCGCAGATCCTGGAGTTTTCCTGATCAGTCCATGCGGCTAGCTGGCTCTGACGTAGTTGCAACCGGCTTCCTGCGCCTTCACGCAGGCAAAGACGCCGGACGGCTGAAGCGTCACGCCTGGTAGGAGCGCGGCGACCGAGCGCTTCCGAGCTTCCTCTTCCGTGATCCCGGCCTTCTTCGCGAGTCCCATCGAGAAGAATTGCAATGCGACGTTGCAGGCCAGCACGATGCCTCCCTTATTGATGAAAGCGGGCAGCATCAGCGCGTCGAATTGCGCTGGAATCTCGTTGCGCGTCGACGAGAGCAGGGCGGGATTTGACGTCGTGCCTTGCTGGGTGAGCGGGTGCGTCACCTTGTCGTCAGGTCCGATGTTGTTCTTGTCCCAGAAATCCTGCTGGAATCCGAGGACCAGCGCGGCATGACGCAGCACGAGCACCGTCTGCGTTTCCGAGGGCTTCGCGCCCTGCGTCGCATGGTATTGGCCCTCCCACATTCCAGCGCGCCACACGCCGAAGCCGCTTTCGATCTCTGCGCAGTCGAAAATCGCTTTGTGGGCTTTGCCCTTCAACTTGTTGGTCCAAGAGAAGTCGAATTCCTCGAATGACGTGGGTTCGGGCTGTACGAATTCGCGCAGCGCCGGGTTCATCGTCGTCAGCGGAATTGCGCCTAGCATGGCGGTCGCGCCAAGGCGCTCGATGAATTCACGACGGTTGGTGGTCACAGCTTGCCTCCTGGGTGGGGACCGATGTACACCTAATAGACGATGTCGCGAGCCTTCGTCAATGAAGATGCCGGCGGGACGGGTCCCCGCAAGGATTATCACCTGCCTGAGCGGGATGACCCGGGGTTCGACCAAGCTGCCGCGAGCGTCCTGCTCGAGGCCGCGCGCGAGGGTGAGACTGCGGCCGCCGAGGACGCGACGGGCTACCGCTGGGGTGAGCCGAAGCTTGCGGCGTACGTTCGCGGAATCCTGCGAGATGCCGAGAGAAACGGCGACGAGCGACTCGAGCAGTTGGCACGTCGGTTCCTGCGCTGATGCGGCTCGCCGTTACGGCGGGACTCCTCGCGATCGCGGCAGAACTCGCGTCCGCCCAGCAATCTGGTTCCGATCGTGAATGGCCGGTCACGGGTGGGGAGGCCGGCAACAGCCGCTACTCACGGCTGACGCAGATTGACCGCACGAACGTTTCGCGTCTGCAGGTCGCGTGGATCTATCGCACGGGGGACGCGTCCGACCGCACGCAGATTCAGGCAACGCCGATCGTTGTGCGCGGTGTGCTGTACGGGTCTACTCCCGCCATGCGGGCGTTCGCGCTCCGAGCAGCTACCGGAGAGGAGCTGTGGCGCTTCGATCCAGCGAGTGGAAGGACGCCGACGGAAGCGAACTTCGGTGGTCAGGTCAATCGGGGCCTGGTCTACTGGGAGGACTCAACCGACCGCCGAGTGTTTTTTTCCGTCGGAGCTCGGTTGTACGCGCTGAGCGCTGAAACCGGTCGTCCGGTCGACGAATTCGGCGATCATGGTTCAGTCGACCTCACCGCCGGTCTGGACCGCGACGCGCGTGGGCAGTCCGTCATCGCGACCAGTCCCGGCGTCGTCTACAAAGATCTGCTGATTCAGGGGACTCGGGTGTCAGAGGGCGACGGTGCGGCACCGGGTCACGTGCGCGCCTATGACGCCCGGAGCGGCAAGATCCGCTGGACCTTCCACACCATCCCGCAGCCTGGCGAATTCGGGTACGACACGTGGCCAAGGGACGCGTGGAAGACGGCGGGCGGCGCAAACTCTTGGCCCGGTATGAGCGTGGACGTGGAGCGGGGGCTTGTCTTTGTACCGACCGGCTCCCCTTCACCGGACTTCTACGGCGGCGCACGGCTCGGCGCAGATCTCTTCGGTAATTCGCTTCTCGCGCTCGACGCTGCAACAGGCAAGCGCGTGTGGCATTTCCAGACCGTACATCACGATCTCTGGGACCGCGATCTTCCCGCGGCACCGAACCTTTTGTCGGTCGTGCGTGAGGGCCAGCGCGTCGATGCCGTCGCGCAGATCACGAAGAGCGGATTTGTATTTCTGTTCGATCGCGCCACCGGCAGGCCGCTCTTTTCCATCGAGGAGAGAGCCGTCGCGGCCTCGACGATTCCCGGAGAGCGCGCATGGCCCACACGACCGTACCCGACGAAGCCAGAGCCATTCGCGCGTCAGTTCGTCACGGACTCGGATCTCACAATGTTGTCGCCGGCATCCCACGACTCGGTGCTCGCGCGGTTTCGAGCGCTGCTGCCTGGCGGCCCCTACACCCCGCCGAGTCTCGAGGGGAGCATCGTGTTCCCGGGATTCGACGGTGGCGGAGAATGGGGTGGTGCGGCGGTCGATCTGGAATCGGGCGTACTGTACGTCAACGCGAGCGACGTTCCATGGATCGCCACGCTGGTCCCGACCTCCGCGGCTCCGACGCGAGCCGCGGGCGCAACCAACGCGGCGCTGTCCGGCCAGGCCGTTTACGCATCGGCGTGCTCGTCGTGCCATCGGACGGATCGTCGCGGCGATGGCGACCGCGTGCCGTCGCTCGTAAACGTTCGCGCGCGGCTATCCGCGAAACAGATCCGGGACGTCGTCGATCGTGGGCGAGGATTCATGCCGGGGTTCGCGTCGCTTCCGGCCGCGCAACGAGCAGCAGTCGTCGCCTACTTGCGCGACCAGAGGACGTCCGCGGTCGCAAGCAGCTCACGACAAAGCACGACTCCGCGCGCCAGCGAGCCGTCTCGCGTGCGTTCGAGTCCACGGTCGCCGTACCAGCTGCGTGCATACGAGCGGTGGAAGGATCCGGACGGTTACCCGGCGGTGAGGCCGCCGTGGGGCACTCTCAACGCCATCGACATGAATTCCGGCGAGTACCTGTGGAAGATTCCGCTCGGAGAGTTTCCCGAGCTGACGGCAAGAGGATTGGCGGTCACGGGCACGGAGCAGTACGGTGGCCCGATCGTCACCGCGGGAGGTCTGGTGTTCATCGCCGCCACGCGAGACGAGAAGTTTCGCGCGTTCGACAAGCACACTGGTCGGCTTCTCTGGGAGACGACACTTCCGGCGGCGGGGTACGCAACCCCGGCTACCTACGACGTCACCGGAAAGCAGTTCGTGGTCATCGCCGCGGGTGGAGGAAAGCTCGGCACAAAGACCGGCGACGTGTATGTGGCGTTCGCCTTACCGTAGGACATTCCTGGTCTAGCTCGAGCGCAACGCCTCGACAGGATCCACGCGCGCGGCCCGGCGCGCCGGCGCCAGGCTCGCGATCGCGGCAACGGACAACAAAGCAATGGAAGTCGACGCGAGGACCCACGGATCGTTTGGGCTTACCTCGAAGAGCAGCGATCGCAGCACCTTCGTTCCCGCCAGCGCGATCGCGACACCGGCGATCACACCCAGGAGCGCCATGACGAGCGATTGCCGCAGGACCATGGACGTCACTTCTCCCACGCGAGCTCCTAGCGCCATCCGTATGCCGATCTCGGATCTGCGGTGCGACACGACGTATGAGACGACGCCGTAGAGACCCACCGCGCTGAGGATGAGCGCGATCGTTGCCGATATCAGCAGCAACATCATGGTGAATGACGTCTGTGCCATCGACTTCGCGACCACGATCTCCATCCGTTGTGGCTCGTCGACCGGCACCTGCGGGTCGAGCTCGCGAGTGACCGCGCGGACCATCTGAACGAGTCGATTCGGCTCGATGTCAGGTGCGCGGACCACGAGTGACATGTAGTGACCCGCGTCCCAATACTGTGAGCCCTTCGCCGGCACGAGAGGGAAATACACAGCGTTCACCGGCGGCTTTTGCAGGCCGTTGGAGCGCACGTCTTCAGCGACCCCTACGATGCGGAAAAACGGGAAGATCTTGCTGTTGATCTTGATGCCGTGACCGATGGGGTCTTCGTTCGGAAAGTATTGATCGGCGAAGGCCTGGCTCAGCACGACGGGCCCGATCCCGGCTTGAGTTGTCGTCCAATCGGGCGCGGTCCCACGCACACGGATCCCCATGGCTTCGAAATAGCCCGGCGAGACCGGTATGGTGGGAACGCAGCCCCCGGTCGCCTCAGTATTGCGAGCGCCATCGGTGATGACGGCGGTGCATCCGGATTGGCCGATCAGGGGAAGCGTTTCCGTCGCACCCGCAGCGGTGACGCCGGGAAGCGCGCGAAGCCTCTCCTGAAGCTGCCGCCAGAACGTCGCGGTCTGCTCGGATTTCTGGTAGCGCGCGTACGGAAGCGCGACGCTCATGGAAACCACCCCTGCCGGATTGAAACCGGGCCTCACGTCCCGCAGCCGGGAGTAGCTCTTCACCATCAGCGACGCGCCGCTGAATAACACCACGGCGAGGGCGACCTGCGATACGACGAGCGCGCGTCGGGCGGCGTTGCGCCCGCGTGATGTCGTCAGACCGCGACCTCCCTCTCGCAACAACCCGATGTCTTCGGCAGCCGAGCCAAGTGGGAGCAGGCCGAACACGACGCCGGCGATCAGCGCCAGCAGAACGCAGAACCCAACGCTGCGTGCATCGAGCGAAATCTCCTCGAGGCGCGGCAGACTCTGTGGCGCCAGCGCCAGCACGATGTGGAGCAACCCATAGCTGATGAATACGGCGCCAACCGCGGCCACCAGAGTCAGCAGCATGCTTTCCGTGAGAAAGTGCAGCGCGAGGTGTCTTCGTCCAGCGCCCAGCGCAGTTCGCACCGCGACTTCTCGCCGACGCGCATCGATACGCACCAGAAAGAGGTTGGCCACGTTGGCGGCGGCGATGAGGAGCACCACGCCAACCGCCCCGAACAGGATCCAGAGCGCGCGCGTGACCTTGTCGCCGACGATCTGTTGCTGAAGCCAATTCACATGGATCGCGAAGCCGCTGGCGATGAACCCCGGCCCGTAGATGCCGGGCCAGAGACCTTCGAACTGCTTCTCGACTCTCTTCAGGTCCGCGTCCACTTCCTCGATGCTGAGACCGGGTTTGGCGACGCCGATGGCGCTGTGGGTGTGGTTGTTCTGCGGCTCTGCGGCGGGATCCAGCCAGTTCGGGGCCCAGATGTCTGCCTTGAAGTCGGGCACGCTGGCCCCGGGAGGGAGCACCCCGATGATCTCGAACGACTCGTCCGGACCGAGAATGATTCGTTTGCCGACGATGTTCGGGTCGCTCCCGAAGCGTCGCGCCCAGTATCCGTGACTGATCAACGCAACCGTACTGCGTCGGCGCTGTATTCCTTCTTCGGCTGTGAACAGCCTTCCGCG
>Ga0070696_100001709_pt1 | contig 14396 bp, 14 predicted proteins | sample KBSK1253metaG_FD_65474 | JGI IMG/M metagenome (GOLD analysis project Ga0070696, IMG submission 65474) | Corn, switchgrass and miscanthus rhizosphere microbial communities from Kellogg Biological Station, Michigan, USA - KBS K1-25-3 metaG | ecosystem: Host-associated > Plants > Roots >... | reverse complement strand
GGTCTGTGCCGCGGCAACGTCTCGGAGTGATGGGTGCTGGCCCCGGCGACCCGCCGGGGCCACGCTCGTCCCGGCCAGTCGCGTCCTTGTCTGGCACAAACCCAAGCCTGCTTCGGCACCGAGGCGGAGCCGTCGCGGCCCGGGTACCGCAGGTCCACGCTGTGGCCGGCACGTCACCGTCGCGTTCGCAGTGACGTTGCGGCCGGGACCCCGCCGTTCGTGCCGGTGGTGATGGGGTCGCTGAGGTCGTCGGTGCTGAGGATGCCCTGGCGTAACGCCGCGGCGACGGCTTCACCGCGACTGGCGGCGCCGGGCTTGGCGAGAATGTGCGAGACGTGGACGCTGGCCGCCTTCGGGCTCATGAACCAGGCCGCCCCGATGTCGGGGGTGCTCCGTCCCATCGCCATCAGCCGCAGCACCTCCAGCTCGCGTTCGGTCAGGTCGCTGGGCCGCCGCTTCGCAACTGACCTGTGCGGCGCCAGCAGCGCCCGTACCTGCTCGGCTAGAACGCGGCGTTCGCCTTGCACTTGATCGACCCGATCGCGTGGATGTGCTTGGCGGCCGGTCTCCGGTCGGCGATCACGACGTCGATCTCCGCGTTGTTCGAGCGTGTCCGGTAGCCGCCCACGACCCCTGGCGCGCTCTCCTCCCCAGCGGCAGCTTCAGCCGCTCCAGCGACTCATGGATGACCGGCTCGATCGCGCGACCGCGCCAGCTGTCATCGCCTTGGCGGTCAGCCGCTCAGACGACCGGGGTTCTGAGGCGGGGCTCGGGTGCGTAGGTTCGAGCCGTGGACGCCTACGACGTGCTCGACTGGCGACGTCGAGTCTTCGCGCTGTACGCCAGGGTGCGGGCCGCTCCCGATCCGGCGCGTGGTCACCAGCTGTGGAGGTCCGAGCGCGACCGGCTCTTCGCCGAGCACCCGGCGAGCCCGCTCCCGCCCGAGCAGCGAGCCACGTTCGCCGGCCTGACGGTCGCGCCCTACGACCCGGCGTGGCGGTTCGAGCTGGAGGTACGGCCGGCGTCCGCGACGCGGTGGGACGTGCAGACGGGCACCGACGGGATCGTGCCGTTCCAACGGCTCGGATCGGTCTCGGTGCCGGGGGTCGGCGACCTCGACGTCTGGCGGCTGACCACCTACGGGGGCGGTGTGTTCCTGCCGGTCCGTGACGAAGGTTGTGGAAGGCCGGGTGGCGGCTACGGCGGCGGCCGCTATGTGCTTGACACCGTCAAGGGGGCCGACCTGGGTGGCGACGGTGGACGCCTTGTCATCGACTTCAACTTTGCCTACGCGCCGTCCTGCGCGTACGACCCAGCCTGGGCATGCCCGCTGGCGCCAGCCGGGAACAGGGTCGACGTCGCGGTCCCGGTCGGCGAGCTGCAGCCCTGACCACTCGCCCGGGCCGGTAGAGACGCGAGGGTTTGAACGGGCCAGAGCTGCGGCGCGTGTCGTTGTCATGGCCTACGGCACCTATTACGAGGGGCTGGACGGGCTGCGCGCCGTAGCGATCTTGCTGGTCCTCGGGCAGCATGCCCCGACCAGACCGCTCATCGACGGCTTCGTCGGGGTGACCGTCTTCTTCTGTCTCTCGGGCTTCCTCATCACCAGCCTCCTCGTCGGCGAGCTGCGGAGGGGTCGCATCGACGTGCGGGCCTTCTACCGGCGGCGGGTCGCCCGGCTGGGTCCCGCGTTGGCGACGGTCATAGCGATGACGACGGTCGTGCTGCTCATCGGTCGGCGCGACCTCGCGCTCGGGCAGGTGCTTGCCCCCGCAGGCGCTGCGGCCACCTACACGACAAGCCTGTTCGACTGGAGCAACCACGTCTTCGCCACCGGGGACTACTTCAACTACACCTGGTCGCTGTCCGTCGAGGAGCAGTTCTACCTGGTGTGGCCGTTCGCGCTGATCTGGGGCTATCGGCGCAGTCCCCGGCTGTTCGGCATGTTCACCGTGGGGTTGATCGGAGCCATCCTGGCCCTCGACCTGTACCTCGGCCTGAGTCGCGCCGTGAAGTACGACCAGCACGAGTACTTCGGGACCGATACGAACGCGCTTCCCATCGTGGTCGGTGCACTGTTCGCGATCGCTCTCCGCCATGGCTGGTGCTCGCGGACGGTGCGGCGACTCGCCGCCGGCTCGCTGATCGCCCTGGCGCTGCTCCCGGCTCTGGCCTACCGAAACGACACCTACCGGCCCGCGCTGGTGACCATCGTCGGGACCGGATTGACGCTCCTCGCCCTGACCGGGGTGGTGACCCGGCCGCGGTCAACAGCCGGATTGCTCCTGGCCACCCGCCCGATGCGGTGGCTGGGATCACGGTCCTACTCGATCTACCTGTGGAACGTCTTGGCGCGTATCGCCGTCCTGGCCTGGCTCGGGCACACCGTCCTCGCCGACCTCGTGTGGGTCGCCATGTTCCTCGTCCTTGCCGAGGTGAGCTTCCGGTACGTCGAACGGCCCCTGCGTGCCCGGTTGGCGACACCGAGGTCAGCCAGGGCACAGGAACGACGCGTCCCAGCACGGTCGCGCAGCGACGGCGGGCGGCAACCGCAGATGCCCTAGGCTTGAAAGTGCCCTAGTCCCGCATGGGACATACGGACTGTAGTTGGACGAGGTCGGAGGCGGTTTCACCGCTCGTCCGCTCGACCCGCCGCGGGAACGCCCCTCGCTCAGAGTCGCGGAAAGGCACCGTCTGGGTTCGGCGACGAGCATGACTCCGCCGCGAGCTGGCGACGTTGCCCGGAGCCCTGCAACCCGAGCGAGGTCGACGATGAACTGAAGGGCGACGCCCTGAAGGCGCTCTTCTCCCGCTCGAAGTTCGCGCACGTCTACGGCCCGGCCGGGATACTCATGGCCCTCGGGGGCCGCCAACCGCTGAGTCCGGTCTCAGCCGGTGCCGGAGATCTGGGACAGGTTGGCCCGGGCGCACGCGCCGCGGATCTGGGTCAGGAGTGCCTGGCGGGCGCTCTCGTCCTCGTTGTCGGCGAGGGAGGCGTTGATCGCGTCCAGACCGTTCACGCAAGTGCGCAGGTCGCTGATCAGCTTGGTGTTGGAATCGCTCGTGGAATTGGCGTTCTTGAGCTCGGCCTTGTCCTGCTTGAGCTGGGCTTGAGCCGCCGCCAATGTCTTCTGGGTCGCGCGCAGCTTCGCCTGCGACGAGCTCAGAGCACTCGAGTCCTGATCAGCCGCGTCGCGTGCGATGTTCAGTGTCGTCTTGGTGCGATCGAGGTTCGAGCGGGCCTGTACCAGCAGAATGCCGAGAACGATGGCGGCCACGAGGAGCACGACGACGAATGACGGCCACAACAGGCGCCAGGGATCGCGCCTCGTTGCTGGCGAGGCAGCGGGGCCGTGCTCGTAGCCGTACTGGTCCATCCAAGGGCTGCTCATGTCTCGTCTCCGTCACTCGAGCCGGTCAAGAGTTGGCGCCGACGTCCGGGACGCAGGCTGCGGGATCGCCGTTCTGATAGCCGGTGAAGAAGGCTCGGCCCCGCTGGTCCGGCGTGCCGTGATGCTGGGCCGGATCCTCCGAGGTGTCCCCGACGTCCTCGACCGCGTCCAGCGCGGCCGCGACCTGGCTGTCGATCTCGCCCGCGGCGAACTTGGCGTAGGCCCATATGCCCGCGTAGCAGTCGGCCTGCAGCTCTGTGGGGCGAACGGGGTCGCCGGCGGCGGCCCCGGCGCCGTCCTGGTCCTGGACCGCGTGCCCCATTTCGTGGGCGGTGACGAGGGCTACTCCTAAGTCCCCACCCAGCCGGACCACGGGATTGCCCTTCGCCGTCTGCCCCGTGTGCGGGAACCACACGTTGTGCTCGATCCAGGTCGCGGACAGGTAGATGGACTTGTTGGACGGGCAGTAGAAGGCCGGGTTCGGCAGCTCCGGGTCCGAGTCCGGGTCGCCGGCCGGGCCGCAGGGGCTCTGTAACACGACCCCTTGGGGCAGGATGTGCACGGTCACGGGCTTCCAGGTGCGGCCTTGATCGGTGAACTCCTGCCCCCACATCGTGTTGATGTCGCGCTCGAGATGACGCATGTAGAAGACGAGTGTGGTCAGCGTGGCCGGGGTTCCGTAGTGCGAGCTCACGAGCGCGATGCCGGCCGGGCTCTTCTGCGGTTTGGGCACCGCGGTCGCCGTGCCCTTAGCACCCTTCGCCAGCGACGTTGCGGTGCCTGAAGCGCCGCCCTGCACGGGCAACCTGGTGTCCGCGGTGGTGCACCCGGTCACGATGCACACCGCGACGACGACGACCAACCAGCGACGCATTACGGCCTCCAGCGTGTGGCTACCTCGACCGTAGGGCGTTTAGTGGCTTTTCGACCAGGCCAAGTCCACGACGATCACGTGCGAACTACTTCTCGGAGGGCCGGAAGCCTTCCCCCTACATCACGACGAAGAAGCCCGGTCACGAGCCGGACTTCATAGCGGGGTCAGCCACCGTCATATCGCAAGCGATTCCGGATTTCAGGCGAGTGCAGCCGGCGCCACGGACCCCGACGCGGCTGACCGGTCCGACGCCGCGGCCGGCCGAGCATTCGACCGAGGAGGTCGTCGCCTCGTGGGAGAAGTCCTGCGTCTACTAGTCGAGCCACGCTCAGCCCGGTCGGACCAACCGCGACTCGTAGGCGAGCACCACCGCCTGCACCCGATCACGAACGCCCAACTTCGTCAGGAGCCGCCCCACGTGCGTCTTGACGGTGTTCTCGCTGAGGTAGAGCTGCCGGGCGATCTCCGCGTTGCTCAGGCCGCGGGCGACCAGCGCGAGCACCTCGCGCTCGCGATCGGTCAGTCCTGTCAGGTCCGGCCGTGCCTGCGGCGCACGCCGAGCGAATTCCTCGATGAGCCGCGTCGTCACCGAGGGCGCGAACAACGAGCCGCCCTCTGCGACCACCCGGATGGCAGTGGTCAACCGCTCCTCGGGCGCGTCCTTGAGGAGGAAGCCGCTCGCGCCCGCCCTAAGCGCGTCGTAGACAACCTCGTCGAGATCGAAGGTGGTGAGCATCAAGACGCGCGGACGTTCCCCGGCCGCGGTGACCGCGTGGGTGGCCTCGATGCCGTCGACCTCCGGCATCCGGACATCCATCAGCACGACATCCGGGGTCAGCTCAGCACAGACGGCGATCGCGGACCGGCCATCTGCGGCCTCCCCCACGACCTCGATGTCCGGCTCGGCGTTGAGGATCATCCGCAGCCCCGTACGCACCAGTTGCTGGTCGTCGGCGACCACAACTCGGATCACGAGACCTCCACCGAGAAGGGCAGCCGTGCCCGGACCTCGAAACCGCCGCCCGGTCGCGGGCCGGTGGTCACCTCGCCGCCGACAACGGCCACCCGCTCCTGGATGCCGATCAGACCGTGCCCGCAACCCGCTTCGTCGCCAGTCATGGGTCTGGGCGGGCCGTCGTCAGCGACAGCGACGAGCAGCGCGTCGTCGTCGTACTCGAGGACTACCCGCGCCTCGGCCCGCGCAGTGTGCTTCAACACGTTGGTGAGGGCCTCCTGCACGATCCGGTACGCCGAGAGATCAACGCCGGGCGGCAGCGGCTGCCGACGACCGCGGACCTCGACGGTAACCGGAACCCCGGACCCGCGAACGTGCCCGACCAGGGTGTCGAGGTGATCGAGCGACGGTTGCGGCGCTCGATCCACGGACTCCTTGTGCGCACCCTCGGGCTCGGTGTCGCGCAGGACCGCGAGCAGCCGACGCATGTCGCCGAGGGCCGTGGTGTTGGTCTGCTCGATGGCGTCGAGCGCCTGCTGTGCGGAGTCCGGGTCGGATGTCAGCGTGCGGCGTGCACCGCGGGCCTGGAGCACGGTCACCGAGATCGCGTGCGATACGACGTCGTGCAGCTCGCGGGCGATTCGCGCGCGCTCCTCGGCCACCGCCCGGCGTGCACGCTGCTCCTGTTCCCGTCGTTGCCGCTCGTGCTCCGACTGAAGCTCGGTTTCCCGCTCCCGCCGGAGCCGCAGGGTCAGCCCCGCCGCCCACGGCGCGCCAACGAACCCCACCAGGAACGCCGCGTCCCCGAGGTCGGTCTGGCCGATGCCGCCTTCGGACAGGTTGAACAGCAGCATCACTGCTGCGACGCCGAGCACTCCCAGCCACGCCTCTGTGCCGGTGGCGTACCGACCCAGCGAGTACAGCGCGACGAGGAACGTCAGCACGAACGACATGGAGTCGTTCTCGAAGCCGGGCTGGACCTGGGCAAGGAGCTGGATGCCGAACATCACCAGCACGAACGAGACGAGGGGGTTCCGGCGCCGCAGCGCGACGGGGACGGTGGCGAGCAGGCCAGATCCCAGGGCGGCGGGGAGCGCTGCCGCGCCCCACGACATGAGCTCGACGGTCATCGCCACGGCAAGGGCTCCGGCGAGCAGCACGTCGCCGTACGTGCGGCGCATCGAACGGAGATCCATGCGCAAACCGTAGGGGCTGAAGATCGTCGTCGGGTCACTCCTGGGAATGACGTACGAATCATTCGGACGAGTGGCGTGGACGGTCCTGGATCGTGACGACGCGCCCGCACCGGCAGCCGAAGAATCGGGATCCGGTTTCACCACTCCTCGAAAGGGTTGTCATGACTAGCATCAGCACCACGTCGACCACGACTTTGTCCGCGCCCTCCCCGCGCGTCGTGATGGGCGTCGGGCTCGTCTCCTGCCTGGTAGCGATCGCCGGGACCAGCTTCGGCGCCCACGGTTGGACGGAGCTCCTCGTCGTCGCGGCGATCCTGGTCGCCTGTACGGCGCTCGTCTTCGGCAAGGTCGTGCCCAGCGCGCTGGGTAGGAGCAGCGCGGGAGGTACCGCACTCGCGCTCTCCATCCTCGCCCTGCTGTTGTTGGTGCCGGCCTTCTGGTCCGGGCTTCCGCTGGTGCTCGGAGTCGCGGGCGCGATCCTCGGCAACGCCGGGCGCCGGGCATCCGGTGGTGCCGGCAAGTGCATCGCCGCGGTCGCCATGGGCGCCCTCGCCGCGGTGGGCTACCTGGCGATCTACGTCTCGGACGCGATGAACGGTGGGGCCGGCTTCCTGTTCGAGTAACGACGCAGTGTGTGGGCAGAGCCGTGGCTCCGCCGCTCTCATGTGATGCTGTCGACCGGCTGGTGGGCAGCGTAGTGGGCTTGCTCGTGTTCGACCGGGGTCTTCATCCCTAGTGAGCTGTGCAGGCGGCGGAGAATCTGCTCACGTCCGTGACTGCTCACTCCTGCCGGCTGCCGCTGGCAGTTGTTCGGTTTGGGTGCGGCTCAGGCCCGGCCGCTCGGTTCGGCGCGGGCGACAACGTCTTGCGCGTCACGCACGGTGGCGGCGTCGAGGAGCCGACTATCGGGGCCGGTGACGGCGCCGTGCCCAGTGGCAAGTCCGGCGGCGTACGTGTCGAGGATGGCTTTAGCGGTGGCGATCTCGTCCGTCGTCGGGGTGTGCACCTCGTTGATGATCCGGACCTGTTGTGGGTGGATTGCGGTTCTGCCGCGGAATCCCTGTCGGAGCTGTAGCTGCGTGGTCTCCAGCAGACCGGCCTCGTCATCCAGGGTGGCGTGCACCGGCCCAACCGGGCGCTGAATCCCGGCCGCTGCCGAGGCGACGACGACGGCCGACCGGATCGACCACAGCTCGGTACGCGCAGAGTCTGGGCGCAGGCCGAGCTCACCGGCGAGGTCCGCCTCCCCAAGCCCTAGGCGAATGACCCTGGGCGAGCGGGCGACGGCGAGGACCTCGACGACGCCCAGGGCCGTCTCGAGCAGCGCGAGGACGGGTAAGGATCGGGGCCTCAGGCCGCTGGCGGCCTCGGCGGCTGAGACGGCCTCGTCCACCTCGCGGAGGAGGGCCGGCTCGGCCATGGGGACGACCAGGCCCGCCGGGGCTGCCATGGTGACCACCGACGCCACGTCCACGTCGACGTGCCGGGCGTCGATGCGCACCCAGAGCGGCACATCCGCCCCGGCAGCCAGGGTCGCGGCCACAGTGCCTCGTGCGTGCTCCTTGCGGTCGGGGGCGACGCCGTCCTCCAAGTCCAGGATGACAGCGTCTGCACCCGACTTGACTGCCTTTGCGGCCCGGTCCGGCCGGTCGCCGGGCACGTACAGGAGGCTGCGCGCGAGCTGGTTCACGACCGGTCAGGCGGCCGGTGTCGTGGGGCGGCGCAGGTACCGCCCGCCCGGCTTACCCACGATGGCGCCGTCCGCCAGGATCTGTGCGCCACGCAGGAACGTGTCGGTGACCTTGGCGGTCAGCTCGAAACCCTCGAACGGGGTGTACTCCTGGGCCGACTCACTGTCGTCGGCGCGCACAGTCCAGGTGACGTTCGGGTCGACCAGCACGAGGTCCGCGTCAAGCCCGACGGCGATGGCCCCCTTGCTGTGCAGACCGAAACGCTGCGCGGCGTTCCAGGCCGTGAGCCGGGCGACCTCACCCAGCGGCAGGCCACGCTTGGTGCCCTCACTGATCATGCCCGCGAGCAGGTACTCGGCGCCGCCGAAGCCCGACTTGGCCAGGAAGACGTCGTCGCGCGGATCGCCGAACTTCAGCTCGTCCCGGCAGCAGGCGTGGTCGCTGACCACCCAGTCGACGTGCCCGGCCAGCAGGTGCGTCCACAGGGCTTCGACGTCCTCGCGGGGTCGGATCGGCGGATTGACCTTGGCCCCGAGCCCGCTGGCGGTGTCGATGTCGGCGAGCAGGTGCCCGATGGTGACCTCACGGCGGAAGCTGACCTCGGGGAACGTCCCCGCCATCGCCATCGCCGCCTCGAGTGCCTTGGCGGAGCTGAGGTGGAGCAGGTTGATGGTCGGCAGCCCGGTTTCGTGGGCCAGATAGGAGGCGATCGTCACCGCGAGCCCCTCGGAGTGTGGTGGGCGTGAGGCGCTGTACGCCGCCAGGCCGGTGAGGGATCCCTCCTCCTCGACCATCCTTGTGTATGCGGTCATGATCTCGGCCGTCTCGCAGTGCAGGGACAGCGAGATCTGGTCGGCGATCTCGGGCAGATCCTGCCGAGCCTTCTGGATGGCCCGCATGACGAACTCGAAGTGGGCGATGTCGTAGCGCTCGTCCTGCGGGATCATCAGGAAGTCGCTCTGGCTGTTGGATCGGCCGTGTAGACCGTGGCTGCCGTAGAACATGAAGATCTTGAACGACGTGACGCCGTGGTCGGTGATCAGTGAGGGGATCTCGCGGAGGTGCTCCTTGCTGAGCGGCGCAAGGTGGAAGGCGTAGTCGACGTACGACCGGCCCTCGGCTGCGGCGAGCACCTCGGGGAAGAAGGTGCGGTAGGCGCCGCCCTTGCCGAGGTAGTACTGCCCGGTGCGCATGTAGTTGAGCGCGCTGGTGACGCCGCCCTGGGCGCACGCTCGGCTCTCGGAGGTCGCGTCGGTTGCCAGCTCGTTGTAGATCCCCCAGTGCTGGTGGGCGTCGACCACGCCCGGAAACAGCAGGCGGCCGCGGCCGTCGACGACGCGCCCGGCCGCGGACGTGTCGAGGTCGGGCCCGACGGCGGTGATGACACCGCCGGTCACGGCGACATCCCAGTCCTGCGGCTGGGGGTGGTCGTGGTGAACGACGCGGACGTTGGTCAGGACGAGTTCGGGCGAGGTCACAAGGTGCTCCTTGGGCGCGGGCGCGTGGCGGGCAGGTCAGGGCGTAAGCAGATCCATGAGGTCGGGGAGGTCGTCTTCGCGCTCGAGCCGAAGCGTGCGGTCCTGGACGGTGATGACCGTGTCGGCGTCGAGGTGGCCTTCGCAGTTGCCGGCGAACTTCACGCCGAGCTCGGCGTCGCTGAGCGGCCGCGCCGGGCCGCCGCGGTTGGTGAGCACCTCCTCGACGTGCTGGGTCCCGTCGGTGGTCGTCAGGGTGGCCACGGCGGGAAACTGGTGGGGGAAGACTGCGTCGCATCGAGCGTCGGCCTCGATCGACACTCGTGCCATGAGCGCACGGCGGGTCGGGTCCTGAGCGAGGGCGTCGGTGAAGTCGTCCAGCCCGACACCGAGGCCGGAGCCGCCGAGCAGGCCGGCAACGATGGCGTACGGGCCGCTGAACTGCGCTTGGTAGCCGGTGACGGGGGCGCGCTTGGTCTGGATCGGCTCGCCGATCGTCCGGATGACCGAGGACGGCAGACCCACCTCGATGGAGTCGATGTCCTCGGGACGGATGCCCTTGGCGCGCAGTGCCATCCCGGCGTCGATGAGGGCATGCGTGAAGTGGTTGGCGGGGTACGGCTTGAAGAAGATGCCTGGCACGGCCCACTGGCTGCCCAGGCCGAGGAGTACCTGGTCGTGGTCAGCCTGGCCACGGAGGAACGCCTCGAAGAACCCGAAGCGCCCCTCAAGCACCGTCGGCGGTCCAGTAATGCCTCGTCGCACGAGCTCGGCGGCCATGACCGCGCTGTGCGCCGCCCAGCCGCAGTGCACGCGCTTGACGGTGCCCCCGGTGCGGTTGCCCTCGATGATGCCGGCCGCCATCGACGCCGTGACGCCGAGGACATCGGTCAGCCGGTCTTCGTCCAGACCCATCAGCATGCCTACCGCGACAGCGCCGCCCATGGCTCCGCAGATTGACGTGGCGTGCTGACCGTGCTCGAAGAAGACGGAGTTGCCAAGCGCCGCGTCGTAGCCGGCCATCCCGAGGCGGACGGTCACCTCGAGGCCGACGGCCACCGCGCTGACGAGCTCGGCTCCGGTGGCGCCGTTCGCCTCAGCGGAGGCGATGGCCGCGGGAACGACGACGGCGCTCGGATGCAGCACTGAGGGCAGATGGGTATCGTCGAAGTCGAGCGAGTGCGCCAGGACCCCGTTGGCCAGGGCCGCCTGCGCTGCCGGGTATCGCCCTGTCAGGCCGATGACGTGGGCCTCGTGGGCGCCGGCTTGCGCTTGGACGAGGTCGAGAACCGCGCGGCTCGTCGGCAGGGGGGTGGCGGCGACGCACAGACCGAGCACATCGAGCACCCGCTGTCGCACACTGGCGACGACCTCGTCGGGGACGCCCTTGACGTGGGCGGTCACAGCGAACGACGCGAGCGCCCGGGCCAGGGTGACCGGTTCAGGCACGAGACACCACCGCCAGCGGTCGGACCGGGGAGCCGGTCGCGCCGACCAGGGCGAGGGGGGCCAGGACGAACATGAACTCGTAGGCCCGGGCCGCAGCCAGGCCGTCCAGGTCCATGGCCTCGATGAGATAGATCCCGTTCTCCACCAGCAGGATCCGGTGGGCCGGCAGCAGTGCGTGCCCGGCGCCCGCTTGGAGCCGCTCGAACGCGATCGTGTCGGCCCCCGCCGCGTGGATCGACTGCCGGGCGAGCCAGTGTGCACCGGCTTCGCTGATCCCCGGGACACCGGTCGCTGCGCCCTGGTAGGCGCTGCGGTCAGCATCGGTGAAGTGGCGTCCCCAGCCGCTTCGAATGAGGACGACATCACCGGGCCGCACCCGTGTGCCCTGACGCTGCAGGGCCAGCTCAAGGTCGGCCGGGGTGATCTCGTAGCCCGCCGGGCAGCCATCGTCCGCGCCGAGGGCGGCGGGCACGTCGATCAGCACACCACGGCGCACCATCGGCTCGATCGTGTGGACCCCGAGCTCGAGATAGCGGCCTCCGGCGCCCGCGGCGACCGCGTCGACCCCACCGTGCATCAGCCCGTCCTGGGACACGTGCGCAAGCGCGTCGATGTGGGTCCCGACGTGCGTGCCCATCGAGATGATGTCGTTGGCCGCCGACCCCCCGTCGGCGCGCACCATGTCGCCGTGGCGGCGCGGGAGTGCGTGCCAGTAGGCCGGGTGGTTCGGCGACTGGGGCATCCCGATCGTGAGCGGTCGGCCGAGGTCGTGGACGGTCACGCCGGCGGCTACCGCCTCGAGCAACGGGTCGGGGTAGGGGGCGTGTGCCGGGTCGGCCGCCGAGCTGCTCGCCTCACCGCCAAGAGCGGGGTTGGTCGTCAAAGAAGCCTCCGAATCGGGGGTCATGCGATCACGTCGCTCTTGCGCAGCTCGGTCAGCGTCTCGGCGGACAGCCCGAGCTTGGCGCGGAGGATGTCGTCGGTGTCGGCGCCGAGCTCGCGGCCGGAGAACCGGATCGAGCCGGGGGTGCGGGACATGCGCCACAGCACGTTGTGCATGGCGATCGGCCCCAGGTCGTCGTCATCGACCTCGATGAGCATGTCCGTTGCGCGGATGTGCTTGTCCTCGACGATGTCCTTGGCGGAGTAGATCGGCGCGACCGCGGCGCCGGCGGCGGTGAAGGCGTCGACGACTTCGGCACGGGTGCGCGCAGCGATCCACGACCCGACGACCTGGTCGAGCAGATCGGCGTGCTGGGCACGTGTGCGACCCGATGCGAACCATGGCCTGTCGATGAGGTCGGGCCGACCGACCATCGTCACGACCCGCTCGGCGATGCGCTGCGCGCTGGTGGAGACCGCGACCCAGTGGCCGTCGCTCGTCTTGTAAGTGTTGCGTGGGCTGTTGTTGGTGGACCGGTTGCCGTGCCGCTGCTCGATGACGCCGGTCTGCTGGTAGGCCATCGGGCCGGGACCGACGGCGGTCATGAGCGGTTCGAGCAGGCTGAGGTCGATGACCTGACCCTGCCCGCTGCGGGTGCGCTCGAACAGGGCCATGGCGATGGCCGCCGAGGCGGCGATCCCGCAGATGCTGTCGGCGAGCCCGAACGCCGGCAGGGTGGGCGGGCCGTCCGGGCTGCCGGTCAGGTGCGCGAAGCCGCTCATCGCCTCGGCAAGCGTGCCGAAGCCCGCACGGTCTGCATACGGGCCGGTCTGACCGAATCCGGTGACCCGCGCGAGCACCAGGCCCGGGTTGGCCTCGTGCAGCCGCTCTGGGGTCAGGCCCCACCGCTCGAACGTGCCGGGCCGAAAGTTCTCGACCAGGACGTCGGCATCCGCGGCGAGCCGGAGCAGGAGCTCGGCGCCCTCACGGCGGGACAGGTCAATCGCTACGGTGCGCTTGTTGCGCGAGATCTCCTTCCACCACAGGGCGGTTCCGTCCTTGACCGGCCCATGGCCGCGCATGCTGTCGCCGATGCTGGGGTGCTCGACCTTGATGACGTCCGCACCGAAGTCGCCGAGGATCTGGCAGGCCAGCGGGCCGGCGAGGATCGTGGACACGTCGAGGACCTTTGTCCCGGACAGTGGGCCGTGGGCCGTGGGCATCGCGGTCCCTTCGTCAGGCGATCCTCAGAGTGTTCGGCTGAACCAAACGCAGTTCGTCTCATCAGAATAGCCTGCTTGGGGAGGCGAGGGCCAGTAGGTGGCGCTTGCTTGCCGTCAGCCGTGGCTTTCGCGGCCCGGCGCGAGAGCTCGCGGCGAGCGGTATCCGAGCTCAGCGCTGATGGCCTCGGCCGTCTCGACCACAAGATCTGCGTATCGGGGCAGCACGTCTGCCCCGAAGCGGTCCCTGGGACCGCACAGCGAGATGGACCCGAAGATCTCGCTGGAAGCTCGGTGGATCGGGGCAGCCACGCTTCCCGCGCCGGCCTGCCGCTCACCCAGACTCACGGCGTAGCCGACCTCGCGGATCCGGCCGAGTTCCTTCCGCAACGCGGTGGTGCTGGTGATGGTGAGCTCGGTCAGGGCTTCGAGGTCGTGCTCGGCGATGTACTGGTCGATCTCGTTGGGGCTCAGGTGGGCGAGGATCACCTTCGACGAGGAGCCTGCATGCAACGGGTGGCTCGTCCCGAGCGAGACTGACATGCGGATCTCGTGTGGCGAGAGCACTTGGTCGATGTAGACCCGGACCCATCCGGTGCGCACCGACAGTGTCGCCGTCTCGCCCGTGCGCGCCACCATGCGCTCGAGGTGTGGTCGTGCCACCTTGGGAACGTCCAGCGAGCGCAGGGCGGCGAGCCCGAGCGTCAGGGCCCCGGCACCGAGCCGGTATTGCTTGGTGTCCTCGTCGAAGACCAGGAATCCGGCCCCGGTGAACTCCTTGAGGATCCGGTGCGTGACCGCCTTGGGCAGATCGAGCTCGCGGGCGATGGTGGAGACGCCCAACGTGGTCGGCGCCTCCGCTGCGATGAGGCTGATGACTCGCAGGGCTCGCAGCAGGCCCGACTTGGCCTCGGCAGCGGTGTCGCTCATGGGCGTGTTTCCTCTCGCAGGGACGGTCCGACGGGACCAACTGTGGCGCAGGCTCCCAGTCCTGGGCCCGGCACGGCCATCGCAGGCTGCGCGATCCGCCGTTCGGCGGCGATGACCAGGGCCACAGCGCCGAGGACCAGCAGGGCCCCGGGCGCCTGAGCTGCCGTCAGGCGCTCCCCGAGGAGGGCGACCCCGATGGCGACCGCGACGACGGGGTTGACGTAGGCATAGGTCGTGGCCAGCGGCAGTGAGGCGTTCTGTAACAGCCAGCCATAGGTGCTGTAGCCGACGGTGGTGCCGACGACGGTCAACACGACCCACGCCAGCATCG
>Ga0070696_100001707_pt1 | contig 14397 bp, 12 predicted proteins | sample KBSK1253metaG_FD_65474 | JGI IMG/M metagenome (GOLD analysis project Ga0070696, IMG submission 65474) | Corn, switchgrass and miscanthus rhizosphere microbial communities from Kellogg Biological Station, Michigan, USA - KBS K1-25-3 metaG | ecosystem: Host-associated > Plants > Roots >... | reverse complement strand
TGTTTCCAGTGGGGAATCTGGAGTATGCGGCGTCGGGGCTGGTGTTCTTGACGAATGACGGCGACTTGGCGGCGGAGATGTTGAAGAACTGGGCGCACATCGAGCAGGTGTATCACGTCAAGGTGAAGGGGATGCTGACGCTGGCGGATTTGGACAGGATTGGAAAAGAAGTTGGATTGAGAATGAAAACGGTTCGGCAGCCGGACGCCACGCGGGGGCGGGCGGCGAATTTCTGGTACGAAGTGCGGATGCGCGATTCGAAGAAGGAAGAGTTGCGGCGCGTGCTGATGAAAGAGATGCATCCGGTGGAGAAGTTGATGAGGATTGGATTGGGGACGCTTTCGGTGGAAGGATTGCCGCGCGGGCGATATCGATTGCTGGGACCGAAGGAAGTGGAGGCATTGCGGCGGGAAGCGGCGGGAAAGAAACACGATCCGCGAGATGATGAACGAAAGCGGATTTCAACACACAGTTCACAGAGGACGCCGAGGTCACACAGAAGAGAGAATAAAACGCCGGTCTAAAGACCGGCCAGTACAAATTTGGAGCGGCCTGCCTCAGCAAGCGGGCCCTAGGCGATCTCGCGAATGGCACTCGAACGATTGCAGAAAATAATGGCGGCTTGCGGGATTGCCTCGCGGCGCAAGGCGGAGGAGATCATTTTGGCGGGGCGCGTGACGTTGAATGGCGTTGTAGTGCGCGAATTGGGGACCAAGGCTGACCTGGAGAAAGACGCCATTTACGTTGACGGTGTGGCGATCGCGAGGCCGGAGAAGCTGCTTTACTTCATGTTGAACAAGCCGAAGGGGTATGTAACGACGGTGAGCGATCCGGAAGGGCGGCCGACGGTGGTGGATATTTTGGGCAAGAGCGCGGGCCGGGTTTATCCGGTTGGGCGGCTCGATTATGGGAGCGAGGGATTGCTCTTGTTGACGAATGATGGTGCGCTGGCAGAGAGAATGATGAAGGCCGGGTCGCACATGCCGAAGACTTATCTGGTGAAGGTGAGCGGAAAGCCGGACGAGCGGAGGATTGAACGTTTACGACAGGGGATTGTGATTGAGTTGGAGGATGGACGGCGGGTGAAAACTTCGCCGGCGAAGATACGGCTGTTCGAGGACGGGGAGAATCCGTGGTACGAAGTGGTTTTGATTGAGGGGCGCAATAGACAGATACGGAGGATGTTTGAGCGTGTGGGGCATTTGGTAGAGAAGATTCGGCGGGTGCGCATGGGACCTTTGGTCCTGGATTTGGAGCCGGGGAGATTTCGGGCGCTGACGGGAAAAGAGATCGAGCAGTTGAAGAAAGCGGCGGGCGGAGAAGGAGGTAGAGGAGACAAAGGAAGTACAGGAAGTAAAGGATGAAGAAGACCGAGTGGGATATTGGGAGCTTCGACACGTTTTGTGGATGGGGCTGGCGCACGGATTTATTGATAGTGCGACAATAGTTGGGTGTGGGGAGCGGAGTGTGGGTGCGAGTGGCGGATGGGATTCCATGACACGGACGATTGAAGAGTTGATACCGGATTTTATTCGCGGGCTGCCGGTGTATGTGCCGGGGCGGCCGATTGAAGAAGTGGAACGCGAGCTGAAGATTCACGCGGTGAAGCTGGCGTCGAATGAAAATCCGCTGGGGCCCTCGCCGAAGGCGGTGGAGGCCGCCAAGATCGCGCTTGCGAATGCGCACCGTTATCCAGATGGGGGAACGCATCTGCTGCGCGAAACACTGGCTGCGCGGGCGGGAGTGGCGCCGGAAGAGATTTTTGTGGGGCTGGGGTCGAGCGAGATTATTGACCTGGCGTCGCGCGTACTTTTGCGGGCCGGGTTGCAGGGGCTGACGTCGTATGGAAGCTATGCGCCGTTTTCCGTGGCGATTCGGGCGAGCGGGGCGGAGTTGGTGCTCGTGCCGCAGAAGCATTTTGCGTTTGATTTAAAGGCGATGGCGAAGGCGATCACGCCGAAGACGCGCGTGATTTATCTGGCGAATCCGAACAATCCAACGGGAACAGCGTTCAGCGCGGAGGAATTTTCGGAGTTTCTGGCAAGCGTTCCGGACGGCGTGCTCGTGGTGCTGGACGAGGCGTACATTCATTACGCGGCGAGCTTAAATCTGCACTCGTCGCCAGAAGCGTATCGCCAACGGGGGAATTTGCTGATCCTGCGGACATTTTCGAAAGTGTACGGGCTCGCGGGAATGCGCATCGGGTACGCCATCGGGCGGCCTGAACTGCTTTCCGCGATGACTAAATTGAAGACGCCCTTCAATACGTCGGGGACGGCGCAGGCGGGAGCGCTGGCGGCGCTGGATGATAGAGAGCATGTGGAGCGCTGCATTTCGACGAACGCTTTGGAGCGCGCGCGATTGAGCGCGGGCTTGACGACGCTTGGTCTGCGGCCGGTGCCGAGCGAGACAAACTTCATTTTCATGGAAGTGGGACCGGAGGCGAAGAATATTTGCGACGAGCTGCTGCACCTGGGAGTGATCGTGCGGCCTTTGGGATGGATGGGATTCCCGGAAGCGATCCGCGTGTCGGTGGGGACGGCGGAAGAAAATGAGAAGTGTCTCGCGGCGATGGGACAAGTCTTGACGAAGCGAGCAGGACAAGGCGAGTTGGCGGCGCGATGAGAGTGTTGTTGCCGGAAGGCGCGAGCGACTCGGCTGATCCAATCCTCGAAATTCTGAAAAAATATAAAAGGATCGCGGTGGTGGGGCTGACCTCGAATCCGGCGCGGCCGAGTTATGAGGTGACGGAGTACATGCAGAGAGCGGGATACAGGATCATTCCCGTGAATCCGAATGAAAAGGAGGTGCTCGGGGAGAAGAGTTACGCACGGCTGGAGGATGTGCCGGAAAAGATTGAGATCGTGGACGTGTTTCGGCGAGCGGAAGATGTGCCGCCGGTGGTGGAAGGGGCGATACGGGTTGGGGCGAAGGTGGTGTGGATGCAGTTGGGGATTGAAAATGCGGAGGCGGCGGAGCGGGCAAGGGCGGCGGGGTTGATTGTGGTTGAGGATGCGTGCATTTTTATGGAGCATCGGAAGAGAGTGAAGCAATTGGGTTGATTTAAGTTGCGGCAACCGAGATTAGGACCCGCGCAAATTTGTTGCGCGGGTTTTTGTTTTAGGCAAGAAAGCGAAGCTACAGGGCTTGCATCGCCGAGATGGCTCGCAACAGGATGCGGTTCCATAAGGTGACAGATACAGGAAAAGACGAGGGTGTCAGCCTGGGAGGGGGAAGACCATAAGATTACGTTTGCCAGGTAGGACGACACCGAGAAAGCGGCCGTTGGGGGAGATGGCGAAATCGCGAATCGTGAGGCCGTGAAGGATCGGTTGCGGGGTTGGTTGAAGGATGGGGACTTCTTTGCCGGGCGGCTGCGGCAGGAGCGTAGGAATAGTAATCCAGACAATGTCGCCGGATTTTCTTTCTGTGGCGCGCTTGAGGAGGATGCGATTTTCGTCGGGGGCCCAGTGGAAAACGCCGAGACCCACGCGGAGGCGGACAAAATGATCGGGAACGGCAAGGTTGCGCACTTCGAGGGTTTCGCGGTCGATGAAATAGGCGACTTTTTCGCCACTGGGTGAGACGGAGAGACCGCCTTCGTAGCCGTCGAGCGTGGCGACTTCTTTGTCGTCTTGGGCGAGGAGGTCGAGACGCTGCAGGCGGGGAGGACCGGTCAGCGCGCGGTTGCGTTCAACGGCGATGGCGGCATTGGTGCCGGAGATGCGATCGGAGTCGATAAAGGTGCGACCCTCGAAGGCGAGGCCGGACGGGCCGGTGGTGATATTGGAGTAGCGGAAGGAGAAAAGCATGCGTGGCTTAACGGCTTCGGTGAGGTAGACAATCGTGGCGTTGTCCTGCAGCCAGGTGGCGTCGAAGCAGTCCTGGATGGTGCTTTCCCCTTTGCCGAGGCGGATTTCTTTGCCATTGTCTTCGAGCGCGAGGGTCATGAAGGAATCTTCGGTGCGGCCGGACTCGTCGACGACCGTGGTGGTGAAGAGCTGGGCGAGGATGAGGCGGCCGTTGGGAGACCAACGGAGAGCGTCACCGATGTAGGAAAAGAGCTGATCGCCGCGATTGAATTTGTCGCCTTGAAGAAGACGGCGGCGCTTACCGTTGAGTTCCTGAATCCAGATGTCGTCGTGCTGAAGATCGTATTTTTTGGTTTTGATGTTGCGGCGGACGGAGTAGACGATGCGTCCGTCGGGAGCGAAAGAGAAGGCGGTGATCTCGTCGTCAATGTTTTGGAGAGGCTTGTCGAGGTCTTGGGCGCGTGCATGCGGAGCAAAACAGGTGAACACAAAGAAAAGGATCAGAGAACAGAGATGGGAAGGCCGGAGAAATCGGTTGGGGAAGAGAAAACGAATCATGGTTGGAAGGGCGCCTTCGATGGAGGTTGCGGCACGGGATGCGGGCCAGTGAATTCGGAGCAGCAGGGTTTCTGGACGGGGGTGAACTCCATGAACTCGACGCGGGTGTCTTCGGCGTCGTAGAGATTGAGCTGCCACTTGCCGTCGCGGCCGATTTTAGGAGTCTCGGAAGGCTTGATGCCGGCTTTGACAATCTGGTCGGCGATGGCGTGAATGTCGGGAACGCCGAGCGAAATGTGGTTCATGACGCCGAGAGTGTGTTTGTCGGCGGTGGGAGAGATGTGGAGCATGTACTCGACCCAGTCGGTGCCGTTGGGGACTTGCATAGCTACCCAATTGGTTTCGTCCTCTTTCATGCCGCCGTGCCAGTAAGGCCGGAAGCCGAGCAGGTCTTTGTAGAATTGATCGGTGGCGGCACGGTCCTTGACGACGATGCCTGCGTGAATGATGCGAACAGGATTGGATGGATTCGCGGGAGGCAGACCTGCGTTCAGGTCCCCGGAGTGTCCTAAGTGATAGGAATCCGTGATCGAAAGGTGATGCCCCTCGGGATCCTGGAACAAAATCCGGATGAGTTCGCCGCCGTGCTTCTTCCTGATCTCGTCAAAATAGACTTTGTGAGCTTTGAAATATTTCTTGAATCCCTCCATGTCGTCCGTGAGAAAAGATATGTCTGAGAGAAGGTTTGAGGGAGGCGGAGTGGGCACTTTTTCTAAGGTGATGCGCTGCCCGCTAGGCAGCAGTAAGAATTGGGAAGGAACTTGCTCGCAATAAATGCACGTATGATCCGGATCGATGAGTCTCTCGTAGAACTTGTGGGCTTCGGGGATATTCGTAACAAGAATCGTGGCGCCGGCGATCCCCAGAATGCGCGGGCGCTTCGGCGGCTTGCGCTTCGCCGTGGCAGGAAAGCAGAGAAGCAAACTTGCGAGTAGGAATGCGATTTTTCTCATCCGATCACCTCAGGGATTGGACACCGAACGGGATTTGATCTTGCGAATCTCGTCGAGGCGAGCGCGGAGGCGCTGTTCAAAGCCCTGGTCGGTGGGCTTGTAATAGTTGCGGCCCGCGAGGTTGCCGGGCAAGCAGGTCATGTCAGTGACTCTTTCGTCGAAATTGTGGGCGTATTTGTAGCCTTGGCCGTAGCCGACATTTTTCATGAGGCCGGTGACGGCGTTGCGGAGATGAAGCGGGACGGGGTCGGCTTCGGTTTTGTGCACGTCGTCGAGGACTTCGCCGTAGGCAGTGTAAACGGCATTGGACTTGGGCGCGAGCGCGAGATAGACGGCGGCCTGGGCGAGCGCGAGATGGCCTTCGGGCGCGCCGAGGAAATCGAACGCATCTTTGGCAGCGAGAGTAACGGCGAGCGCACCGGGATCGGCGAGGCCGATATCTTCGCTGGCCATGCGCACCATGCGTCGTGCGAGGTAGAGCGGCTCTTCGCCGGATTCGAGCATGCGCGCGAGCCAGTAGAGAGTGGCGTCAGGGTCGGAATTGCGAACGGATTTGTGGAGCGCGGAGATGAGGTTGAAATGCTCCTCGCCCGCTTTGTCATAGCGAAGGAGTTTGCGCTGGAGGACATCTTCAAGAAGTTCGCGGGTGATCGTGCGAGCACCGCCTGCGCCGGGTTTGGCGCTGCGAGCGGCCAGTTCTAGCGTGTTGTAAGCGGAGCGCGCGTCGCCGTTGGCGTAGGAAGCGACGCGAAAGAGCACGTCGTCGCTGGCCTCGACGTTTTCGTCCCCCAGGCCGCGTTCTTTGTCGATAATGGCGCGCTTGAGGAGGTCCACGATTTGCGGTGTGGTGAGCGGGTCGAGGACATAGACCTTGGTACGTGACAAAAGCGGCGAGATGACTTCGAACGAGGGGTTTTCGGTAGTCGCGCCAATGAACGTGATGTGGCCTGCTTCGACGTAGGGAAGAAAAGCGTCCTGCTGCGCTTTGTTGAAGCGATGGACTTCGTCGACGAAGACGATGGTGCGCAGGCCTGCGTGGGATTTGTGTTCCGCGGCGGCCATAACTTCCTTGATTTCCTTTATGCCGGCGAGGACGGCGCTGAAGGCCACAAACTCCGAGCGCGTGAGGCGGGCAATCAGGCGCGCGAGCGTGGTTTTGCCGCAGCCCGGCGGCCCCCAAAGCAGCATCGATGTGATTTCATCGTTTTCGATTTGCTGGCGAAGCGGCTTGCCGGGGCCGAGAAGTTTTTCCTGGCCGATGAATTCATCGAGCGTGCGCGGGCGCATGCGCTCGGCGAGCGGCTGGTGAGCCGAGTCTTCAACGGCGGGTTGAGGGAGCTTGGAGAAGAGGCTCATGGACACGTTGAGTTTAGAACTTTCGCAGGCTGAAGAGAAATCCCATTGTACTTATAAATGCGGTGCGGATGATTCGGGGCAGAGGCTAGACGACAGGTACGGAGAATAAAGACGGGCACGGCGTGCCGTGCCCCTACGGGTGGGGATGGCGCTGGCGTGCGGCTTCGTAAAACAGGACTGCGGCAGCGGCGGCGGCGTTAAGGGACTCGATGCCGCTGGCCATGGGAATGCGGATACGGGCATCGGCGCTGCGTTCGACTTCTTCAGGGAGGCCGGCGCCTTCGTTGCCGACGAGGAGAGCCACCGCCTCACACCAGTCCACTTCCCAGGGGGATAGGACGCGCGGTTCGCCTTCGTGCGGTTCGTGCACGCTGGATGCAAGCGTGCGAACATTTGCGATTTTCAGTTGCGTAAGAAGAATAGGCAACGACATTCCGGGCAGTATCGGGAGATGAAGCGCAGCGCCGGCCGAGGCGCGCAGGGCTTTCGGCGAAAAGGGGCTGGCGGTGCCGGATTGGCCGGAAGCGGCGGTGACCGCGCCGGTTGCCCCGAATGCTGCGGCGGTGCGCAGGATGGTGCCGACGTTTCCCGGGTCCTGAACACCAGCGAGAACCACGAGAAGCGGAGCACAGGCCGAGGCAGGGGCTTGGAGCAACTCATCTAGAGAAGCCGTGCGCGGCTGGACCAGAGCGGCTACGCCCTGCGGGTGCTCGGTGTCGGCAAGACCTTCGAATAGGCGATCCGTGGTGCGTAGAACGGGAAAAGCCATTTCGGGCCTGCTTATAAGAGGAGCAAGACGTTCGTGGTGGCGTTCGCCGGACTCACTGAGGAGGACCGCTTCGATGCGACAGCCGGAACGAAGCGCTTCTTCGACGAGGCGGACGCCTTCGACGCCGACGGAGCCGGATTCCGTGGGAAGACCGCCGCGGAGCGCCATTCGGAATTCTTTAAGCCAGCGATTGTCGCGGCTGGTGAGGACTCCGGGCGCGGCTGTGCTCGCTGCGGTGCGAGCGGGTTTGCCGGGGGTAGCCATCAAGGCGAGCGTAGCAAATTTCGGGCAGGAGAGGTTAATGGACCGTGGCTGAAGCGGCTTGCTTCCACGATAAGAGTCGGAGTAAGGGACTGGGCGTTCTACGTATGCAGCGCGGACGAAGCGAAAGAAGCTGCGTTTTGTGAATCGCGAGAAACGTGTCGGGCACGAATGTCCGCGAGCAACTCGAACGAGCGCAGGCGAGCGGAGTGATCGTAGATGTGTGCGGTGGCGATGATTTCGTCAGGTTGCGTAACTTCGATGAATTTGAGCACGCTGCGCTCGACGGTTTCGGGTGAGCCTACAGCGGAGCACAGGAGCGTCATGCTGGCGGAGGCTTTTTCTTGTGGCGACCAATAGGAATCGATGTCGTCGATCGGCGGAGGTATTTGGCCGGGTGTGCCGCGACGAAGATTGGTGAAAGCCTGCTGAACCGACGAGAAAAGGTATCGAGCCTGGGCGTCGGTTTCGGCGACGATGACGTTGAGGCCGAGCATGACGTAGGGGCGATCGAGCTGCTTGGATGGCTTGAACTGTGCGCGATAGAGCTGCACGGCTTGCATCATGTCGGCAGGCGCGAAATGTGATGCAAACGCAAATGGCAGGCCCAGTTCCGCGGCGAGTTGCGCGCTGAAGAGGCTTGAGCCGAGCAGCCATATGGGCACGCGAAGTCCTGCGCCGGGAACAGCCCAAATTTTTTGACTTGGCGTGGCGGGCTCGAAATAGGATTGCAATTCTTCGACGTCTTGGGGGAAGTTGTCCGACGTAGCAGCCAGGTTGCGGCGCAGAGCACGCGCGGTGGGCTGATCGGTTCCGGGAGCGCGGCCGAGCCCGAGATCGATGCGGTCTGGATAAAGCGACGCGAGCGTGCCGAATTGTTCCGCGATGACGAGCGGAGAATGATTCGGCAGCATGATGCCGCCGGAGCCGACGCGGATAGTCTTGGTGCCGCCCGCGACATGGCCAATGACCACTGAGGTAGCTGCGCTGGCGATGCCGGGCATGTTGTGATGTTCCGCCAGCCAAAAACGATGGTAGCCCCAGTCCTCCGCGTGTCGCGCGAGGTCGCGCGAGTTGCGCAAAGCGTCGGCTGCAGTTGCGCCTTGGGGGATCGGCGAGAGATCGAGAATGGAAAACGGAATCACACGCGTTTGATGCCGCGTTTTGCCTCGAAGTTACGGATGAGAGTACCGAAGTATCTGAGAGCGACGCGAAGTTCCGCCGCATCGCCACGCGGATAAGAGGCATGCACTTCCAAAGGCAGCCTCTTATTGCATGCGCTGGAGGGGTATGGTAGCGTCGCCCGATTGAGTGAAATTGCGAGCGAAGCGCGAAATGCGGGCTTATGTCTTCGCCAAAGGCCAAAAAGTTGCCGGCAGAACTGTTGCGCGTGAATGCGCAAAACCCGGAATCGGAAGTGCTGCGTTACGCAGCGGACTTTCTCTCCCGGGGAAGTGTCATTGGAATTCCTACTGACACGTTTTACGGGCTGGCTGCCGACCCGTTTAACCTCGCCGCGGTGGACGAAATCTACAGAGTGAAGGGGCGTCCGGAAACGCGTGCGCTTCCTATTTTGGTGCGTTCGCTCGAGCAGGCCATGCAGATGGCGCGCGACGTGCCGGAGAATTTTTTGCGGCTGGCGCAGGAGTTTTGGCCGGGAGCGTTGACGCTGGTCGTGGATGCAGCGAACCGCTTGCCGCTGAAGGTGACGGCGAATACGGGAAAAGTGGCGCTGCGCTGGCCGAAGAGCGATGTGGCCCGAAGATTGATCGAAGAGTTTGACGGGCCGATTACGGGAACGAGCGCGAACATTTCAGGATTTCCGTCCTGCTCGTGCGCGGAGCAAGTGATGAAACAGCTTGGAGGGCGGCTCCCGCTGATTCTGGACAGTGGAGAAACCGGGGCGGTACTGGGATCCTCGATTGTCGAAGTCCGGGGCGGGGCTTGGAAGATTATCCGCGAAGGCGCGATTCCGCTGGCGGAAATTGAGAAGGCGCTGAAGTAAGGGCACAAGACCGCTCTAACTGGTGTCGAATTAGAAAGAGCAAGGTCGGCGCGATGAGGACTTCTCCCACTTTTATTTTGTTGCTCGTCTTTCCCATGGCTCCGCTGACGTACGGACAGAAAGCCACCAATAAACGGTCCCTAAAGCCTGTTGAGACAACCGTGTGTAGGATCCTGGACGATCCGACTGCTTACAACAACAAGCTAGTGAAGGTGCGGGGGTATGTATCCGGCAGTTTTGAATCATCGGTTTTGCTGGACGAGCACTGTTCAAATGACGGTATCTGGTTTGTATTTGCTGATGGCTCGGGACCGCCTGAATTAGTCATATCGACTCTCGGAAAAGGAACTCCTGGCAGCAGGGATTCCAAAGGACGAGCAACACCGCCCATTCCCGTACGCCTCATTAAGGACTCAAACTTTGAAGAACTTCAGCACTATTGGGCACTTTCCGCAAAGGGAGCAGCTTGTATTAACGAACCGCTTACCGCATATCCGCCTGACTGCACTACATACCGGGTAACCGCCACTTTCATAGGGCGAGTCGACGGCGTTTCTAAGGAAGTTCATGTTGCACATCTCAAAAGGTCTTCCAACACCCGGCTGATTGGAAAGGTTTCGGACAGATGGGGATGTTTGATGCCCAGATAGTCGTTCAATCCGTCGAGAACGTGTTCCACGTGGACGAATCTGAGATCCGTATTGAACAAAAAAACCACAATGACCAACTCTTTTAGCGATCCCTGCCGATAGCCTTATTAGTGACCGCGGCTAGGGGGGGCTGCCGCGTGCGTGGAGCCTAGCTAGGAAATCGAAGTCGCCGGTTGGGGAGAGTTGGAGTTCGCCTAGCGCGCGGCGATGGACGGAGACGACGTCGGTGAACCAGAGCGGGAGATAGGGCAGATCGTCCGCAAGGATTTGTTGAATTTTGCTGCAGAGAACCTTCCTTTTTTCGCGATCCATTTCGGTGCGAATCTGATCGACTAACGCGTCTATGCGCAGGTTGCGGTAGTGTCCGCGGTTGGCGCCGTCGGGAGGAAAGCGCTTCGAGGAAAAAACAAATTCGAACACGTCGGGATCGTTGTTGGCGCCGACCCAACGCGAATAAGTGAGCTGGAAAAGCCCACCGAAAGAAAGAAAAGAGATACAACGCAGAGGGCACAGAGGAGACGCAGAGGGCTCGGAGATTTGGGGGCGTTATCGCGGCGGGGCATAGGAGATTTTACCGAGAATGGCGGGGGCGTGCGCGCCGGTGGCGCTGGGGAGATTACTGGGACGGTGATGGAAGGTCTCGTAAGCGAGTAGTGCGAACGCGAAGGCTTCTTTGGCGTCTCCCGGGATGCCGAAGCGGGAAGATGGAATGATTTCGATTCTGCCGAGAGCGGCGGAGAGTTGCGCAACGACGAGCGGATTTTTTGCGCCGCCTCCGGAGACGATTAGCTGATGGATTTTTGTTTTGGGGAGGACGAAGCGGTTTAGGGCGTCGACGACAGAGAGCGCGGTAAAAATTGTGGCCGCGCGGATAAGATCTGCGGGTTTGGCGCGATGTTTTTTGCCGAGAGCGAGAATCTTTTTCACATAGGCCTGGCCGTAATATTCGCGGCCTGTGGATTTGGGAGGCGCGAGCTTGAGATAGGGATCACGCATCAGTTCGTCGAGTAACGCGGCGATGGGTCGGCCGCTCCGGGCAAGGCGAGCGTCTTTGTCGAGGCGCCGGCGGCCGCGGGTGAAGTGAGAGACGAGAGCGTCGATGAGCATGTTGGCGGGGCCGGTATCAAAGGCGAGGATTTGTTCCGGCTTTGCCGCAGGGGGAATGACGGTGATGTTGGCGATGCCGCCAAGATTCAGAGAGACGCGGCCCAGTTTTTCATGGCGATAGAGAAGATAGTCGGCGAAAGGGACAAGCGGCGCGCCTTGGCCGCCGAGAGCGATGTCGGCGGAGCGAAAATCGCCGACGGTGGTGATGCCAGTGCGCGCGGCGATGACGGAGGGCTCGCCGATTTGCAGTGTGGACGCTGTGGCGTGGCCGAGATAGGGCGCGGGCTTTCCCTGATGAAAGATAGTCTGGCCGTGGCTACCGATCAGCGCGACGCGTTTTGGTGAAACGTGAAACTTGCGGCAGGCGGCGAGAGCGGCTTCGGCGAAAACCTCGCCGAGGCGAAAATTCAGCTGGCTGAGTTCGCCGGCGGCGATGGGATGTTGTTCGGCGACGCGAAGAATCTCCTTGCGCAGCGCGGGAGGAAATTTGCTCGAAGTGTGGCCGAGAAGTTTTGCGTCGAGATGCGGGGAAGCGCCAGAGACGCGGGCGAGCGCGACGTCGATACCGTCGGCGGAAGTGCCGGACATGAGGCCGAGAACGAGCATGGATTTGGATGCCATCGCCTGTAAAAGAATTTAAGCACAGAGGACACCGAGAACACAGGGCGGACCGAGCAGGACGGGGATAAAGAGTGAACTCAGGAAATGCGATGCAGGTCTGCAAGAAGGACGACCTTCGAACCCTATTCACGGAAATCAGGAGATCTGTTTCTTGAGCTCAGCGAGGAGGTTGAGGGCGTCGAGGGGCTTGAGCTGATCGAGGTCGGCGTCGCGGAGTTTGTCGAGGACGGCACGGTCGAGCGCGGTGAAGAGGACTTCCTGGTGGCCATTGCGGCGGTGCTGGGAAGAGGCGGCGGTACCTGTCGAGGTGGCTGTCGCGCTTGACGTTAGTTCATCGACAGCGCCCGGAGAGAGCGTTTCGCTGAGCTCATGCTCGCTCTGCTCGTGTCTTTTCAGGACTTCACGTGCGCGCTCGATGACGCTGCGGGGAAGCCCGGCGAGGCGGGCGACTTCGATACCATAGCTTTTATCAGCGCTGCCGGGTTCGACGCGGCGCAGAAAAATAATCTCATTGGGCGTTTCCTTGACGGAGACGTGAACGTTTTGCACGCCGGTGAGGAGATCGGCGAGTTCGGTGAGCTCGTGGTAGTGCGTGGCGAAGAGCGTGCGCGCGCGTGTGTGCTTCTGCAGATGCTCGACGACAGCCCAGGCAATGGAGAGGCCGTCAAAGGTCGCAGTGCCGCGGCCGACCTCATCGAGGAGAACGAGACTCGATGGTGTGGCGTGATGCAGGATGGCGGCGACCTCGCTCATCTCGACGAGAAACGTGGAGCGGCCGCGCGCGAGATTATCGCTGGCGCCGATGCGCGTAAAGATGCGGTCGGTGACGGGAAGCTTGGCCTGTCGCGCCGGAACAAATGAGCCCATCTGCGCCATTAGCACGATCAGCGCGGCTTGGCGAAGGTAAGTGGACTTGCCGCCCATGTTCGGACCGGTGATGAGCAATAGCTGCTGGCGGGCGGGATCGAAGCAAAGATCGTTGGGAACGAAGCGTTCGCCGCGCTGGCGGAGAAGTTCTTCGATGACGGGGTGACGGCCCCCAACAATGAGCAGCTCGCCGGTAGCGTTGAATTCAGGGCGCGTGTACCCGCGATCGGCGGCCAGCTTCGAGAAGGACGTAAGGACGTCAAGCTGCGCGACTGCGGCAGCCGTGCGGCGAAGCCGCGCGGCCTGGGCTGCGATGCTGGAGCGAATTTCGACGAAAAGCTGGCGCTCGATTTCCAGAATGCGTTCGTCCGCGGCCAGAATTTTGCGTTCATATTCCTTAAGCTCGGGAGAGGTAAAGCGCTCGGCGTTCACAAGCGTTTGCTTGCGTTCGTAGTCCGCGGGCGCAAGATGGAGATTGGGCTTCGAAATCTCCATGTAGTAGCCGAAAATCTGGTTGAAGCGAATCTTCAGCGAGGCGATGCCGGTCCGTTTGCGCTCGCGCTCTTCCATCGCGGCGATGATTTGTTTGCTGTGCTGGCTGAGGTCGCGGAGCTCGTCAAGTTCCCCATGGTAACCGCTGCGAATCATGCCGGGTTCGGTGGCGAGCGCCGGAGGCTCGTCGGCGATGGCGCGTTCGAGGCGCTCGCGAATATCGGTAAGTTCGTCAAGCTCGCCGTGAAGTTGACGAAGCAGCGCGCTGCCGCCGATCGGAGGGGGCGTCAGAAAGTTCTTCAGCACCGGAAGCTGAACAAGCGATTTGCGGAGCGCGACGAGTTCCCGAGGCGAGGCCAGCCCCAGAGTGATGCGGCTCGTGAGACGTTCGAGATCCTGGATCCCGCGCAGCTCCTTTCGAATCTCGCCGCGAACCACCGTCTGCTGGAGAAGGTGGGCAACGGACTCAAGGCGCGCTTCGATGGCGCTGCGATCGAGGAGGGGCCGAAGAATCCAGGAGCGCAAGAGACGCGCGCCCATGCCGGTAACGGTCGCATCAAGAGCGGCGACGAGAGTCACTGGCCCGCTTCGCGAAGTCTCCTCGGTGAAGATTGGCGCGAGGAGCTCGAGGTTTCGGACGGAAACGGGATCGAGGACCAGGTTGTCATGTTGCTCGTAGTAGCGCACGCGGTCGAGATGTTGCAGCGCTTCAACGCTCGATGGTTGTGTGCTCGTGGAACCAATGGAATTATCAACGCCGCGAGCGGCGTTTTCGCGCAAATAGTGAACGATAGCGCCCGCCGCGGCGAGCGCTTGCGGATGGTCGTCGAGACCGAAGCCGGTGAGCTCCGCAACGCCAAACTGTTCGCGCAAGATTCGCTCGGCGTAATCGCGATGAAAGATCCAGTCTTCTAGACAACTTTCCACGCCGCCAGCACCCTCGAGC
>Ga0070696_100001705_pt1 | contig 14405 bp, 11 predicted proteins | sample KBSK1253metaG_FD_65474 | JGI IMG/M metagenome (GOLD analysis project Ga0070696, IMG submission 65474) | Corn, switchgrass and miscanthus rhizosphere microbial communities from Kellogg Biological Station, Michigan, USA - KBS K1-25-3 metaG | ecosystem: Host-associated > Plants > Roots >... | reverse complement strand
CAACTGGTCCGGTTTTTATGTCGGCGCCAACTTCGGCGGGGCTTGGGCCAAAGGCAGCCTGAACATTCCCGGCAACAATTTCTATGGGGGCATCACCGAACTCATCGGCGGCGTCCAGGCCGGTTATAATTTCCAGGCCGGTCACCTTCTGCTTGGCGTCGAAGGCGATTTCGATTGGGCGACTTTCAATCATCCCACCCTTCCGGCACCGACGTTAGGCTCTGTGAGCAACCACTGGATAAGCACAGTGGGCGGTCGGGTTGGCCTGGTGAATGACCGCTGGCTTGTCTTCGCCAAGCTGGGCGGCGGCTGGGTGCGAAGCGACGCGATCGTCAACCTCCCTGGCTCGCCGAGTTGGACCGGGGGGAGCACCAACGGTGGCTGGCTGATTGGCGGCGGTATCGAATACGGCTTCAAGCCGCATTGGACCGTCAAGCTCGAATACGACTATCTCGCACAGTCAAACTGGACTTCGGCCACGGTGCCTGCGGTGGCGCTGAACCGCGACGTTCAAATGGTCAAGTTTGGCATGAACTATAAGTTCGAGAGCGGCGTACCCGCCGGGGCGGAGCCGTCGCGCGCCGGTCGTTCTGGTGCGCCTGCAAAAGACGAAGACCTGCAGAAGGCATCGCAGAACCCGATCGCGGATCTGGTCAGCTTGCCATTCCAGAGCAACACCAATTTTAATTCTGGGCCGTTCAACCGCACGCAGGAAGTACTCAACATTCAGCCCGTCGTGCCGATGCACTTGAACGAGGATTGGAACGTGATCTCGCGCACCATCGTTCCGGTGGTGAGCCAGCCCAATCCGCTGATAAACAGCAGCACCAATGGCATTGGCGACATTACCCAGTCGCTGTTCCTGTCACCCGTTAACCCGGGCAAGCTGATCTGGGGCGTTGGCCCGGTCTTCACCGTTCCGTCCGCGAGCGATCCTATTCTGGGCACCGGCAAAGTCCTGTTCGGCCCCACGGCTGTCCTCCTGACCACGCCGGGACATTGGGTGATCGGTGTGTTGCTCAACAATCAGTGGTCGGTCGGCGGCGATCCGTTACGTCCGGCCGTGAACACTTTCCTTGCCCAACCCTTTGTCAACTACAACATGGCGCACGGCTGGTACTTGACCACATCCCCCGTCATCACCGCGAACTGGCTCGCAGCACCAGGTGAGAAATGGACGGTGCCGATCGGTGGCGGCTTCGGTCGCGTGTTCAGAGTGGGTGATCAACCAGTGAACGCGCAGGTCCAAGCCTTTTACAACGTGGAGCGTCCGACCGGCGCATCAGACTGGCAATTGCGATTTGATGTCGCGCTTCTGTTCCCGGTTAAATAACGACCGCTTGGCGAGAATGTCCGCTATTGGCCCATAGCGGACATCCGGACGACACGCTCCTTATGCCAATGGACGAAACTAAGGTCTCAGGTTGGCCCTAGGTCCAATTCCTCCACGCAGCGCTCGGGTAAATACTATCGATGTACAGGCTCCACTGTTTGAGCCGACCTATAGAAAATCAGAAACGCGATGAAATTTCACCGGGTGAGGGCAAAGCCCTCCCGCAATCTATGGGCGACATCATGACTGCAATCATCGACAAACTAAGGGCATTCGGCGCAGCGTTCCTTGTGGTCGCAGCGCTGTCGGGTTCGCTCTGTCCTGCCTACGCTCAAGGTCAAACGCAGAGGCCTAATATCGTCTTCATCATGGGTGACGACATCGGTTGGGCCAACATCGGCGTTTACAATCAGGGCATCATGGCAGGGCGTACGCCAAACCTGGATCAGTTGGCATCGCAAGGCATGCGGTTCACTGACTATTACGCCGAGGCAAGTTGTACCGCTGGTCGCGCAAACTTTATCACTGGCGAGTTACCGATCCGCACCGGGCTCACCACTGTCGGTCAAGCAGGTTCGCCGCTTGGTATGCCCGATGAAGCGCCGACCATTGCGACGGTCCTCAAATCCATGGGTTATGCGACCGGCCAGTTTGGCAAGAACCACCTTGGCGACCGCAACCAATTTCTGCCGACCGTGCACGGGTTCGACGAGTTCTACGGCTATCTGTACCACTTGGATGCGATGGAGGACCCATGCCACCGCAACTACCCGCCGGCACTCAAGACGTCGGTCGGACCGCGCAACATGGTCCATAGCTGGGCCACGAACGTAGACGATCCAACTGATCAACCACGTTGGGGCAAGGTCGGAAAGCAGAAAATCGAAGATGCCGGCGAACTTTGTCCGAAACGCATGGAAACCATTGACGACGAGATACTGGCGAACGCGCTCAAGTTTCTCGACAAGGCAAGACAGGACGGCAAGCCCTTCTTCCTCTGGCTCAATCCGACCCGGATGCATGTCGTTACGCACTTGTCGGAGAAGTACGAGAACATGCGCACGCCGGAGAACGGCTGGACTATTCAAGAAGCTGGAATGGCGCAGCTCGATGACATTGTTGGCTCGGTCATGAAGTACCTCCGGGACAATGGGCTTGAGAGCAACACGATCCTCGCCTTCTCAACTGACAACGGGGCCGAAAACTTTACTTGGCCCGATGGCGGCCAGACGCCGTTCGCCGGAGGCAAGGGGACCGCGCTTGAGGGCGGCTTCCGCGTTCCGATGATCATCCGCTGGCCTGGCAGGGTACCCGCTGGCAAAGTCGAGAACTCGCTCGTGTCGGGTCTTGATTGGTTCCCCACTCTTGTGGCTGCGGCGGGCAACACGAACATCGCCGGCGAGCTTCTGAAGGGCAAGCAGCTCGGTGACAGGACCTACAAGGTGCATCTCGATGGCTTTGACCAGACCGACCTCATCACCGGTAAGGGTCCATCGAAGCGCAACGAGATCTTCTACTTCACAGAGGGCACGCTGTCTGCCGTCAGGATTGGCGACTTCAAGTACCGCTTCACCGACCAGCCCAACGGTTGGTTCGGCGCAACCGAGAAAGTTGACTGGCCGGTCGTCACCAACCTGAGACTTGACCCCTACGAGCGCACTGGCCTGACCCAGTCAATCGCATACTACAACTGGTATGTGTTTGAGTTCTGGCGTGGTGTCTTCGTGCAGCAAGTAGTGGCAAAGCTTGGGCAGACTGCAATCGACTATCCGCCGATGCAGAAGGGCGCGAGCTTCAATCTGGAAGCTGTGAAACAGCAGATCGAAAAGGCCATTCAATCACGTCAGGGTAGGTAGAGCGCAAAGGGCCGCCACGTTCTGAGTAACGCGGCGGCTCTTTTCGTTGCCGCGGCCAACATGATCTCACCTCTCTAGGCAGTCGTTTTGAAGCACATCAGCTCCAAATAGCGTTGGCAATATTGACGGCCAGCGCGAGTTTCGCGCGTTCATCGGCTTCGGTGAGTGGATTTCCCGCGACCGTGCTGGCGAAGCCGCATTGTGGGCTGATAGCGAGACGATCAAGGTCAACGTAACGCGTTGCCTCTTCCGTGCGCCGCTTAAGCAAATCCAAGCTCTCAAGTGCTGCCGTTTTCGAGCTGATGAGGCCGAGCACCACACCTCTATTTTTTGGGACGAAACGCAGCGGTGCAAAATCGCCCGCGCGCGGCGTGTCGTATTCAAGCAGAAAGTGGTTGACCCTTGTGTTGGCAAAGAAGCGCTCGGCGACAGATTCATAGCCGCCTGCTCCAAGATAGTGACCTTTGAAGTTGCCGCGGCACATGTGCACCCCGATAGTGACTTCGGTGGGGCACGCCGAAACGGCCTGATTGATGCTGTCGATATAGAGATCGACCAATGCGTCAGGATTGCTGCCCGTCCGCGCGATCTGATCGCGGATCGCCGGATCGCACAGCAGGGCCACCGCGACTTCGTCGAGCTGGATATACCGGCAGCCAGCCGCGGCGAGTTCGCCGATCTCCTGCCTGAAGATTGCGGCGAGATCAGCAAAGAACGTTTCAACGTTTACGTAAGCCGACGACGCCGCAAAATCAGCACAACGATAAAAATGCATTGTCGATGGTGCCGGCAGCGTAATTTTCCCGGTCACTTTGGTAACGCTGCGCAAGAAAAGATATTCGTCGAGTGCTAGCGATTGTCCGCGTTTGATTTTCGATGTCGCGTACGGTGCAGTGAATTCGACTTCATGGCCCTGATCATTTCGAAATTTGAACGAAGCGGGTTTGATCTCGAAGCCATCGATACGCTCCACAAAGCGACCCCAATAGGAGCCGCGACGGAACTCGCCGTCGGTTACCACCTTCAGACCGACCTGCTCCTGAAGGGCAACCACATCGCGGATGCACCGGTCCTGTAGTTTGCTGAATTCTGCATCGTCGATCTCGTTAGCGGCATAATGGCGAAACGCTTGGCGCAGGGCTGGCGGCCGCAGCAGACTTCCGATGTGATCGGCACGAAACGGTGGGTGGCCTTGCGTGCGCGCAGCCATGCGAGTTGTCTCCCTAAAGGCCATTTTCTATAGCTCAATAGATGGAATCTAGATCGCCGCCATGGCAGAACACAATGGCCTTGATGGTGACTGGCTCCAGGCACTGGTTTGCGAGCACCTCCAGCAGGCGATGAGCGAGTAATCGGGATGAACGTTTTGACTCTTCCCTCTACCCGCCGCAGCGCGAACCAGCGTCGCCGCGCGCCGCAAATCATCGATGCGGCCGCGCGCGTCTTCGCCGAGCGCGGCTTTCACGGCGCTACCACCCAGGATATTGCCAACGTGCTGGGCATCCGGCAGGCGAGCCTCTACTACTATTTTTCCTCCAAGGAAGCCGCACTTGAGCTGGTCTGCCTTAAGGGCGTCGAGGGCTTCTTCGAAGCCGCCAAGGCGATCGCAGCTGGCGGCGGAACAGCGCGGCAACGCCTGTCTTTTTTGATCAAGTCGCACCTGTCGCCCCTGCTCGACCGCGGCGATTTCGTGAAGGTGTTCCTCAACGAACGCCAGCATCTGCCAGCTGAAAGCCGGCGCCGCATCGGCCGTTGGTCGCGGGGGCTTGAACGCATCTTCGAGGAGGTCATCAAGGAAGGCATCGCCAAGGGTGAATTCCGTACTGACCTCGACGCGCGCATGGCGGCGCTCGCCATTCTCGGCATGTGCAATGCGGCATCGAGCTGGTATCGCAAGGAAAACGCACCGGTCGCCCGCATCGATGCAGAATTCACACGGTTGGTGATCGACGGAGTGGGCAAGCGCCCCGCCACTCGCCGGAGAAAGCGCTGATCCGTTCTCGTCGTTGATAGGCCCATAGAATTCAGAATTCGATTGAGCTATAGAATTTAACCAGAGAAAACGCGCGTAACGAGCGTCCAATGACCGCGCCCGCCACGGTCGATCGTGACAGCCTGCGCCGCACCACCGCTCCGCACCTGCTGTGCGAGCGCGCGCGCACGGTCCCGGATTCGGTTGCGTTCCGCTCCAAGCACTTCGGCATCTATCGCGAGCGACGCTGGCGCGACTACGCTGCGCTGGTGGCGCGTGCGACGTACGCGCTGCAGAGCCTCGGCATTGTCCGCGGCGAGCGCGTCGCCATCATGGGTGATGTCTGCGAAGAATGGATGATCTGCGACCTCGCCGCGCAATCATTGGGCGCGATCGTCTATGGCATCTATCCCACTGCTTCTGCCGCGGAGGTTGACTACCAGATGCGCGACGGTGGCGCCTGCATCTTCATCGCCGAAGACCAGGAATATGTCGACCGGATCCTGCCTATCGCCGATCTGTTGCCCGATCTGCGCGCAATCGTCGTACTCGACGACTCCGCGATGTTCAGTTACCGCCATACCAAGCTGCGCCGCTTCGGCGATTTGCTGGCAACCGCGGAGAAAGCTGATCTTGCCTGGCTCGAAACGCAGATTGCAACGCTTTCATCCAGCGACCCCGCCTTCATCGTCTATACCTCCGGCACTACCGGTCATCCGAAAGGTGCGCTGGTCACCCACGGAAAGCATCTCGCTGCGGCCGATACGGTCCTGGGGCAATACCCGACCTTGCGTGAGAAGCAGCACCGCACAGTCGTCTTTTTGCCGATGTGTCACGTGCTCGGGCGCGACGTCGCTATTACACTGCCGTTGATGTCCCGGCTCGTTCCCCATTTCGGCGAAGATGCGGAAGATTTTGCGACAACATTGTTCGAGGTCGCGCCAACGGTGATGTTTACCGTGCCGCGCTATTTGCAGAAATTTGCCTCCCATGTACTGGTCGGCGTCCTCAATGCGAGCAGGCTTAAGCGCGCGGCCTACGATTCCGCCATGCGTTTCGCCCAAAGTTATGTCCGGCGTCGATGGGATGGCCGTACGACACTGGCTCAGGACCTCCTCTACGGCATTCTGCATGCCAGCGTTTTTCGACCGATCCTCAACAAGCTTGGTTTCGACAAGCTGGAGCTCGTGGTCAGCGGTGGCGCCGGATTGCCGGCCGAGACCGCCGCGCTCTGGCACATGTATGGGGTCAATGTCGTCGAGATGTACGGGCAGACTGAAGAAGCCGGCGGCATCATTGCCGGCCAGCGTGGACCGTTTCCCCGCCCCGGCAACGTTGGCACAGCAGTCGATGGTCTCGAGGTCCGCCTGGCGGGTGACAGCGAAGTGCTGGTGCGCGGTCCTGACTTGTTCGAAGGTTATTGGCGTAACGAAGATGCTACACGTGAAGTGAAGGGTGCCGACGGGTGGCTACACACTGGCGACGTTGGCGAATGGCGCGACGGCGCGCTGCGACTGATCGACCGTGCGCGTGATTTTCTCGTCACCTCCGGCGGCAAAACCATCTCGCCATCTTTTATCGAAAATACACTGCGTGCCAGCCCCTATGTCGCGGAAGCGGTCGTATTCGGTCACGGCCGCAAATATCTCACGGCAATCATCGAAATAGACTTCGACACCGTCGCCGATTGGGCGCGCGCCAACGACGTCGCCTATACCGGCTTCACCAGCCTGACAGCGCATCCGCGCATCGAGCGGCTGATCAAGGTCGAGATCGATAGGACCAATGCGGCGCTCGCGCGAGTCGAGCAGATCAAAAGCTTCCGTATTTTGCCCAAGGCGCTCGACCCGGAAGAAGAAGGCGAGCCGGTGACGCCGACGCGCAAGGTGAAGCGCAAGCTGATGTACGAGCGTTTCAAGACGCTGATCGAGGACATGTACGACGACAGCGAGGAACGCCTAATTGCCGCCGGCAGCGGCGGTGTTCTGAAGTTGTAGCAAAGCAAAAGATCAACGGCATGAAAACGGGAGGAAAGACATGCTCAAGAGGACTTTACTCGGCGCAATAGCCGTCTGCACGGTGGCCGTGCCGGCAATCGCGCAAGACGCCTATGTTGTAGGATTGACGGGCGCGCTGACCGGACCACCCTCGAGCACATACGCGCCCGCGGTCGATGCCTTGCGCATCTATATCGATCGGGTCAACGCCGGCGGCGGGGTCAACGGCAAAAAGATTCAACTCATTCTCGAAGACGACGGTGCGCAACCTTCAAAGGCCGCAGCCAATACGAAAAAGTTGATCACGCAGGACAACGCCGTGCTGGTGATCAATGCAAGCCTATCATCCACTTATGCGCCGATGATCGCGGAGACCAAAGCTGCCGGGGTTCCACTGCTGTTTGCCAGTGGAGTTTGCCCGCAGAGTGTTTATCCGCCGGCCGACCCGCTGCAGTTCTGCACCACCGGCTACGCCTCACACTTCGACAGCCAGGCGACGCTCGATTTCGTCAAGGCGACCGCGAAAGGGCCGGTGAAGATCGGGTTCGCGGCAATGGCGATCCCACTGTCGCGCGGCGAGATGGACTATGCGCAAGACCTGTCGAAGACCATGGGCATGACCCCGGTTGATGAGCAGGTCATCCCGCCGCCGACGGCTGACTACACGCCATTCGCCACCAAGCTGAAGGATACCGGTCCGAATTGGGTCTACTCCTGGGCGCCATGGGTGACTCAGGTCCGCACACTCGAAGCGCTCCGCAAGCTCGATTGGCAGGACGACTACATCGCCTGGGGCCACCTTGAGGCCGAAAGCGAGCTGGCACGGCTCAAAGACGGAAAGTTCTTCGTGGTCAATGCCAACGCGCTGTTCCAGGAAGGCCTTCCGATCCAAAAGGAAATCGAAGACGCGGCAAAAAAGGCCGGATCGAAATATCCGGCGCAAACTATGACCGAAGGCTGGATTGGCGGCATGGCGATCGAGGCGGCGCTTAAGGGCGCAGGCTGGCCGGCCGACGCTGCCAAGGTCCGCGCGGCCATGGAAAATCTCAAGATCGACACCAAAGGCTTGCGCGGCGGCCCGATCGAGTGGAACAAGGACAATCACTTCCGCACCCGACTGTACTACCGCGTCTACAAATGGGACGGCGGCAAGATCGCGCGTGTCCAGGACTGGAAGACCTACGACGTGAAGTGAACCGCACTTTATCCTTCCCGCCAAAAGCGGGAGGGATACATCCCGCTGGACGGAATCCGTTTGCAACTCTTCGTCAACATCATCGTGCTCGCATCGATCTACGCATTGATCGCGTGCGGCTACGTAATGATCTACAGGGTCAGCCGCGTTCTTAATCTCGCCCATGGCGAGTTGATGATGCTGGGCGCGTATTTGCTGCTGGCGACCGCGTCGCTGTTTTCCGGTCATGCAGCGATGGCGCTCGGTGCCGCTGTCGCCCTGAGTCTGGTCGTCGGCCTGCTCGTCTACGTCTTCCTTATGCGCAAGATGACCGGTGAGATGGTGCTGGCGGCAATTCTCACCACGGTCGCGCTCGGCATTCTGATCCGCGGGCTGGTGGTGCTGCTCTGGTCGGCGCAGCAGCAATACCCGGCGCAGGCGCTCGGAGTGCCAAATCCTTCGCTCGTGATTGGTAACGCGCGCATTTCGCTGTGGTCGGCCGTGCTGGTCCTTACCAACGCGGCAGTTTATGGCGGACTGTTCGTATTCCTGCGTTTCGGTCGCTGGGGTATTCGCATGCGCGCGGCCGGACAAAATCCGCTGCTGGCGGCGCAGCGCGGCATCAAGCTGCACAGCGTCTATGCGCTGGCCTGGAGTCTCTCAACGCTCACCGGCGCGCTTGCAGGCATTCTCATGGCGCTCGACTCCGGTCTGACCACTAGTCTACCGGTGATCGGGCTCAAGGCGTTCCCGGCGGCATTGGTGGGTGGACTCGACAGCCTCGCGGGTGCGCTGGTTGGCGCGCTGATCGTCGCCGCCGCCGAGGTTCTATTGATTTATTACGTTGATCCGCTGCTGTCTGACGTGGTGCCGTTTCTGGTGCTGATCGCCATGCTGATCGTGAGGCCGTGGGGCCTGTTCGGTACGCGGGAGGAGCTCGACCGTGTTTAGGCCGATGCCGCGCGCCAGCGGCTATTTCCATACCGGCTACGCGCAAGACCTGGCGCTGCTGCAGACCCGCGCCGAACGCATCAGTCTCGTCATCTTTACTGTGGTGCTGGTTGCGTTGCCATTTATCGTATCGCCTTTCCTGCTTGATCTCGCCTGTCAGGTATTTCTGGCCTCGATCGGGGCATTGTCGCTGATGCTGCTCACCGGCTATGCGGGCCAGATCTCGCTCGGCCACGCTGGGCTGATCGCGGCAGGCGCTTTCACTACTGGAATTCTGGCCCGCGAGATCCATGCGCCGTTCTGGCTCACTTTGCCCGCCTCGGCACTGACGGGTATCGTGCTCGGGCTCATCTTCGGTCTGCCATCGCTGCGGCTGCGCGGACTTTATCTTGCCGTGAGCACGCTGGCGCTGCATTTCATCGTCATCTATCTCGGCGGCGAATACGAAACAAAACGCGGCTTCTCGACCGGCATCATCATAGATCCGCCAACGGTCGGAGGTTTTAGGCTGAGCGACGGCCGCGCCTGGTATTTCGTGCTCCTCGGCTTCGCCGTGGCCAGCCTCCTCGTCTGTATCAATCTGTTGCGTAGCCGGAGCGGACGCGCCTGGCGCGCGCTAAATGCTCGCGAGACGGTGGCAGAAGCGCTCGGTATCAGCGTTGTTGGCTACAAGCTGCTCGCCTTCGTTATCTCGTCCAGCATGACCTCAGTAGCTGGCTGCCTCTTCGCCTACTATCGTGGTTTTGTATCGATCGAAGCCTTTGATCTGTTCCTGTCGATCCAGTACGTCGCGATGATCATTATCGGCGGTATGGGCTCGCTGCTTGGCGCCCTGCTTGGAGCCGCCTTCGTGACCGTTTTTCCCTATGTGATCGAAAGCCTGATCAAGCAGCTGCCCAATGTGCAGAAGCTCGCAGGCGACATCTTCGCCGTCAATTACGCCTCTTTCGGCGTCGTCATGATCCTGTTCCTGGTACTAGAGCCGCTCGGACTCGTCGGCATCTGGCACCGTCTGCAAAACTACTTTCTGCTGTGGCCGTTCAAGCAGCGTCCGCTCGCGAGCGCCCGAAAATGAGCGAGCCCCTTCTCCAGGTCGACAAGATCGAAGTCGTCTACAAGCGTGTAATCACTGCCGTGCAGGGTGTGACGCTGACAGTGGCCAAAAGACGCATAGTGGCCTTGCTTGGCACCAATGGTGCCGGAAAAACAACAATGTTACGCGCAATTTCCGGCTTTCTCGGCATCGACGATGCGCGTGTGACCGAAGGCACGATCTCATTCGAAGGCTCACGAATAGAGAATCTGCCGCCGCACGATATCACCGGCCGTGGTGTTGCACTGGTGCCCGAGCGAGAAAAGGTTTTTCCCAATCTTACAGTAGCGGAAAACCTTTCTGTGTCGGTTGCACGCGCCGCCACTGGCGCGGAACGGCGGCATGACGAAGATCGAATTTATTATTTTTTTCCACGTCTCGCGGAATTGCGTCAACGCGTAGGCGGGCTGCTCTCCGGTGGCGAGCGGCAAATGATGGCGATTGCGGCCGCGTTGATGTGCCGGCCCACGCTGCTGCTGATCGATGAACTGTCTCTTGGGCTTGCTCCTGTCGTGGTCGAGGATCTCACGCGCCGGCTGATGACTGTTCGTGATGAAATGGGCATCGCCATTCTGCTGGTCGAGCAAAGCGCCGCGGTTGCGCTCGAAATCGCCGACTATGCCTACGTGATGGAAAATGGCCGTGTCGTCCTCGACGGCGATCGCGAGCGGCTGAAAAGCCATCAAGATGTGCAGGAATTCTACCTCGGTCAGGCCGGCGGGGAGCGCCGATCCTATCGTGACGTCAAACAATATCGTCGGTCTCGGAGGTGGTATGGCTGAGCTCGCGGTCGAGCATTTGAGTTTGCGTTTTGGCGGCCTGACCGTGCTGGAGGACGTGTCGTTTGCAGCCGAGCCTGGCGAATTATTTGCGCTGATTGGCCCGAATGGCGCCGGAAAGACCAGTGTTCTTAACTGCATCAGCGGCATCTACCGCGGTACGGGCGTGATTCGCTTCCGCGACAGCGACATTGCCGGCAAGGCGCCGCACGAAATTGCCCGGCTTGGGCTGGCCCGTACATTCCAGCATGGCGAGCTGTTCACGCAGATGAGCGTACTGGAAAATCTACTGGCCGGTCGCCACGCGCGTATCAGCACCCATCCGCTCGCAGAAATGCTGTTCCTGCCGAGCGTGCGCCGAGCCGAGATTGCGCACCGCGAAGTGGTCGAAAGAATCATCGATGTCGTCGAGCTCGAGCGCTACCGCCATGCGCCAGTCGGCGCCTTGCCGTTCGGTGTGCAGAAGATCGTCGGCTTTGCCCGCGCGCTGGCTTTGGAACCGACCGTCATGCTGCTGGATGAGCCTTCCGCCGGACTTAATCGAGAGGAGCGCGAAAACCTCGCCCGCTTCATCCTGCGTATCAAGCACGAATTGGAGATGACGATCATCTGGATCGAGCATGACATGCAGATGATCGCCGACCTGGCCGACCGCATCCATGTGCTCGACTACGGACGCACCCTTGCAGAAGGTGCGCCTGCATCCGTCCTTGCCGATCCAGGTGTGCTGGCCGCCTACCTTGGCACCGCAATATCGCCTGATCGCAGACCGGCATAGCGTCCGCTTGGGGTCACTGGCGGACATGACCCACCCTGGTCGTGATGTCCGTCCCGCGCTCAAACTCTCTTTTTCGGCTTTTTTTCGGGTGTCTGCGCCGGAGATGATTTACGACTGGATGATGAGTTGTGCCAGCTCAGGACATCGTATGCAGCCAATGGTTTGTCGAAACCCTTCAAAGTAAGTTCACCAAGTGCTTTCACCTTCACCGATTGGTCAACAGAGGCCAACACGCGCGCGGGGATCACAATCTGGCCAGTCCCCGCCTCATCGCAAAGCCGCGATGCAAGATTTATGACGCTACCGATCGCTGTGTACTCCCGACGCTCCTGGAAGCCAATTTGTCCGACAGTCGCAAAGCCGGTGGCGATCCCAATTCCAAATCCAAGTTCGTGGCCCTTGCGTCGCCACTGCACCCCCAGTGTGTTCACTCGTTCCCGCATGTCCAGCGCCAGCCGGATGGCACGCTCGGTGTGATCGACACATGGAATTGGATCGTTGAACACAATCATGATCCCGTCGCCAAGGAATCGTTCCAGCGTGCCCTCGTAACGAAAGATGAGTTCTCCCAAGTTCTCGTGGTAATCACGCAAGACCTCCATGACCTCTTCGGGTTCGGATGTCTCGGTAAAGTTGGTAAAGCCACGCAAATCGCAGAACAGGACCGTGATCTCTTGTCGATGACTGGCCAACACCGAGTCGGGTAAGTCGGACGACGCTATCATCTGCGCCACCTGCGGCGCCAAAAATCGCTTCAAACGACCGATCCGTTCGATTTCCGCCAATTGTTCTGCCACGCGCTCCTCAAGCAGGCGATTCCAACTGGAAAGTTGCTCGGTCTGCTCCTTCAATTTTGTTGCTTGGTGCTGAACCGTATCGTGAAGTTCCTTCACGCGGAGCAGCGATCGAACGCGCGCAGTCAATGCAGCATGTTCAAATGGCTTTGTGAGATACTCATCACCACCTGCGTCAAGGCCGCTCACAACGTCACGAACATCGGACTTTGCAGTGACCAGGATGACTGGCACGAAGCGCAGCATTGCGTCTTGCTTTAGTTGCTTCAACACCGCGATTCCGTCGAGCTTCGGCATCATGATATCAAGCAGGACCAGGTCAGGTTCGAGCTCGCGCGCCTTCTCTAGTGCCTGCTCACCGTCTTCCGCCGTGATGACTTCATAGCCTTGGGCTTCCAGCCGGACACGCAGGATTTCCAGATTGGTCGGCATATCGTCGACGGCAAGAATTCGAGGGGGAGTTCGCACCGGCTCCTCTCACGATCAACGCAGCAAATCGCGCATCATTGCGAGAATTTTTCGCGGGCTAAATGGCTTGGCGATATACCCGTCGCATCCGGCAGCCAGTGACTTTGCCTCGTCGCCGGACAGGGCATATGAGGTGACCGCGACGATCGGAATGTGTCGCAAGTCCGGATTGGCCTTGATCTGCCGCGTAGCCTCATAGCCGTCTATGGTCGGAAGTTGGATATCCATGAGGATGAGGTCCGGCCGATGTTCGGCCGCCATCGCGACGCCTTTTGCGCCGTCATCCGCTTCAATCAAATCGTATCCGGCATGGGTGAGCAAATCCCGGAGGATGCGCCGATTGTCCTCGGTATCCTCTATAATGAGAATGCGTTTCTTCACGCCAACTGCCTCTGCTCTTGCACGCGTACTGGAACGACGATGTTGAAGGTGGAACCTACACCGAGGGTTGAATCCAAGTCGATACGGCCGCCGTGCATACCGACAAGCTGGCGCGAAATCGATAATCCAAGTCCAGTGCCGCCTTTCTTCCGTGTACTGGTATTGTCAATTTGCTGGAACTGCTCAAATATTGTTGCTTGATCTTTAAGTGCGATCCCAGGCCCGGTGTCACATACCATAATATTGAATTCCCCATTGACTGCCTGGACGCGCACCTCAACCTCGCCGGTATCAGTGAATTTTATGGCATTGCTCACGAGGTTCAGAAGTACCTGAGTAAGACGGCGCTCATCGCCTCGGCCCATCGGGAGGTCATTAGGTACGCTGGTCTTGACTTCGAGCCCCTTGGCTTGTGCAAGCGAACCTGTTGCAGCCACGACTGATTGCACCATTGCCTCGACGGAATAGTCATCCAGCGCCAACGTGAGCTGGCCGGCCTCGATTTTCGATATGTCGAGCACGTCATTGATTAAACCCAAAAGGTGCTTTCCATTGGCTTGAATTCGCTCCAGGACGTCTAATCCTTTTTGCGGAATGCTGCCGTAGAGCCCATCGGCGAGTAGTTCGGAATAGCCGAGGACGGCGTTCAACGGCGTACGCAGCTCGTGGCTCATATTGGCGACGAACTGGGATTTGTGCTCACTCGCAATCGCGAGCTCTCGTCCCTTCTGATCGACTTCACGGAAGAGCTGCGCATTCTTCATCGCGAGGACTGATTGATTGGCAAAGGTCTGCATGAGGTCGACTGTACTGGCCGGAAAATCTCCGG
>Ga0070696_100001703_pt1 | contig 14414 bp, 15 predicted proteins | sample KBSK1253metaG_FD_65474 | JGI IMG/M metagenome (GOLD analysis project Ga0070696, IMG submission 65474) | Corn, switchgrass and miscanthus rhizosphere microbial communities from Kellogg Biological Station, Michigan, USA - KBS K1-25-3 metaG | ecosystem: Host-associated > Plants > Roots >... | reverse complement strand
GGCCGCCAGCGGAATGCCGGGGAAGCCACCGCCGCTGCCGAGATCCAGGAACGCCCCGATCCGGGCATCGCGGATCGTCGCCAGGGCCGTGAGGCTGTCCGCGACGTGGCGGATCGCGACCTCGGCCGGATCGCGCACGGAGGTCAGGTTGATCGCCGTATTCCAGGCGAGGAGGAGGCGGACGTGACCGTCGATCGCGTGGCGCGCCGTCGTGTCCAGGACGATGCCGCACGCAGCGAGGGCGCCATCCAGGGCGTCGTCGTAGGCGGTCGGGAGTGGTGGGCAAGCCTCGACGCGCGTCGGGAGCGGGTCCCGCGGACGGTCCAGGCACTCCTCCTGTCGGTCGGTGCCTCCGCGGGCCGTCCGGGCTCCGCTCCCGGCGTCGTCGTTCGTCACACCGCGCTCGGCCCGGTCTTCCGAGGCCCGTCCGGTTCTGGCCGGGTTTCCCCGTGCCCCTCGCGAGCCTCGTTACCCAGGTGGTTCGGTGCGGATGCCGGACGTTAGGGCCGGGACCCGGGCGGCGTCAACCGGGTTATCCACGAAACCATCCCGTGGCCGCCAGTCTGTGGACAATTCCACGCTCACCGGCCACGTGCCGACGCCGGACGCCCGGTCAGGCGGGTGCCGGATCCTCGGTCCCGGGCGGCGGCAACGCGCGCAGGCGGCCAGGCTCGCCGGACCGCCGAGGGCTCCCGTTCGGCACGGGCCGGAGGATCCCGGCGGCGCTCACCTCGCGGCCGGCGGCCGCGAGGGCGCGGCGGACGACGCGCTCGTCGAGGGCCCGCTCCTCCTCGCGGAGGGTTGCCTCCAGCGTCGCGACGATCGCGCTCGGTTCGACCGGCGCGGGCCCGGGCAAGACGAGCACGAACGACGATCCGCCGCCCGGGACCGACGCGACGTCGAGGTCGCCGGCCATCCGCCGGGCGAGATCGCGGGCGATCGGCAGCCCGAGCCCGGTGCCGGTGATCTGCTCGTGGCCGGCCATCCGGTGGAAGCGCTCGAAGATCCGGCCGCGGTCCTCGGGCGGGATCCCCGGCCCGTCGTCTCGAACGATCAACACGGCGACGAGGCCCACGAAGCGCCCGTGGATCTCGACCGTCCCGCCGGACTTCGTGAACTTCAGCGCGTTCGCAGCGAGGTTCGTCAGGATCTGTTCAACGCGGCGCCGGTCGGCCGTCGCGACCCGGAGCCTGGGCGGGAGGGAGGTGCGGAGGGCGACGCGCCGGTCGATGGCGATCGGCAGCAGGTTCGAGGCCACCTGGCCACCGGCCTCGGCGACGGAGAACGGACCGATCTCGAGGCCGAGCGTTCCCGACTCGAGCCGCGACAGCTCCAGGAGGTCGTCCACGAGCTCGCCCATCGAGTCGACGATGCCGCGGCTCCGTTCCATGAAGTCCCGCTCCACGTCCGGGTCGCCGACCTGGCCGCCGAGGATCAGCTCGAGATAGCCGCGGAGCCCGGTCAGCGGCGTCCGGAGCTCATGGGCAATCGTCGAGACGAACGTCGTCCGCTCGGCGTCGCGGGCGCGGAGTGAGGCCAGCTCGCGTTCGCTCGACAGCTGGGCGGTCACGAGGGCAAGCGCGACGGCCGCATGGCGGGCGAGCTGTGCGGGCAGGCGCTCCGCGATCCGCTCGGCGTCGCTCGCCCGGGCGAACTCGAATCCGAGGAAGACCTCGCCGGCGGTCGGGATCGGGACCATCGCGTAATGCGGGGCCGGCGCCTCGGCCGCCGCCGGGATCCCACCGGTCGAGCTGACCGACGGCAGCTCCTCCGCGGTTTCCGCCGTGCCGACGATGAAGGAGACCGGCGCTCGCCCGGCCGCGGCGCGCTGGGCGCGGGTTCGCGGCGCGTGGACGTCCAGCCAGGCCGCCAGCGCCTCCGCTCGGCCCGGCTCCTCGCCGGGGTCGACGGCCACGGCGGTGCGTCGCTCGGCCCCATCGGAGATCACCGCCGCGTGGCGTGCCCCCGCGGTCCGGGCGAGGAGGCGGAGCAGGCCGGCCAGGCGGGCCTCGCCGTCAACGTCCGAGGCGAGGATGTCGAGGGCTCGGGCAAGGAGCACCTTCTCACGGTGCGCGGTCTTGTCTTCGGTCCGCCGGTAGCTGACGCGGCGCTCAACGAACGGGCGTGGCGGCGTGACCGTCGGCGGCTGGGCGGGGAGCCGATCCGGACGCTGGTCGATCATTGGCCTCTGAGCTGACGCGCGGGACGAAGGAATGGCGAACCGACCGCGCTCGGCCGGCCCGAACATCGTGAACAATGCGGTGCCTTCTGGAACATCCCCCGGCCGCCGAATGGGGATGGCCCGGAAGTACCAGGTCGCAGGCCGCCGCGCGGCCGGAGACCGGTCATCCGGACCGACTTCCGCTCCGCACCGGCCGGCCGAGCGTTCGGCGGACGACGTCGATCACCTCGTCGACGTACGCGTCGGCGTGGCCGTTCTCCGCGGCGGTCCGGACGCAGCCCTGGACGTGGTCCTCGAGCACGAGGATCGACAGGGCATCGACGGCCGCGCGCAGGGCGGACGTCTGCTGGAGGATGTCGACGCAGTACTCCTCGCGCTCGATCATCCGGGCGATGCCGCGGACCTGGCCCTCCATCCGGGACAGACGGCGGATCAGGCCCGCCTTGTCCTTGGAGTAGCTGTGCCGGAAATGCGCCGGTGTCGGGGCGGGCTTCGGCGAGGGGCGGGTCGAGCTGGCTGGCACGATCGGGCTCCGGGTTGCTCAGATGGCGCGTGATCGGGCGGCCGTCGACGTCGACCGAGCCGTTCCGCGGCCTGCGCATGATACCCCCAGGGGGTATCGGGACGCAATCGGACCCTCCAGCGCGTTGAACGGCCCGACCCGTTAGACTTGCGGCCGATGGATCCACGCGACGAACTGGATTCGCTCGCGGGCGGCGTCGATTGCGCCGCCTGCGGCAACTTCGTCCCGACCGAACGGATCCGCGTCCTCGCCCGCCGCGACGACATCTCCTTCGTCGAGATCGATTGCCCGGCCTGTCGCAGCGAATCGCTCGGGATCGTGATCGCCGACGACGGCAGTGACGGCTCGTACGGCGAGTTCGGTCCCTCCGACGAGGAACGATTCCGCGAGGCACCGCCGATCGGCACCGACGATGTCCACCTGGTGCACGACCTCCTGACGCGCGGCGGCCTCGCCGCCCTGGTCGATCGGCGCGAGCCACCGGCCAGCGGTCTCGGGCGGTGACGCGAGGCACGCCGATCGGGCCGAACCCGGGCCGCCGCGGCCGGCGCCGGTCGTCCAGCCATCGCCGTCGTCTCGATGCGGCCGCGGCCGGCGTCGGCCTGCCGGCCACCCCGCTCGCGACGGCCCCGCCGCAGGTCGAGACTCAGCGCCCGGACGCGACCGGCTCGTCCGGGTCCGAGCCGCCGCTCGTCCCGCCGACGCCGGCCGACGTCGAGGAGCCCGCTCCGTGGCCGCGCGCCGACCAGGTCGAGCCATCGTTCGCCCACGCCAGCGAGGCGGAGATGGCCCGCATCCTCGACTTCTATCGGGTCCGCTGGGAGTACGAGCCCCACACGTTCCCGATCCAGTGGAACCTGGACGGCGCGGTCGTCGAGAGCTTCTCGCCCGACTTCTGGCTGCCGGACCTCGACCTCTACCTGGAGATGACGACCCTCCGCCAAAAGCTGGTCCGGAAGAAGAACCGCAAGCTCCGCCGGGTCCTCGAGCTGTACCCCGATCTCCGGGTCAAGCTGTTCTACGCGCGGGACTTCCGGGCGCTGATGCTGAAGTTCGGCCGGCTCGCCCTCGTCGAGGAGCTGAGCGGCACGTCCGGCCACCTCTCGCCCGATCGAGCGATTGCGGCGGACGAGCTGCCCGCGATCGAGGGCCTCACGACCAAGGTGCTCGACAAGACCGACTCGCCCGGGGGCGGCGCATGACCACCGACGTGATCGACCTCGAGGCCGACATCGGCGAGATCCTCGTGACCGAGGACCAGATCCGGGCCAAGGTGGCCGAGATGGGTGCGCGGATCGGGGCCGACTACGCCGACCGCCGCCTGACGCTCGTCTCGGTCCTGAAGGGCTCGCTGCCGTTCATGGCCGACCTGATGCGGGCGATCCCGGTGCCGGTCCGGATCGACCTGATGGAGGTCAGCTCGTACGGCGGGAGCGCCACCGAGTCCTCGGGCCTGGTCCGGATCCTCAAGGACCTCTCCGCGACGATCGAGGGCGAGGACGTCCTGATCGTCGAGGACATCATCGACACCGGGCTGACCCTCAACTACCTGATCCGCTACCTCCGCGGCAAGAACCCCAAGTCGCTCCGGATCTGCACGCTCCTCGACAAGCCCGCCCGCCGGCTCGTCGACATCCCGGTCGACTACGTCGGGTTCACGATCCCGGACCAGTTCGTCGTCGGCTACGGCCTCGACTACAGCGAGTACTACCGAAACCTGCGCTTCGTGGGCGTGCTCCGCCCCGAGGTCTACTCGAGCGCGGACTGACGATGCATCGTCGACCGCTCGGGCGCGGCCGTCAGCTCGCCGCGCTCGCGTCGATCCTCATCGTCGCGGCCTGCCTGCTGCCCTGGTGGCGGACATCGGACGAGGGCCTGCCGGCGATGTCCGGCAACGCCTTCGCCGGCAGCGGGATCCTCGTCTTTTTCGTCGCCCTCGCGGTCGTCGCGCTGCTCGCGTTGCCCTACGCCGCGGGCGACGTGCCGATCGGGGTCGACCGGCCGCTGAGCTTCATGATCATCCTCGCGATCGGCTGGATCGCCTTCGCCGTCCGGGCGTTCGACCTCGCGATGACGAACCTCGACGCCGTCCTGCCGCTCCGCGCGCCGGGCCTCTGGCTGGCGGCGCTCGGGCTGATCCTCCTCAGCCGGGCCGTCTACGACATCGCCCGGGAGCCGCGCTTCTAGGGACCGCGAAGGACCGGCCGGTCAACCGCCCGGCGGGCTGACCCAGACCGTCGGGATGTAGTTGTCCGGGGCGCCGACCGTCCCGACCGTCACGTACGTCGGCCCGTCGGCGATGACCGCGCCCGGCTCGCCCTGGCCGAACGCGGCGAGGTCCTCGGCGCGGGTCCAGGTCGTGCCGTCCTTCGACGTCCAGCTCGTGCCCTGCCCGAACTGCGTCCCGAAGAGAAAGTGGCCGACCGCGACCAACGTCCCGTCGGCACCGGCGGTGACGTCGGCCATCGTGATCTTCAGCCCGTGGTAGCGGAGCGTCTCCTGGTCGGGGGCGGGCTGCCAGCTTCGCCCGTCGGCCGAAAGCCAGGCGATCGCCTGCGCTCCGTCGAGGGCCGCGCCCACCGCGACGATGCCCGGCCCGCCGGCCGTGACGCCGGCCATCGCTCCGGCGGTCAGCGCGGCCGAGCCCGGGACCCGATCCCACGTCGTCCCGTCGCTCGAGCGCCAGACCGCCGAGCCGGTCGCGTGCCCGACCGGTCCCGTCGTCCCGACGGCCACCAGCCCGCCGGACGTCACGGCGATCGATGCGACCCGGCCGTCCGCGAATCCCGGTCCATCCGGCACGCGAAGCCACGATCGCCCGTCCGCGGACGTCCAGAACCGGGCCGATCCGGGCTGATTCGAGATCCCGGCGAAGCCACCCGCGACGAAGCCGCGCGCCGTCGCGACGACAGCCGTCATGCGTGTCTCGGGCGCCTCGACGAACGTGCCCCCGCCATCGACCGGCACCCACGTCATGCCATCGGTCGACGACCAGGCGGCGGCATCGTTTCCGATCCGCCCCACGATGACACTCCGGCCGTTGCCCGTGGCGATGGCGAGGCCGAACGCCCCGGTCCGGCCGGGCGGCAGCTCGGCGAGCGACCAGTGCTCGCGGTCCGTGGCGGTCCAGGTGACCGCGTGGAAGTCGGGGAACGTGTAGCCCGGCGCGACGAGCCGGTCGCCGATCCGGACGACATCGAACGGGTTGCCCTGTCCGGAGAAGTGGCCCGGATGACCCAGGCCGCCGTGGTTCGGGTCGACCGGCGGGATCGACGGCGGTTCGGCCGACATCCCGGCGGGCCGCTCGATCTGGGCCGCCACCGCCCAGTCGAGGCCGGGCGGGCCCGGGACGTGGCTCGCGCCGGCCGCCGGCGGTCCGCCGACCGGGACCGGCGTGGTTGGCGTCGCGCCACAGCCCGCCGCGACCACGATCCCGATCGCCATCGTGGCCGCGAGCGAGGCACGGCCCGCGCGGCGGTCGCGCGTCACGGCAGGGCGCGGATCATCCCGCCGTCGATCGGCACGATCGCGCCGGTCACGTACCCGGCGGCCGGCGAGAGGAGGAACGCCCCGAAGCGCCCGACATCGGCCGGATCGCCGTAGTGCCCGAGCGGGATCCGGCCGATCGTCTCCGCCCGGATCTCCTCGACGGGCCGTCCGGTCGACGCCGCCCGCATCGCGTCGATCTGGGCGATCCGGTCGGTCTTGACACGGCCTGGGGCGATGCCGTTGATCCGGACCGGGGCGATCTCCGCTGCGAGGCTCTTCACGAGGCCGGCCAGGCCCGGCCGCAGGACGTTCGACGTCGTGAGGCCCGGGATCGGCTCGCGGACGGAGCTCGACAGGACGATCAGGATCGCCGCGTGGTCCGACTGGCGGAGATGGGGGAGGCCGGCCCGGACCAGCCGGATCGCGGCCAGCAGCACGCCGTCGATCGCGGTGGTCCACGTCGCCTCATCGAGCTCGTCGAAGCCGCCGCCCGGTGGGCCACCGGAGTTCACGACGAGGAGATCGAGCCCGCCGAGGGCGTCGACCGTCGCCGCGACGGCGTCCGCGGCACCGGCCGGGCTCGACAGGTTGGCAGGGACCGCGAGCCCGCCGACCGCCGCAGCGCGCTGGTCGAGCCGCTCGCCCGGCCGAGCCACGAGCGCGACCCGCGCGCCCTCCGCCGCGAGCTCCGTTGCGATGCCCGCCCCGAGACCGCTCGACGCGCCGCCGACCAGGGCCCGAAGGCCATTCAGCCCGAGATCCACGCCGCCATGCTACGGGTTGACGGACGGCGACGGCGCCGCCGGACCACCGCCGGGCGCGACCCCGGGGGTCGGCGCGTCGCCGTCGATGGGTGCGAGGAACGTCGGCGGCTCGACGTCGACGCCCCACCACCGCTCGAACCCACCCGCCTGGATGACGAAGACATAGCGGCCGCCCGGCCAGCCGATCACCTCGATCGCGTTCGGATCGAACCGGTTCACCGGTGGTCCGTACAGCGCCCCGAGCACGCTCGGCCAGCTCGGATCGACCGACTCGAGGACGATCGGGACGGCTTCGGGCCCGGCGCGCGATCCCTCCGAGCTGATCCGCCACCCGGTCACGACGGAGTCGGCCGGCGGCCGCTCGCCGTCACTCCACGGGCTGCAATAGCCGAGGGCATCGATCTGTGCGGCGAGGGGAACGGTCGGGATCGTCAGGTCCAGGGGTCCTGTCGCCCCGTGGACGGGATCGACCGTCTTCCAGGAGCGGACGGTCAGCCTCCCCCAGCGCTCGCTCGTGTAGACGCGCCAACCGACCGGTTCCTCGCAGTTGCGGCGGAGCTGGGCCAGGGGATCGACCGACGGGGCTGCGACAGGGGCGATCGAGACCCGGGGCGTCGGGCGGGGTTCGCCGCTCGTCCCGTTGCCCCACGGCTTGACGAGGGCGATGCCGACGAAGATCGCGATCAGGACCGCGACGATCTCGGGCCCGCGGCCGCGCGACTCCAAGCGAGCCGAGACCTTCGTCTCCGTCGGGCGACCCTCGCCGTCGCGGCCGGGGTCACTGGGTCGATCGCGACGATTGGTCATGCTGGCGACCCGCTCGCGTGGGTCCTCCGCTTCGCTCGGCCGCGCGGACGCGGCGGGTCAGATCTCGCCGAGGTAGGCCTTGCGGACCGTTTCGTCCTCGCGCAATGCGGACGCGGCGCCGGTCAGGACGACGTTGCCCGTCTGGAGGACGTAGCCGCGATGGGCGACGTTCAGCGCCTGGAGGGCGTTCTGCTCGACGAGCAGGACCGTCGTCCCGGCCGCGTTGATCTCCTTGATCGTCTCGAAGACGAGCTGGATCAGGATCGGGGCGAGGCCGAGCGACGGCTCGTCGAGGAGAAGCAGGCGCGGCCTGGCCATCATCGCCCGCCCGATGGCCAGCATCTGCTGCTCGCCGCCGGACAGCGTGCCGCCCTGCTGGTGGATCCGCTCTCGCAGCCGCGGGAACAGGTTCATCACCCGGTCGACGTCCTGGTCGATCTCGACCGCCGGCCGCGTGTAGCCGCCCATCTGGAGGTTCTCGAGGACGGTCAGCCGGGAGAAGATCCGCCGACCCTCCGGGGCGTGGCCGATTCCGGCCTTCACGAGGTCGTGGGCCGCGGTCTTCGAGACGTCCTTGCCGTCGAAGGAGACCGTCCCCTGCCGCGGATGCAGCAGCCCGCAGACCGTCTTGAGGGTCGTCGTCTTGCCGGCGCCGTTGGCCCCGATCAGGGTGACAACCTCGCCCTGGTTGACCTCGATCGAGACGCCCTTGAGCGCATGGATCTGGCCGTAGTACGTGTGGACGTTGTCGAGTTTGAGGAGCGGCGCGCGCCCGGCCACGGCGGTGGGTGCCGGAGCGGCGGTCGAGGACGTCATCGGCTCGGCACTCATGACGCCGGGGCTCCGAGGTAGGCCTCGATGACCTTGGGGTTCTTGCGGACCTCGTCCGGTGTGCCTTCCGCGATCCGCTCGCCATGGTCGAGAACGGTGACCCGGTCGCTGATGCCCATGACCACCTTCATGTCGTGCTCGATGAGGAGCACGGTCAGGCCGAGCTCGGTTCGCAACTTGTTGATCAACGCCATCATGTCCGACGTTTCCTTGGGGTTCATTCCCGCGGTCGGCTCGTCCAGGAGGAGGAGCTTGGGATTGCTGCCGAGCGCGCGTGCCACCTCGAGCCGGCGCTGGTCGCCGTACGGCAGGTTCTTCGCGAGCTCGCCGCCGATCCCGCGCAGGCCGACGAGTCGGAGGAGCTCCTCGGCCCGGATCTTGGCCGCGACTTCCTCGCTCCGATTGCGCGGCGTCGAGAACATCGCATCGAGGAGATTCGCCTTCAGCCTCGTGTGCATCCCGACGAGGACGTTCTCCTCGGCGGTCATGTTCGAGAACAAGCGGATGTTCTGGAACGTCCGGCCGATCCCGGCCTCGACGATGTCGTTGGGCCGGGCACTCCGGAAGATCCCGATTCGGCGGAGCAGCCGCTGGTACCAGGCCGGCCGGGCGATCGCCGAGAGCAGCATGGTGATGAGGGCGGCGAGCGTCAGTGCGGCCCCGACGAAGCCGATGGTCTCGTTGTTCGCCGCGGCGACGACGATGGCACTGACGATCCCGACGACCACGGCCGGAGCGACCCACAGAAAGGGCTCCAGCCAGGCGCGGATCGGCCGGGCAACCATCGTCCGGCCGTGGACGGCGATCCGGCCGGAGGTCGGGTCGTAGATCCCCGCGATGATGTTGAAGAAGGTCGTCTTGCCGGCGCCGTTCGGACCGATCAGGCTGACGATCGAGCCCTCGGGGATGTCGAAGCTGATGTCGTTGACGGCGACGAGGCCGCCGAACCGCTTCGTGACGTTCTTCGCGGACAGGACGAGGTTTGGCTCGCGGGCCGTGGCGGTCATGTGATGCTCTCATCCAGGGCGGCGACGGCCGATGCCTCGGCCTCGCCTGCGTCGGCCGCATGCAGCTCGCGCTTGCGACGTTGACTCGGGAACAAGCCTTCCGGTCGGAACAGCATCATCAGCACCAGGGCGAGGCCGTAGAGCAGGAACTGGTACTGGACGAAGTTGATGTCCTGGAGGATCGGGACATGCAGCTCGCCGAAGAACGCGTTGAGCTGTTTGAGCAGGACGATCTGGATCGTATAGATCACGAAGGCGCCGAGGGCGACGCCCCAGATGTTGCCCATGCCGCCGAGGACCACCATCGCGAGGATCGAGAACGATACGGTCGAGAGGAACTGGTCGGGGCTGACGAGGGTGAGCTTGGCGGCATTGAAGACGCCGGCGAACCCGGCCGTCGATGCGCCCAGGGCGAACGCGAGCAGCTTGGTCGTGACCGTGTTCAGGCCGTTGCTGGCGGCGGCCAGCTCATCCTCGCGGATTGCCATCCAGGCGCGCCCAATCCGCGATTCCTGGAGGCGGTAGATGAAGACCATGACGATGGCCACCAGCACGATGACCAGCCCATAGAAGGGCCAGGGATTGAGGATCCCGAACTCGACGAACGGGATGTCCGGCGGATAGATCCCGCCGATGCCGTTCGTGCCCTCGGTGTACTTCTCGGCGTTGAGGAAGACGATCGGGACGATCTCGCCGAAGCCGAGGGTCACGATCGCGAGGTAGTCGCCGCGCAGCCGGAGGGTCGGGGCGCCGAGCAGCACGCCGAACGTGGCGGCGACGAGCGCTCCGATCAGGAGCATCGCAATGAACGGCGCGTGGATCCCGGAGAACGGAGAGGCGCCGTAGGCATAGGCGTACGCGCCGATGGCGAAGAACGCCGCATATCCCAGGTCGAGCAGGCCGGCGAGCCCGACGACGATGTTGAGCCCGAGCGCCAGCAGGACGAAGACCCCGGCGTTCGAGAAGCCGTTGAGCCAGACGTCCTGGGGCTGGAAGATGCTGAATGGCGGAACCGTCGCGAGGATCGGGAGCAGCAGCCCCACGATCGCCATCGCGACGATGATCGTCAGGGACCGGTGGGTCTCGGCGATGTCCCGGACCCGCGACCGGAAGGACGTGAACCCGGGACCTCCGATGTTGGCAAGGCGGCCGCTCATGCCCGTTCTCCGATCTGCTGGCCGAAGATTCCCGCCGGGCGGAACACCAGGACCACGATCAGGACGACGAAGACGATCGCCTGGGACCAGCGCGCCTGGCCCACCGCCTGCGTGAAGACCTCGATGAAGGCGATCGCGAAGCCGCCGATCGCGGCTCCTGTGAGGTTGCCGATCCCGCCGAGGACCGCGGCGGTGAACGCCTTGAGTCCGGCGTTGAAGCCGAGGTCGAAGCGGACGAAGCCGAAATATTGGCCCTGGAAGACGCCGGCCGCGCCGGCCAGGGCGCCACCGATCAGGAACGTCATCGCGATCGTGAGGTTCAGGTCGACGCCCATCAGCTGCGCCGCCTGCTGATCCTGGGCCGTCGCCCGCATCGCCCGTCCGAGACGGGTCCGGCTCACGAAGAACTGGAGGCCGGTCATGAGCGCGATCGCGACGAGGAAGATCACGATGCTGATGAGCCGGATATCGGCGCCCAGGAACCCGATCTTGATGTTCGGGACGAGCTCGGGGACCTTCCGGTCGCCGGTGCCGACGATGATCTGCATGATGTTCTGGAGGATCAGCGACACGCCGATCGCGGTGATCAGCGGTGCGACCCGGGGAGCGTGACGGAGCGGTCGGTAGGCGAACCGCTCGATCGTGACATTGACGAGTCCCATGAACGCCATGGCGACGAGGAATGCCGCGATGAGGACGATGATCAGGACGATCGGCTCGGCGATCGATCCGGTCAGGTGGAGCCCGAGGAAATCGAGCGGCGCAGGGGCGTTCGTCAGGAAGAACAGGGAGACGAATGCGCCGACCATGAACACGTCGCCGTGGGCGAAGTTGATGAGCTCGATGATCCCGTAGACCATCGTGTAGCCGAGGGCGACGAGGGCGTAGATGGCGCCCAGGACCAGCGCGTTCGAGACCTGCTGGGCGCTGGTCTTGATCGAGTTGTTGAACGCGTCCGGGGCGTCGGGGTTCGTGAAGTACTGGGCCGCGACCAGGAACACGTAATAGAGGAGGATCCCGACCACACCCCAGATCGCGAGCCGCACGCCGAACGGCAATCGTCTCTGGGCGACCGGTGTGCTTGACCTCGGGCTGGTCACGGTGTGTGCCTCTCGATAGGGGGATCAGAGAAGCGAGGGAAGAAGGAGGCCGGGGATCGTCGATCCCCGGCCTCCTGTGGTGCCGGTCCTACTTGGCGAAGTCGAGCTGCTCCTTGAATGCCCAGTCCTGGGTGGCCGGGTCGTACGTGTAGAAGCTGATGATCTTCTGGCTCGTGTCGCCGTTCTCGTCGAACTTGAAGGAGCCGATCACCGAGGTGTAGGTGACCGAGGTGTCGACGGCCGCCGCGCGGACCTTTTCACGGAGGTCCTTGACGTCGGTGGCGGTGGGGCCGACCCGCTTCAGGGCGTCGAGGACGACCTGGGCGCAGGAGTAGGCCGTGGCGCTGTAGCCGGTCGGATCGGTCTGGAACTCGGCCTTGTACTTGGCCGTGAAATCGGCCCGGCCGGGATAGTCGCCAACCGCAGCGGCGGTCGCGTACGAGTTCTTGGCATCGTCGCCGGCGAGGTTCAGGAACGAGTCCTTCGTCTTCGCCGAGCCGTCGAAGATCCCGTCAGGACCGACGAACGGCACGTTGAGGCCGAGCTGGATGGCGGTCTTGAGGATCCGCGCGCCGCCGTCGGCGGTGACGCCGCCGAAGTAGATGGAGGCGGGGTTCTTGGACTTGGCAGCCGTCAGGAGTGCCGTGTAGTCGGTCGTCGTCTTCGGAGCGCCGTCACGGGCGACGACGGTGCCGCCGTTGTCCGTGAAGTACTTCTGGAAGTTGTCGGCGATGCCCTTCCCGAAGGTGTCGGTGCTGTCGATGATGTAGACGGTCTTCAGCTTCAGGTTCTGCAGGATGTAGCGAGCCGCCGCCGGACCCTGGTAGTCGTCCGTCGTGACCACCCGGACGTAGTTGATCTTCGTCGGGTTGGTCTTGCGGATGTCGAGGGCGCCGAACTGGGGCTTGGTCAGTCCTTCGTTCGTGTTCGCTGCCGAGCACTGAAGCAGGCCGGCCGCGTTCGAGATCGGGATCTGGACCTTCGCGACGCTCGAGTTCTGCGGCCCGATCACGGCGATGACGTTCGCGTTCGACGCGAGCGCCTGCATGTTCTGGGCACCTGTCTGCGGGTCATGGACGCCGTCCTTGGCGTCGTCGAGGATGACCGAGTTCGGAATCTCGATCTTCCAGCCGCCCACCGTCCCGCCGGAGTCCTTGACCGCGAGCTTGATCGCGTTGATTTCCGGCTGGGTACCGGCGAGCTCACTGCCCTGCTGCGGCAGCTCGATCCCGATGTTGATCGTACCCTTCGTGCCACCAGAGGTTCCGCCCTGGTTGCAGCCGGCAAGCACGAGCACGCCGATCCCGGCGATCGCGCCAACCTTGCGCAGTTTCATTCACTTTCCTCCTCGAACGCTGTCGTCCGGGTTTGCCCCGGTCGACCTCGGTCGGCGCCTCCTCCGGTACCGGCCCGGCCGACTCTCCGGCCCGACGATCCGGCGCCCGATGCTGCATCCGCGGTCGTCCACCGAGCGTGTCGGCGGGACGAGGGAGCGAGCGGCGGTGCGTGACGGACGACGGCGCGGAAAGCTGGCTCGGGCGGCGCGCAGGTTGCCGCCGAAGCGATGCCGTATCATAGACATCGGCGGACCGAATGCAACACCGGTCGACGCGACCCGGGCGTGGCTGTCGAGCCTCTGGCTCGCCACCCCGCGAGGTCCCGTTGATGCCGCTGCGAATCGGTCGGCCCCCGATCGGCGAAGGATGCGAATCACATCGCTCCGGCCGACCTGCTCGAGGTGTCTCCAGCCCGCGTGGAATACCTGATCCGTCCGGCTCGTGTCACGGACATCGAACGGCTCGTCGCGCTCAGCGGCGGCTCGGTTCGCTCGTCCGGTGGCTCGGGACCCATGAACTCGGGAGACCTGCTCCGACAGCTGGTCTACCTCCCGCAGGCGAGCATCTTCATCGCCGAGTCCCGGCGTGAGGTGGTCGGAGGCGCGGTGCTCGCCCTTCGGCCGTCGGTCCGGGCCGGTGGCTTCGTCGGCGCCGTGGACCTCATCGTGGTCGATCCCGACCACGATCAGGAGCGCGTCACGGACGCGCTGCTGGAGGAGATCCTCCGTTCGGCACGCAACAAGGGCTGCACCGTCGTCGAGGTGGCCCTCTCGGACGACCCGGCGGAGCGGACCCGCCTGGAACGTCACGGTTTCGTCGAATCCGGTCCGCGCGCTGAGCGCCAGGTAGCCGCGGTCGGGGCTGCCAAGGGGCGCAGCGGCATCTGACGGCCGACGCCGAGCAGCGCGAGTCGCGCCGGCGCCGACCTCATCAACAGACAAGGAGTCAAGGTGGGAAAGAACGTCGCCGTCTTCGTGGACGTGGCGAACATCTTCTATGCGGCCAAGGCGGCCGGCACCGATATCGATTACGTCACGCTCCTCAAGGCGGCAACGGCCGGGCGCGACTTCGTCCGGGCGTATGCCTACACGGGGCTGGACCCCGACAACGAGAACCAGCGGAACTTCCACGCCTTCCTCGCGCGGAACCACTACAAGGTCGTCAGCAAGGACATCCGCAAGTACGGCGACGGCAAGGTCAAGGCCAACCTCGACATC
>Ga0070696_100001701_pt1 | contig 14420 bp, 12 predicted proteins | sample KBSK1253metaG_FD_65474 | JGI IMG/M metagenome (GOLD analysis project Ga0070696, IMG submission 65474) | Corn, switchgrass and miscanthus rhizosphere microbial communities from Kellogg Biological Station, Michigan, USA - KBS K1-25-3 metaG | ecosystem: Host-associated > Plants > Roots >... | reverse complement strand
AACGCCCAGCCCTACTGGGCCCAGATGGAGCCGCAGATGGAGGAGCTGACCCTGCCCTTCATCGGCCGCGACCGGGCGGAGCTGCAGTACCCGTTCGGCGACCTCCTGCGGTCCGGCGCGACGATCGCGATGGGCAGCGACTGGTCGGTGACCACCGCGAACCCGTTGGAGGAGATCGAGGTCGCCGTCACCCGCGTCGACCCCGAGAACCGTGCGAACGCCCCGTTCCTGCCCGAGCAGGCGCTGCCGCTGCAGGTCGCGCTCGCGGCGTTCACCGCCGGCTCGGCCTACGTCAACCACGACGAGGACGGTGGTTCGCTGGCGGTCGGCAAGCGCGCCGACCTCGCGGTGATCGACCGCAACCTGTTCGCGCGATCGGCAGGCCCGATCGGCGATGCGCGGGTCGACCTGACGGTCGCCAGCGGGCGGGTCGTCTACGAGCGGTAGCTGCGCACCTGGATGCGCCCATCGACGAGCCTGGTCTCGTAGGCGGGCTGTGGGCGGGACGCCGGGCCGCGGGCGACCGAGCCGTCCTCGAGCTCGAAGCGGCTGCCGTGCCACGGGCACTGGATGCAACCGTCCACGAGCTCTCCCGAGTGCAGCGGCCCACCCCGATGGCTGCAGCGGTCGGCGAGCGCCAGCACGCGTCCGTCGCGCCGCACCAGCAGGACGTCGTTGCGCCCGACGCGGGTGACCATCGGCTGGTCTGCCAGCAGGTCGACGTCCGAGATCGCGTCGGCCCACTCGGTGATCTCGTCCTCGAACGCGGTGACGTCGACACCGACGCCGCGGGCGTAGGCCAGGTGCCCGCCGAGCCAGCCGGAGACCGCGATCAGGCCGAGGCCCGCGGTCGACAGGCCGCGCCCGCTGGCGCCACCGCCCCGGCGGAGCCACGACGCCGCCATGAGCAGAGTGGAGCCGACGTTGCAGAGCGCATGCACCAGGCCGATGCGGCGCTCGCCCCCGGTGGTGTCGGCCCAGTCCGACAGCCCGGCGGCGGCGGTGGGAGCGACGGTGAGGATACCGAATCCGAGGAGCCGTCGTGCCGCCCGCGGGCTCGTGCCCGCCGCGTCGAGCACCGCCACGCTCACGTACGAGCCGATGGGCAAGGCGACCAGCGCCGGATGCAGCGGATGGCCACCGGACGTGCCCGACAGGACGTTCTTCACCCGGCCGCGCGGCAGGGTGCCCACCACCTTCTGCAACGGGTCGGCGACCGCGTCGAGCCCGTCTGCCGCGGCCAGCACCTTCGTGACTCGCTCCAGAAGGGCAGGCGTGCGCAGGGTGCTGGTCGCGTCCATCCCTTAGGCCTACGGCACCCGAGGGGCTCCGGCAACACGAGATCAGTGCGCGAGCGTCGGTCAGGGTGTCATCCGATAGGGGTCCGCGGCGTCGTCGCGGAAGGTCAGCCCGTGGCCGATCGCGTCGTCCCGCGGGGTGATCGTGCCGCCGGACGGGTCGAGGGTGCCGTCGAACAGCATGGTCTCGATCCGCTCGTGGTCGTGGAACCACTCCAGGTGGCGCAGGTTCGGTGTCGCGGCCGCGACGTGCGCGTGCAGGTGCGGGCCGCAGTGACCGGATACCTGCAGGTTGTGGGCGGCCGCGACGGCTGCTCCGCGCTGCCACTCGGTGATGCCGCCGATCCGCGACACGTCGAGCTGCAGGCAGTCGACGGCGCCGGATGCGCAGAGGCCGCGGACTTCGAACAGGTCGCCGGCGTACTCGCCCGCGGCCACGTCCGCCGTCACGCGCTCGCGGACGTGCCGGAGTCCGGCGAGGTCGTCGGACGACACCGGTTCCTCGAACCAGCGAACGTCGAGGTCGCGCACGTCGTCCATCACCCGGATCGCCTGGCCGGCCCCGTAGGCGCCGTTGGCGTCGACGAACAGCTGGACGTCGGGGCCGACGATCTCACGGGCTCGTCGCATCCGCTCGACGTCCCGACCGACGCACGTGCCCCACGACTCGCCGATCTTGATCTTCACGCGCGGGATACGTTGGTCGACCGTCCAGCGGGTCAGCTGCTCGGTGAGCTGGCGGTCGTCGTACGTGGTGAACCCTCCGCTGCCGTAGATGGGGACCTCCGTGCGCACGGCCCCGAGGAGCCGGTGCAACGGGAGACCGAGCAGCCGGGCCTTCAGGTCCCAGAGCGCGACGTCGACCGCGGAGATCGCGTAGCCGACCAGCCCGCGCCGTCCGCTGTTGCGCACCTGCCGCACCATCGACGCCCAGGCGCCTCCGACGTCCAGGGCGGTGGCACCGCAGACCACGGGCGCCAGCGCCTCGTCGATGACTGCCGCCGTGGCGGCCGGGGCGTACGTCCACCCCGTGCCGGTCTCGCCCTCGCTCGAGACGCGGACCAGCACCAGCGTCGTGGAGTCCCACGCGAACGTGCCGTCAGCCTCCGGCGCGTCGGTCGGCACCGTGAACGCCTCAGCGGTCAGGCGTTCGACCCGGGCCGAGCCGGACGTCGGCAGGGAGCTCACGCCGGGGCCTGGTGCCCCGGCGCGCTGCGCGACGCCGGCCGGGCACCGGTGAGCTCGCTCTGGATGTCCTCGAGCGTGCGGTCCTTGGTCTCGGGAACCTTCCATGCGAAGACGACGACCGCGATGATCCCGATCGCCGTGTAGACGAAGAAGATGCCCTCCCGGGTGATCGCGTTGGAGAGCGACAGGAACGTTGCCGCGACGACGAAGTTCGCACCCCAGTTGGCGACCGTCGACACGCTCATCGCCTTGCTGCGCACGCCGAGCGGGAAGATCTCGGAGATCAGCAGCCAGAAGACCGGCCCGAGCCCCACCGCGAACGCGGCGATGAACAGCAGCAACCCGACCAGCGCCAGGTACGGAGCGCGGTCCTGCAGCGTCGACGACGAGAAGTACGTGCCGAGGATCGCCAGCCCGACGACCAGGCCGACGGTGCCGGTGATGAGCAGCTTGCGCCGTCCCACGCGGTCGAGCAGCAGCACCGCCACGACCGTGAAGACGACGTTGGTGACGCCGATGAACACCGTCTGGGTGATGGACGCGCTGTTCGTCAGGCCGGTGTCCTTGAGGATCGTCGGCGCGTAGTAGATGACGGTGTTGATGCCGACGAACTGCTGGAAGACCGCCAGCGCGAGACCGATCACCAGCAACGGCCGGATGGTCGGCCTCACCAGGTCGCGGACGCCGGTCTCGCCCTCGCGCCGGATCGCGTCCTGGATGTCGGCGACCTCGGCCTCGACGTCCCCGCCTTCCTCGTCCTCGCGGAGGTCGGTCAGGGTTCGGCGGGCGTCGTCCTCGCGCCCTTTCTGCATGAGCCAGCGTGGGGTGTGCGGCACCGTGAGCATGCCCACTGCGAGCGCGGCGCCTGGGATCGCGGCCAGGCCGAGCATCCAGCGCCAGTTGCCTGCGACGCCCTTGAAGGCGAAGTTGACCAGGTACGCCAGCAGGATGCCGAGAGTGATCGCGAGCTGGTTGAAGGTCACGAGGCCGCCGCGCACACGCGGCGGCGCGACCTCGGCGATGTACATCGGTGCGACGAACGACGCCGTGCCGACCGATAGGCCGAGCACGATGCGGAACCCGACGAGCATGGGCACGTTGACCGCGAACGCGCAGCCCAGGGCGCCGACGACATAGATACAGCCCGACACGACCTTGGTCCACCGCCGGCTGATCGCGTCGGCCAGGTAGCCGGACAGGATCGCTCCTGCGACGGCGCCGAGCAGCAGCGACGAGACGATCGCGGACTGCGCGAACGTGCCGGCATGCAGGTCGCCGGAGATGAACAGCAGGGCGCCGGAGATGACGCCGGTGTCGTAGCCGAACAGCAGGCCCCCGATCGCGGCGATGGCCGCGACCCGCACGAGCATGCCGCTGTTGCTGCGGCGCATCAGTTTCACGAAGCTCGGCATGGCGTGCTCCTACGAGTCGTGGTGGGGGAGGAGCTCTTGGGCCTTGACCTTGACGCCCTCCTTGATGACCCCCCAGCGGTCCTCGTCGCCCTTGAGCAACGCCTGCGCGGTGTCCTTGGCCTCCGCGAAGGTCGCGTGCGGCGGCACCGGAGGCACGTCCGGGTCGCACCGGACGTCGAGCAGCGTCGGCCGGTCGGCTGCCAGCGCGCGGTCCCAGGCGCCGCCGAGCTGGTTCGGCTGGTCGACATACTCCGCGGCCAGGCCGAGGCTGCGGGCGAAGCCGGCGTAGTCGACGTCCGGAAGCCGTTGCGACTCCTCGAACTTGGGCGCTCCCTGCATGGCCCGCATCTCCCACGTGACCTGGTTGAGGTCGTCGTTGTGCAGCACGCAGACGACGTACCGCGGGTCGGACCACTGCTGCCAGTAGCGTTTGACCGTGATGAGCTCGGCCATGCCGTTCATCTGCATGGACCCGTCGCCCGCGAACACGATCGCCGGTCGGCTCGGATCGCCGAACTTCGCGCCGATGCCGTAGGGGACGCCGGGGCCCATCGTTGCGAGCGTGCCCGACAGCGAACCGCGGACGTTGCCGCGGAACTTCAGCTGGCGGGCGTACCAGTTCGCGGACGAGCCCGAGTCGGCGACGACGATCGCGTCGTCCGGGAGGCGCTTCGACAGCTCGTGGAAGATGAGCATCGGGTTGATCGGGTCGGCCTCGACCATCGCCTCCATCTCCATCGTCTCCCACCAGCGGGCGACCCCCTTCTCGACCTCGTCCCGCCACGACCGGTCGCTCTTGCGCTGCAGGTGCGGGATCAAGGCCCGCAAGGCGGACCTCGCGTCCGCGACCAGGTTGACGTCGTAGGGGTAACGCATGCCGATGTACTTGCCGTCGATGTCGATCTGCACGGCCCGGGCCGCCTCGAGCGGCGGCATGAACTGCGTGTACGGGAAGTTGGAGCCGACCGTCAGCAGCGTGTCGCAGCCCATCATCAGGTCGTAGCTGGGGCGGGTGCCGAGCAGGCCGATCGAACCGGTCACATACGGCAGCTCGTCGGACAGCACGTCCTTGCCCAGCAACGCCTTCGCCACGCCGGCGCCCAGCAGCTCGGCGACCTGCATGAGCTCGTCCCGGGCGCCGCGGGCTCCCTGGCCGGCCAGGATGGCGACCTTCGACCCCGCGTTGAGCAGCTGGGCGGCCTCGCGGACCGCGGCGTCGTCCGGGGACACGCTCGGCCAGCGGGTGCCGGTGCTGGAGGGCGCCATCTTGAACGCGTGGCCCGGTGCGACGTACTCGAGCTCTTGCACGTCGGACGGGACGATCAGCGCGGTCGGCGTGCGCTCGGCCTCGGCGACCCGGATCGCCCGGTCGAGGACGTTCGGCAGCTGCTCGGGCACCGTCACCATCTGGACGTACTCGCCGGCGACGTCCTTGAACAGGCTCAGCAGGTCGACCTCCTGCTGGTACGAGCCGCCCATGGCGCTGCGGCTGGTCTGGCCGACGATGGCCACGACCGGCACGTGGTCGAGCTTGGCGTCGTACAGGCCGTTGAGCAGGTGGATGGCGCCCGGGCCGGAGGTGGCGGTGCACAAGCCCACCCGGCCGGTGAACTTCGCGTAGCCGACGGCCTCGAACGCGGCCATCTCCTCGTGCCGGGCCTGGACGAACATCGGGTCGTTCTTCGCCCGTCCCCAGGCCGCCAGGATGCCGTTGATGCCGTCGCCGGGGAACCCGAAGACCTTCTCCACACCCCACTCCCGCAAGCGCTCCAACAGGTAGTCGGCGACTGTCTGGCTCATCGGCTTGGCTCCCTCTCTCGTGGTCGGTGGTGGTGGGCGCCGGCGATGCGGCCCGCCGGCTCGCCGGACCGAGCGCCGGTCGCGAGCCGGTCGGCGGCTCGGGCAGCGAGCGCCATGATCGTCAGCGCCGGGTTGGCGCTGCCCTGCGTCGGCAGCACGCTGCCGTCGGTGATGAGCAGGTTCGGGACGGCGAACGAGCGGCAGTCCCGGTCGACGACGCCGTGCCGCTCGTCCGCGGCCATGCGCGCGCCGCCCACCAGGTGCGCGAACCGGTCGATCGTCATGACCTCACCGGCACCGGCGGCCCGCAGGATGTCCTCCATGACCTGCTGGGCGGCACGCATGAGGCGCCGGTCGTTCTCGCACTGGCTGTAGGTGAACCGCGCCACCGGCAGGCCGTGCCGATCGGTCTGGTCGTCGAGCGTCACGCGGTTCTCGGCCTGCGGCAGGAACTCGCAGAGGGCACCCAGGCACGACCAGTGCACGTAGTCGGACATGTAGTCGCGCAGGGACCGCCCCCAGTGCCCCTGCGAGATCACGTGCTCGGCCCAGGTGATCGGCAACGGCGAGACCGTCTGGATCGAGAATCCGCGCCGGTACGGCTTGCTCGGGTCGGTCTCGTAGAACTGCTCGCTGCTCACCTCGGGCGGTGGCGCCTTGTACATGCGCACCTCGGCGTCGAACCGTCCGCCAGTCTGCGGCGCACCCTGCACCATGAGGTAGCGACCCACCTGGTCGAAGTCGTTGCAGAGCCCTTCCGGGAACCGGTTGGTCGCGGAGTTCAGGAGCAGCCGCGGCGTCTCGATCGAGTAGCCGGCGACCGCCACGTGGCGGGCGTGCTGGAAGTGCTCGACGCCGTCCCGCACGTAGTGCACGCCCGTCGCGCGGCCGGTTCGGTCGTCCATCCCGACCCGCGTCACCATCGAGTCGGCTCGCACCTCCGCGCCGTGGGCCAGGGCATCCGGCACGTGCGTGACCAGCGGCGAGGCCTTCGCGTTCACCTTGCAGCCCTGCAGGCAGAACCCGCGGTAGATGCAGTGCGGACGGTTGCCGAAGCGGCCGTTCGTGATGGCGACCGGGCCGACCTTGGCCGTGATGCCGGCCGCTCTGGCGCCGCGCAGGAAGACCTCCCCGTTGCCGCTCACCGGGTGCGGGCGGTGCGGGTAGACGTGCGGGTCTCCCCAGGGCCAGTCCTCGCCGGCCACCGGCAGCTCGCCCTCGATCTGCTCGTAGTAGGGACGAAGGTTGTCGTAGCCGAGGGGCCAGTCGGCGCCGACGCCGTCCAGCGTCATCGTGCGGAAGTCGCTCGGGTGGAAGCGCGGCGTGTACCCGGCGAAGTGCACCATCGAGCCGCCGACGCCGCGCCCGGAGTTGTTGGAGCCCAACGGAACGGGGTCGTCGCCGGCAATCACCCGCGGCTCGGTCCAGTACAGGTGGTGGGACCCGGCCTCGTCGGAGACCCAGTCGGTGGCCGGGTCCCAGAACGGACCCGCGTCGAAGGCGACCACGCGCCAGCCGGCGTGGGCGAGCCGCTGCGTGAGCGTGGCTCCACCAGCCCCGCACCCGACGACGACGAGGTCCACCTCGTCGCCGTCGTCGAAGCGGCGCATGTCGCGTTGCAGCCCCTGGTCCGTCGCGCCGGCGTGGGGAGGCAGCAGCCACGCCGATGCGTTGCGCCGACGGACGGCGCGCTGGCTCTGCACGCGTGCCGTCACGCGGTCTCCTCGGCCCGGCGTCCGTCGTCCGCGCTGGTGGTGCGGCCCGCCGGGCGGCGGTCCCGGCGTCCCGGGCGCCCCGGCACCGGGTCGCTCGGTTCGGCGTCGGCGACCTCGAAAGGCTCGCGCCGGTCGATGCCGACGTTCTTGTAGCCGCGGGGAAAGGCCGGCCCCGGGAACCCCATCTCGTCGAACGCGAATGGGTGCGAGTAGAACGCCGTGCACGCGTAGCGCGTCCAGAGGCTCCAGATGCGCCGTGCCGGCAGGCCGTGCCAGTCCACCGCGTCGTCGTGGGTCTGGACGCCGTCGATCACCGACGCCTGATCGTGGGCATCCGCCTCGGCGAAGCTGCGGCCGCACCTCACCCACGCGTCCTCGTCCAGGTGCGCGAGGCTCTGCCGCCACGCCTCGCCATCCGACGGCAGGTCGGCGTAGTGCCACCCGTCGGTCTGCTCCTCGGCGAGGCGGGTGTCGATCATCGCGACCACCGGCACGGGGTTGTCGGCCTCGAGGTCGAGCAGCTGTCGGGTGAGCGCGTGGCACGTGGCCTGCTCGTGCGGGTCGAAGAAGCGCAGCGCGGCAGGCGGTGCCAGGCGGCGTAGCACCACCCCGGCCGTCACGGGGTCCCAATGGTCTCGTTGGCTGACGACGGCGAAACCCGGGAACCGGGTGGTCACTCCTCTCTCCTCAGGATCGCCGCGAGCAGGCCCATGCCGCCGACCATCGTGACGAGCAGCGGAGCCAGCAGCGGCGGTCCCATCTCGAGGTTGTAGCGGGCGTTGCGCCAGCCGCCTGGCTTCTGGGCGATCCCCCGGGCGTGCAGGTAGGTGCCCTGAAGTCCGTTCGCGACGATCGCGGCGGAGGCCAGCGGGAGGGCGGTCTTGGCCAGGCGTTTGCTGGCGACACCGGCGATCCCGGCCGCCGCGCCGACCGGGCCCATGGCGATCGGCAGCCACATGAGCCGGTTGCCGAAGCTGGCCTTGTCGTGCTCGAAGTAGATCTCGGCCGCCGTGACGATCGAGCCGGCCGCGGTGAGCGCCGACAGGCTGCGCTCGAAGTGGCCCGTCCGCACGTTGCGCAGCATGCGGTCGATGCCGTGCTGCGCGGTCGGCTGGTCGAGCCGGTGCCTGCGGCTCGATCGCGGTCCGGTCGCGAGGTCTCGACGCGCCATGGCCCTCCCGTCAACCGTCCGGAAAGTCCATCAATACACAATCGCGGTGATATCGCAGGTGGAGGAGACGCCGGTTCTCGAGAAGTGGGGCACCAAGCGAGACCTGAAGTGCCCGGTTCTGGAGAGGTGGGGCCAGGACGTCGTCAGGCGGGCTTGGCGTAGCGACGCTGGAGGTCGAGCCGCCGGCGGGTCTACAGGCCGCGGGCTCTGAAGGCGGCCTGGGTGCGGTCCCGCACCTGCAGCTTGGCCAGAACCCTCGATACGTGGTTCTGCACCGTCTTCAGGCTCAGCTGCAGCTCAGCGGCGATCTCGTGGTTGCTGCGCCCGTCGGCGATCAGGGCAAGGACCTCCGCCTCTCGATCGGTCAGGGCGACCCGGTATCGCTGACGGCCGCCTGCTGGTAGGAGGCCGGCAGCGGCTCCAGCGCCCAGGACCGCGCCGCCGGACGCCACGGTGCGGATCGCCGCCAGGACCTCTTCCTGCACCGCACCCTTGAGCAGGTAGCCCCGGGCACCCACCTGCAGCGCCGCGGTGACGGTGTCGTCGTCGTCCACCATGGTGAGGACCAGGACGGCCGGAGGGTCGGGCTGGGCCCTGAGCTGCCGGATCGCCTCGAGGCCGGGCATGCCGGGCATGTTGAGGTCCAGGAGCACGACGTCCGGTGAGAGGTCGACCGAGGCGCGAACCGCGGACTGGCCGTCGCCCACGGCGCCGACGACCTCGACATCGTCGAGGGTGTCGAGGAGCCCCTGCAGCCCGCCGCGGAACAGCGGATGGTCGTCCACGACCAGCACGCGGATCATCGCGCCACCTGCTGGGCGAGCGGCAGCAGGGCTGTCACGACGGTGCCGTCGGCGTCGGCGCCGCCGATCTCCAAGCGCCCACCGATCTCTTCAGCGCGCTCACGCATCGTCTGGAGCCCGATCCCGCCGTCCCGCGGCACGACCCGACCGTGTCCGTCGTCGGCGACCCGGACGCCCAGCCAACCGCACTCGACGGTCAGGGCGACGGTGCACTGGCCAGCGCCGGAGTGCCGTACGGCGTTGGTCAGCGCCTCCTGGGCGATGCGGTAGGCGGCCACCTCGACCGCGGCGGACAGCGGCGGCAGCGCGTCCACGGAGACATCCACCACCCGGTGCGCGTCACGGGCCAGGCGCCCGCCGAGCTGGTGCAGCGCCTCAGCCAGCCCGAGCTCGTCCAGGGCAGGCGGCCGGAGGCCCTCGACGATCCGGCGGACGTCCACGACAGTGGCCTGGATCCCGTCACGGAGGGTCAGCAGCCCGTCGGCCGACGGACGGTTTCGCAACGTGTCGACCTGGAGGGTGAGGCCGGCAAGGGCCGGGCCCAGGCCGTCATGCAGGTCTCGACGCAGGCGCTTGCGCTCCTCCTCGCGAGCCAGCACCAGTCGCTCCTGAGAGGCTCGCACCAGGTGCAGCAGGGTGCTGGCGTGGACGACGCCGCCGAGCTGGTGGGCCACGTCGTCGAGCAGAGAGAGGTCGGTTCGACGCAGGGGCCTGCGGTTCCACACCAGCCTGCCCACCGGTGTGCCGTAGGCGGTCAACGTCCGCTCGTCGGATGGTTCAACGGGCTGGCCGTAATGAGCCAGGACGGTGCCGTCGACGTCGACGATCTGCACGGCGGTGAGGCCGAGCCCCTCTCCCAGCTGACGCGTGAGCGTCTCCAGCAGGCCTTCCACGTCAGTCGCGTCGACGAGGCGGCGTCCGACCCCCGCGAGCACCTCGGCCGGCCGTGCCCACTGCCCGTACATCAGCTTGTTCGCCGCCTGCTGCAACGCATCCCGCAGGGGCGCAAAGCTGACAGCCACGACACCGGCCGCGACCCAGGGCAGCCAGGTGGCGCCACGCCGCTGGAGGGCAGCGCCCACACCACCCACCGTGACGGCGTAGAGGGCCGCGATGGCCAACCACAGGCAGGCGAACGCCAGGGACCGGCTGACGGCGAGCTGGAGGTCGTAGAGGCGGTGCTGACGGATGGCGACCGCGATCGCGAGCGGCACCGGCACGGAAGCGACGCCGAACATCCAGGGCTTGGCGATGTCACCCATGCTGAGCACGAACAGCACGACCGGTGGCGCGAACGCGACAGCGAACCAGAGGACCTTCTGCCGCACCAGCTCGGTGTCGTGGCGCCAGCGGTGCACGAGGTTCACCACCGCCAGCACGACGCACACGACCGCGAGAAGGAGGGCTCCCGCCGCTGCCGCGTCCGCGATCGCTGTCGCAGACTGGGGAAGGCCGATCGGGTTGTCGATCTCGTCGACGCGCAGGTCGGTCAGTCGGGGCGAGAACAGTGACACGGCAAGGAAGACGCCGATGGTGGCGGCCGCGAGCCGTCGGGTCGACCGGCCGAGCCGTGGGCTGCCGGCCGGACGGCCGTCCGGGAACCACAGGGGCAGCCAGAGGACCAGGAGCAGCCAGCCGACCGCTCGTCCGGTTGCGCCGAGTGCGGCTGAGACGGCAGCCAGGCGGTCGCGGGGGTCCTCGAGCAGCAGCCGGACCCCGACAGCCAGCAGGCCCTCACCGACGCCCCAGACGACGGCGCTCACCACCAGGAGCCGGCCGATCGGATGGCGAGGGCGCTGCCAGAAGATCACCAGCCCGACCGCGGCGTAGGCGGCGATGACGAGCGCCACGACGGTCTCGTTCACTCGGGTCGTGGTCGTGACCGCCGCGAGAGGGGAGGCGGCAGCGCCGGAGACCCCCACGAGGGTCGCCAGCGCTGCACGTACCCGCCCCTGCACGGGGCCCAGTCTGCTCACCGAGCGGTCCGGGTGCAGGCGAATCAGGCGGCGAGGTCCCCTCGTCCAGGGCCCCGGAGCAGGCAGACCGCCACCCCGACCCACCAGACGATCCAGACCATCGACGCCACGTTGACCGCCCCGGCCGCCACCCCGGCGAGCGTCGCGATGCCGGCCAGGACCCCGCCGTACCCGACCCACCGGGTGAACCGCCGGTCGGCCAGGGCGGCGATCCCGACGCTGATGGCGTGAAGGCCCAGGAGCAGGACGCTCAGGAAGAAGGCGTAGATGCGGATCTCGTCGACGACCGCGACGGTCTGGGCGTCCGCGCCGTGCTGGGCGCCGTACAGCGCGGCGGCACCGGGCGGGAAACCACCGGCAAGTGTCACGGCCACGTAGGCGATGCCGGCGGCCAGGGCGGTCTGGCCGGCCCAGCGTCCTGCCTCGCTACCGCGTCCGACGGCACGCGCCAGGAACACCAGGGCCGGCAGCAGCACGATGAAGCCGAGACTCTCCACGAAGCCGCCGACCAGGACGCGGTCGAAGCTCGCTCCAGCGAACGTGGCGAGCACCTTGTCGGCGGCGTCCCCGTGCACCGGCGAGACCTCCTGCGACAACCCGGCGAACATCAGGACCACGTGCGCGAGCGCGAGTCCTCCGGCGAGTCGCCAGTGCGCAAGGGTGCGGGTCTCGGTTCCGCGGATCGGGGCGTTCTGGTCCAGCATGGGTGCCTCCTCGGGCTCGTCTGGTGCCACGAGGCTGCCCCGGCCGCTGGCAGGACGGATCCGGCCGATTCCCGGTCCCGCCGGGAAGTTGTCCCGACGCTTCATGCCAGAGCTCGTCCGGGCGATGCCCGGGGGTGTCGTCAGGCGGGCATGCGCACGAACGGCGAGGAGTAGCCGGCGACGGCGGCGAGCACCTGCTCCGCTCGGGCGCTGGGCATCCGGTTCGCCTCGGCGTCCAGCACCATGCCAAGGAGGCGGATGTCACCGGGCGAGGCGAGGCCGGTGACCTCGTCGTGCGACAGCACCCAGGAGACGGCCGCGCGGATCCGCTCCGGCTCGTCGAGCGGCTCGTACCAGGTGGCGTACGGATGGTGGCCGACCTCGCCGCCCGCGGGGACGTCCGGCCAGTTGCGGCGCGCCGCCGTCTTGATCGTCATGAGCCCGACGTCCTGCCGCCGTGCCTCGGCCACCAGGTCCGAGAACGCCTCGGTGAAGGCCGGGTCGGCGCCCAGAGCGGTGTTGAGCGGCGTCAGGATGGTCGCGAAGGGATGACGGCGCAACGCCTCCAGGTGGGTCGCCGCAGCGTCGGGGCCGTGCCCGGTGATCCCGACCGCCCCGACCATGCCCTCCTGCTGCGCCCGCATCGCCGCCTCGAGGGCGCCGCCCGGCCGGGTCACCTTGTCGAGCTCGGACAGCTCGCCGACGGCGTGCAGCTGCAGCAGGTCGATGTGGTCGGTCTGGAGCCGCTCCAGCGATGCGTTGATCTGTGCCCACGCGGCGTCACGGTCACGCTGGCCGGTCTTGGTCGCCAGAAAGATGCGGTCGCGGATCTGCGGCATCCACGGTCCGAGCCGCAGCTCCGCGTCGCCGTAGCCGGCTGCCACGTCGACGTGGTTGATCCCGCCGTCGAGGGCCTGCTGGATCGAGCGGTCGGCCTCGTCCTGTGTGACGTCGGCCAGCGCGGCCGCGCCGTAGATGATGACGGAGCTGCGGTGCTCCAGCCGCCCGAGTCGCCGTGTCTCCATGGGCGGGCTCCTCCCGTTGTGCTCCCTCGACGGTAGGTCGGGGCCGTCGTGACCGCCAGGGAGGCGGAGGCCGTTAGGCGCGGCGCTGGGGGAGGCGCACCATGCGGTCGAGCAGCGTGGCAAGCTCGATGAGCGGGTCGTTCGTGAGGCCGGTGTGCACGGGGGACGTCTGCACGACGGTGCTGCGTGGCGCGGTCAGCCACCGGAACCGTCCGCCCATCGGCATGTCTGCCGTCGGCTCGTGCTCGCCGGCGCAGACTGCCGCCGCTGCGGCGAGGTGTCGGCGCACGACGTCGAGATCAAGATCAGGCGCTAGCGCGAGCACGCGGTCGTCGTCCAGCTCGATCGCCGCGGCGAGCACCGCGTGGCTCTGGCTGTAGACGACCACGCCGGCGTTGACGAACTCGCAGCGCTCGACGCGGGGCACGACGCGCAGCACACACCACTCGTAGGTGCTGAGGGGTTCAGCGGCCGGCATGACCACTCCCGCCGTCGGCAGCGGCGCGGCGCAGGCGTTCCAGGGGAGGCAGCCAGTGCTCGCGAGCGTCCAGCCGTGCGGTCAGCACCTCGACGTACGCCTCGCGCGCCGCCTCCGCGGAGGAGAACGACGGTGTGCCGCGAGTCGCTGCCGGGTCGTCGACCAACCAGGCATCGGGCACCAACGACAGCAGGCTGTGCAGCAGCCCGGCGTCGACGAGGGGCGCGAGCCGCGCGTCGGCCTCCTCCAGCCGGCCGGCCGAGGACAGCAGGACGTGGTGCTCGGCGTCCCGGAGCTCACGCGTCGCGGCGGTCTCGCGGGACCGCCACGTGTGGTGCCACCACAGCGAGGCCCCGTGGTCGATGAGCCACGGGCGCCGGTGCCACAGCAGCAGGTTGGGGTTGCGCCAGGTGCGGTCGACGTTGTCGACGAAGGCGTCCAGCCAGAGCACGCCCGCGGCGAGCTCGGGCTCGATCGGGTCGACCGTGGGGTCGAGCGTGACCGATCCGGGCAGGTAGTCGATCGCGAGGTTGAGGCCGGCGCTGGCCCGCAGCAGATCCTGCACCTCCTCGTCGGGCTCGGCGTTCGCCAGTGCCGGGTCCAGCTCGATGAGGGCGAGGTCCGGCACAGGCAGGCCGAGCGCCCGGGCGAGCTCGCCCACGACGATCTCGGCGACGAGCACCTTCGCGCCCTGCCCGGCGCCGCGGAACTTCACCACGTAGGTGCCGAGGTCGTCGGCCTCGACCAGGCCGGGCAGGGACCCGCCCTCGCGCAGCGGCAGCACGTAGCGCAGCGCCTGCAGGGTGCGCAGGGCCGTCGCCGCCGGGCTGGTCATGGGCCGACGGTATCC
>Ga0070696_100001700_pt1 | contig 14428 bp, 10 predicted proteins | sample KBSK1253metaG_FD_65474 | JGI IMG/M metagenome (GOLD analysis project Ga0070696, IMG submission 65474) | Corn, switchgrass and miscanthus rhizosphere microbial communities from Kellogg Biological Station, Michigan, USA - KBS K1-25-3 metaG | ecosystem: Host-associated > Plants > Roots >... | reverse complement strand
CCGACCGCGGCGTTGGCGCCGATCGCCACGCCATGCGAGCCCGCCGCGACCGAGGCGTCGTCACTGCCGTTTCCGGCGGTATCGACGGCGACGGCTCCCAGCTGCGCCGTATCCTGCTGCAGGTTGCCGATCTGTCCTTCGATGCTGCTGACCCGACCATCCAGTACGCCGATCGCCTGGGTGTTCGTATCGACCTGGGCATTGACCTGGTCCAGCTGCTGCTTGTTGACCGCATCGGTGGAGTCGATACCGTCGGCGACGTTCACGATCCGGCGCTCGGCGCCGACGCTGCCGACCGAGACGGTGTCGGCCTGGTCAGCCACCGCATTGGCGCCCAGCGCCACGCTGTTGTCGGCCATGGCCCAGGCACCGTCGCCCAGGGCCACGGTGCCGACGCCGTCACTTCCCGCGCCCACGCCGGCAGCCAGCGAGAAGTCACCGGCCGCCACCGAGCCGTAACCCAGCGCGGTGGACAGGAAACCCTGCGCCACACTGTAGCCGCCAAACGCCATGGCACCGGAGTTCGATGCGCCGCTGTTGAAGCCCAACGCCAGCGACTGCTGGCCGATCGCGCCGCCATAACCGCTGCTGTCCTGCGCGCCCATGGCGATCGCATACGCGCCTTCGGCGTAGCTGTCGGCGCCGACCGCCGTCGCGCCCTGGCCGCGCGCGGCGGCGTTGTTGCCCAGCGCGGTGGCCGAGTCGGCATCGGTATATGCCGCCGCGCCCACCGACGTGGCGCCGGCCCCCTGTGCCCACGCGCCATTGCCGGTCGCGGTGACATTGTCGCCGATGCCCACGCTCTGGTATCCCAGCGCCATCGCGCCACGGCCTTCCGCCGCCGCCAGCGAACCGACGGCGATCGAGCCTTCACCCTGCGCCTCGGTGGCGAGGTAGTTGTTGGTCGGGTCCGGATCGCCGCCGCCGATCGCGATGCTGCCGCGGTCCGACGCCTGCGCATTCGCACCCAGCGCCACGCTGTTGTAGCCGTCGGCACCGGCATTGCTGCCGCCGGCAAACGCACCCTGGGCGGTGGCGTACGCCAGCGAACCGATCGCGGTGCTGTCCGCACCGGCAGCGCCGGCGCCGGCGCCGACCGCGGTAGCGCCGAAGGCGCTCGCCTCGGTGGCATAGGTGCTGCCGTCCGTGTCGGTATAGATGCCGCCCACCGCCGTGCTGGAGTCGGCCGTGGCACTGGCATTGGAACCGACCGCACTGGCGTTGTCGCCGGAGGCCACGGCATTGACGCCGCAGCTGAACGTGCCGTCGCCAACCGGGCTGGCCGGCACCGTGGTGGTCACACCGTCGATGGTATAGGTGCACGAAGCGGCGGCGGTCGCCGCCCGGGCGGTCGGCGATGCCAGCGGCAGCGCGACAGCCAGGGCGACGGCGCCCCACAGGACAGTACGACGCGGAGCCTTTTTGCTGCGACTGCAGCCGGCGGCCAGCTCGGGCGCGACGACCACGGCGCCAAGCGACGCGTTCCACATCTTGCTGTGAATCTTGTTCATTGAGGGTCCTCTCCATGGTCTGCAGGGCCGCAGCGTTGGCTCGCCCGGCGGCGCAGACAGTTGTCTTGATCGAAATTTCGCGGTGGCGACGAGCAGTCGCGCCATGCACGACCGCTCGCCGTTGCATGCGCGTGCTTACGGGGCCCGGCAGGTCACCCCGACCGCCGCAAAGGCGGCGACGACGTCCGCCTCGCTGTAGCCGCGATCCAGCGCCGACTGCTCGACGCCGCAGGCGCCGCTGTCGAAGGTTTCCGCCGGCTGCCAGTACAGTGCGTTGGCGTCGTGGAACACCTCGAATGCCTTGCGGGCATTCCAGCCGCCGGCCTTCGCCAGGGTGCAGAACGCACGGTTGTAGACGCCGCTGCTGTAATGGACGTCGAGGCCGTCGCGATAATCGGCGGCGTTGTCGATCGAGGCGCCGTCGTTGCTCGGCGTGCACATGTCGCGCAACGCCGCCATGCCGAGCAGCGGCACGGTGGCCGGCTTGACCATCTCCGCGCCCACCATGAAGTCGTTGCTGCCGCGGTCGAAATACTTCACCGCCTCGCCGGCCATGTCCGAGAACGCCTCGTTCATGCCACCGGACTGGCCGGTGTATTCCAGGCCCGAATGCTGCTCGGTGAAACCGTGGCTGATCTCGTGACCGGTCACGTCCAGCACCACGAACGGGTAGAAATACTGGTCGCCGTCGCCGAAGACCATTTCGCGGCCGTCCCAGAACGCATTCTCGTAATTGACGCCGTAGTGCACCCACATCGACAGCTGCATCGGCGAACCGTCGTCGTTTCGCAACGGCGGCGCGCCGAACCAGCTCGAGTACATGTCGTGCACCACGCCGCCGAAGTGATGCGCGTCGTTGATCGGCGAGTAGGCGCCGTTGATGGCGTCGCCGAAGCTGACCCACTGCGCCGGGTCGTTGCCGGCGCAACCGAACGACCACTGCGTCACGCGCTGGCCGCCGGCCAGGTTGTAGGTGGCCACGTCGGCGTCCTGCAGGTAGCAGACGTTGCCCAGGCGCTGGGCATCGAGAAACTCACGGCCCGGGCCGGAATTGTCGTAGTGGTAGAGCCCGGTCAGTTCGTTGCCACCGGGGCCGGTAGCCGACACGGCAACCGGAACACTGCCGCCACCCGGCGGACGGCGGCCGTCGGTCAGGCCTTCCCATTGCTTGATGATCGCCCCCGTATTGGCGTCGATCAGGGCGGTGGGCCGCGAGGGGTTGCCGCGCACATGCACCACGTAGGAAGTCTGGTACACCAGCCTCGCCACGCCCTGGCCCTGCGGGTAGACATACAGCTTGCTCTTCGCGTTGTCGACGGCGAGGCCAGCATGCCCCATCCGTATCTGCAATGCAGACTGCGCCTGCAGGGCCGAAAGCCGCGGCGACGCGGATGCCAGTTGCGCGCCGACATCGCGTTCGGCCTTGCCTCTCGCGGAAAGCACGGCACCGCCCGCGTTGCGCTCCACCACCAGGCTGCGCCCGTAGACCGGCACGCCCCGGTAAGTCTGCTGCTCGCGAGTCTTGACCGTCCCGCGCACGGTCCGGAGCTGACGTTCGGCCACAAACGCATTGCCCGTACCAAGACCCAGCCGAGCCGCCAGTGCAGATGAAGAGACACGCCCCAACTGTCCGGCGTGGATATCGACCTGTGTCGCCGCCATGCACAGCGGTGCTGCGGCGCCGCCCATGACCATGAGCAAGGCACCGGCGAGTTTTTTCCTGAGCATTCGTTTTCCCCCTGAAACAGTCTGGCCACCAGCGTCCCTGCGGAAACCGGTAGATTCTTGATGGTTGTTGCCCGCCAGCCCCCCGGCATTGGCGACCCGGCAAACTACGGGCGAGGCTCCGGCACTGTCAATCGGAAAAAGTCTGAGAAGTCGTTCGTGACGCCTGAACTCCTGCGACAATCAAGGTCTTTGCGAGCCTGACATGCAACTGCTCGACATCGGCGCCAACCTCACCCACGAATCGTTCCATCACGATCTCGATGCCGTGCTGCAGCGTGCGCACGCCCAAGGCGTGACACGGATGGTGGTCACCGGCGCATCGCGCGATGGCAGCGCGCACGCGCTGGCGCTGGCGAAGGCGCACCCCGGCACGCTGTTCGCCACCGCCGGTGTGCACCCGCATCACGCAATCGACTACGACGACGCCACCGATGCCACGCTGCGCGAACTGGCGCGGGATCCCGCGGTACGTGCGGTTGGCGAAACCGGGCTGGACTACAACCGCAACTATTCGCCGCGCGACGTGCAATTGCAGGTGTTCGAACGCCAGTTGCAAATCGCGGTGGACCTGCGCATGCCATTGTTCCTGCATCAGCGCGACGCGCACGCGGACTTCGTCGCGCTGCTCGGGCGCTACCGTGACAAGGTGCCGGGCGCGGTAGTGCACTGTTTCACCGACACCGGCGAAGCGCTGCGCGATTACCTGGCGCTGGATTGCCACATCGGCATCACCGGCTGGATCTGCGACGAACGCCGCGGCACCCACCTGCGCGAACTGGTGCGCGGCATTCCCGCGCACCGGCTGATGATCGAGACCGACGCGCCCTACCTCTTGCCACGCACGGTACGGCCGCTACCGGCACACCGGCGCAACGAGCCGATGTACCTGAAGCACATCTGCGAGGAGATCGCTCGCGACCGCGGTGAGAGCGCGGAGGTCACCGCGGCGAACAGCACGGCGACGGCAGAGGCGTTTTTTGGATTGGCCGGCAAGGAATGAGCGGCGAAGAGGGAAAAACGAGCGCGAAGCAGGGGCCGCGCCGACTCGCTCGTTTTTTCCCTCTTCCCCACTCGTTCCTGCTCCCCTACGGCAAGAGCACGCGCGTCTCGCCGGGCGCCAATCCGTCCAGCGTGTGCTCACCGATGCGCAGGCGGATCAGGCGCAAGGTAGGGAAGCCGACGGCGGCGGTCATCCGGCGCACCTGCCGGTTGCGCCCCTCGCGCAGGGTAAGGCGGAGCCAGCTGGTGGGAATCGTCTTGCGGAAGCGCACCGGCGGGTTGCGCGGCCACAGCCAGTCCGGTTCGGCGGCGAACGCGGCCTCGGCCGGCAGGGTCGGGCCATCGTTCAGTTGCACGCCGCGGCGCAAGGCCTGCAGCGCGGCTTCGTCGATCGCGCCGTCGACTTGCGCCAGGTAGGTCTTGGCCTGCTTGTGGCGCGGGTCGGTGAGGCGGTGCGCCAGCCGACCATCATCGGTCAGCAGCAGCAGGCCTTCGCTGTCGTGGTCCAGCCGTCCAGCCGCATAGACGTCTTTTTGCCTGACGAAATCCGCCAGCGTGGCGCGGCCGCGATCGTCGGTGAACTGGCACAGCACGCCGTACGGCTTGTTCAACGCGATCAGCATGTCGCACTGCGACTCAGGGCGTCGAAGCCGCTGCCGGCACCGCGGGTTTGACGAAGCGCAGGGTCATCCGGTCGGACTCGCCGATCGCCAGATATTTGGCCTTGTCCTGCTCGCCCAGGGTAAGCGTCGGCGGCAGCGTCCATACGCCCTTCGGGTAGTCCTTGGTGTCCTTCGGGTTCGCATTGATCTCGCTGCTTTCGTCCAGCGTGAAACCCGCCTCGGTGGCCAGCTTCACCACGTAGCTGGTGGGCAGGTAACCGCTGCGCTTCACCGCTTCCAGCGAAGCGCCGTCGCCGGCGCGGTGGTCGACCACGCCGAGCACGCCGCCGGGCTTGAGCACGGCGAAGAACGCCTTGAACATCGCCGGCGCGGTGCCGGCCTCGACCCAGTTGTGCACGTTGCGGAAGGTCAGCACCAGGTCGGCCGAAGCCGGCGCGCCGAACACCGGTGCCTTCGGATCGAACTGCACGATGCGGGCGTTGCCATAGTGCGCCGTGTCGGCGGCGAATTTCCTGCGCAGGGCACTGTCGTCGCTGCGCGCCTCGCTGTCGGCGGCGGGCATCTTCTCCGCCGCAATGTAGTGACCGTAGTCATGCAGCAGCGGCGCCAGGATTTCGGCATACCAGCCGCCGCCGGGGGTGATCTCGATCACCGTGCGGTCCGGTCGCACGCCGAAGAACTGCAAGGTGGCCTTGGGGTGGCGGTACGCGTCGCGGGCACGGTTCGCCTGCGAACGCCAGCTGCCGGCCAGCACGCTGTCCAGCTGCGAGGCGGTGAAGTCGCTGGCGCTGGTGGGGGGCACCAGCATGTCGGCTGGCTGGTCCGGCTCGGCCCGCGCCACTTGCGCGCCGGCCATGGCGGGCAGGCCCAGGCAGGCCGCCAGCAGCAGTGCCGCGACCAGGCGCGCCGTACCCATCCTTGCCACTTGTGTCCCGCGGTTCATCGATGACTCCTTGGCGCATTGGCCGTCCGGATTTGACGCAATATCACGAAAATCATGTGCAGACTGGGTAGATGACTCAAAACGGCCGCGGGCACACCGACTGCAGGCCGTCGATATGTTCGTGCAGGTCCGGCGCGATGCCCTGCCACATCGGGTCGAGGATGAAGTCGATGCCTTCGTAGCGGGCCAGCTTCGCGGCCGGGATGAAATCCGCATCGCCGGCGATCAGGATGATCTGGTCGACCAGCTTCTTGTAGGTCAGCGCGGCAATGTCGATGCCGATCTTCATGTCGACCTGGGTCTGGCGCATGTCCGGCTCGAAATGTTCGTCGCCCAGATCGTCCCAGTGCAGGCTGCCGTCGCGCAACTGCTGGTAGGCGTTGCGCTTCAACTGCCATTCGCCGCGCTCGGCCAGCCGGCCCAGCCGCAGCGCCATCTTGCGCTGACGGCGCAGCTGGTCGTGCAGCTCGCGGCGGAACGCGGCGGCGCCGGTACGGCCGAAGTCGATGCTGTCGCCACTGATCGGCCTGACGAAACTCTTTTCCAGCGGCGGGCAGTCGTAGAAGAAGATGCGGTACAGCTGCTCGCGCGGCCGGTCGACCGCTTTCAGATGCTCCAGCGCCATGCTGAACACGGTTTTCGCCACCGCGCGCGCGTCGCCGGCGTCGCGCTCGCCGTACACCTTGCGGTAGCGGGCGAGAAAGAAGGCGCCGTCGACGAGGATGGCGGTGCGGTTCATGGGACAACCTTGCGGACAGGCGGCACGTATCGAGGGAGTGAATGCCCCGACAGGAAGAGGCGGCGGCAGGTGTGCATTCTACTGCGGGAACGGGACCGGCGGTGCCGCAATTGCCCTGCTGCGGCTGCGCGGCAGATCGGTGGCGATCACCGATCCGGGTCGCCTTGTCCTCATGCATGGGCCCGAACACGGTGTTGAACGTTCCAGCGACGGCGCTTCGCTGATCAACTGGCTGACCCTGATCTTGCGCCCCACGGCATCAGCGATGATCGATGAGCCTCCGGGAACAAAAAGTCACCCCTTCAGTGTCAACTGACGTGCCAAGGATTCGGCTTCGGCGCGCCTGACCTCCTGCGGCAGCACGGCTTCGCGCAACACGGGCAGGGCTTCGCCGAGCAGCTCGCGCGCTTCCGGATGCTTGCCCTGCCCGACATGGATGCGCGCCAGTTCGACCTGGGCCCGCGCGAGATCGACCGTCGACGCGCCCTTGCCCCGCAATGCCTCCATGCCCTCTCGCTGCAGGCGCTCGGCTGCAGGCAGATTTCCCTGCAAGTACGCCAGTGCCGATTCGGCACGCAGCATGCTTGCCATGACCGGATGTCCGGGCGGGAATCGCCTGCTCGCGCGCGTTCGCAGGTCCGGCAACATCGACTCCATCGTCCGCGCATCCGATTTGCCTTGTGCCAGCAGTATCTGTTGCCACGCGACGAAGATGTATTCCATCGAATCCATGCCTTCGATGCGGATCGCGCTTTCCAGCAGGCGCTGCAACAGGGGCTCCGCCTCGGCATGACGCCCCGCCGCCACCAGGCAGTTCGCAAGGTTGCGATCGATCCGGCGCCGGGTCCGGTTGTCGGCGGATGCCCCGGCTTCGTCGAGCTTGGCAAGGCTGCGCGCGAACAGTTCCAGTGCGCGCGGGTAATCTCCGAAGTTCTTGTAAATGGAGGCCAGCTTGTCCAGGTCGATGGCGATGTTGGCCGGCGTATCGTCGACAACGGCCTGCATCGCACGTTCCTGTGCCACGATCGCTTCGCGGTAGCGATCCTGGTGCCGCAGCACGGTGCCCAATTGCCCGTATACCTTGCTGCTCAAGTCGCCTTTTCCGCCGAGCGTGTCTTCGGCCAGGCCGATGGCCTGGCGGATCGCCGCCTCGGCGGCATCCGGCTTGCCGCTCCTGAGCTGCGCGGCCGTAATGGCGCGCAGGAGGTTGATGCGCCAGGGCGATTGCGGCGGCAATCCCCGCGCGTCGGCATACGCCAGGGCTTTGTTCGCGAACCTCACGGCCTCGGACGGCTGGCCCGTGTCCGCTTCCACGCCTGCCAGCATGGAATACATCTCCACCACGGGCAGCAGCGGCAGGTCGGGCACTCCCTCGGCCAGCGCCGCGGCTCGGAGCCATAGTTCGCGCGCCTCTCCGTCACGATCAGCGTAATAGTTCCCGTAACCCAGGCCGATCAGTGCGAACAGTTCCTGATGGGCGTCACCGGCCGCGTACCGGCGACGCAAGGCGGCGGATTGTTCGGCGGCGGCCAGGCTGTCTTCCCCGCGCATCGCCGCGCCCAGCGCGGTGGAATAGTTCTTCCATGTTTCGGCCAGACGCAGGGCCTCGTCGCGTTCGCGCGGCTCCACTCCGCGCAGCCCGGCCTCGAACAGGCCGGCGGCAATCTGCGGTTCGCCCAGCGACTGATACAGATCGCCCAGCAGCCGCTGCAGCGGCTGCCGTACCTCGGCGGCAGCCGTGTCGCGCCTGTCCAGTTCCTCGCGGGCCTTGTCCAGCAGTTCGCGCACACTGACCTGGTGGGTCATGGCGTTCTCCGGAGCGGCAGCGGTGAGGGTATCGCTGAGGAACTGCAGCGCTTCGTGCGCGTTGGCGCTCTGTCCACGTGCCACGTCGGCCTGCCAGAGCGCCAGGCCGGTGCCGGCCAGCACGGCCGCGGCGACGCTGCCGGTGGCCACGGCCAGCACGCGGTTGCGGCGCAACCACAGCCGTACGGTTTTCCAGCGGCCAGGGGCAACGATGCGCAAGGGCTGGTGTTCGCGCCAGCGGCGCAGATCGTCGGCCAAGGCGTCCACCGAGGGATAACGATGCTCCGGCGCGCGCTGGAGACAGCCTTGCACGATGCTGGACAGGTCGCCGCGCAACGCCGCAGCCAGCGCGACCGGGTGGTATCCGCGCGAAGCGGCGGTTTCCGCGCTGACCCGGGCGGCCGCCCGGGCCAGCGCTTCCGGCTCGCGTCCGAGCTGCTGCAACTGCCTGGGCAACGGTGTGTCGTGACTGAGGCCGAACGGGTGCGCGCCGCCGAGCAGGCGGTACAGCACGATGCCCAACTGCCAGATATCGGTGGCCGTGGTGATCGGCGCGGCGTTCAACTGTTCGGGCGAAGCGTATTCCAGCGTCAGCGCACGCTCGCCGATGGTGGTGGCGTCGGAACCCTGCAATTGTTTGGCGACGCCGAAATCCAGCAGCTTCACCCGGCCTTCGTTGTCGACAAGGATGTTCGACGGCTTGAGGTCGCGGTGCACCACCAGGTTGCGGTGCGCGTGATGCACCGCGTCGAGAACTTGCGCGAACAGCCCGATGCGTTCACGCAATCCCAGCTTGCGCGCATCGCACCACGCGTCGATGGGCTGGCCATCGACGTATTCCATGACGAAGTACGGATCGCCCCCGGCGGTGAACCCGCCGTCGAGCAGGGTGGCGATATTGGGGTGTTGCAGTTGCGCCAGCATCTGCCGTTCGCGCAGGAAGCGCTCGCGCGCAACCACCGGATCGGCGCCGATGCGGATCAGCTTGAGGGCAGCACGCTGCTGATAGGCATCGTCGTCACGCCGCACTTCGTGCACCACGCCCATCCCGCCATGGCCGACGACGCCGACGATCTGCCACGCGCCGATGCGGCGGCCCTGCCAGTCGGGCTGCTGCGCCACCGGTTCCGCCGCCAGTTCCATGCTCCAGCGCGTGGCGTTTCCTGCAAACGGTTCGGTACCGCCGACGTCGGCCGCCAGCATTCTTTCCACCTGCGCGCGCAGCGCCGCGTCATCGACGCACAGGGCTTCCAGCCGTGCCTCGCGCTCGGAATCCGCCAGCTCCACCACCGCATCGAAAACATCGGCGGCCTGCCGCTGGCGCTGCTGTTCCTCCGGGGTCATGACTCCAGTTCCGTCTTCAGCCAGGCGCGAGTGCGCCGCCAGTCGCGGCGCACGGTGCGCACGCTGACCTCCAGCAGGCCGGCGATCTCGTTTTCGTCGTAACCGCCGAAGTAGCGCAACTCCACCATCCGCGCCGCGCGCGGATCGAACTGCTGCAGGGACTGGAGCAGTTCGTCCAGACATGCCACTTCGACGTGCGCGGCGTCGCCGGAAGGAACGCTTTCTGTCAGGGTCAGCCGCTGCCACTGGCCGCCATGCTTTTCGGTCCGTCTCTGGCGTACATGGTCGACCAGGATCTGGCGCATGGCCTGGGCCGCCAGCGCCATCAGGTGCTGGCGATCCTTCGGGGAAAGAGCTTGATTGCCGGCCAGCTTCAGCCAGGCGTCATGGACCAGCTCAGTGGTCTGGAAGGCCTGGCGGTGATCACGCCTCAGACGCGCACGCGCCAGTTGCTTGAGCTGGGTGTAGACGGCGGCCAGGACGGCGTCGGCGGCGGTCATGTCGCCATCCCTCGCCTGGGCCAGCCAACGGGTCAGCGGCAGATTTTCCGGAGCGGGCAACGTCATGCTGCGATTTCCGGTATCGGGCGGCAGGGGAAGCTCGAGTGAGACCGCAGTTTGGCATGCAGCAACTGCTTTCACCAACAAGGTGTCCTGTTTGGCCCGGGTTTCCCGATTACCTCTTTACGACCCTCTTCACCAATCCCAAGGAACCTGCCGTGAAACTGCACCATCTACTGCCGCCTTCCCGCCTGTTCGGCACGCTGCTGGCCGTACTCGCCCTGGCCGCTTCGCTGCCCGTCCGGGCCGCCGCCGATTGCAAGCCGCATCCGCTGTTCACGCCGATGCATGGCTATCACGCAGTCGAGTGCGAAACCTCCGACTTCGACGCCAAGGAAATCCCGGTGCGGATAACCGGCGATCACGAGGCGGAGAAAGAGGCCATTGAAGGCCGCTACGACATGGTCGTCTACGGGCTCGACGAGGGGGTCACGCCCAGCTCGCCGCTGAAGATCCTGCGCAACCACCTCGACGCGGCGCGCGCCAGGGGGGCGACCGTGGTGATGCAGGGCGGCGCGCAATCATTCATGGCCGGCGAATGGTCGAACATCCAGCAGCAGATTGCCACGCTGCGCATAACCCAGGGCGGCAGGGAATACTGGGTGCACCTGGGTTCAGTGAATGACGGCGACTACTACGCCATCGCCAGTATCACGCCGGAGGCCATGGCCCAGGAGGTCTCGGCCAACGAGTTGCTGGAGCAGTTCGATCGGCAGGGATTCCTGCGACTGGACGTCCATTTCGACACCGGCAGGGCGACCATCCGGGCCGAGTCCGCGTCGATCCTGGATCAGGCGGCGGCGATGCTGAAACAGGCTTCCGCAGCACGGGTCGAGATCGGCGGGCACACCGACAACGTCGGCAACGCCGCGGCAAACCTGAGGCTGTCGCAGCAGCGCGCCGAAAGCGTGCGCGCCGCGCTGATGCAGCGTGGCGTCGCCGCCGGAAGCCTGTCCGCCAAGGGCTACGGCGACACCGCGCCGGTGGCCGACAACCGCAGCGAAGAGGGCCGGGCAGCGAATCGCCGCGTGGAAATCAGCAAGGCTGGCGGCGTGGATTCTGCGTCCGCACGGGTGGCACGCCCAACCATGGCGCAGATGGCCAGTCAGGATGGAAAGCAGGAAAGCAGGGCGGGCAGGTTCACGCGTGCTCGCGCGCAGAACGCCGAACACGCCGCCGAATCCGAAGCCGGCGACAAGCTGGACGGCGCGGTGCGGGAGAAAACACGCAGCCTGCTCGACCGGATGCTCTGACGTCCCATTTCATCCATCAAGGAGCGACACCATGCGTCCATTGAAGTTGATCGCCATACCCGCGGTACTCGTGCTGGCCCTGGCCGCCTGTGGCAAGGAAAAGTCCCCGGAGGAACAGCGCCAGGAGGTAGCGGCAGAAATGAAGGCCGTTACCGACAAGATGAAGAATCTTTCTTCCGACCCCGAGCAGGCCGCCGCCGAAATGCAGGCCCTCGCCAAAGACCTGGAGGCGCGCGCCGAACGCTCCGCAAGCAGCCAGAGCGAGCCGGCCGCCGATGTGTGCGCCTTTCTGGCGCCGGCCGATGTCGAGGCGCTGATCGGCGGGCCAGCCAGGAGCGAATCGATGAAGCGGATGGGCTCGTCCTGGGGCGGCTGCAATCTCGGCCCGGCGGAACTGGACGTCAACAACCTGAGCAAGGCACGCTTCCTGATGGTGAACATCCGCCCGGCGAACGAGTTCGAAGCGACCGTGGATTACCAACGCAAGAAGGGCGGAGTATCCGAGGTTACGGACCTGGACGGCCAGGCCTACCTCGACGGCAAGTCGCTGCTGTGGCAGCCGCCGGGCAAGCCCTGGTTCGTGTTTGTCAGTGGCGGTCCGATGGGCAGTCAGGATCCCGCGTTCGCCGTGGATGCCGCCAAACGGATGAAGCTGTGAGCGCTGCCGTCCCGGTTTGCGCCGCGCCGGCGTCGACGCGGCCCGCCCGGCACCCTGCCCGTGCGGTATCGACGGCACTGATCACCGCCATCACGTTGGCTTGCTCCAACGCGGCCCTCGCGCAGCAGGACCCCAGAGTCCGTGAAGTGCTGGAGGCGCAGCGCCGCGGCCTGGAAGAAGGCGGTGACAAGTTGAGAGAGGGGGTGAGAAAGCTGGAAAACCGCGACGCGCAGGGCATGGAAGGGCTGGCGGAAGGCATGGTCGACGTGGCCGAGGGCTTCTGCATGGCGGTGAACGCCAATGCCGATGCGTTTGCGGAACTGGGAATCGACTTTTCCGACATGGTCGCTTCCGCGGCTGGAGGGGAAAGTGCCGCGAAGTATTCGGAAGCGAAGGATGTGTGCGGCCAGATGCAGGCCGAGGCCGAAAGCTTCGCCCTGACCGGCTGCACCGACATCGTGGTGGGTTCCCGCACCACGCTGACCGTCAGCGCCGCCCGCGGCGGCGGGCGCTATCGCTTCAGCGACAACAAACCCGGCGTGCTGAGCATCGCCGCGCACGGCAGCAGCGCCACCGTCACTGCTACTGCGCCGGGCATCGTCACCGTGAAGGCCGAGCGGACCGACAAGGCCAAGGGCCCGAGCGCGGAGGAAGTGATGTACAGCCTGGAGGTGAAATCGATCAATGGCGGCAACCCCGTGCAGATGGGCCTGTACGACGCCAAAGGCAGATCCATCGACCACCACGATGTGCCGGTGGAGATGGTGCCGCGCGGCGCGGCGCGCCGGGTCATCTACCGCCCCGCCAGCGGTCTGCTCACTGCCGTCGGCGACGCAGACAGCACGCTCACCCTGCGTGCCAGCGCGCCGGTCAGGACCACGGTGCAGGCCATGACCACCTGTGGCCGGACCACCGGTCCGGCGCTGGAAGTGGAGGTCGTGCCCTGCACCGACGAGGTCAAGGCCGAGTTGCGCGCCGAGCGCGACCGGCTGCACCAGCGCCGCGACCGTATCCTCGCGGCGATCAGCGAGGTTCTCAACGACCCCGAGGTCGAGCGCGCCATGCGCGAGTTCGAGGGACATGCCAACGACTTGGCGAAGAAGGCCGCCGAGTTGATCGTGACCGCCGCTGGCCGCGTCCCCGGAACCAGTGGTTTGGCCAAGGCCGGGCAGGAAACCATGAAGACATTGGCCGACGTCGACAGCGTGGCCGAGCATCTCGTCAAGATGCGCGACGCCGCCAACAATGGCGAGATTGGCGGACAGCAATGGAACGAGACCACACTCAAGGCCTATGGTGATGCGGTCGCCAACACCATCGATCTGATCGCGAAGAAAGCCTTGGTGGGCCCTCTCAAGACCGCCATTGAAGCGGGCATGGCGGCACAGGATGTCGGCCAGGACATCGGCACCAGCATGGGTGCGGCTGATCGGCTCAAGGAACTGGATGCCCAACTCGACGCGGTGATCAAGGAGCTGGAAGACGTCTGGCGCCGCCTGGAATTGTGCAAGGACAAACGCACGCCGCCGGAGGACTCCTCCAGGCCGGACAGTCCACCTGAAGGCGAACCACCGGTGAATAGCCGTACCGAGCGGCCGCCGGAAGAAGGGCGGCCGCCGCAGCGGGCGAAGGAGGTCGAGATCGGCGACAACGATGCACCGGTGGACGTGGATGAACCCGGCGACACGGACACACCGGTCAAACCGCCCGGATCACCGGCCGGCGCCGCGACGATGGCGGGCCTGATGTTCGAGGAGCAATGCCCGGGCTGGGAGCCGGTGGCGGCAAAGCAGACGGGAGTTTTTGCGACGCTGGGCAACAACGTGGGCGCGCTGGGCCAATTCTTCGGCACGCAGAAGGCACAGGTGCTGGACCCGCTGGCGAAGCAACTCGAAGGGACTCAACAGGCGCTGCAGTTGTTCGTCGAGGCGAAGGATCTGCCTGCGGAGCAACAGCTGGCCCAGTTGAAGCAGGTCAACGCGCTGCTGGGACAACACCGACCGGAAAAGCTCGCCGGATTCGCCCCGGGCCTGGCGGCCCTGTCGATCCAGTCGCAGGCCTGCTCCGGGCTGTTGCGCAACTCGTTCGAACTGAAGATCGAGGAGCTGCGCGCACGGTTTTGATCGGCACGGTTCTTCAGGAACAAGACGGAGCAAAGGTCGTCCCAATCCGCCGGCGAGGCCGACGCCGTAGTGGTTTCCACGCCACGCATGCAACGACATTGCATGCGTGGCGTGCCACGGTTCCAGCAGGAGTTCCAAGCG
>Ga0070696_100001696_pt1 | contig 14450 bp, 16 predicted proteins | sample KBSK1253metaG_FD_65474 | JGI IMG/M metagenome (GOLD analysis project Ga0070696, IMG submission 65474) | Corn, switchgrass and miscanthus rhizosphere microbial communities from Kellogg Biological Station, Michigan, USA - KBS K1-25-3 metaG | ecosystem: Host-associated > Plants > Roots >... | reverse complement strand
GTACTCGCCGATGGCTCGGTCGACACCGGTGGCGCTGCGACGTTGTCGGCCGGCCGCAGCGCGCCGTCGTCCGAGATGGGTGTCGCCGGCGACGCCGCACCGGTTGCCGCGACGCCCGAAGCAGCGGCGCTCAACGCGTCGGCCGCGGATGCGCGCGCCGCGCCTTGCATGCCCGGGACGAGATCGCTGGTCTCGTTTCTCGCTTTCGCATCCGGTCCGCTTTCATGGAGATGCCAACCGACGACCGCGGCGATGCCGACGACGATGCCGCCAGCAACGAGCGCGATCGCAAGTCCGCGGCGACCGGGCCCGGCAGCGTACGCGGGCGGCGTACCGGTTTGCTGCGCGAAGGCAACCGCACTTGCGCGGCCTCCGATGATTGCCGACGACTGGTTCGCGGCGTCGACCCGCACGCGCGCGCGCGGCTCGGCATGCGCGGCGTTAGCCGCCTTGACCTGCGATGCGCGCGCCATCGAGGCCGCCGCCGCCACGGAAGCGATCGGCGTCGGCGCCGACTGCTCGGCGCCGCAGTGGACGCAATAGCGCGCGCCGGCCGGAATCTGCTTCCCGCAACTCGCGCAGATCATTCGCCTCTCTCCGTGTTCGTCGCCCGCCGTTGCCGTCCACGCGGCGCTCGGACGCCCGACAGACGTCCATCCTGCCCGAAATCGGGCCTTCGTTGAAGGCATGCGCATTTTTTACACGACGATCGGTCTCCGACTGTCGCCGACGCGACGCCAAGGGCACCTTGCGTGTCGATTCGCCGTGCGCCGCCCGCTGGCGGTGGCCGACGAGACATTCCACGCGATAATGGGCGTCCGACGCCTCGTGGCGCCGGGCCGCGCCGCGGCGCGAATGAGTCCCGCCGGGGAACGCGCGGCGGCGACAAGCCGCAAGCACTTCGACACATCAATGAGGATTGCGTCATGCCCGTCGACATTCCCAGGATCGAGCGGCTCGCCCGCGAGCTGATCGAGGCGCTCGGCGAAGATCCCGATCGCGAGGGCCTCGTCAAGACGCCGGATCGCATCGCGAAGGCCCTGGCCTTCCTGACGTCGGGTTACCGAACCGACGTGAAGGCGCTGATCAACGGCGCAATCTTCACGCAAACGACCAACAGCATGGTCATCGTGAAGAACATCGAGCTCTACAGCCTTTGCGAGCATCACATGCTGCCGTTCTTCGGGCGCTGCCATATCGGCTACATACCGACCGGGCGCGTCTTCGGCGTCAGCAAGCTCGCGCGCCTCGTCGACATGTACGCGCGAAGGCTTCAGCTTCAGGAGCGGCTGACCGAGCAGATTTCGCAGGCGGTCTTCGATTCGATCGGTGCGCGCGGCGTGGGCGTGATGATCGAGGCGCGGCACCTGTGCATGATGATGCGCGGCGTCGAGAAGCAGAACTCCGAGATGGTGACGTCATCGGTGCTGGGGACCTTTCGCGATTCGGAAACGACCCGCGATGAATTCCTCGCGCTGATCGGCCCGCGCGGCTGACGGCGCGGCGCGCGATCCGGATCGCGGCAGCCGCGCGCCTACTCGGCCACGAGCTGCGGCGATGGCGTGGCGCCGCGTCCGGGTGCCAGGAGCATCACGAGCGGGATCATCACCAGGAAGCTCGCGACAATGACCCAGAACGCACGCAGCAATCCCAGCATTTGCGCCTGCACGCCGGTCTGCTGGGCGATGATGGCAAGCCCGAGCCCTTGCGCCTTGAGGTGCAGCGGATCGAGGTACTGCGAAAGCTCGAAGCGATACGGATCGATGTAGCCGCGCAGCGCGCCCCAGCTCGCTTGCGCGCCGCGGGTCAACGACACGCTGACGATCGAAATGCCGATCGACGATCCGACCGAGCGTACGAGGCTGTAGACGCCGGCCGCTTCGGCGGACAGCGCCTTCGGCAGCGTCGCGAACGCGATCGCCGACAGCGGCACGAACACGAACCCGACGCCCACGCCCTGCAGGATCAGCGGCAAGATCATCGCCGCGGCGTTCGTGTCGAATCCCACATTCGTCATCATCCACGCGCCAAGAATGCCGGTTGCGATGCCGAAATAGATGAGTGGCTTCGCGCCGACTTTGCCGACGAGACGTCCGACGATCAGCATGCTCAGCAGGCTGCCGAGTCCGCGCGGCATCATCGCGAGCCCGGTGTCGAACGTCGGATATTGCAGCACGCTTTCGAACAGCACCGGCTGCAGCAGCATGCCGCCGAACAGCGAGAGGCCCATCGCGCCGCCGACGAACGACGCCGCGGCGAAATTGCGGTCGGCGAACATCCGCAGGTTGAAAAGCGAGTCGCGCTTCGACATCAGCGAATGCGCGATGAAGAGCATGAGGCCTGCGCCGAGGACCGCGGCCGACAGGCGGATCGATCCGGACGAGAACCAGTCCTGTTGCTGGCCGCGATCGAGCAGGTATTGCAGGCCGCCGATGAACATCGCGAGAAACACGAGACCCCACCAGTCCATCGTTCGCGATTTCACCGGCGTGTCGGGCACGTGGCGCGCCGCGAGCACGAACGACAGCACGCCGATCGGCACGTTGATGTAGAAGTTCCAGCGCCAGTTGAGCGTTTCCGTCAGCCAGCCGCCGATCGTGGGTCCGAGGATCGGGGCGACCATGACGCCCATGCCCCAGATCGCGAGCGCCTTTCCGCGCTCGTGCATCGGATAGCTGTCGACCATGATCGCCTGCGACAGCGGCACGAGCGACGCGCCGAAGATGCCCTGCAGCAGCCGGAACAGCACGATTTCGGGAAGCGACGTTGCGATGCCGCACAGCGCCGACGCGGCGACGAAGCCCGCGATGCTGATCAACAGGTAGCGCCTGCGCCCGAGCCGATCGGTGAGGTAGCCCGTCATCGGCATCACGATCGACGCGGCGACGATGTAGCTCGTCAGTACCCAGCTGATCTGGTCGATCGATGCCGACAGCTCGCCCGCCATGTGCGGCAGCGCGACATTGACGATCGTCGTGTCGAGCACCTGGACGACCGTGGCAGCCATGACCGCCAGCGTGAGGAACAGCCGCGAGCCGTTTTGCGTCGCCTCCATCGCGGCTAATGCACGATCGAGACGGCGACCGTCGCGGTCGCGCCGACGCGCAGCGGATAACCCGGATCGGGATCGTCGATGCTGATCTTGACCGGAATGCGTTGCGCGATCTTCACCCAGTTTCCGTTCGCGTTCTGCGCCGGCAGCAACGAGAACGCGGCGCCGGTGCCGCCCGCCAGGCTCTGCACGGTGCCGTGAAACGCGTGCTTCGGATACATGTCGACGACGACCGTGGCCGGACGTCCGGGGACGACGCCCGCGAGCTCGGTTTCCTTGAAGTTGGCGTCGACCCAGAAGCTGTGGCCGACGACGATCGCGAACAGCGGATTGCCCGGCGTGACGACGGTGCCCGGCGTGAGGTCGAAGCGCGTGATCCAGCCCTCCTCGGGCGCGCGCATGACCGCATGTTCCAGATCGAGCCGCGCCTTTGCAACCTCCGCCTGCGCGATCCGCACGGCGGGCGTCGTACCTTCGGACGTCGTGAGCGCGGCGCGCGCCTTTTCGACGTGCGCCTGTGCGGCCGCCAGCCCTGCGCGCGAAGCATTCACCCGCGCCTGCGCGTCGTCCTCGGTCTGCCTCGACATGAAGTTCTGCCGAACGAGCTCGCTGGTGCGCCGCAGGTTCGATTCGGCGTTGACGAGATCCGCCGCCTGACGTGCGGCATCGGCCTTCGCCGCGAGCACGTCGGATTCGTCCTGCCGGGTGCCCTGCTCGGCCTGGCGCAGCTTGCCCTCGGCCTCGGCAAGCGCCGCCTCGAACGGCCGACGATCGATTTCGAACAGCACGTCGCCCTTGTGCACGTACTGGTTTTCCCTGACCGGGACCGCCACGACCTGGCCCATGACGAGCGACGAAACCTGGACGATCCGCGCGTTGACGTACGCGTTGTCCGTTTCCTGCCGCGTACCGCTCTCGTGCCAGTACCACGCGGCCGCGACGGCGGCGATCACGACACCGAGCAGGATCAGCACCGTTCTTGGCGACAGGCGGAACGCGATCTTCGTCATGCCTTGAGCGCGTCGATGCGCGCCTTCGCCTTGCCAAGCAGCGCGCAGAGCGCGTCGATTTCGGCGCGTGTCAGTCCGCTCGACACTTCGCGGCGCAGTTGCCCGGCGGCGGCCTCGATCGTTTTCAGCAGCCGCCGTGCCTTCGGCGTGAGGAGTACTGCATTGCGCCGCCGATCGCCCGCCACCGCGGTCCGCGCGACGAGGCCGTCGCGCTCCATCCGGTCGACCAGGCCGACCGTCGCCGGCGCGCCGATGTCGAGCAAATCGGACAGCTCGCGCTGGACGAGCGCGCCGCCCGCCCGCGACAGCCACAGCAGCGCCTGCCACTGGACCCGCGTGAGGCCGAGCGGGCGGAGGCGCCGGTCGAGCTCCTCGCGCCATGCCTTGGACAGTCCGTGGATCAGCAGTCCGAGCGAATCGATGCGGTCGCCGGGCGCCGCGCCGGGAGTGGCCGCGCGCGGGCGGGCGCCGGTCTGCCCGGCCGTTGGAGTTTGCATGTGATCTATTCGCATGCGAACTATTATGCGGAAGGACCGCGCTCTTTTCAACCCTGCGTGCGCGGCTTTGCGCAAGACCGTGCGACAATCGGCGCCCTGCTTGCCACGCGTTGCCCGATGCCCGCCCGTTCCCCCCGAACGAAAAAGCTCCGCAAGACCGATGAATCCGCCGCGAAGCGGAGCGCGAAATCGCCGGCGAAAGCGCGCAGGCCCGCGGCAACCGCCGCATCGGCGACTGCGAGCGCGTCGCGCCGTCCGAAGCGCTCGTACAGCGTCCGCCATTCGGCGATCCACGGGCGCGGCGTATTCGCGACGCGAACGATCCGCAAGGGCGCCGACATCGTCGAGTACCGTGGCCGGCGGATCTCGATGGACGAGGCCGACGAACTCCCGGATAGCGATCCCGACAATCCGTTTCACACGTTCCTGTTCGAGCTGAACGACGGCCGCGTGATCGATGCCGGCGTGCGCGGCAACGCGGCGCGGTGGATCAATCACAGCTGCCAGCCGAATTGCCAGCCGTACGAGGACGACGAAGGCCGTGTGTTCATCGAGGCGAAGCGGACGATCCACGCGGGGGAGGAGCTCGCGTACGACTACAAGCTCAACGTACCCGGCCGGCGCACCGCGCGGCTGCTCGCCGACTACGCATGCCGCTGCGGCGCGCCGCGCTGTCGCGGCACGATGCTCGATCCGCGAAAGAAGAAGTAAGGCGTTACGCGAGACCGGCCAGTCCCGCGACGCCGGCCACGAGCAGAACCCACACCGGATTGACGCGCGTCCATGCGAGCGCGACCGCGGCGATGAGCGTCAGCGCGAACGCGCCGGGCGAGCGGTCCGCGCCGCGCGCGAGCGTATAGCCGCTCGCGAGAATCAGGCCGATCGCGATCGGCGCCAGCGCCCGCTGCGCGACCGCGCGCATTTTCGATTCGCGGAGCCGATCGGCCCATTGCCACGCGATGTAGCAGGCGACCGATGACGGGCCGCACGTCGCGATCGTCGCGACCAGCGCGCCGGCAACGCCCGCTACTTTCCATCCGACCAGCGCCACGACCATCGCATTGGGTCCCGGCGCAAGTTGCGCGAGCGCAAAGAGATCGGCGAATTCGGCGCTCGTCATCCAGCCTTCGACGTCGACGACGACGCGATGAATTTCCGGAAGGATCGCGTTGATCCCGCCGATTGCCACGAGCGACAGCGCCGCGAAGCGCGCGGCGATTTCCCCGAGCACCTGCACATCGGCGCTCATTTGGCGACTCCCACGCTTGCGGCTGTCGCCGCTGCGCTGCCCGAAGGGGCACCATTCGCGCCCTGGGACGGCCCGGCGACGCTCATCGCGACGCGCGCCATTCAGCAGCGACGGCGACGACGATCAGCGCCGGAATCACCCACAGGAGCGGCCACTGCAGGACTCCGACCGCGACGAAGGCGGCACCGCCCGCGAGCAGCCCGCGCAGCGGCGGCCGCGTGTGCATCAACAGGCGCATCGCAGTGCCGAGTATCAGCCCGGCCGCGGCGGCCGACGCGCCGGCGATCGCATTGCGCGTCACCGCCTCGTGCGCCACCGACGCGTAGAAGACCGCGATCAGCAGCATGACGCCGACCGGCACGAACAGGATGCCGGTGAGCGCGATCAGCGATCCCTGCGGGCCGTGCGTTCGCGCGCCGATGATCACGGAGAAATTCACGATATTCGGGCCGGGCAGCACCTGGCACAGTCCGATCAGCTCGGCGAACTCACGATCGCCGAGCCAGCGCCGCTCGTCGACGATCACCCGGCGCGCCCATGGCAGCACGCCGCCGAAGCCGAGCAGCCCCATCTTCAGGAAGCTCGCAAACAGCGCCGCTCGACTGACGTGCGCAAGCGGCGATGCGATAGCGGAATCGGCAGCGGGCATTGTTCATCCATCGAAAAGCTCCGATTCTATCGTTGCCGATAATCACGGCGACCGGCACAATCGCGCGGCGTCGACTGTCATCGTGAGCCGATATCCATGAGTCGCAAGCACCGCGTGCAACCGTCGGGAACGACGATCGTCCTCGAGTACGACTCGAAGGTCCTGGCCGACAACCCGCTCGGCGATCCGCATCTGCGAAAGCTCGCCGTGTGGCTTCCGCCCGGCTACGACAGCGGCGCGGTGCGTGGCGGCCGCGGCCGGCGCTTTCCCGTGCTGTTCGACCTCGTCGGATTCACGGGCTCGGGCCTGGCGCACGTGAACTGGCGACCGTTCGACGAGAACGTCCCCGAGCGCGCCGCGCGTCTTCTCGCCGATCGCCGCATGGGTCCGGCGATCATCGTCTTTCCCGACTGCTTCACGTCGATGGGCGGCAACCAGTACGTGAATTCGTCCGCGATCGGCCGCTACGCCGATTACCTCACGCGCGAGCTGATTCCGTTCGTCGACCGCGATTTCCGCACGCTCGCGTCGCGCGAGCATCGCGGTTGCTTCGGCAAGTCATCCGGCGGTTACGGGGCGATCATCCATGCGATGCGTCATGCGCAGCACTGGGGCGCGGTCGCGGATCACTCGGGCGACGCACTGTTCGATCTCTGCTACTACACCGACTGGCCGCGCACGCTGAACGAGCTCGATCGCTACCGCAAGCGCCGGCGCACGCCCGGGCGCGTGGATGTCGCGCGCGACGAGCGGGACGCGGCCGCGGGCGTGGACGACGGCCGCGTCAAGCGGTTCCTCGAGCACGTATGGGCGAAGGACAAGCTCGCCGACAGCGAAGTGCATGCGCTGATGAATCTCGCGATGGCGGCCACTTACGACCCGGATCCGAAGGTGCCGCTCGGCTTCCGGTTGCCGTTCAATCTCGAGACGGGCGAGCTGATCCGGCAGCGCTGGCGCCGCTGGCTCGCGAACGACCCGGTCAACCTGGTCGCATCGTGCAAGCGGAATCTGAAGTCGATGCACGGGATCTACATCGATTGCGGCTGGCGCGATCAATATCATCTGCACTATGGCGCACGGCTTCTGTCGAAGCGCCTGACACAGCACGGCATCGCGCACGTCTACGAGGAGTTCGATGACAACCACTCGTCGATCGACTACCGGATGGACGTCAGTCTGCCGTTTCTCTATCGCGCGCTGAAACCGTGATGCGGCGGCCCCGCCTCCGTATAATCATTCGACGCCAATAAATTGGGCTGGGAGCACGACATGCGGTGGGGCGACTTCCGGCGCAGCGACAACGTCGAGGACCGGACGGAGGGAATGCCCGAAGGCGCGGGCGGCGGCTCGCCGATCGGCGGCCTGCATATCGGCGGCGGCGCGCTGATCATCCTCGTCATCGTGGGGATGCTGTTCGGCATCAATCCGCTCGAAATGCTCGGGCTTCTGAGTGGCGACAACGGCGCCGTCCAGCAGGCACCGTCGGCGGCGCCACCGGGCTACGGTCCGCAGACCGGAACGACAGCGCCGTCGTCGGCCGCGGCGGTCAACAAGGATTTCTCGCGCGCCGTCCTCGGCGACACCGAGGACGTATGGGGCGCGATCTTCAAGGCGATGGGCTCGCGCTACGCTGCGCCCACGCTCGTCCTCTATCGCGGCGCGACGCGCTCGGCCTGCGGACGCGCGAGCGCGGCCGTCGGTCCCTTCTACTGCCCGGCCGACCACGATCTCTACCTCGACACGTCGTTCTTCGAAGAATTGCGCACGCGCTTCGGCGCGCCGGGCGAGTTCGCGCAGGCGTACGTCATCGCCCATGAAGTCGGCCATCACGTGCAGACGCTGCTCGGCACGATGGACAAGGCCGAGGCAGAGATGCAGCGCGGCGACGAGCGCGCGAGGAACGCGCTGTCGGTGCGCCTCGAGCTGCAGGCCGATTGCTACGCCGGCGTGTGGGGCTTCTATGCGCAGAAGCGAAACATCATCGACACCGGCGACATCGACAGCGGGATGCGCGCCGCGGCGGCGGTGGGCGATGATCGGATCCAGAAACGCACGCAGGGCTACGTCGTTCCGGACTCGTTCACGCACGGGTCGGCCGAGCAGCGCACGCGGTGGTTCAGGACGGGTCTTCAGTCCGGCGACTTGCGCGATTGCGACACCTTCAAGACGCGTTCGCCCTGACGTCGCCCCGGCGAGGCGCGATCACCGGTAACGAGGCGCGTACCTGCCCCTTTCGCCCTTGCTCGAGCGCCGCTTGCCGCGCGCGGTCGCGCTGGCTATGATGCCGGCGAAAGGAGGGAGCGTCATGAAGACCGTCATGCTGTTGTCGATCCTCGCAGTCGCAGCAGGTCTTTCCGCCTGCGCGCCCGCACCGATGACGAAGGCCGATGTCGACGGCCGCGTCGTCTGCAACGAAGACCGCATGGACCAGATCGAACGCGCGGCGCGGCGCGAGAACAAGGAAGTTCACTGGGTGCATTGCCCGCAGGCCACGCTTCGCGTCGTCTCGTAGCAAGCGTTGCGAGCGGGCGTCGCCCCTTTGCGCGACCGTCGATGCCGGCGTCCGCGCGCGGGCCATGTCGGAGCTGACCTGTCCCGGCTGCGGCCGGGCGATGCGCTCGCTTGCGCTGCCGCGCGCCCCGCTGGCGCCGCTTTCGATCGATGCCTGCGACGATTGCCAGGCGCTCTGGCTCGACGCGACCGAAAGCCAGCAGCTCACGCCCGGCGCGGTGATCGCGCTCTTTCGCGCGATCGGATCGTCGCAGCCGACGCGCCGCGACGCGTACCCTGCCCTGCTGCCCTGTCCCCGGTGCACGACGCCGCTCACGCTGACGCAGGACCTGCAGCACACGACACGATTCACCTACTACCGCTGCCGCTACGGACACGGACGCTTCACGCCGTACGTTCAGTTCCTGCGCGAAAAGAATTTCATCCGCCCGCTCGACCCGGCCGAGCTCGGACGCTTGCGCGCGATCGTCACCACCGTGCGCTGCGTCAGCTGCGGCGGCCCGGTGCCGCTCGACCGGTCGGCGGTATGCCCGTACTGCGGCGCGCCGGTCATGCTGCTCGATCCGCACAGCGTCGAGCAAGCGCTCGATCGGTTGAACGATGCCGAGACGAAGCGGACGGCGTCCGAGCCGATCACGGGTGACGCGCTGATTGCCATTGCCAACGTCGAGCGCGCCCTCGCGCAGAACCGGCGCCCATTCGAGAGCGAGAGCGGCGTCGATCTCATCATGGCCGGCCTGCACGCGCTGCGCTCGCTGGTCGGCCGTTAGCGCATCGCCACCGGCGCGCACAGTCGCAATTCCCGGCACGCCCGTCCGATGCAGCGCGCGAGCGTAGAATGCGGACGCATCGCATTCCGGAGCTCGCCATGTCGCATCGATTCATCCGCCCTTTCGCCGCGTTGCTCTTCGCCGCCTTCGCCGCTTCGGCCGTGGCGCAGCAGGCCGCGCCTGCGGCCGCAGCCGCGCCCTCGGCGGCGCCCGTGCCCAAACACGACTGCGTGAAGCCCGGCGAATTTCCCGGGAATCTCGCGAGTGATCGCGCCAAGACCGCCTGGCAGAAGGACTACGTCGCTTATGTCGACTGCCTGAAGAAGTTCATCGACGAGCAGCAGGCGCTCGCCGAGCCGCACGTCAAGGCGTCAAATGCGGCGATCAGCGAGTACAACGCCGGCGTGAAGGAATACAACGACCAGATCAAGAAGGCCAAGGGCGATTGATCGGATCGAAATGCGGGCGGCGTCCGACGCGTCGCCGGAAGTCATCGCCGAGGTCGTCCTCGATGGCTTCAACCGGCACTACGCGTTGTTCCGCGACTGCGCACGCGCGGCGAAGCGCTATTTCTGCGCGGGTAACTGGCTGGCGATCGGCCATGTCGCGCGCGATCGCATCGATTTCTACGATCGTCGCGTCGCCGAAACCGTCGAGCGGATCGAGCGGGAGTTCCGGTTCGCCGGCGACGATGCGTTCTGGGCGAAGGTCAAGCAGCGCTTCATCGGGCTCCTGGTCGAGCATCGGCAGCCGGAATGCGCGGAGACGTTCTTCAATACCGTTTCGTCGAAGCTTCTGCAGCGGACGTACTTCCATAATCGCTGTCTTTTCGTCCGGCCCGCCGCATCGACCGAGTATCTCGACGACGGCGCACCCTCGTACCGCTGCTACTATCCGCGCCGCCTCGGCCTTCGCGCCGCGCTGATCGACCTCGTCCTCGACCTGGCGCTCGACCTGCGCTTCGCCGATTTTCGCGCCGATCTGACCAACGTCCTGAAGGCGATGCGCCGGCGGCTGCCGCGCCCATTCGTCGTCGACGCGAACTGCCAGGTTCAGGTCCTTGCCAGCCTGCTGTTTCGCAATCAGACGGCGTACGCGGTCGGCCGCATCGTGAACGGCGTTCACCTGTATCCGTTCGTCGTCGCGATCAAGCGCCGCGCGGACGAGCGTCTTTACGTCGATGCGCTGCTGACCGACGCGACCGAGCTCGCGCTGCTGTTCTCCGCGAACCGCGCCTACTTCCTCGTCGACATGGAGGTTCCGTCGGCGTACGTCGATTTCCTGCGCGCGATGCTGCCCGACAAGACGGCGTCGGAGCTCTACACGATGCTCGGGCTGCAGAAGCACGGCAAGACGCTCTTCTTCCGCGACTTCCTGCATCATCTGAAGCATTCGACCGACCGCCTGGTCGCCGCCCCCGGCATCCAGGGGCTCGTGATGATCGTGTTCACGCTGCCGTCGTATCCGTACGTTTTCAAGGTCATCCGCGACCGGATCGCGCCTTCCAAGGACACCAACGCGGCGCGCGTCAGGGAAAAGTACGCGCTCGTCAAGCACCACGATCGCGCCGGCCGCATGACGGACACGCTCGAATATTCCGACGTTGCGATTCCACGCGAGCGGTTCACCGATGCGCTGATCGCGGAGCTCGGCAGCGCGATCGCGTCGCAGCTCGAGCATGACGGCGATTACCTCGTCATCCGGCACCTGTATATCGAGCGGCGTCTCGCGCCGCTCAACCTGTTCCTGCGCACCGCCGACGACCGCGCGAGGCGGCACGCCATCCGGGATTACGGAAACGCGCTGAAGGAGCTCGCGGCGATCAACATCTTCGCAGGCGACCTGCTGTTCAAGAACTTCGGCGTGACCCGCTACGGCCGCATCGTGTTCTACGACTACGACGAGATCGAGTACCTCGCCGATTGCCGGTTCCGGACGATTCCGCGCGCGCCGCCGGGTATCGACGAGATGTCGGCCGAGCCGTGGTATCCCGTCGGCGCACGCGACATCTTTCCCGAGGAGTTCGCGACGTTCCTGCTGACCGATCCCGCCGTACGGGAGACGTTCATGGCGTTCCATGCCGAGCTCCTCGACGCGCGATGGTGGCAGGCGATGCAGCAGGCGAACGGCAACGGCCGCCCGATCGAAGTGCTGTCGTATCCCGACAACGTGCGCTTTCACCGCCTCGCGCGGCGCGCCCCGCAGGCAAGCGCAGCGCGGTGAATCGCACTCTCGCCGATGTTATGCTGGGCAGGGACCTTTGCGGAGCGCTCGCATGACGCTACGACTTCTCGCCGCGTGTCTTTCGATTGCCGTCGGCCTTCTTGGCGGGTGTCAGAGCGGACCGACGAAGGAGGAGCTCGAGGCCGCGAAGAACACGATCGATTGCGAGCAGGGCGGCGAGCGGATCGTCATCCATTTCGAGGACGGCGAGGCGCGGCTCCTGATGCCGGACGCGACGCACGTCGTGCTGTACCGGGTGCCGAGCGGCTCGGGCGTACGCTACATGAACGGCCTGATGGAATTGCGCGGCAAGGGGATGGACATGGAACTCACGCGCGAGCAGAAGACGATGCGTCTGGCGTGCAAGCCGTTCGAGATTCCAAAGAAGAAGGAATAAGCGTTTCAAGGGGTCGGAGTCGTTGAAACGTGAATCGTCGTTTCAGCGACTCCGACCCCTTGAAACGCGAAGCGCCGGATCGACGTCGACGTACTCCCAGTTCTGCGAGCGGATCGGGTGCGGCACGTACGCGCTGATCCACGGATGCCGCAAGCTGTCCTCGATCAGGTGATACGTCATCCGCCATGGCGCGTACGCGATCGCAAGCTCCGTCATCCGGTCGAACAGTCGCGTGCGCTCCGGCGAATCGGGCAGCGTCCGCGCCTCGTCGAAGAGCCGGTTGAACTCGGGCAAGTCGAACTGCGCCTGGTTTTCGCCTCCGGCGTTCGGGCCGTACAGCAATTGCATGAAATTCTCGGCGTCCGGATAGTCGGCGTTCCAGCCGTCGCCGCGCATCGGGATCTTGCCGAGGCGCGCCATCTTGCGCAGCTCCGGTACCTTGTCCTTGCGAAAGACGATCCGGATCCCGATCGCGTCCATGTTCTTCTTCCACAGCTCGTCGCCCTGGCGCGAGCGCGAATCGGGTGAAGACCAGCGCTCGATCGTCAACGGCTTGCCGTCCGGCCTTTCGCGATAGCCGTCGCCATCGCGATCCCTGTAGCCGAAGCGGTCGAGGAGCGCGCGGGCGGCCGCCGGATCGTAGGTCTGCGCCTCGGTTTTCAATTGCGGATCGTAGCCCGCGATGTCGGGCGGAATCGGACCCTGCGCGGGAATCGCGCGGCCCTTCAACAGCACGCGGATCCCCTCCGCATTGTCGTACGCCATGCCGATTGCGCGGCGCAGCGCGATCTTCTCGAGTGTGTAGCCGCCGACGACCGGGTCCTTCATGTTGAAGTAAGTCCACCAGGTGTTGGGGCGGATCAACACGTCGTGGACGATGCCCTGTGCGGCGAGCGCGGGCTTGAGCTTGTCGCCGTCGAGCGCCTGCTCGACGAATTCGATCGGCAGAATGTCGAGGAAATCGATCTCGCGGTTGAGAAACGCGAGCCAGCGCGCCTGGCCCTCCTCGATGATGCTGATCTCGATGCGCGCGGCTTGCGGCAAGCGCCTGCCCTTCAGCGCCGCGGCGGCGGCTTGCGACGAGGCGGGAATCGGTCCCGCGGGCTCGTAATACGCCTCGCGAAACGTCGGATTCGCGACGAGCACGATCCGCGTGCTGCGGCGGTATTCGCCGAGCATGTACGGACCGGTGCCGACCGGATGCGCACCGATATCCACGCCGTAGGCCTCGACCACCTCGCGCGCCTGCGCCGCCATGTTGGGCACCGCGAGCACGTAGGCAAATCGCAGATCAGGCCGCGTGAGCCGGATGCGCAACGTGTAGCGGTCGACGACCTCGAGGCCGGCCAGCGGTGCGTCGTAATCGAACCGGCCGCCCGTCAAGGCGTTCGCGCGCGCCGCGTCCGCGCCTTCGAGCTTGCCTTCCAGCATCCAGAGCCACGGCGATTTGACGGCCGGGTCGAGAATCCGCTTGAAGCCGTAGGCGAAGTCGGCGGCCGTCAATTCGCGGCGCCGGCCCCTGAACGCCGGATCCGGCGTGAAATAGATGCCTTTGCGAACCCTGCAAAGATAGGTCTTTCCGCCGTCTTCGACGCTCGGCATCGCGTCGAGCGCTCTGGGTACGAGCCGCAGCGGCCGCGCGAGGTAATCGTAATCGAGCATCGTGTCGAACACGTTCTCGATGATGGCATCGGACGCGGCATCGGACGCGAAGGCGGGGTCGAAGCTCGTCTCCGCGATCGAGAACGCGACCCGCAGCGTCTTGGCGGCGTCGGCGGCATGCGCCGGTCGCGGAAGCAAAGCGAGCGTGACGAGCAGCGCGCAAAAGACCAGAATGCGGCCGATCGGCATGCGGTTCACGCTGCTACGAGGAGCGATGCGATGGAAATGCGGCGGATGAACGGCGGCAGCCTTCGCGCTGCCGGCTACGACGCGCGAGCGCGCAAGCTCGTCGTCGAGTTGACGTCCGGAACGCTCGAATACAGCGGCGTGCCGGGCGAAGTGTGGCGGCGATTCTCGACGGCATCGTCGCCGTGGTCGTACTTCCGCGACAACATCGAGGAAGAGTACGTCGCCCACCGCACGCGCTGAA
>Ga0070696_100001695_pt1 | contig 14453 bp, 20 predicted proteins | sample KBSK1253metaG_FD_65474 | JGI IMG/M metagenome (GOLD analysis project Ga0070696, IMG submission 65474) | Corn, switchgrass and miscanthus rhizosphere microbial communities from Kellogg Biological Station, Michigan, USA - KBS K1-25-3 metaG | ecosystem: Host-associated > Plants > Roots >... | reverse complement strand
ATACATTGGCTAGTGTTTTAGGGCCTTATCTTGTAGTTAATGGCTTAGATATTATTGAAACAATTGGAACTGCCGATGTCACAGCAGGAAACATCTATTATATCTGTCTTTGGCGACCGATACGGCCCGGATCAACCGTGACGGCGGTCACTCCACCAACAGCATTACCGACATAAAGTTACTATAACTAGAAAATCCTCAAAGGAGTAAATCATGGCCCAGCAGTCTAGTCCCGATGATATTATAACGATACAAAACGTAGACATTGGCTGCACTGACATTATTACTGATGTCGTGCCGACCAACCGAAAAGAACTTGATACCGAAGGTAAGCCATATACGGTTTATGAAGACGTAACCTATGAGATGGATCACTCTGAAGGTTTTACTGTTAGGTATGGTGGAAAACGCTTTACCTTGAAGCCCGGTGAAGTGCGTCGATTCCCCCGTTATATTGCTGAACATATCGCTAAAGCTCTGACTGCCCACCTCCTGTTTAAAAAAGAGCAAGAAACCAAAATTAATGGTCTGTCAAAAGATAAGAATGAACATAAAAAGTTACTGCAAAAAATATTTCTGGATGTCGAACATATTTACAAAGAAGATCCATTGGAACCAGGCGACAAGGCGGTAGCCGAAGTGGAAGCCCTAAACCGGCCTGGCGCACTAGATCGTCCCGTCAATGTCGGTAAAGTTGATCCTCTCGGGTTTGGTACGAGCGACACGCCAGTTAAGAGCCTGGACGATGTTTTAGCCGATGTTCCCGATGAAGTGACATCTGAAGCACCAGAGGCACCAATTGATAGTGAACCAGAAAAGAAAGAGGCGAAGACCGCTAAAGATTTTAGTCTCAAAGAATTAATCGAAACCGCCTATAATCTAGGAATCGAAATTACGCCCGAAGACAAGAAGGATAAGGAAGCGTTATATAATAAAATAAAAAACTTCTAATGAAAGGCTTTGACGAGTTAGATAAGGCGACAGCGATAGTTAAAGAGTGGTTTACTGATGCGATTAAAACCAGGGAACAACTTGTTGCCGATATACAAGATTTAACTTCCAAGAAAGAGACCGCATGGAAGGCTACTAAGGAGTGCGAGGAAATTCTACACTCATGCCAAGATGAAGTAACGACTGCCCGTCAGACAATCGAGCAACTTAAAACCGATTATAATAAGCTTACTCTCCAGCTACGGTCAATAACTGAATCTATTGAGCAACAGAAGATAGGATTTGATACGTATAAGTTGCAAGAAGAAGAAAAATTGCACGAAAAGCAACGCAATATTAGCAAAGAAAAAGAAGAATTGGAGAAAGAAAGACTCGCTTTTAGTGATCTTAATGATTCGAAGAATAAAGAAATCGAAAAAAGAGATAACGAACTCACCCAGCGCGAGCATTTGGTAGCCAATCTAGAATCCGAATTACAACAAAAACAAGACAACATTAATACCGCCTTAAGTGATTTAACTGCTCGTGAAGCCCAAATAAAGACACGAGAATCCGATTTAAAGGCCGAAAAAGAGAAAAACGACCAAAGATCCACGCAGCTACAACAATTATTGAACGAGGCAGAAAATAACGTCCTACGAATTAAGAAGGTAGAAGAACGGCTTATACTGCGAGAAAAGAATGTTGATGCGATGCACGTAGGGTTGTCTAAAAAAGAAAAGGCTCTCAAAATAAAAGAGATTCAACTTGATGATCGGATTGCGACTCAAAAGACGCACTAGATGATAGAATAGAGATAACGCCATGAGCGAAACCACCGGAGGTTTTATTTATGGCTCAATCTGTTAGAGATGATAATCGGGTTGTTTCATTATTGGGAGCTTCAAATGCCGATGGCCTTACTCCCATAGTTATTTGGGCCGATCCCTCCACCCATCGTCTCTTAGTCAATTCAACCATTACTGGAAGCATTACTGCTGATAATCTAGGTACAACGGTTAAGTCTGGTCAAAAAACGTACACCTCGGGCTCAGCTGTCGCTATCGCCACAACAGATACTCTTAAAAATGGTCTAATTATCCAGGCCCTATCGACAAACACTGTTTCGGTATTTGTCGGCCCCTCCGGAGTAACAACCTCAACTGGATTTGAGCTTCAAGCTGGCCAGGCTACGAGTATTGCTATTGCCGATCCCTCGACTGTATTTATCGTGGCCTCAGCATCGGCCTCAATTTGTTGGATTAGTAGCGCTTAGGATAAATTATGGCACTCTTACCATGGGGAAGCCCACCAGCTAATCTGCGCGTTACGACTAAAGGCGACTTATTAACCTTTAGTACAACCCCTGTTCGTCTGGCGGTGGGTTCAAATGACCAGGTACTAATAGCCGATTCTAGTACGGCTAGCGGAATTAAATGGGGGTCGGCTGCATTACTCTCATTTACAACAATTGCCGTCTCCGGTCAAAGTGATGTCGTAGCCGACTCAGCCACTGATACCCTAACTCTGGCTGGCAGCACGGGTCTAACAATTACCACTAATGCCACGACCGACACCATTACCTTTACTAACTCTGGTGTTACCTCTGCTATAGCTGGAACGGGCATCTCGGTCTCTAGTGCTACGGGAGCAGTGACTTATACCAACACGGGTGTAACCTCAATTGTTGCCGGTAGCGGTATTACTATTAACCAAGCAACTGGAGCGGTAACAATAACGAATGCTGGTCTTAGTTCGCCCTTGTCTACTAAGGGAGACCTCTGGACATGGACTACCACTAATGCTCGGCTTGCGGTCGGGACGGATGGCCAATTACTATCCTCGGATTCTACCGCCTCAACAGGTCTTAAATGGATTGCCTCGCCAGCTAACTCAGGCTGGACTGATGATGGTGGAACAGTTCGACTAACAACTGCGGCCGATGCAGCAGTGATCGGAGCCGACACTGGAGTAGCTGGGTTCAAGCTTGATGTCAAAGGGCTTATTCGTGTAGGTACTGGCCCCGATGCTAGTACGTCTCGCTCCACAATTGTCTTTAATGTTGGCGGATGGAGTGATCCGGCGGTTAATGCGGACGCTAATGGGGATAAGATTATCTTTTATAGCCAGCCAACATATAAGGTTGCCTGGGGAATGAACTCATCGGCTCATTTCTGGTTTCAGACGAATACGGCCTATCTTTGGTATACTGGTTCGACTCCTGATCTAATTGCCAGACTTGATACAACTGGTCTTGGATTGGGCGGAACCCCCGGTGCTAAATTAGATGTCCGAGGCGATGTAATTATTAATGAAGACGGCTCAGCTACTGCTGATGTCCGAATAGAGGGTGACACTGATATTAATAACTTCTTTAGCGACGCCTCGGCTGATATGATTGGTATTGGTACGAATGCGCCAGCTAATAAATTTAGCGTCGTGGGTAATATAGGTCTGGGTAACACGGCCGCTGGAACAAGCGCCACAAGAACATTAGTGGGCGCTAATGGGACTGCGCCTTCTACTTCTCCGACCGACGCCTTTCAGTTGTATGCCGCTGATATTGCGGCTGGTAATTCAGCTCCCCATTTTAGAACGGAGAATGGTACCATCATTAAACTTCATAATCCCGGCACAATCACTGTAACGAATGGAACTACCGACGCCACTTATGATGCTAATGCTACTTCACTCGATGAGCTTGCAGATATTATTTACACTATTCTTGGTTACTTGAATACAATCAATATAGTTACACGAGCATAAGGAGATCATAATGAGATTTGGCGCTATTAGTTCCAATGACGAAGTAAGAGTAGATGTTTCGGCCAGTCCTACCCCTGGAGGGACTGTTAGTATTGATGCGAGTACCGCCAACCTATTTAAATGGACAGCTGGCGAAAATGAGACAATTAACATTACAGGCGGACAACAGGCTGGACGGGTCATTACGTTGATGATTACTAATGATGCCTTGGCTCGAACGATAACCTTGGGTACGGGCATTGTTTCTCTCGGGGTTGTCGTTGGGACTGCTCTAAAAACCGCAGTGGTCGTATTACAGAGCGACGGGACAAATTTCTACGAGCTTTCCAGAACTTTAGGTCTATAAAAAAAGAAAGGAATATCATGGCAGAACAAATTGATCTCACCTCACCGTTAGTAGCTAACCCGACCCAAACAAGCATACTCAAGTTAGATTCGTTCTATTATAGCCGATCAAGAGCAGTTATGAGGGTTGAGGTCATCGGTAATAATATTATGAAACCATATGAATATAGCGGACCTGTCGCTACAGACCTAATAAACTTGCTCAATAAAGCTAACTGTTCTGCTACTTCATTTGATAAACGGATCTTTAACCGGCTTATCGCAGACGGGTATTTGTCTGGTACAATTAGTGGGACACCCGATTAAAAAACCCAAATGGAGGATAATATGAAATTAAATATTCTCGAGCGATTAGTCCTGTCCGGTATATTACCTGCTAAGGGCGACTATCTTACTATTAAAAAGATATCAGAACTAAGGGAGAATCTTATTAACTTTAGTGATGATGAGATAAAAACTTACGAAATCAATATCCATAAAGATGGATGGAGTTTTAACCGTAAAAAGGCCATTGAATATGTTAAGGAGTTTCAGATTGGCGAATTATGCCATAAAGAAATTCGCGAGGTATTAAAAAAGAAAAACGAAGATAGGATATTAGAGTCAAGCGAAATAACTCTCTATGAAAAATTTGTAGAAAAAGGTTATGCCAAATCAGACTGATTGGAGCGAAACATCTACAACTTCCGTCGACTGGACGCAATCAACGGGACTGAACCCAGCGGATGCCGTATTACTTAATAGTAGTACGGTTACGCTTGCCTCATCCACAGTCCAGCTAACAGGATATACGGCAACTCAATTAGCTGCCGTCGAACCAAAGATTACCGACTGGACAGAGCCTTCATGACCTAAGATGTGCTAAAATAAGACTAGAAGCGCCATGAGCGAAAAACCAGGATTTTTTACTTATGGCCACGAACTATCCGACATCTCTCGATGATTTTACTAATACAATAGCAACTGAAACCTTACTGACAGCCGGGGGTGGCACCGGTCTATCGAGTATGTTAAATAATCTTAATGATTCGATTGAGGCACTAGAAGCCAAGGTGGGGATAGATAGCAGTGCGGTCACGACGAGCCATGACTATAAACTAACTAAGGTATTAGTTGATCACGATGCGAATGGTAAGCATAAGATAATTGTACTTGACGCTGAGCGCTATGCCACCGATTCCGTAGGAACCGACGCCTATGCTATAACATTAAGTCCCGTCCCTACTGCATATGCTACTGGCATGATGGTTAATTTCGTCCCCAATGTTTCTAATACTGGGGCGTGTACTATTAACGTGAATAGTTTAGGGGCGAAGAATATTAAGTATTTAGGCCAAGATCCCGCCGATAACATGATAATGGCTGCCTTTCCGGCTCAATTACTCTATGACGGGACGAGCTTTCAGCTCATAAATCCGGCGACTCGGGAATTAGGCTTTGCAAAAGCCGAGGCAAATCAGGGCAGTATTACGACCGCAGTTGATTTAACTAGTCTCAGCGTCACCTTTAATGCGCCAGGAATCGTACCAGTAGTGGTTGAAGCAGAGGGCTTCATGCGTTCGAGTCAAGCTAATGATCGACTCGGCATTCAACTTCTTGAGAGTTCCACTCAGCTTAATAGCGGCCAAACCGGGGCAGACGTCGTGAGTCAGGATTATAAGGTAAAATTTACAACCCGAGTCATACCGTCCGCCGGTTCTCATACCTATAAACTACAGGGAAGCTGTACTGGCGGCGGAACAGGACAGCTATCAGCCGCCTCTACCTTTCCCGCTTTTATTCAAGTTAGATTAGCATAAGGAGATATCATGTTAATATGGGACGACGCCTACGGGTTATGCCAGATATTATCGGGGGACAGCTCAGCAACAACCCTCGCAACATTTAAGACGCTTCTCAATTTAGGGTATAAATTTATACTGGCTGATCTTGGGCGTTCGGTGACCGAGAAGATACAAACTGCCAATACGGTCGCTGATCAACGAGCCTATTTAGTTCCTCCCGACTTTATGTGGATTAAGACAGTCACATATACTTCTGGGACAACGGTCTACCCGTTAGAGGAAGAAGAATCACAAGAAATGTGGAATATTCGGACTGCCTATAACATTTCTGGGACACCAAGTCATTTCTTTATTCGTCCCCGGTTCGGCTTAGGCGGAACGGAAATACTGCTTGATCCAAGACCGAGCGCCGTAAGTACATTGACAATAACTTATGAGGCGGGAGATAAAGATTTAGCCCGAGATAAATACACTGCCGGAACCGTGACCGCCACCAATGCCTCTGCCTCGCTAACAGGCTCGGGGACGACTTGGATCGCTCCAATGACTGGGCGCTATTTCCAGGTCACCTCAGAAACAGGCGACGGTATGTGGTATCGCGTCGCCACGCGCTCTAGTAATACGGCCATTACGCTTGAGAACGTATATGAAGGCGTTACCACCGCTGCATTAAGCTATCAAATCGCTGAGGCATTTAATCTGCCCGAAGAAATGCAGATACTACCCGTCTATTACGCCCTACAGCACTTCTTCGCGGCTAAAGGAGATAAGACCCAGGAAAGTAAATATATTGCCTTATTTAACGCTGGGATCCAGCAAGGGAAGCTTCGTTATGCCACCAAATCGCGTAGCAATATAATCCGTCCGAAATATTATAATCGCGCGCCATCACTAGCTTTACCATATTTCTTTCCCAGCACCATAACGGGATCTTAGCATGGCAAAAAAGGTACTTATAGTCAGTCAGTTCTTTGGGGGGATTTCTGAAAGTAAGAAGCAGGGACTGCCCGGTTCATGTCAGTTTGCTCGTAATCTTAATATCTACGACGAGCCAACTGAACTCACCCTAAATCCGGCGACAGCTAAAGAGAGCGGATCGACAGTGACTGGGCTAGTAAAATGGATGGTGCCTGGCTCTCCTTATGATACCCGGCTTTATGCTTATGACGATGGCGGTAAAATATACGATAGACAAACCAATGGGACGTGGACGTCTTTAAGAACCGTTGCGAGTTCGGTCGGTCAGGGATTAGAGGTTTTTAATGACCGTCTTTATTATGCTCAGAATACTCAATTGGGTCGTTCTAGCTCTATCGTTGCCGGATCGTTAACCTTTACTGATAATTATAGAACCGGCCTCACCGATACTTCAGCGATAGGGTTTGCGCCACTCAAGGCCTTCCACGGCAAGCTCTATATGGGTCACGGTAACTTATTACTCGAAACTGACGGTTCGGCTACCCCTACAAACGCCAAGCTAACCTTACCGGCCGGTGTCTACATTAGAGCGCTGGAAATAATAGGCGAGTTCTTGGTTCTAGGAACCTGGTCAGGTACCTCGATTACCGATTCAAGTCGCGGTACGCTTCATTTCTGGGATGGCGTATCGACGGATGTAAATTTTGCCATCGACCAATCGGAAGGGGCTGTTAATGCCCTGCTCAACAGTAACAATAGGCTCTTATCGATTATCGGGGAATCGGGCTATATTTATATGGGCTATGAGCCGTTTACTAAGGTGAGTAAGATACCCAAACTCGAGTTTTCTAAATATGCTGAGATTTTTCCCGGCGCAGTTACAAACTGGAAAGGTATCTCGATGTTTGGTATATCAAATACTGACTCGTCGTCTATAGTAAACGCAGTCTATCAATATGGTTCAAAATCTGGCAAATATCCCGAAGCCCTTACCTGTGGCTATACTATATCTACCGGATCTACAACCGGAACGACGGTCAAGATCGGGGCGATTCGCGGTGTCGGCGATGAGTTATTTATCGGGTGGCGTGATGGGTCTAGTTATGGCGTCGATAAAGTGGTTCAGACTGCTAGCCCATTTGCCTCAGGGAGTTGGGAATCGTCTATTTTCGATGATGGCAACCCGGCGATTGAAAAAGAGTCGTTTACTCTAAAGGCTTCGCATAAATCATTAGCAAGTGGCGAATCGGTACAACTCGGGTATCGTCGCAATCGGGATACAAACTTTACGACCGGAACGGCTAATAGCACTGTTGGATCGAGGACAACAACGTTGTCTATCCCTCTAACAACCAGCCGGTTTGAAGAATTTGAGTTTGAAGTTATACTGGCCACTAGTGGATCAACGAGTCCGACCGTGACTTCAGTTAGCCTAGGATACAACTCCAATGACCAAGAAGAAAACGATTATTAAGGAAAAATATGGCAAAACAGAAAAACACCTTATTCCCTATAGTTGCGCCCGCGGATAGGCCAGTACCTCCACGGATTAATCAGCAAAAAATCCAGCCTTCCGCCATCAGAGGGAGGCATTTTGGCGGAGTCCCCTTGTTTTCTACCGATTCCGCAACGGCAAGCGCAACATTAGCTAATGGGGATGACGCCGTACTGACCGTTGATACCTATACCCCAAACTCAGACTTAAACCTGCCCAATCTGACGAATGTCGATATATCATTTTATGCTGGCACGGTTGCGGCGGCAAATGAATTACCGGGGGGGGCGTCGGTAACCGAATCAAACTGGCAAGTGATCGGCCCCATTAATAGCTGGCAACAAACCCAAGCTCAAAGAAAGACTACGACCTTACTATATATTCGAAATATATCCAACGGATCGACAGATATAAATATTAACACCCGTTCGCGCGCAGTGGCGAAGACGGACACGTCATGAAGAAACTTGTTATCTATACTTATCCCGATGGGCGTCAATCATTTAGCACGAGCGAATCGGTAGAATTGCGCCTGGGTAAACAAACGGCACTAACCGTAGAGGTGGCTGATATGGAAGAGGAGTCTATCGACCGTTTTTTTAGCAACCGTAACAAATACGCGCTAAAGAAGGTAAAGCGGAATGGGCAAAACGATAAATTTACCTTAGTACCCCTTGACAAAAAGTAAGAAATAGCCCATAATAACGGGACAAGTTAGACTAAAGAAAGGGTATATATGATAACGTTTGGGTGGTTGGTACTTATCGCTATAGGCTATATTCTTTGTATTATATTTGTGCCTCGTAATTGGGACTAAATATTCTTGGTGTATTTTTTATTATGAACAACCTAGATTAACCACGCCCTATTTTGTGCTAAAATAGAATCAACGCTATAAGCCGACTGATCTCGGCTTTTTTATTTTGAAAGGAAACTATGGCGGAATTAGTACATCAAACATGGAGTAGGGTTACGGGAAAGCCGTGGCAAGAGGCGCAGAAGGGCGGATTTACGAGTGGGTCGGCTCAGGCTAACTTAGCATTGCAAAAACGTCTTCTTGGGGGCTGGAATCCATATCAAGCGCCGCCCCCTCAGCAGGCCCAGCCCCAACCGTCTACGCCTATGTTTCAATCCCCGCAACCCTCGCAACCGAATCCGACACCCTATGAAGTCCCTGACCTTGTCGCAATTCAGCGCCAACAGGCCCAAGAACGCGAAGCGAAACAACGGGAACAAGAGGCAAAATGGGAGGGTATATTTGGGCAATATCGAGGATTATTGGGCGGTCAGGAAAAAATGTCCGATGCTTTTGGGCGCCTGTCGGGAGAGGCCGGACTGCCAGAATTAGAGAAACAGGCCCAGTCTGGCAAAGAGAATGTTTATAATGTCCAAAGCCTTCTTCGGAATCTTCGTCAAGACGTCATAGACACTACCCGTGGCGTTGGATTAACAGAATCACAACGACGGCTCCAGGAGGGGGCGAAACGAGAGTCCTTGAACGAACAATTAAGTGGGGCGATTGATTTCTTAAAACCTCTGACAGACCGTTTAAATTCGGCCATGGGTACTGTGAATACGCGCCTAGGATTGCTCTCATCAGACCAAGCTACCGCCCTAAAACCATTGGAGCTAGAATTAAATAGTTTACCGGGACGCTTCGCGGCCGAGATAAGTGGATTCAACCAAAATAAATCGGACGAGTTGAATGTTTATCTCCAGAAATACCAGACGGGCGTGGCTATGAATCAGGCTGAAATGCAGCGTATGGCCGATATTGCCAAAGAAGAGCGTGACTTTATTAAGCAAAAAGAATTAATAGATAAAGAGTTTCAGAATCAACTTGCACTAAAACGAGCGCGCGGAGGAGATAGCGCAGCGCCTTTGACGCTACCTAGCCCCACTTCATTAACGGGTGAGACGACTGGCGGGGGCTCTAATACCCCAACATCAAATGAGTCTTTGGCCCCATTCATGGAGCCGTTTAAAGCGCCTCAAATACCCAAAGTCGCGCCTGGCTATTTCAATACGGCACCAACTTTCCAATTTTCTAAACCCACGGGTTTAGGGAATTCAGCTAATACTCTCTTGAAATCGCTCTTTGGCGAAAAAATGTTTAGGAAGGGATAATTTATGGCCAATGATGTTGAAACTCAAATTAAAAAGGCCTCCGATGTCGCCCGCCAGAAAGGTTGGGACGAAGATCGGATTAAACGAGCGGAGATGGTTACGCGTATGGAGATGTCATCCAAACGCAAGAATGAGGGGTTTGTTCAGCGTAATTTACCCGCCATTGCTGCGGTTGGCGTTCCTTTAGCCTTAGCTCCTTTTACCGGAGGCGCTAGCTTAGGTTTGATTCCTTCTACTCTTATCGGTGCTGGGGCAGCAGCAGCGGGTACCATTGGTCGCAGTAAACTTCGCAACGAAGCCATTGACACTAAAGACGTTGGTAAAGAAGCCCTATTAAGCGGGGCCGGTAATCTGGCTGGCGCGGGAATAGCTAAAGTCGCCAGTGCAGGATTGCGGGGTATGGGTAATTTAGTTACTAAAGCCGTTCCGAGAGAATCGGACATAGCCGCGAGAACATTCGCTCGCGCTTTTACCGTACCATCAAAATTAGCCCCGAGATTAAAGCCAGTTGATACAGCCCGAGAACTCATTGATTATGGCATCAGCGGATCGCTTGATAAAATGCGAACCGCCTCAAACGCTGTAACGGGGAGTAACGGCATATTAAGTCAGGTTATCCGCGACGGGGCCGGGGTAGTTAAAGAAATCTCAACGGGCGACTATCTCAAAGCAGCCCGTAATACCCTTATGCGGTCGGGGTTACCAGAAAAAGAGATTAATCAACACATGTTGGTTATCGGCCGGATGGGACGACCAGGACGATTGCCAGCGACGATGAATGCCGTTGACGCCCTTGATTATATGCGCGAATTAGAAGAATTGGGCTATCGTTATTTTAATGCTGGCACAAATAAGATGACGCCAAACCCCGTGATGCAAAAGGTCGGTGAGGCATATTTATCGGCTGCCGACGAATTAAAAATGTCGCTTAGTAAATCATTCAAATCCCATAACGTAATACAGCAATTTAAAACACCGGAAGTTGTAATGGCGTTACAGCAAATATCGCCAAAATTAGCCCAAAAATTTATGAAGGCCAATACCCTAGAAGAAGTACGCGCTTTACAAGCTCCTTTTGTCCGTCTTAATCAAATGATCGGATTAACCGAAGATGCAAGTCAAAGCATTGGTGGCGGATTCGTGACGAATTTAGGCGCTAGGGCTGCGGGAGGAATAGTCGGGGGCGTAGCTGGCGGGCCCTTAGGGGCTATCGCAGGAATAGCGGGTGCGCCATTTATAGAAGGAGCCGAACAATCTGTTCGCGCGCCATTAACGACTGGCGTCGCCAAGCTTATGGGACGGTTTGGGCGCGGTAGTGCTATACCCTCTACTCCTCCGAATATTCCCGGATATACGCGTGCTTTAGGCTTTGGGGTTGGTGCAGGTGTCGGACAGAATGTTGTTCGCCCTAACGCCCCAGCTGAAGCGTCGTCTGAAGTACCCCCCTCTCCACAGGATGTCACACAATTACCTGGGCAATCGAATACTATACCCGATGATTTTTGGGCCCAGGCCATGTTACAGGATTACAATACTACTGGAGGCAAAAATCTCGCCAAAATAGAAATGCTCCAGAAGGCTTTTAGCGGAGGAACTGATAAGCCAGCGACTGCTTCCCAGGCTCAAGCCTCTGGTTATGCTAATCGCGTCGCCGATGCTAGCCAGATATTAGAATCTAAGCAGGGCAGATCAACAGGCGCCGGTTTCTTAATAGAGAGAAGGCTGCCGAATATTGTCAAGGGATCGGACGCGCAACTTATTGACCAAGCCCAACGTAACTTTATTAACGCTACCTTACGCCGTGAATCAGGAGCGGTTATTTCGCCTACGGAGTTTGAAAATGCCCGCCTTCAATACTTACCGCAACCAGGAGATGATCCAGCTGTATTAGCGGCTAAGAAACAAAACCGCGAACGGGTCTTAGCCTCATTGCGCGCCGAGGCAATGGCCTCTCCCCCTACAAGCTATGTCCCAGCGTCACCAGGTCAAGTCCAATTCGCTCAATAAAAGAAAGGAACTAACAATGAACCCCGATACAATGTCTCTGATCCAAGAAGCCATCCAACGCCGCGCCACAGGACCGCTTGGCGGAGGCACGACAATGCCCGCCACAGACCAGATGACCCCTCCGACAGGAGAAACGCCGACCGGGGGTGCGAACGTGCCATCGGTCGCGCCACAGGCGCCACCAATGCCCCCGCAGGGCGATCCGCGCGCATTATTAGCTCGTAAAGCAATGGGCTTGTCGTCTCGCGGTCAGGCGGCCCAATTTGACGATGAAACGCGCCAGGCCAGTAAAACGCTGATGACGCAACTCCTAAAATATATTTAATCTTTATGGCTTCAACCCGTAAATCACTTCTGGGATCTATCGCCAACCGGCTCAATAAATTGCTCGGCTTAGAAGAGCCGACGACCACGCATACCGCTAATGGCCAGCCGGTGCGTTTTATTGAAGGAAGGGGAACGCCATCCCCCATTCCTTCTCCTACTTCCCCTGCTCCCCCGTCCACATCTTCTTTTGTTTCCCCATCACCCGCCCCACCTCCGACTATTCCATCGTATTTACAGGGTGCATCTCCGGAGGTTGCCCAATATATAGTTGATTACTCAAAACGCTACAATGTCGACCCCCGATTCGCGGCTGCCGTTGGGCGCCATGAGTCCGCTGGCACATTCAATCCTGCTATCGAGGAAATGGGCGATGTGCAGGGGAGGGGCAAAGGAATAGGCGTATTCCAGGTTACGCCCGGGGTAGGTAATAGATACGTGGACAATCTAACCCCTGAACAGCGCCTCGAACCGACATCATCAATCGATGCGGGGATACATACATTAGCCGATGCTCTCGCCCTAGCTCGCACGCGATTTCCTGATGATCCGCGCCGCCAATTGAAGGATGCTTACATGATATTCAATGCTGGACCGAATTACGGCGTAGCTCCATCGGACAATCTCCAAAGATACCGCCAGCGCGCCGGGAAGGTTTTGGGGTATTATGACCAATATCAATAATAATATGGGAACACCGATTTGGATTATTTGGTACGCTATTGCTCTTCATTGGACATGGGCATTCCTCCTTATGGGGTCGAATGATCCGCTTAATGTGACAGCGATTCATAGTTTGCGCATTCTAACTCCTGGTCGCTATGCTATGGGTTCCCTATTGCTATTAGTCGGATTATTGGCATACTTGGGCTTACGTAGAATTGATAAAGGTGTCTCAGCTATCTATTTTTTATTACCTCAACAATTTATTTTAACTATCTCGGCGATCGGGGCGTTTATCGCGATCAAAAACGGTGTATTCGCTGATGGGGTTGTTCGCTCCACATCTTTCTTGGCCGCTGACCAGGCCCCAGCGATATTTGGCGCAGTTTTTCATACCGCAGCCCTTATTCAACTCTTTGGCAAGGAAGGAGCCATAAAGATATGGAAACAGCTTATATAATAACTATCCCTATACTGGTATCGGTCGCTACTCTAGCGGTCACGCTGATTCGAGATCGTCGCTCAGCCAGTCAAACTGAGTTGGATAATGTCCGCAAAGACTTGTCTGATGCCCGAGAGCGAATAGCGGGGTTAGAAAAAACTCTCGAGGGCTGTCAGAATGAACGGATCCGATTGCAACAACAGAACTACGATCTTTTAGTGCGTTTAGCCGGACAAGGCCAGCTAAAAGCAGAACAGAGTTAAATCCTATGAACGATTCACAATTACCTATTCCACCTAGAACTACCGAGCAGGAAGATCTTACGACTGCTGGACAAAGAAAAGTCAACTTGATCTGGGAATATACTCAAGCCTTCATCGCCATTATTGTAGTAATGGCCAATATGATAGCGGCAGTGTTTAATGTCTTTCATAGCCGAGATATAGACGTGCCAATGATTTTAAGTTCTGCCCTCTTTTTGATTATTGGCTTTTATTTCAGCCGAACCAATCATCAGGCCATTGGTGGTACGGGGCGGAAGGCCAATGAAGACGAGGAATATAGGGGACGCTAATGACTGACTTTATTATAATGCTTCAAGTTTTCTTCATACTCTGCTGGGTGGCGTTCTTACTACTATCTCCGCTTATCA
>Ga0070696_100001692_pt1 | contig 14463 bp, 10 predicted proteins | sample KBSK1253metaG_FD_65474 | JGI IMG/M metagenome (GOLD analysis project Ga0070696, IMG submission 65474) | Corn, switchgrass and miscanthus rhizosphere microbial communities from Kellogg Biological Station, Michigan, USA - KBS K1-25-3 metaG | ecosystem: Host-associated > Plants > Roots >... | reverse complement strand
CGCCGGCGGCGGTGGTGGCGGTGGTGGAGGCGGGGGCGGCGGAATCGCTGCCGCGCTGGGCGAAGGCGCGCAGGACGTGCAGAGCGCGTTCCCCGGAGGATTCCAGGATCTCGCGCAGCTGTTCCAGGTTCCGGGTCGTCCAGGGTGCAGCGTCTTCGGCGGAGGTTTCGGCGGAGGCGGCGGTGGTGGCGGCTGCGGAGGATTTGGTGGCGGCGGTGGAGGCGGCGGCTTTGGGGGGAATCAGGCTCCTATCGCTGCGACGGGCGACTACCTCGTCACGCTAAAGGTCGGCGACCAGACCCAGCGGCAGGTGCTCCGTGTCGAGCACGTGCGCGACTCCGGCAACTCAGTCATCAGCGACTCGGCGAGCGACGAGCCCAAACCGTAGAGGGACGAAGGGATGTACGATGGGGTCGGATCTTTTTCGAGATCCGGCCCCATCTGTTTTTCTCGCTGTTAGCTTTCGCGCGTGCGCAAAAAGATCAACGAGATTCTCGTCGAATACGGGAAAGTGGCAGTCGTCGTATACCTGGCGATCTTTGCCCTGGTGCTCACTGGCTTTTGGCTTGGGATTCGCTTGGGCTGGCAACCAACATCAGCGACCGGCGCCGTAGGAGCGTGGACCGCCGCTTACATCGCGACCAAGTTGACGCAGCCGCTCCGGATCGCGGCGACGCTCGCGGTAACGCCGTTCATCGCGAAGATCGTCGAACGCGTCACCGGCCGCGAGAAAGCAGGTTTCGGCCAATCATGAGCAGGTTCGCGGGCTTCTCCGCGAGCCGACGCATGAACCACGGGTACCACGCCCGCCCGTAACTGATCAGAACGCGCGTGCGAATACCGTCGCGCGCGAGTTGTCGGCGGCCCGCGTCCTGAATTCCAAACAGCATCTGCACTTCGAACGCGGATTCCGGGACGCCGATTGCCCGTGCGTCTGCGCGGATCTGTGAGACCAGGGCGAGATCATGCGTGCCGAAGACGGCGCGTGCACCACCCGCTTTCGCGGCGCTGAGCAGCTCCTTCGCGATGGAACGATAGCTGGCATCGATCTCCGCGCGGCTCTGCAGCGCGACGCTCCCGGCTTCGCGATATGCCCCTTTGACGAGCCGGATGTACGGCCGCACGGCCAGCAGCGATTGCACGTCCGCGGGCGTACGGTGCAAGTACGCCTGAAGACACAGCGCCACGTTGTTGAACTCGCGGGCGAGCTGCGCGTATGCTTCGACAGTCGACTCGACGTACTCGGATCCTTCCATGTCCACGGCGAGCATCGTCCCATTTGTCCGCGCCATTCCGGCGAGCCGACGTACGCGTTCGAGGGCGCGTTTACGCTCGACGTCCCACCCGAACTGTGTCAGCTTGATCGAAACGTGCGCGTCGGCGCCCGACGCCTTCAACGCCGCGAAGAGGCGATCGTATTCCCCCACCGTTTCGTCCGCGTCGGTCTCGGTCGACACGTTTTCGCCGAGGTAGGTGACGATGGTGGGCGTGCCTTCCTTTTGGAGCTTTCGCACGGCGCCGACCGCGTCGTCTATGCTCTCGCCAGGCATGAACCGCGAGACGAGCGGCCGGGTCGCGCGGCTGTGTCGCACGATCCGTTCGATGCGCTGGTTACGCGACGCCCACAACAGCGCGGAGCGCAGGATCTGCATCAGCGTTTGTCGGCGAGGAGCACGGCGCTCATCAACACGTTCGCGCCTCGCGCGATGTCCTCGGCAGTCGAGAACTCCTTGGGTGAGTGACTGATCCCGCCGATGCTCGGGATGAAAATCATCCCCATCGGCCCCAGCTGCGCCATGGCTTGCGCATCGTGACCCGCACCGCTCGGCATGTGGCGAGCCGTGTATCCGAGGTCCTTCGTGACCTGATCGATGATGGCTCGCACCGCTGGATCGCTGGGCGCCGGTACGTTCTCGTGCAGCGAGCGATACTCGAACGTCGTTCCATTAAGCTCCCCGATCTTCCGCGCCTCCCCTTCGATGGCGGCATACAGGCGATCGATCTTCGCCGCGTCCAGATCGCGCAACTCCAACGAACACACCACTCGCCCCGGTATGACGTTCGGTGCTCCAGGAAAAGCCTGGATGCGCCCGACCGTTCCCACCTGACGTCCCGGCTCGGCACGCACGACGCGATTGACCATCTCGACGAATCGCGCGGCCGAGAGCAGCGCGTCCTGTCTCCGGTCCATCGGCGTCGTTCCCGCGTGATTCTGAAAGCCGGCGATCGTCACTTCCCACTGCTTGATTCCGACGATTCCCTCGACGACGCCGATGTTCAGCCCTTCGCGCTCGAGGTTGCCGCCCTGCTCGATGTGCAGCTCTAGATATGTCGCGATGTCGCCTGGCTGGCGGCGTACCTCCGCGATCCGCGCCGGCGTGCCGCCGATGAATGCAACGCCGTCGTCGATGGTCTTGCCGCTCCACGCCTTGTTGGCCAGCTCCGGCGCGGTGAGTTGTCCACTCACGGCTCGACTGCCGTACAAACCACCCTCCTCGTTCGCCCAGATTACGACCTCGAGCGGATGACGCGTCCGGATTCTCTGCTCGGCGAGCGACTGCGCGACCTCGATCGCAGACAGCGAGCCGACGGTGCCGTCGAAGTTGCCTCCCTCGGGGACGCTGTCGACGTGCGACCCGAATACGATTGGCTTGAGCGAAGGCGCCGTTCCGGGACGTGCGCCCCATATGTTCCCCGCGAAGTCCACCCTCGGCTCGAGCCCCGCGGCGCGCATCAGCTCCATCACGTAGGTCCGTCCGGCGCGATCGAAGTCGCTGTACGCCACGCGCGATACGCCTCCCTGCGGATTCGCGCCGAACGCCGACAGCTCCTTGAGATGCGCGTTCAGACGGGCCGCGTTCAACGCGAGCCGCCGCGCGTGCCGTCCTTCCGGAACGAATGCGGAAAAGCCAGAGAACGCTGTTCCGGCGAGGGCGCCCGCCAGTGTCCCCGTAAAGTCGCGGCGATTCATCATGGAGTGTCGCTCCAGACTCGGCCCAAGTGGGCGATGATGGCGGCGTAAACCTGCATGCCGTCGAACAGATTTTGCAGCCGAAGATTCTCGTTCGCGGCGTGCTGGTTGTTGTCGTGATTCACGATGGGGAGCGTGACCAGCGGCACCCTTAACACCTCCTCGAACTCGTGCAGGGGCAGACTTCCGCCGAGGGTGGGAACGACGATCACCCGATCGCCGGTGCCCATCTCTGTCGCGCGCACCACCGCTCGTGAGACGGGAAGCGCCATATCGGTGCGCGACGCCGCATATCCGCCGTCCCACCGAAGCTCGAGAATCTTGCCGTGCGCGCCTCGCTCTTCCGCGGTCGGTGCCCGGTTCACGACGAAGAACCCCTGTTTGCGCGCATGGGCTTCGACCAGCGAGCGCACGCGCTCGGGCGTCTGCCGGGGCACGAGTCGAAAGTCGATCGACGCGCGCGCGACCGTCGGCACGGCATTCGCCGCCAACTCCGCCACATTGCCACCGTTGATCCCGCGCACGTTCAGCGCGGGCAGCATGATGCGCTCCATGAGTGGAGCGTTGCCCGCTTCGGTCGCAGCCAACAGCAGCTCGGCTCGCAGTGCCGAATCGGGCGACGGTGCTGCCGCGATCGCTTCCCGCTCGGCGCGTGTCGGTTGTTGGACGTCGTCGTAGAACTGATCGATGAGAATCCGCCCATCGTTGTCTCGCATGCTCGAGATCAAGTTCGCCATGAGCACGAGCGGATTCGGCGCCCAGTTGCCATAGTGTCCACTGTGCAGGGCACGAGCCGGTCCGAGAATCTTGAGCTCTGCTCCCATCACGCCGCGCGCGCCGAACACCACCTGCTGTTTGCGCGATTGATGCACGGGACCGTCGCCAAAGAGCCACAGGTCGGCGCCGAGTAGCTCGCGGTGACGTGTCAGCATCTCGTGCATATGGCTCGACCCTGCCTCTTCCTCTCCCTCGAAAAAGAACTTCAGGTTCACGCTCGGTCTTATGCTGGCAGAACGCAGCGCGTCCAACGCCGAGAGAAACGCTATGATCGGGCTCTTGTCGTCTCCTGCGGATCGCGCGTAGAGACGGGACTCGCCCTGCACCGTGCCGGGCTGAGTCGGAAACGGAATGATCGGGCCGCCGAGACTGGAGCGTAGCGTCGGTGTCCAGGGCGCGGTCGTCCACTGCGACGTATCGACCGGTTGGCCGTCGTAGTGGGCGTAGAACACGACCGTACGGCTCGCGCCGGCCGTGCGCAGCTCCCCATACACCGCGGGGGGCGAACCAGGCACTTCGAGGAGCTGCGCGCGGACACCGCGCCGCTCGAGCATCTCGACGACTCGGCGCGCGTTGCGCCTGATGTTGACGGAGTCGCTGGCAAGATTCGGAATGGCGAGGAAATCGGCGAGATCGCGGACGATCTCGACATCATGCGCCTGCTGATACGCACGCACGGCGCTGCGCACGCGGGCCGGGTCCTGCGCGCTTGCCGCGGACGACGCCAGCATCACGCCGAAGACGAATCGCAGGCAGCGATTTGGCCTGATTGGACGAGTCATGGTCCTGATGGTACAATAGGCGTCTCTCCTTGTCACACGGTGGCTTATGCGTAGATCGGTCATTGCCTTCGTCATCTGCTCTGCGTCGCTGCTGGCCGCTCCCACGTACGCGCAGCAACGACAATCCGATTCGGTATTCAGCGTCGCCAAATATCTCGACTTCGAACAGGTCGGCGACCCGCAGATCTCTCCGGACGGATCACAGATCGTGTACACGCGCAGGTACGTGAACAAGATGGAAGATCGGTGGGACGCAAGCCTTTGGGTCATGAGCGCGGACGGTTCACGAAATCGGTTTTTGACCAAGGGCTCGAGCCCGCGGTGGTCCCCGGACGGGACGCGGATTGCATTCCTGAACGAGGGCGAGCCGAGTGGCGCTCAACTCTTCGTCCGTTACATGGATGCGGAGGGGGCGACGTCGCAGGTGTCGCGCGTCTCGGAGCCAGTCGCCGACATTCGCTGGTCTCCTGATGGGAAGTGGATCGGCTTCAGCATGTTCGTGCCCAAGCAGAACACATGGGCGATCGACATGCCTGCCGCGCCAACCGGCGCGAAATGGACGCCCGCGCCAAAGTACATCACGGATCTGCATTACCGCATGGATCGTCGGGGCTTCAACCGCCCTGGATTCACACACCTCTACATGGTTCCCGCGGACGGCGGCACCGCCCGCGCGCTGACTTCCGGCGACTGGAACGTCGGCTCTCGCTTCGATGGGCAGGCCGGCGCCGTATCCTGGGACTGGTCGCCCGATGGACGCACCATCTATGTCGTCGGCATGAACGACAAAAACGCCGACTTGAACTACCGTAGCTCGAACATCTACAGCGTGGACGTCGAGACTGGAGTCGCCAAGCGCGTCAACGCGCAGGATGGTGCGTGGAACGGCGTGGCCGTCTCGCCCGATGGCCGAAAGATCGCATTCCAGGGGTATCCGGCGTCGAAGGCGAGCTATCAGGCCGCGGAGCTCTACACGATGAACCCAGACGGCAGCGGCGCGCAGAAGCTCACGAGCATCGATCGCGATCCGGGCGGTACGATCTGGGCGCGCGACGGCAGCGGCGTGTATTTCACGGTCGCGGAATCCGGCACCGCCCAGATCTATTTCGCGCCGGCGTCGGGTACGGGCGCGACGAAGCTGACCTCCGGCAACCATCTCATCGGCCTGGCGTCGCTCTCCAAAACGGGGCTTGGCGCAGGAACGCGAACCAGTCCGCTCGAACCGAATGACGTCGTTCGCGTCGATCTCACCAAGCGCGGTGCCGCCGCGACCTATGCACAGCTCACGCACGTGAATGACGACGTGCTCGCGGGCGTAAAACTGGGTTCCGTCGAGCGCATTACCGCGAAATCGTCGAACAACACCGACGTCGAAGGGTGGGTGGTGAAGCCGCCAGGATTCTCCCCAGGGCGGAAGTATCCGCTGGTGTTCGAGATCCACGGTGGGCCGCACGGGATGTACAATGTCGCGTTCGATGCCAGCTACCAGAACTTCGCCGGCAACGGCTTCGTCGTGCTGTATACGAATCCGCGAGGCTCGACGGGATACGGTTCGGCCTTCGGCAATGCCATCGAGAAGAACTACCCCGGTCCGGACTACGATGACCTCATGGCTGCGGTCGACGCCCTCGTTGCCAAGGGATACATCGACACCGAACGGATGTACGTCGGCGGCTGCTCAGGCGGCGGCGTCCTCTCGAGCTGGGTGATCGGCCACACGGATCGATTCGCGGCGGCCGCGGTGCGTTGCCCGGTGACGAACTGGATCTCGATGGCGGGCCAGTCGGACATTCCGCTCTTCACGTTCCAATGGTTCGACAAACCGTTCTGGGAAGATCCCAAATCGTGGCTCGATCATTCCACGATCATGCACGTGGGCAAGGTCAAGACGCCGACACTCGTCATGACCGGTGAGCTCGATATGCGGACGCCCATGCCGCAGTCGGAGGAGTATTATGCGGCGCTCAAGATGCGCGGCGTGCCGACGGCGCTGCTGCGCTTCGAGGGCGAGTACCACGGCACGTCGTCGCGTCCATCGAACTGGGCGCGGACGCAGCTGTACATGATGAGCTGGTACAACAAGTGGCCGGCGAAGGCGACGATGGCGGGTCAGCCGACGCCGTAACGCGTCGCGACGCTACCATATAGTATGGGGCGGGTCGAGATGACCCGCCCTTTCCTTTTCTCACTCCGCTTCTCCACTCCTCGTTGCTCCTCGTAGACGAGCTTCGCGAAGCCTGGCACGCCGAGCCACGCGGTCATCGTGCCGCGTTCATCGTCATCGTTGGCGTCGCGACCGCGCTGCGAGCGATGTACCTCGCGCAGCCCATCAGGTACGACGAAGCCGTCACGTACCTCTACTTCGTGCGGCGCCCGTGGGCCGAGGCGCTGTCGGTCTACACATACCCGAACAACCATCTCTTTCACACGCTGCTGGCGAAGGCGTCCGTCACGGTCCTTGGGAACGCGCCCTGGGCACTTCGGGTTCCGGCGTTTGTCGCTGGCCTCCTCCTGGTCGTCGCGACATATCCGGTCGTACGCGCGATGTACGGATCGAGGTCCGCGCTGCTGGCCACCGCCGTTGTCGCCTCCTCCGGCGTCCTCACGCTGTACTCCACCAATGCCCGCGGTTATACGCTGCTGGTGCTCGCGTTCCTCGCGCTGATGCTTCTTGCGATTCGCGTGCTGCGCGGCGCGACGCCGCAGTGGACGGCCTTCGGAGTCATCGCCGCGTTGGGACTGTGGACCGTGCCCGTGATGCTGTTTCCGTTGGGCAGCGTCTGTCTCTGGATTACGGTCTCGCTGCTCGCGGAAAAACGGGGCCACGAGCTTCGGGGCCTCGGCGCCGCACTCGGCATCGCCGCTGTACTCACGGGTCTGTTCTACTCACCCGTGGTTCTGCGTGAGGGACTCGCGGCGATCACCCGCAATAAGTTCGTGGCGTCGTCGGGATGGTTCGAGTTCTTCGAGCGGCTGCCATCGACTATCGGCGAGGCATTCTCGTCGTGGAGTCTCGGAGTTCACCCGATCCTGCGGTGGACCTTGCTCGTGTTTGCCGCTGTGGCGCTCTGGCACCATTCGCAGCTCGCGCGGTTTCGCGTGAACTTTTTGGTGGCTGCCTACGCCTGGTGCGCCTGGCTGCTCGTCGTGAATCACCGAGCGCCATTCGCGCGCATCTGGATTTGGGTGGTTCCGGTCGTCGCCGCGCTCGCCGCTGCTGGTTTCGTACGATTGCTGAGCGATCGTGGCGATAGCAACGACGCCCTCGACAGGCGCATTCCAGTGTTGGCGGTTGCGCTGGCGGTTTTTGCCGGAGCCTCCGTGATGCTGACTCGCGGCGTGCTGCTATCCCGGGACACAGGCACCTATCGCGACGCACCGCAGGCATCCGTCGTGTTGAGCCGTGCGCTGCAGCCAGGCGATCGCGTGGTCGCGGCGATCCCGTCCAGCGTTCCGCTCCTCTATTACCTCAACAAGCTTGGCGTGTCCGAAAGGTATTTCGCGCTCGAGGAGCGGGCGGCAAAACGTGTCGTGGTCGTGTTCAATCGTGACGAGGATGCCTCGCTGGAAGCGGTGGTCGCGCGGAGCGACGTCACCGATCCTGCGCAGTTTTCCCCTCCCGCCGTGTTGGCTCGACTACCGAATTCCGTGATCATGGTTTTCCAGCGTCGCGATGCTACGGCGAAGTAGCGGATTCGGGCTCGCGCTCCTCATCGTCGGCGCGCTGCTGCTCTTCGTACCTCTCGCCGCGGCCAGCAACGCCGATCGCGCCACGCAGACTCTGACGCTTCTGGTGCTGGTCTCAGCGCTGGCCGCGTTGGCGCTCACCTGGTTCGTGCTGCGTCAGCACGGATACGTGCGCGCCGTGTATCTCGGCGTGGGCGGGCTCGTCGGCGCTTTCCTGCCGGCGACATTCATCGTCGCTCTCCGTGTGTTCGATGGCGTTTCTCGTTCGGCGGTCATCACTCGACTCCTCATGATCGGCCCATTGACCGCCGTCGGACTTTGGCTGCTCGTCATCGCGCTTCGACGGATCTTTCCGCGACGTGTGCGCGGAATGGCGGCTGGCGCGGTTGCCCTCGTGATGATCGGGCTCTTTCCCTGCCCATTGTTGCTGGTGCAGCCGAGCGTAACCCAGCTCAACGTGCTGGACGTCCGTCAGCAGTTGCACGCGGGCTTCATGTATTGGACTACGGGAGCGCTTTTACTCGTCGGACCCTTCCTCGCGCTCATGACCGTTCCGGGCGACTGGTTCGAGAGCTGGTGGGCGGATGCCCGCACGCGAGTCATGGCTATCCCGGCGCGCACGTTCGCCATCGGACTCGTCGCCATCACGTTTGCGCTCGCGGTGGTATTCACGCTCTACAGTTTCGACGCTCGCCCCACCACGGCGGATGAGATCGCGCAGCTGTGGCACGCCCGGATGCTCGCCGCGGGACGGCTCGCGCTTCCGCCGGACGTCAATCCGGAATTCTTTGCCATCGACAACATCATCGACCGGCCGCGGTGGATGTCGCAGTTTCCGATCGGCGGCCCCGCCGTCCTTGCCGTCGGGGTGCTCGCGGGGGTCCCGTGGCTGCTGAATCCCGTTTTCACCGCGCTGAGCGCGTGGAACGTCTATCGCTTTGCGCAGCGCGCGTACGACGAGCCACAGGCGCGCGCCGCCGCGGCCGTGTTCACGCTGAGTCCCATGGTGCTGCTCATGGGCGCCACGCACATGAATCACATGCCAACGGTGTGGTTGGTGACGCTCGCGCTGGCGTCGCTGCCCGTTTGGATTACCGCGACCAGCGCGTCGCAGCTGCGCCGATCCGCCGCGCTCGTCGGCCTGACGCTCGGCGTCACCGTCGCCATTCGTCCGCTCGATGGCATGGTGGCGACGAGCATCATAGGGCTCGTGATGCTCTCTTTCGCGGCGCGCGATGGTGATCGCGCCAGGTCGCTGCTCGTGGCCATTGGCTGCGGATTCATTCCAGTTGCGCTCCTGCTGCTCGCCAACTGGAGCACGACGGGGAGTCCGCTCCGATTCGGCTATGAAGTGCTCTGGGGGCCGAATCATTCGTTGGGGTTGCACGACGATCCCACCGGGCATCCGCACACGCCATGGCGCGCGTTGCTTCTGGGAGTGAAGTACGCTGTGCAACTCAATTGGATCGTCACTCAGTGGCCGGTTCCGATCGTCGTAGTGGTCGCGAGTGGAATGTTGCTCGCACGGCGCCCACGTCGCTGGGACCTCTTGTTGTTGACGTTCGTCGGGTCGCAGCTCCTGGTGTACGCCTTCTATTGGCACGATGGACAGTTCGTCGGACCGCGATTCATGTTCACGGCGGTGCCGGCGCTGTTGATCCTGGCGGCCCGTGCCCCGTTCATCGCCAGCGAGAGGCTTCACGGAGTCGGCCGTCGTGTCGCCATGATCACGATACCCGTGTGCATTGGAGTGGCCTGGCTCCGGCATATGCCTCCGTTCGGCGTCCAGGGGCTCGCCAGCGAGTTTCGCGACTCGCGCACTCGGCTCAAGGTCGATCCGCCGCGGGAAATCCGCTCCGGCACCGTGCAGAACGCTCTCGTTTTCGTGCAGGAGGGAGCCGCCACGCGACTGCTGCACCGACTCTGGGGTATCGGGATCTCACGCCCCGCGTCGGCACGGCTGCTCGAAAACGCGGATGCCTGCAGCTTGCTGGAGGCGGTTCGGGCAGAGGAACAGCGCCCCGCTTCTGATACGGCGGGGCGATTGTCGAGGATCGATCGCGCGGTGCGACCTTTCACGCCGACCAACGTGGACGCGCATATCCCCGATCCCAACTTTCGGGTCAGCGGGGCCGCGTCGCTGACCCCCGCCTGTCGTGAGGAGATCGCCCTCGACAACCGGCTGCGCAACACGGTCGGCTACGGCCCAATGCTGCTGCTCAACCGGTTCGACGACGCGGGGCGGATCGCGGGCAACGCGATCTACGTCATGAACCTGGGTGAACGAAACGAGATCCTGCGGCGTCGTTTTGCCGACCGCCATTGGTATCGCTATGAGGTGCCGCGCAGCCAGCCCGACACGATGCCCGTACTGGTGCCGTTCGACTCAGCGCCGTGACGGCGTCTCGGTCAGCTGCTTCTTGAGGTCTGCGGCGTCCCGCAGTCGTTGCGATCGGATCTCGGCGAAGGTATCGCGCAGCTTGGGTGAGACGGTCGGCAGTGCGCGCTCGATGATCTGCGCGTCCTCTTCGTGGTGTTTCGACACGACGCTGAGAAAGGTGTGATCGAACTCGCCGGCGCCGACACCATTCAGCGAGTCGAGCAGCGTCTGTTCCTGTGCGGAGATCTTTGGTTTGTGAGTGACGCGAAACTCACCCTTCAACAAGCCGAGGAGTCGATTGCTCTCGCGTCGTTGCTCCACTTGGATTCGCCGGGCGTCATCCGAGACCTGAAGCTGTTCGCGCCGTCCGATCGCGAGGCGCGCCATATCGAGCACGGCTTCGTCACGGTTCGCCAGCTCACGCAGAAGTGACTGCGTTGCTACCGCGTCTGGAGTGACAGGGATGGAGTCCGCGTCCGCGTCTTTCGACGCGGTCGAATCCAGAGTCCCGGCCGCGCTGTCACTCGCCTGTTTCGGTTTGTCAGAGCGCGAGCACGCCGCCGTCCACATCAAAGCGAACAGAGCAATGCCGATCGCGAGCGGTCGTCTGCGAATCATGCTAGCGATGGGGCACGTTCGGTGCCTGACGACACGCTGAAAACGGGGATGCCCTGACTTTGTCAGGGCATCAAGAGGCGCGGGCCGGAATCGAACCGGCGAATAGGAGTTTTGCAGACTCCTGCCTTACCACTTGGCTACCGCGCCGAAGAGCACCCAAGTTATTTCAGCATCAGCACTTTCTCAAGCAATGACACGCCGATCACGTCGTACTTTGCACGGTGAAAGCGGAGCGAGCTCGCGCGACGACGATCGTCGCGGCGGCCCGGAGACGCGTGGCCGGACACACTTGTTCTGGGATTTCATTTTCACGGCGGTCCGAGGCATCGGCGGCGTCGCCAAGAACTTCTACGCGACGTTCGGAATCTTCTTGCTGGCGGGAGGGTTGATCGCTGTTTTGGGCACGTACCTCTTCGCGAAGTTCGCCGGCCACGTGCGCAGCGGCTCGACTCAGGCGTTCGACAACTCGGTGCTGCAGTGGATTGCCCAATATCGCACGCCAACGCTCGACGCCGTCATGCTCGAGATCACCTTCTTGGGGACCGGCGTCGTGGTGCTGATGATCGTGGCCATCAGCGGAATGTTTCTGTGGCTCACGAAGCACAAGTACTCGGCGCTGCTCCTGCTGATATCGACGGCGGGAGGCATCCTGCTGAACAACTTGTTGAAGGTCGGATTCGGTCGCCCTCGTCCGCAGCTCGTCGAATGGGGCACGCACGTGGCGAGTTGGTCATTTCCCTCGGGACACGCCATGAGCGCCGCGGTCGTTTACGGCACGGTGGCATACCTGGCCGCCCGATTACAGCAGCGCCATGCACACCGCGTGGCAACGCTCCTGTGCGCCGGCATACTCATCGGCCTCATCGGCTTCTCTCGCCTGTACCTCGGCGTTCACTACCCATCGGACGTGCTCGCGGGGGTCATCATCGGGCTCGCGTGGGCGGGGTTCTGCATGGCAACGCTGGAAGCGATACAGTTGTACGCGCGTACCCGCGCTCCAAAGGTCTTGAAACACGAACATCCTCCGCTTGCGCAGGCCGACACTGGGTAGGCACTATGGTCTCACCTCTCCCGGAGATCACGCGATGCTTTATCGCAAGTCGCTCCTGTCGATCGTCGCTGTCGCGTCGCTCACCTCGAGCTGTCGTCTGTTTCGCCCTGTAAATCCGAATCCCAGCACCGACGTTCGGCCCAGCACTGAGGTTCGGCCGGCAGATTCGGTGGCGACGGTCGAAGCCGTGGAGCCGTCCGCACTGACCACCGACCCCAGGAGGCTGAATGACGCGAACATCGCGGCCATCGTTCTCGCCTCGAACAACACCGATATGAGCTACGCGCGACTCGTACCTTCGCGCGCGGAGCGCACGGACGTGAAAGAGTTTGCGCGACGCATGCTCACGGATCACGCGAGCATCAACGGTTTGATCACCGAGCTGACGACTCAGCTCGACATGACCCCCGAGGACAACGTCGTCAGCCTGGACCTCCGCGATGAGTCGGCCGCCAAGCGCGACAAAATGCGAGAGCTCAGCGGATACGCGTTCGACTCCACGTATATCGAGAACGAAGTGTCATATCACCGCAAGTTTCTCTACTCCATCGACAATGTCCTCGAGCCACGTGTCCGGAACGATCAATTGAAGTCCCTGCTCACGAACATCCGGCCGGCGATAGCCGCGCATCTTGCACATGCCGAACAGGTACGGGCGAACGTGCTCACCAGGAAATGATCATCGAACCGGGGCGGCGCGTATCACGATGTGAGAGCTGGGGTTATTCCAGGGCTTCCCTCACGTCCTTGTCAAACGTTTTCTGCAGTTTTGGTGCGTTCTGAATGTCAGAATTGCATTTTTTTCTGCGCTCCGGCAACTTTGATGGTCAGTTTTTGCAGTTTTTGCACGTTTCCCCACCCACTCATTCGCGCCGAGGCAGTCTGAAATGCCCCCAAAAACCGTCCAGCAGCGCAAGGCCGTCACAAGGGAGGTCATGACCCGCTCTCCCAAAACGCCACCGGTCATTATGCAGAACGGACAACCTGCAACGAAGGTCTCCGATTATTTCGGGATCAACACCCTCGGTGTGCGACAGATGCGCGACAAGTTGCCGCGCGAGGTCTATCAGAAGCTCGTGGCGGCCGTACGGGCGGGCAAAAAGCTCGATCTCGATGTCGCCGCCCGCGTGTCGCAAGTCATCAAGGAGTGGGCGATCGGTCGGGGCGCGACGCACTTTACGCACTGGTTTCAGCCGCAGACGGGATTGACCGCGGAAAAGCACGACGCTTTCCTGTCGTTCGACGACGGCCAGCCGATGGAGTCGTTCAGCGCGTCGCAGCTGGTGCAGGGTGAGCCGGATGCATCGAGCTTCCCGTCGGGCGGATTGCGCGCGACGTGGGAAGCGCGCGGCTACACGGCATGGAATCCGGCGAGCCCGGTATTCCTGGCGGAGTGGGCCGGTGTCAAGACGCTGTGCATCCCCACCGTGTTCGTCGGCTACAACGGTGAGGCGCTCGACGAGTTGACGCCGCTGCTCCGGAGCTCCGACGCGCTCAGTTCGAAGGCGATCGAGCTCCTCGGGCTGCTGGGTGACAAGAACGTCTATCGCGTGTTTACGACATTGGGACCGGAGCAGGAGTATTTCCTGATCGATCGGGCGCACTTCGCGCTCCGTCCGGATCTCGTGATGTCGGGCCGCACACTGCTGGGCGCTCCGCCGCCGCGCGGGCAGCAGCTCGAAGATCACTACTTCGGCGGAATTCCCGAGCGGATCCAGGCGTGCATCGCCGAAGTCGAGAACGAGCTGTACAAGCTCGGCGTGCCGATCGTGACGCGACACAACGAGGTGGCGCCGAGCCAGTTCGAGATGGCGCCGCGCTTCGAGGAGACCGATGTCGCCGTGGACCACAACCAGCTCGTCATGGCGACACTCCGGCGCGTCGCGCTGCGGCATGATCTCCAGGCGGTGCTGCATGAAAAGCCGTTCGCGGGCATCAACGGCTCCGGCAAGCACTGCAACTGGTCGATGTCGATCGCGGCGGACGATCCCGATCTCGACGGCTTCAATCTCCTCAAGCCGGGGCAGACGCCGCATCAGAACGTGCGATTCCTGATTTTCCTCGCCGCGGTGCTCCGGGGGGTGCACAAGCACGCCGGTATGCTGCGCGCGGGGATCGGCACGTCGGGGAACGAGCATCGACTGGGCGCCAACGAGGCGCCGCCGGCGATCATCTCGGTCTTCATGGGCGACATGCT
>Ga0070696_100001690_pt1 | contig 14467 bp, 10 predicted proteins | sample KBSK1253metaG_FD_65474 | JGI IMG/M metagenome (GOLD analysis project Ga0070696, IMG submission 65474) | Corn, switchgrass and miscanthus rhizosphere microbial communities from Kellogg Biological Station, Michigan, USA - KBS K1-25-3 metaG | ecosystem: Host-associated > Plants > Roots >... | reverse complement strand
AAGCGCGCCGACGGCCGCGTGGTGCTCGACGAGGGCTACGTCCCGCCCTGCCTCGATTGCCGGGTGAGCGGCAAGCTCCAGGACTATGTGAAGGAGATCCAGGGGCTGCTCAAGCACCGCATCCAGGCGCTCGCCGACCGCGTCGCCGGCCCCGGGGCCAAAGGGGTGGCGGAAGTCTCCGACTTCCTGCTCTTGCAGCTCTGCAACCGCTTCGAGCCGCTGATGGCGCACTTTCTTTCGCGCTCGTCGCTGCACCCGGAGCTCTTCTACCGGCACTGCCTCGAGCTCGCGGGCGAGATCAGCACCTACGCGCGGCGCGAGCGCACGGTGGTGAGCTTCGCCACCTACCGCCAGGACGACTTGCAGGCGAGCTTCGCGCCGGTCATCGAGGAGATCCGGCGCGGCCTTACCGCGGTGCTCGAGCAGAACGCGGTCGCCATTCCGGTCATGGACCGCGGCCGGGGCGTGTTCGCGGGCACGGTGCCCGACGTCGAGCTGCTGCGCAAGGCCGTGTTCGTGCTCGCCGTAGGGGCGAACGTCCCGCCCGAATCGCTGCGGGTGCATTTCCCCACCCAGGTCAAGATCGGGCCGCCCGAGAAGATCCGCGACATGGTGGTGTCGCACCTGCCCGGCATCCAGACCTCGCCGCTGCCGGTGGCGCCGCGGCAGATTCCGTATCACGCCGGATACACCTATTTCGAGCTCGACCGCAAGAGCGACTACTGGAAAGGGCTCGAAGTCTCGCGCGTCATCGCGATGCACGTGGCGGGCGAGTTTCCGGGGCTCTCCCTCGAGCTCTGGGCGATCCGCGACTAAGTCAAGGCAACAGGGAGAACCACAATGTCCAGCATCCCGCCGCAGCCGATCGACCCGGACGCAACCGTAATGGTGCCCACGCCGGGCCGGCGCCGCGCCGCCGCCGCGGCGGCGCCGATGCCCGCGGGTCCCGTGTTCGCGCCGGAGCCGGCGCGGCGCACCGAAGCCGCGCTGACCGCGGACCTCTCCGCACTCTCGGGGCTGAACCCGCTCGTGGCGCTGGCGAACCCGCTGCTCGCGCTGGTGCCCCAGATCCGCAGCTCGTTTTCCCATCCCGACCCCGCCGGCCTGCGCGAGATGCTGGTGCAGCAGCTTTCCGCCTTCGAGGAGACCGCGGCCAAGCGCGCGATCAAGCCCGACACCGTGCTGGTGGCGCGCTACGCGCTGTGCACGCTGATCGACGAAGCGGTGTCCTCCACGCCCTGGGGCGCGCAATGGATGAGCTCGAGCCTGCTCGTCACCTTCTATCGCGAGACCGGCGGCGGCGAGAAGTTCTTCCTGCTGCTGAACAAGATGGCGGAGCAGCCCGGCGCCAACATCGACCTGCTCGAGTTCTTCTACGCCTGCCTCGCGCTGGGCTTCGAGGGCCGCTTCCGGGTGATCGAAGGCGGCAGAGCGCAGCTCGAGCAGACCCGCGAGCGCCTGTACGAGCTCATCCGCCGCCAGCGCCAGGCCGAAGACACCGACCTCTCGGTGCGCTGGAAGGGAATCGAAACCAAGGCGCGCAGGATCTCGAGCGGCCTCGCCCTGTGGCTGACGCTCTCCGCCTGCGGCGTGCTGCTCGCCGCGGTATACCTCGGCTACCTCTTCTCGATCAGCGCCAAGGCGAGCCCGGTCAAGTCGGAGCTCGCGCAGATGAAAGTGAAGCTCGCGCTCGAGCGCACCGCGCCGCCCAGGATCGTGCCGCCGCGCCTGTCGAAGTTCCTGTCGGAGGAGATCGGCAAGGGCATCGTCGCGGTCTACGAGGACGAGCAGGTGAGCGTGGTGACCATCCCGGGCGACGGCCTGTTCCCCTCGGGCAGCGCGGCGGTCGACCGGCGCTTCGAGCAGACCTTCGCGCGCGTGGCGCAGGCGCTGAACAGCGTCCAGGGGCCGGTGGTGATCACCGGCCACACCGACAACAAGCCGATCCGCACGGCGCGCTTTCCTTCCAACTGGGAGCTCTCCACCGAGCGGGCGAAATCGGTGCTGAAGGTGATGGCGGGCTCGATGGCCGATCCCTCCCGGCTGCGCGCCGAGGGCATGGCCGATTCCGATCCGGTCGCGCCCAACGACACGGAAGAAAACCGCAGAAAGAACCGGCGCGTGATGGTGATCCTCAAGGTGGCAGGCTAGGGCGGGCACATGAAAAAGATCAAGGAACTCCTCTTCAACCGCTGGGTGCTCGGCGGCCTCGTGGTGCTGCTGATTTCGCTCCTCATCCTCCTCGTGGGCGATGCGATCGCGTTCGGCGACAGCCGTCCGCTCGAGACGCTGCTTGCGCGCTGGGTTCTGGTTTCTCTCCTAATAGTTACTTGGATTGTCTGGGAAGCGATCCGCGCGTGGCGTATCCGTCGCGCCAATCAGGCCATGCTGCAGGGCATCGCCGGCGCCGACGGCGGCGAGGCCGAGTCCTCGGCGCGCTCGGCGCAGGAGATCGCGACGCTGCAGGCGCGCTTCAAGGAGGCGATGGCGGTCTTGCGCAAGGCGCGCTTCAAGGGCCGCGCGGGCGAGAAGCAGTACCTGTACCAGCTGCCCTGGTACGTGTTCATCGGCGCCCCAGGCTCGGGCAAGACCACGGCGCTGGTGAATTCGGGCCTCAAGTTCCCGCTGGAGGAAGCGGGCTCGGGCCAGTCGATCAAGGGCGTCGGCGGCACGCGCAACTGCGACTGGTGGTTCACCGACGAGGCGGTGCTGCTCGACACGGCGGGCCGCTACGTCACGCAGGACAGCGAGCAGCGCGTGGACGCGAGCGCCTGGCTGGGCTTCCTCGAGCTCCTCAAGCGCTCGCGGCCGCGCCAGCCGCTCAACGGCGCGATCATCACCGTGAGCATCTCGGACCTCCTGTACCAGACCGACGCGCAGCGCGAGCGCTACGCGAGGGACGTGCGCCAGCGCCTGCAGGAGCTCTACGAGCGCCTGGGCATCCGCTTCCCGGTCTACGTCATGGTCACCAAGGTCGACCTCCTCGCCGGCTTCATGGAATTCTTCGGCGACATGTCGCGCGAGGAGCGCGCCCAGGTCTGGGGCACGACTTTCGCGCTCAACGCTCCGGGCGCGAGCGTCAACTACGCGGGCGCGTTCAGCGCGGAATTCGAGGGCCTGGAGAAGCGGCTGCAGGCGCGCGTGCTGAAGCGCCTGCACGGCGAGCGCGATCTGCAGCGCCGCTGCGGCATGTACAGCTTTCCGCAGCAGTTCAGCGCGCTGCGCCCGCTGCTGTCGGAATTCATGGAGAAGGCCTTCGGCGGCTCGCGCTTCGGCGAGCAGCCGCTGGTGCGCGGCGTGTATTTCACCAGCGGCACGCAGGAAGGCAGCCCGATCGACCGCGTGCTCGGCACGCTCTCGAGAACCTTCAACCTGGAGAGGAAGATCCTGCCGCCCGCGGCTTCCAGCGGCAAGAGCTTCTTCATCAACCGCCTGCTGCACGACGTGATCTTCATGGAGGCGGGCCTGGGCGGGGGCAACGAGAAGAAGGAGCGCCAGCGCAGATGGCTCACTATGGGCGCGCTCGGCGCCACCGGGGCGCTCACCGCGGGCCTGCTCGCGGCGTGGACGCTCTCGTATTTCGACAACGCCGCGCTGGTCGAGGCGGCGACGAAGAAGGTGAGCGGCGCGAAGGAGAGCATCCAGGCGGTGCCGCCGGCGCAGGCCGGCGACATCGCGGCGGTGCTGCCGGTGCTGAACGCTCTGCGCGATCTGCCTTCGGGCTATTCGAGCCGCGATGCCGCGGTGCCGGTTAGCTATCGCTTCGGGCTCTACCAGGGCGACGGCATCGGCGAGCGCTCGGTGGCGACCTACCGGCGCGCGCTCGGCGACGTGCTGCTGACGCGGGTCGGCCTGCGCCTCGAGGAGATCCTCGCGCGGCCGCGCGATCTCGAGCAGCTCTACGTGGGGCTGCGCGGCTATCTCATGCTGCACCAGGACAAGTACCTCGATGCGGCAGACCTCTCGCGGCTGATGCTATTCATATGGAGCGGGGCGCTGCCGCGCGATTCGGTGGAAGCGGCCGCGGACCTCGAAGGCCACCTGAAGGCGGCGTTCGAGCAGCGTCCGCTGCAGATGCTCGCGCCGCGCAACGACGCGCTGGTGAACGACGCGCGCCGCCGCCTCGCCTCGATGCCGCTCGCCGACCGCGTGTACGCGCGGCTGAAGAACGAGCTTTCCGCCGACACCAGTGTGGCGCCGTTTCGCATCAGCGAAGCGGCCGGGCCCAATGCGGCCGGGGTGCTGACGCGCTCGAGCGGTCAGCCGCTCACCGCCGGCATCGAGGGCTTGTTCACGCGCGAGGGCTACCTGAAGCTCTTCCGCGCCAAGGGCGAGAAGCTCGCCGCCGAGCTCTCGAAAGAGGAATCCTGGGTGCTGGGAGATGCCGATGCGCGCGCGCAGAAGGCCGACCCCGCCAGGGTCTTCGCCGAGGTGCGCGAGCGCTACGCGCAGGACTACGAGAAGCAATGGCTCGCGCTGCTCTCCGACGTGCGCGTATCGCCCTCCACCGGGCTTGCCCAGACCATCGAGCAGGCGAAGGTGCTTTCGGCGCCCGACTCGCCGCTCAAGCGATTCGTGATCGCGGCGGCGAAGGAGCTGACCCTCGCCAGCCCGCAGGACGCCGCCAAGGATGCCGCCGGGAAAGCCGCGGGAAAGGCGACCGACCAGGCGGTGAGCTCGCTGCGCTACGGCAGTCTCTTCGCAAGCGGCGCCGGCGCCAAGCTCTCGGCCGCGCGTCCCGAGGACGCCGTGGACAACCGCTTCGCCGCGCTGCGAAACCTGGTGGCGCAGCAAGGCCCTGCGGGCCCCGCGCCGATCGACGGGGTGATGCAGTCGATGAGCGAGTTCTACACGCAGCTCAGAGCCGCCGAGGAGTCGCTCGGCCGCGGCCAGATCAACCCGGCGCTGAGCGCCTCGGGCGCCAAGATGAAGGCGGACGCCGACCGCTATCCGGAGCCGATCCGGACCGTGCTGAGGGACCTCGCGCAGACGAGCAGCGGCCAGGCCGCCGGCGCGGCGCAGGAGAACATCAAGCGCGCGGTGAGCGGCTCGGCGTCGTTCTGCGCCAAGGCGATCGCGGGCAAGTATCCGTTCTCCTCCAGGGGCTCCGCGGGCGACGTGCTGCTCGACGACTTCAACAAGGTGTTCTCTCCCGGCGGTCAGCTCGACGCGTTCTTCGTCGGCAACCTCGCGCAGTTCGTGGATACGCCCACCGGGCGCGACTGGCGCGCCCGGCCCGGCATGGAAGGCTCCGCGCCCACCGCGCCCACCATCCGCCAGTACCAGCGGGCGGCGGTGATCCGCGACAGCTTCTTCAAGGCCGGCTCGCCGCAGGCGCAGGTCACGGTCGACGTGCGCCTCGTCTCGGTCTCGGGCGCGAACGAAGTGACCTTCGAGCACGACGGCAAGGTGAACAAGATGCTGCCCGGCAACGTGGTGCGGGTGCAGTGGCCGGCGGCCACGCCGGGGGCGGGCACGAAGATCTCGGTGGCGGGCGCGCCCGTGATCGCCTCCGAGGGCCCGTGGGCCCTCTTCCGCGTGTTCGACAAGGGGACGCCGGCCTCCGGCGCGCAGCCCGGCCTGGTGAGGCTCGCGTTCGCGCCTGACGCGAGCCGCAAGGTCACCCTCGAGCTGCAGCCGACCAGCGTGAACAATCCCTTCCAGAGCCGCGAGCTGCAGGAATTCCAGTGCCCGGGACAGAAATAATTCCAGCGCGCGTTCCCGGCCTCTACGGGAAGCTCCCGGCGCGCGGCGATTTCGTGAGCCGGCGCCTCGATGCAGACTTCATCGAAGGCTGGGACGCATGGCTTCAGCGCGTGGTGTCGGCGAGCCGCGAAGCGCTCGGCGCGAGCTGGCTCGAGTGCTTTCTTTCGGCGCCGGTGTGGCGCTTCGTGGTGCCCGCCGGAATGTTCTCGAAGGCGGGCTGGGTGGGCCTCTTGCTGCCCAGCGTGGACCGCGTGGGGCGCTATTTTCCGCTCACCATCGCGGCGCCGGTGCACGAGGACTGCATCGACGTGCCCGCCACCCTGGACAAGGCGCTGGCGTGGCTCGATTCGATCGACGCCGTCGCGCTCGAGGCGCTCGCGCCGGAGCTCGACCTGGAGGTGTTCGACCGGCGCCTCGCCGAGCTGCCGCTGCCGCCGGAGGTGCCGGTGGTGTCGCCGCCGGCGGGCGGCGACGACACGGTTCCGCTCGGCGCCTCGCGGGCCGGGTTTCAGGTATGGCAGCTCGCCGCCGACGCCGCGGACGCCGCGTTTCGCGAGCTGCTCAAGAACGGCGCGCTCGGGCCGCGGGCGTCGGCGATCTGGATGACCCGGGGCGGCGAAACGCTGCCGCCGTGCTTGGCGGCCTGCGGCGGCCTCATCCCCGGGAGCCAGTTCTGCGCGCTCCTGGACGGACGCTGGTCGGAGCATTCCTGGACGGTTGCTCCGCTACCGAACAGCGCTCCGGCCGCTAACGCAACAAACGAAAGCGTGACGTATTGCCCGCCCCTATCGCCGGTAGTAGACTTAGTTCACGGTCAAGGCACGTTGGGGGGAGAAGTTCCGCCGTTGGCCGCACCTCCTAGCAGCGAACACGAGTCCCAGATGAACACCAGGTTGGAGAAGTAGTCCGTCCATGAGCCGACTGCATTCGCCATGGGCATGACCGACCTGGAAGCGCTGCTGCGTCCGGTCAGCGACGAGCACCGCTGCGGACCGGACCTTGATGCCGCGGGCGACCCGGCCTTCGTCGAGCTCGGCGTCGCCGCCGAGTGGAAAGAAGCGAAATACGTGGGCGAGCAGGAAGTTTCTGCCGCCGTCTCGCCCGACTGGAGCAAGGTCAAGGAAACCGCCTCGGCGCTGCTCGCGGTCTCCAAGGACCTGCGCGTCGCCAAGCACTACGTCGCCGCGCTCGCCTACACCGAGGGCCTGCCCGGATTCGCGGCCGGCGTGCGCCTGCTGCGCGATCTCCTCGACCGCTACTGGGACGCGCTGCATCCCGCGCTCGAAGGCGAGCAGGACGACTGGCGCAAGAACCTGGTCATGGAAGTCAACGCCGAGCGCGGGGCGCTCGGCGGCCTGCGCGCGGCCCACATCGCCGAGTCGCGCAAGATCGGCCGCTTCACGCTGCGCGACATCGAGGTGCTCGACGGCGCCGCGGCCCCTGCGCCCGGCGCCATTGCCCTGACGCAGGACCTGCTGCGCGAAGCCATCCGCGACTCCGATGCCGCGGCCACCACGCAGCGGCTCGAAGCCTGCCGCCAGGCGGCCGCCGACCTCGCCGCGATCCAGGCGGTCTTCCGCACCCACCAGCCGAGCCTGGGCCTGGAGTTCCCGGCGGTGGAGAAGCTCCTGCGGCGCACGCAGCAGATTTTCGACGACGCGCTCGGGGTCGAATCGGCCGCGGGCGCGCCCGGGGGCAATGGCGCGCCGGCGCAGGAAGAGGGCGCGGCGCACGGCAAGCTGCGCACCCGCGCCGATGCGCGCCGGCAGCTCGAATCGGTCTGCGATTTCCTGGAGCGCACCGAGCCGGCCCATCCCGCGCCCCTGCTGATCCGCAGGGCGGCGCGCCTCCTGGACCTGAGCTTCATCGATATCATCCGCGACATCGCTCCGGGTGCCGCTACCGAAGTCGAACACCTCGGCGGTTTACGACGCGAATAGAGCGCATGTAAATAGCCGAACTTTTTTCAACAGGGGAGGACACCAGTGGGAACCACCAGTTCGCAGAAGTTCATCGCACGCAACCGCGCGCCGCGCGTGCAGATCGAGTACGACGTCGAGCTCTACGGCTCGAAGAAGAAGGTCCAGCTGCCGTTCGTCATGGGCGTGCTGTCGGACCTGTCGGGAAAGCCCGCCGAGCCGCTCGCGGCCATGGCGGACCGCAAGTTCACCGACGTCGACGTCGACAACTTCGACTCGTTCCTGAAGTCGCAGAAGCCGCGCGTGGCGTTCCAGGTGCCCAACACGCTGACCGGCGAGGGCAACATCAACCTCGACATCACCTTCGAGAGCATGGACGACTTCTCGCCGGCGGCGATCGCGCGCAAGGTCGACGCGCTGAACAAGCTGCTCGAGGCGCGCACCCAGCTCGCGAACCTGCTCACCTACATGGACGGCAAGACCGGCGCCGAGAACCTGATCCAGAAGGTGCTGCAGGATCCGGAGCTCCTGAAATCGCTCGGCCAGGCGCCCAAGCCGGGCGCGCCGGCCGGCGAACCGCAGCAATAAGGGGAGATCACCATGGCTAACGAAACCCAAGCAGCAGGCCAGCAGGCCCCGGTTGCGGCCGAGCTGGACGAGTTCTCCGCGCTCCTGAAGCGCGAGTTCAAGCCCAAATCCGAGGAGGCGAACGAGGCGGTGCAGCGCGCGGTGCGCACGCTCGCGCAGCAGGCGCTCGCCGACACCAGCATCGTCAGCGACGACGTCACCAGGACCATCGAGAAGATCATCGCCGAGCTCGACAAGAAGCTCACCGAGCAGATCAACAAGATCCTGCACCACGAGGACTACCAGAGGCTCGAGAGCGCCTGGCGCGGCCTGAGCTACCTCGTCAACAACACCGAGACCGACGAGATGCTCAAGATCCGCGTCATGAACGCCTCGAAGGCGGACCTCGGGCGCACGCTCAAGCGCTACAAGGGCACCAACTGGGACCAGAGCCCGCTCTTCAAGAAGGTGTACGAGGCGGAGTACGGCCAGCTCGGCGGCGAGCCCTTCGGCTGCATCGTCGGCGACTACTACTTCGACCAGAGCCCGCCCGACGTGGAGCTGCTCGGCGAAATGGCGAAGAACGCGGCCGCGGCCCACTGCCCGTTCATCAGCGGCGTGTCTCCCACGCTCATGCAGATGGACTCGTGGCAGGAGCTGTCGAACCCGCGCGATCTCACCAAGATCTTCCAGACCCCGGAATACGCGGCGTGGCGCTCGCTGCGCGAAGCCGACGACGCCAAGTACGTCGGCCTCGCCATGCCCCGGTTCCTCGCCCGCCTGCCCTACGGCGCGAAGACCAACCCGGTGGAGCAGTTCAACTTCGAGGAGGAGACCGAGGGCGGCAACCACGGCAAGTACAACTGGGCGAACGCCGCCTACGCGATGGGCGTCAACATCACGCGCGCGTTCAAGCTCTACGGCTGGTGCACCACCATCCGCGGCGTGGAGTCGGGCGGGGCGGTGCCCAACCTCCCGGTGCACGCGTTCCCGACCGACGACGGCAGCATCGATTCCAAGTGCCCCACCGAGATCGCCATCAGCGACCGGCGCGAGGCCGAGCTCGCCAAGAACGGGATGATGCCGCTCGTGCACCGCAAGAACAGCGACTTCGCGGCCTTCATCGGCGCCCAGTCGCTCTACAGGCCGAGCGAGTACCAGGACGCCGATGCGACCGCCAACGAGAACCTCGGCGCGCGCCTGCCCTACATGTTCGCGGTGTGCCGCTTCGCCCACTTCCTGAAGTGCATGGTGCGCGACAAGATCGGCTCGTTCAAGAGCGCCAATGACATGCAGCAGGACCTGCAGCAGTGGATCCTGCAGTACGTCGACGGCGACCCGGCGCACTCGTCGGAGTCGACCAAGGCGCAGCGCCCGCTCGCCGCGGCCGAGATCGTGGTCGAGGAGGTGGCGGGAAATCCGGGCTACTACACCTCCAAGTTCTTCCTCAGGCCTCATTACCAGCTCGAGGGGCTTTCGGTGTCGCTCAGGCTGACCTCGAAACTGCCTTCGGCTAAAGCGGCGTAATCTCGGACCAACCACTTCATTCCTTATAGAGGGGAGCTAGCATGGCAACAGACATGTTTCTGCTGATCGACGGCATCAAAGGCGAGTCCCACGACCACAAGCACAAGGACGAGATCGACATCGAGTCCTGGAGCTGGGGGCTCGCGCAGCAGGGCATCCACGGCACGGGCGGCGGCGGCGGCGCGGGCAAGGTGTCGGTGCACGACCTGACGTTCACGCATTTCCTGGACAAGTCCTCGACGGCGCTGGTGCAGGCGTGCGCCACGGGCAAGCACATCAAGAAGGCGGTGCTGGTGATGCGCAAGGCGGGCGACAAGCCGCTCGAGTATTTCAAGCTGACGCTGGAAGACCTCCTGGTCAGCGCCGTGAACCACTCCGGGCACGAAGGCCAGACGCGGCTGTCGGAGACCGTCAACCTCAACTTCGCCAAGTTCGGCATCGAGTACCAGATGCAGAAGGAAGACGGCAGCGGCACGCCGGGCGGCGAGGTGAAGTTCGACGTCAAGACCAACGCCGTTCGCTGAGCGCCGGCCGATGGACGCCACCCTGAAGCTCGCGCAGCTCGCCAAGGGCTCCACCCGGCTCGCGGACCTCCTCGCGGAGGGCCAGAGCTCGGTGCGCGGCGACCCGGCGAACGCCAAGCGCAGGGTGATGCTGTTCCAGCTCATGGTCCTGAGCGGCCAGTGGGACCGTGCCCTCACGCAGCTCTACGTCATCAAGGAGATGGACGCCGAGGCGGACGATTTCGTGCGCACCTATCGCGAAGTCGTCCGCTGCGAGCTCTTCCGCAAGGAGGTGTTCGCCGGCGCAAGAACCCCGCTGGTGCTCGGTGAGCCGCAGGAGTGGATCGCAAAGCTGGCCGAAGCGGCGCGCCTCCTCGGCGAAGGCAAGATCGCCGAGGCGGCGCAACTGCGCGCCGCGGCGTTCGAGTCGGCGCCCGCCGCGTCGGGCAAGCTGAACGGTGCGCCTTTCGAGTGGATCGCCGATGCCGACGTGCGCATGGGACCGGTGTGCGAGGCCATGCTCAACGGCAAGTACTACTGGATTCCGTTCGAGCGCCTCTCGCGTATCGAGGTGGAGGCGCCGACCGACCTGCGCGACCTCATCTGGGCCCCGGCGAAGCTCACGTTCCAGAACGGCGGCGAGCAGGTCGCGTTCCTGCCGGCGAGATATCCAGGGACCGAGCTCGCCGAGGACGACGAGCTGCGCCTCTCGCGGAAGACGGAATGGCGCGACCTCGGTGCCGATACCCACGTCGGCATGGGCCAGCGCATGTTCGCAACCGACGTGGGGGAGACGGCGATCCTGGAGGCCCGTGCAATCGAGCTGAACGGGTAGCCGCGCGCACATGGCGGAATCGAACCGCGACCGGATCAATCCCTCGCTCCTCGACCGCCTCACCGACGACGCGCCCGAGAACGCGTCCGCCCGCGGCGGGTCGGCGACGCTCTCCGAGCTGCGCAAGAACGTGCTGCGCGACCTCAACTGGCTGTTCAACACCACCCGCCTCCTGAAGTCCGAGGAGCTCGAATCCTGGCCGCAGGTCAGGAACTCGGTGCTCAACTACGGGCTGCCGCCGCTCTCCGGCGTGGCCGCCTCCGGGGTCGACGTGGTGCAGTTCGAGCGCGCGCTGAAGCAGGCAATCCTCGATTTCGAGCCGCGCATCCTGCCCGACAGCGTCTCGGTGAAGGTGCTGCTCGACCGCCAGTCGCTCGACCACCACAACACGCTTTCGCTGCACATCGAGGGGCTGCTGTGGGCCCAGCCGGTGCCGATCGAGCTCCTGCTGCGCACGCAGCTCGACCTCGAGTCGGGACAGAGCAGGGTGGACGAAACCACCCTCGGGCGGCGCTGATGGATCCGCGCATGCTCGACTACTACAACAGCGAGCTCCTGCACGTGCGCGAGTCGGCGGCCGAGTTCGCCAAGGAGTTTCCGAAGATCGCCGGGCGCCTCGCGCTGGAAGGCCCCGAGTGTGCCGATCCCTACGTCGAGCGGCTGCTCGAGGGCTTCGCCTTCCTCGCCGCCCGGGTGCAGCTCAAGATCGACTCGGAGTTCCCGACCTTCACCCAGCAGCTGCTGGAGATGGTGTATCCGGGCTTCCTCGCGCCGGTGCCTGCCATGGCGATGGTGCGCTTCGAGCCGGACCTCGCCGAGGCGGGCCTCGCACAGGGGGTGATGGTGCCGCGCGGCAGCGTCCTGCGAGCGCGGCCGGCGAGCGCGCCGGGGGCCACCACGGCGTGCGAATTCCGCACCGCGCACGGCGTGACCCTGTGGCCGATCGAGCTCGTGGAGGCGAAATATCTCGCCTATCCGCCGGAGCTGCCGCGCGAGCTGCAGCTGAACCAGAAGATCCAGGCCGCGGTGCGCCTGAGGCTGCGCGCCACCGCCGGGCTCAACTTCGACGCCATCGCGCTCGATCGGCTGCCGCTGCACTTCTCCGGCAACCCCGGGGTCGCCGCCCGGCTGCACGAGGCGCTGCTCTCCTCGGCGCTCGGCGTGCTGGTTCTGCCCGCCACACCCAAGGCGCGCTGGTTCCATTTCGCCGACAGGAGCGAGGTGCGGCGCGTGGGATACGCCGACGACGAGGCGCTCGTGCCGCCGCCGGCGCGCTCTTTCCGCGGCTATCGCCTGCTGCGCGAGTATTTCGCCTTCCCCCAGCGCTATCTCTTCGCCGAGATCGGAGGGCTGCGCAAGGGGTTCGCGCGCTGCCGCGACACCGAGCTCGACGTGCTGGTGCTGCTCGGGCGCGCCGACAACACGCTCGAGAACGTGGTCGACGCGGCGAACTTCTCGCTCTACTGCACGCCCGCGATCAATCTCTTTCCCAAGCGCGCCGACCGCATCCATCTGACGCACCGGGTGAACGAGCACCACGTGGTGCCGGACCGCACCCGGCCGATGGATTTCGAGGTCTACGACGTGACCGAGGTCAGCGGCTACGGCTCCAGCCTCGACGAGGAGCAGCGCTTCCAGCCGCTCTACGCGTCGGTGGACCGGACCTCGGCCTCCGCCGACGGCTTCTACACGCTGCGCCGCGTCCCGCGCATGCAGTCGGCAAAGCAAAAGCGCGTCGGCACGCGCACCAACTACGTGGGCACCGAGGTGTTCATGTCGTTCGTCGATCCCGCGGCCGCGCCCTACGCCGAGGCGCTGACGCAGATCTCGGTCAACACGCTGTGCAGCAACCGCGACCTGCCGCTGGTCATGCCCACCGGCGGGCAGAGCGATTTCCGGCTCGACGCCGCCGCGCCGGTGCGCGCGGTGCGCTGCCTGGGCGTGCCCTCGCGCCCCTTGGAGCCGGTGCTCGACGGCTCCCTCGCCTGGCGCTGCATCAGCCACCTCTCGCTCAACTACCTGTCGCTCACCGATCTCAACGAGCAGGACGGCGCCGCGGCGCTGCGCGAGATGCTGCGTCTTTATACGAGGGAAGCGGAGTCGGTCGTGCGCCGCCACCTGGAGGGTATCCGCTCGGTGCGCGTGGAGCCGATCACGCGGCGCATGCCCGGGCGCGGTCCGGTGACCTTCGGGCGCGGCATGGGGGTGCGCCTTTCCTGCGACGAGCGCGCATTCGAGGGCACCGGCGCATTCCTGCTCGGCTCGGTGCTCGAGGAGTTCTTCGCGCGGCACGCTTCTCTCAACTCATTCACGGAAACGGCCCTCGACGTGATCGGTCGGGGCGAGGTGATGCGATGGCCGACGAGATTCGGGCAACGCCCGGTTCTATAGAGCGAGGTAAACGACGTGAGGCCGAGCTTGCTCGGCAACTCACGCAGGCGCCCTGGGAGTTCGATCTCTTCCAGGCGATGCGCCTCATCGAGGCCGCGCATCCGGAGCACTCGCGCATCGGCGAGGCGAGGCGCCCGCTCGACGAGGCGGTGCGCTTCGGGCAGGAAGCCTCGCTCGCGTTCGCGCCCTCGGCGGTGGCGGCTTTCGAGCCGGCAAGCGAGCGGCGCGCCGCGCGCCTGGTGCAGCGGGTGTTCGGGATGCTCGGGCCCAACGGCGCGCTGCCGATCCACCTCACCGACTGGGCGCGCGACCGGGCACGCAACCACGGCGACTGGGGGTTCCTGCGCTTCCTCGACGTGTTCCATCACCGCATGCTGTCGCTTTTCTACCGTGCCTGGGCCCAGGCACGGGCCGTGGTCAGCGTGGACCGGCCGCGGCAGGATTTCTTCGGCCGGCGCCTGGCCGCGCTGTGCGGCCTCGGCCTGCCGTCGCTGCGCGAGCGCGACGGCGCGCCCGACTCGGTGAAGCTTGCGCACGCGGGCGTATTCGGGCGCCAGGTGCGCAACGCCGAATGCCTGCACATCGTGCTCGCGGACTATTTCCAGGTGCCGGTGAGAATCGAGGAATGCGTCGGCCACTGGCTGCACATCGCGCCGGCGCAGCGTACCTGCGTCGGCCGGCACGAAGGCTTTGCCCGGCTGGGAGAGGACGCGGTGATCGGCGAGCGCACCTGGCATGCGCAAAGCCGCTTCCGCGTGGTGCTCGGCCCGCTCTCGTTCCGCGACTACGAGCGCTTCCTGCCGCGCGGCGCGAGCTCGCGCGCGCTGCACGATCTCATCCGGCTGTACGTGGGCCTCGAGCACTCCTGGGAGGTGAAGCTGGTCCTGAAAAGGCAGGAGGTACCGCTGGCGTGGCTCGGCAATTCGGCGTGGCTCGGCTGGTCCTCCTGGCTGGGGGCGAGGCTCACCGACGCGGACGCCGCGGATTATTCGAACGCGCAGGGCAAGCACCTGCCGCAC
>Ga0070696_100001689_pt1 | contig 14469 bp, 18 predicted proteins | sample KBSK1253metaG_FD_65474 | JGI IMG/M metagenome (GOLD analysis project Ga0070696, IMG submission 65474) | Corn, switchgrass and miscanthus rhizosphere microbial communities from Kellogg Biological Station, Michigan, USA - KBS K1-25-3 metaG | ecosystem: Host-associated > Plants > Roots >... | reverse complement strand
CGGTCGGTCGGAGCGGCGGCCACGATACCACCGGGTCCCGCTACAGGCCGATCGACAGCCTCGAGATCAGGAAGCTCGGCAGCGCGACCGCGCGCATGGCTGCCTGGACGGCCTCGATGTCGTACGCCACCCGGTGCCAGGTCATCGCTCCCGTCCCCGGGTCGAGGAGCATGTACGAGGCCCGCGGGTCGCCATCGCGCGGTTGGCCCACGCTCCCCGGATTCACCAGCGCGCGGCGGCCCTCGAGCGCAATCGAGGCGCCGTCGCGCGGCCCGAATTGCTCCACATTGGCGCCGTCTTCGACGAAGGCGACGGGGACGTGGGTGTGCCCGTGCAGCCCGATCGGCTCGTGCAGCAGCTTGAGGTTGTCGCGCGCGACCGCGGTTGAGGTCACGTACTCCCACAACGGCTCGCGAGGGCTGCCATGGACGAGCTCGCAGGTCTCGAGTGTCCGCCGCTCCGGCAGGCCCTTGAGCCAGGCGATCGAATCGCCGCTGATCGCGGTGCGCGTCCACTCAATCGCGCGTCGCGCATCGGGGTTGAACCAGTCGATCTCCGAGCCGCCGGCCGCGGCGGCGTCGTGGTTGCCGCGGACGCCGACGGCGCCGACGTCGCGCAACCGACCGATCACGCCGTCCGGGTCCGGCCCGTAGCCGACGACGTCGCCGAGGTGCCAGACCCCGTCCACCGGTCCCGCATCGGCGAGCACGGCGTCGAGCGCCGGCAGGTTGGCGTGGATGTCCGAGAAGACGGCGATCCGCATGCCGGGCCGAGACTAGCAAGGGGGTTCGACGCGCGTCGGAGGCGGTGCTCGGGGTGTCCCCGCGTCTCCCTCCTACGAGATCTGCGGGCCCGGAGCGCCACCTCCGGCGTGGTCGTTCATCGCTACCTGGGTGTCGGTCTGGCGCGCTCCGTTCGGTTCGCGGCCCGGTCTCCCGGCACCCCTCCCGAATCGCGCTCCCCGGAGAATCCCCGGCGCGGATGCCGGATGTTGCCCCGGCCCGTCGGATGCGTCAACCGGGTTATCCACGTAAGTGGATGGAGCCCGCCTTCTCGTGGAAAAGTCGCGCCTTCGCGCACATCGGGCGGGTCCTTCAGCCGGGGTGCAGGTCGTTCAGGGGCTCGCCGACGGCACCGGAATTCCGAGCTCCTCGAGCAGCCACGCGTCGCGATCGTCGCGGGCCTGGTTGTCGAGACGGTGGTCGGTGTCGTAGCTGTGCAGGAGCGTGCCGCCAGGCGCGGCGTTCGCCAGCGCCGTGGCGACCTCGCCGGAGACGTAGATGTCGGCGGTGCCGAACTGGAGCAGGACCGGCGCCGTGACGCTCGCGATCCGGTTGATCGGGTCGAGGTCGGCCATCGCCTGGGCGTAGCCGGCCACGTCACCCTCGCCGACGACGTGGAAGTACTTCACGAACCAGTTCACCCAGGTCGAGTCGGGCGTCATCGCCGCCAGCGCGGCCGGCCGCTGGTCGACCGAGGCCGCGAGGATCGCGTACATGGCCCCGTAGTCGTGCCCGACGAGCGCGACCTGCGCGTTCCCCGATTCGGCTTCGAGCAGAGTCAGCGCTCGCCGGATCGTCCGGACCTGGAGGCCGATCGCGACGCGGTCGTGGTCGACGCCGATCGGCCGCTCGGACCACGGGAAATGCTGGGTGATCAGCATCGACTCGATGCCCTGGCCCGCCAGCTCCACGGCCTCGTCGACGAACTCGTCGCGCGAGCTGAAGTCGTCGCCGAGCCAATGCAGGAAGAGGACCCCGGCTCGGGTGGTGCCGGTGCTGGGCGCGACCAGGAACGCCGGCACGGGCAGCCCGTCCGCGCCGGTGAACGTGACGTCGCGGATGACGGCCCGGTCGCGCGACTCGCGCGACCGCTCCTCGAGATTCAGATCGGCGGCCGGGACGTCGTCGTCAAAGAGCTGCGCGGCCGTCATCGACGGATCCAGGATCGCCACCGGGAGCGACGGGCCGGCCGTGGGCGTGGGCGTCGCGGTCGGCGTCGGCGCCGGCGCTGGGGTCGCGGTCGGCGAGACCGGCCCGCCGCCGCACGCGGCCGCGATCAGCCCGATGAAGGCCGTCGCCGCGAGCGCGGAGCGGGATGTGCGCACGAGGAACCTACGCGCCGCCGCGGATGGGCCTTGCGCGCGGTCAGGGTCGGGCGGGCGCCTCCGAGCGGGGACCGCGGACCGGGCGCCCGAGCGTGCGTCGAACGACGTCGACGACCTCCTCCACGTAGCGATCGGCCTCGCCGCGCAGTGCGGCGGTGCGGACACAGCCCTGTACATGGTCCTCCAGGACGAGCACCGCCAGCGAATCCACGGCCGCCCGGAGCGCGCTGGTCTGCTGGAGGATGTCCACGCAGTATTCCTCGCGCTCGATCATCCGGGAGATCCCGCGCACCTGGCCCTCGATGCGGGCGAGGCGGCGCACGAGCTGCGCCTTGTCGCGGGTGTAGCTGTGCCGGAAGTGGTCGGCCTGCTGATCGGCTGTCGCGTCGGTGGGTGGCATCCGGCGCATGATACCCCCCGGGGGTATCGCCGACAAGGCAGGCCGCCGGCGGTGGATTCGCGCTCGAACGGCTACACTCCCGTTCGGATGGATCCGCTGGACCACCTCCTGGCGCTCCCCGACGGGCTTCGCTGCACCGTCTGCGATGGGCGCGTCCCCGCGACGCGGATCCGGTTGCTCGCCTGGCGCGACGACCTCGCCTTCCTCCAGATCGATTGCGACAGCTGTGCCAGCACGACCCTCGGCTTCGTCCTGGGCGGCCGGTCCGAGGACGCCGAGCCCGAAGACGGCCCGGACCCGATCAGCTCCGACGACGTTCTCGACATGCACCAGTTCCTCGCGACCTGGCGCGGCGATCTCGCCGCTCTCCTGGCCTCGGGCGACTCCGGTCGCGCCGAATCGAGCCGGTGACGGGCGCGGGACAGGAGGCGACAGGAACGCCTCAACCGACCGGCCGGGAGCCCGCGGACGCCGCCCGGCCCAGCACCGAGCAGGCCGCCGACATCGAGCTCGCGCCGCCGCCATCTCGCGCCGTCGACCTGACCCGCTTCGCCCACGCGAGCGAGGCCGAGATGGCCCGGATCCTCGACTTCTACGAGGTCCGCTGGCAGTACGAGCCGACGACTTTCCCGATCCTGTGGAACCTCGAGGGCGACGTCGTGGAGAGCTTCGCCCCGGACTTCTACCTGCCCGACCTGGGCGTGTTCCTGGAGATGACCACGCTGAAGCAGCGGCTGGTCCGCAAGAAGAACCGCAAGCTGCGCCGGCTCCGGGAGCTGTACCCGGACATCCGGATCAAGCTGTTCTACGCGCGCGACTTCCGGGCGATGATGCTCAAGTACGGGCGCCTCGGGCTCGCCGAATCGCTCTCCGGGACGACGGGCCAGATGGTCTCGGACCGTGCCGCCGCCGCGGACCCCGCCGCGGACCCCGACACGGTCACCATCGAGCCGCTGCTCGGGACGGCCCTCGCGGCCGAGGACAGCGCGCCGGACGCGGCGCCCATCGTCGAACTGCCGCGCGTTGCCGTACCGGTGCGCACGATGCGCACGCGCTCGAGCCGGCGCCGGCGCCGGGCCGGGACCGCCACGGAGGCCGGCGCTGAACGGGAGGCCGGAGCATGACGGTGGCGGTGGACCAGCGCGCGGACATTGGCGAGATCCTGCTCACCGAGGAGCAGATCCAGGCCAAGGTCGCGGAGCTCGGCGCGCAGATCAGCGCCGACATGACCGGCCGCCAGCTGACGCTCGTCAGCGTGCTCAAGGGCTCGCTGCCGTTCATGGCCGACCTGATGCGAGCGATCTCGCTGCCCCTGCGCATCGACCTCATGGAGGTCTCGTCGTACGGCGGGGCCACGACCGAGTCGTCGGGCCTCGTGCGCATCCTCAAGGACCTTTCGTCGAGCATCGAGGGCGAGGACGTCCTGATCGTCGAGGACATCATCGACACCGGCCTGACGCTCAACTACCTCGTCCGCTACCTGCGCGGCAAGAAGCCCGCGTCGCTGCGGATCGTGACCCTGCTCGACAAGCCGGCTCGGCGGCTCGTCGAGATCGACGTCGACTACATCGGGTTCACCATCCCGGACCAGTTCGTCGTGGGCTATGGGCTCGACTACGGCGAGCTGTATCGCAACCTCCGGTTCGTGGGCGTGCTCCGGCCGGAGGTGTACACGCAGGCGTGATCCGCCGCTCCCCATGACGATGCATCGCCGCCCCGTCGGGCGGTCCCGATTCCTCGCGGCACTGGGCGCGCTGATCGCCCTCGTCGGCTGCTTCCTGCCGTGGTGGACCCGCGGCGGCGGGGACGGGCTGCCGGTGCTGAGCGGCACGGGCTTCGAGTCGCTCGGGATCCTCGTCTTCGCCGCATCGATCGCGACGCTGGCCCTGGTGACGCTGCCCTATGCCTCCGAACGGCCGGTCGCGGCCGACCGCTGGTCGAGCTACGCGATCATCGCCGCGATCGGCTGGCTCGGGTTCGGCTACCGGATCGTCGACCTGTACACGCAACGCGCCTTCTCGTTCGCCGAGCCCGTCGACTTCATCACCAACATCCCGGGCCTGTGGCTCGCCGGGATCGGCCTGGTGATCCTCGCCCGCGCCACGTACGAGATGCTGCATGAGCCGCGGCTCAGGTAGCGCCGCCCGCGCTAGGGTGCGACGGACCCGTCCGGGTCACGCTGGCCGCCGGCGATCAGCCGGATCTCCACCCCCAGCCAGCGCAGGTAGCCCTCGGGACCCTGGATGCGCATCACGTACCGGCCGGGGCCCCAGGTGATCTGCCCGTCCCCGGCGCCGCTCGGACCGGGCGTCGTGCGCGGGGCGAACAGGTCGTTCGCCGCCGCGTCCGCCTCCTTCGGGACGCGCACCAGCTCGGTCGGAACCACGGCGACGGTGGGTGCGAGGCGGTAGATCGTGACGTTGTCGTGCGGCCGGCTGTCGTCGCGATACGCGGGGCAGTAGCCGATCGCCAGCACCTGCTGGGCGGCCACGACGACGAACTCGATCTTCGGATCCGTGGGTCCCGTCGCCTGCGATGCGTCGGTCAGGATCCAGGAGCGCACCACCTGGTCGGCCCAGCGCGTGTCCGCCTCGACGAGCCACATGTGGCCGGAGCAGGGCAGGTCATTGAACTTCACCACCTCCGTCGGCGCGACGCTCGCGGCCGGCCCGGGTGCGGTCGCCGGCTCCGGGGTCGGCCCCCATGGCTTCACGACGAGCAGGACGAGCAGGACGAGCGCGACGATGACGAGGCGCTCCGGAGTCCGCCCCGGCTCGTGGCCGAGCCGGATGCGCGTCTCGTGGAACTCCGGCTCGGTCATCCCACCGGGCTTGGCGACCCGAGCGGGAGCGCCTTGAATCGGCGCACCGTCTCCGTGATCGCGGTCTCGGTCGGCAGACGTTCGATGCTCGAGGCGCCGAAGAAGCCGGCGATGCCGGCCGCGCGCTCGAGGACGTAGCGGACGTCCTCGGGCTCGGCGATCGGGCCGCCGTGGCAGAACACGAGCGTGTCGCGGCCGGTCGACCGGACGGCGTCGCGAATCTCACCGATCCGCTCCACGCAGTCGTCGAGGCTCGGCGCCGTCCGCGCCCCGATCGCGCCCTTCGTCGTCAGGCCCATGTGTGCCACGACCACATCGGCACCGGCCTCGGCCATCGCCCGGCCCTCCTCGGGCGAGAAGGCATAGGCCGTCGTAAGCAGGCCGAGCCGGGCGGCCTCGGCGATCATCTCGACCTCGAGGTCGAAGCCCATGCCCGTCTCCTCCAGACCCTGGCGGAAGGTGCCGTCGATGAGCCCGACCGTCGGGAAGTTCTGGACCCCGGAGAAGCCGAGGCGGATGAGCTCGGCGAGGAACACGGGCATCTGCCGGAACGGGTCGGTGCCGCAGACGCCGGCCAGTACCGGCGTGTGCCGGACGACGGGGAGAACCTCGCGGGCCATGTCGACCACGATCGCGTTGGCGTCGCCATACGGGAGCATCCCGGCGAGCGAGCCGCGGCCGGCCATCCGGTAACGGCCTGAGTTGTAGATCACGATCAGGTCCGCGCCGCCGGCCTCGGCGCACTTCGCAGAGAGCCCGGTGCCGGCCCCGGCGCCGACGATCAGCCGGCCCTCCGCGGCGGTCCGGCGAAGCCGCTCGCGCGCCTCGACGCCCGTCATCGGGTGGCACCCGCGACGCCGGCGGCCGGGCGGCTCGCTCGCAGGAGCACATCCAGGCGGTCGGCCATGGCCGGCCCGAACGTCGGATCGTTGATGTCGACCGGCAGGTCGACCACCTCGATACGCGGGTCAAGCTCGGCCAGGAGCGCGTCGAACAGCGCCGCGTCGGCGGCCGGATCGTGGAATGCCCCGCCGGGCACGTCGATCATCGACACGCCGCCGCGCGGGATGAACACGCTCGTGGGTCCCGCGGCCGCGTTCAGCTTCGCGGCCACGATGTGGCCGAGCTCGCGGCACTCGTCGACGGACGTGCGCATGAGCGTCACCGACGCATTGTGCTCGTACAGTCGCCGATCCCGGAACTCCGGCGGCACCGTGTCCCTGGGCCCGAAGTTGACCATGTCGAGCGCTCCGAGCGACACAACCTGCGGGATGCCGAGGGACCCGGCCCCGGTGAGCCGGTCCGGTCCGGCCGACAGGACCCCGCCGACGAGCTCATCCGCGAGCTCCGTGGTCGTGACGTCGAGGACGCCCGCGAGGAAGCCGCTGCGGATGAGGCCCTCCATCGCTCGCCCGCCGGCGCCGGTCGCATGGAAGACGAGGACCTCGTAGCCGAGCGCCTCGAGGCGCTCCCGCGCCGCCGTCACGCACGGTGTCGTGACGCCGAACATCGTCGCGCCGATGAGCGCACGCTCCCCGCCAGGTTCCTGCCCTGCGGTGGTTCGGCCGGTGTTCGCGGCGACCATGCCCGCCATGGCTGCGGCCGCATTGCCCAGCACCTGGCGAGAGAGCCGGTTGAGCCCGGCGATGTCGACGACCGGGTAGAGCATCGCGACGTCGCTCTCGCCGACGTATGGCCGCGTGTCGCCGGCGGCCATCGTCGAGACGATGAGCTTGGGCACCCCGACCGGCAGCGCCTGCATGGCCGGCGCGACCAGCGAGGCGCCGCCGCTGCCGCCGATGGCCAGGATCCCGTCGAGGCGTCCGGCTTCGTGGAGCTCGCGCACCACCGCCCGCACGCCTTCGCGCATCACGGCCATCGCGGCCGAGCGATCGCCGGCCGCGGCCAGCTCGCGCCGCCGCGCGCCACCCGCGGCGGCGACCTCGTCCGCGCTCACCTCGGCGCGCCACGCCGACTGGTCCATGACGCCCGCGTCGACGACCAGCACGTCCGCACCCAGCTCGACCAGCCGTCGTCGAACGAAGTCGATCTCGGCCCCCTTCGTGTCCAGCGTCCCGACGAGGACGACCGTGCTCACGCCGGGACCCCGAGCTCCTCGGCGGCGGCATCGAGATGGGCCTGCGTGAACGCCGGCACGTCGATCGCGCGGCCGGTGTGGGCGCTCTCGATGGCGGCCATGGTCAGCGCGGTGTCGTGGATCGAATCCTCGATGCGGGTGGCGAGCGCGGGACCGCCGTCGAGCCACCCGACGAACCGCTCGGCGAGCAGCGGATTGAGCCAGACGGGACCGTCGTCGAGGGCGAGGTCCTCGACGGTCGGGACCTCCTTCGCCCCGCCGCGCAGGAGGCGGAGCCGGCGCCGATCGAGCTCAAGGGTGCCGTCGCGACACTCGACGCGCCAGTACTCCTCCTCCCACGGGCTCATCGTCGAGGCGTTCGTCTTCGAGCCCTCGTACGCGGCGCGGACCCCGTTCTCCATCTCGACGACCGCGAGCGCGGTGCTGTCGCCGGCGTACTCGCCCCAGTCCGGATTCCAGGACGTCGCGTACACGGACCGGGCATTCGACCCCGCGAGGCCGCGGATGATCCCGAACTGGTGGACGGCAGCCTCGATGAGCAGCGGGTCCGCGATCCGGTGCCGGAAGTCGCCCCAGTCGCCGAACCTGCGGTTGTTCAGCGCCAGCCGCCCCACGATGTAGTTGACCGGCCCGTAGGCGCCCGATCGAACCAGCCGCTCGAGGGTCTGCTTGTCCCGGTCGAACCGGTGGCTCATCGTGATCGCCATCTTCCGATCGGCGCGCGTCACCTTGAGGAAGATGCGCGCCGACGAGGCCATCGTGTCGGCGACCGGCTTCTCGGACAGGATGTGGCAGCCCGCCGCGAGCGCGAGGTCGACGATCGCCTCGTGGTGCGCCGGCGGCACGACGACGATCGCGAAGTCGGCCTCCCGCTCCGCGAATGCCTTGACCGGGTCGGTGTAGCAGCGGTCCTCGGCGATGCCGTAGCCCTCGCTAGCGTTGGCGAGATTCGCAGGGTTCACGTCGACGGCGGCGACCGGCTCGGCGATGCCGAGCTCGAGCAGGTGCGGGATCACGGTCCGCGACCAGTACCGGCCCCAGCCGCCGGTGCCGACATGGATGAACCGCTTCGGAGTCACGCGCTCGTCACGGGGCGAGCCGGTCGTCCGGGCCGAGGACGCTGTGGCCGGAGACGCGCTCGGGCGAGCGGTGGAGGTGCCCGGCACGGCCACCCGGCTTCAGGACCGCCTCGAACCAGAAGCCGGTGACGGGTTCGAAGACCTGCAGGAAGTCGTGCTCACGCCCGATCTCGGTGCACACGATGTCGCCCGCCTCGACCGTGTACCGCTCGTCGTCGATCTCGATGACCGCCCGACCCTCGCGGATGAACCAGTACTCGTCGCAGTCGTGGTAGTGGCGGTCGAAGGTCTGGCCGGGGTTGATCCGGAAGGTGCCGGTCGAGGTGACGTCCGACCATGGGGGCCGCTCCTCGCCCTCGATGCGCTTCCAGACGTTCTGCCGGCTCGCGGCGTCGAGCATCCGGTCAGCCACGCGTCGCGATGACGCCCGGCGGGAACGTCGTGCACTCGGGCATGTCCCGGAGGATCGCCTCGGGCCCACCGGGGTTGTAGATCGCGATCAGGCGCATCGGCTCCCAGCCGGTGTTCTCGGTGCCGTGGAAGACGCCGGCAGGGATGTACGCCGCGTCGCCCGCCCGGACGTCGCGATACATCGGGTTGCCCGCTTCGTCCTCGACCATCTGCCGGCCCTCGCCGGAGACGTAGTACAGGACCTCCTCGGAGCCCGGATGGTTGTGGCGGAGGTGGCCCTTGCCCGGCTCGAGGATCACGAGGCCGACCGCGATGCCCGAGCCCGTGACCCGGGACTCCGACAGCCACTTGATCGTGCCCCAGTCGAACTGCATGGTCTCGACCTCGGGCGGCGAGACGAAACGCTCGCGCCCGATTCGCGTCTCGGTAACCACTCCCGCGTCCTCCAGTGGGTCGTCCGGAGGCCACACTGTAGCCCTCGCGGCCTTCGATAATGCAGTCCTCCCCTGACGCTTCGGAGGCCTCGGTGCTCACGATCTCGGCCGATCGAAAGGCGCTCGTAACCGGCGCTGCGAGCGGCTTCGGGCTGGGCGTCGTGGACCGGCTGCTGGAGGCCGGTGCGCGCGTCGCGATGGCCGACTTCAGCGAGGCGCTCCTGCGCGAGGAGGCAGGCCGTCGTGGGGCCGCGGTGCTGCCGATCGTCATGGACGTGCGCGACAAGGCGGCCGTCCGCGAAGGCGTCGCGGCGGCGGTCGGCTGGCTGGGCGGCCTGGACACCCTCGTCCAGTGCGCCGGCGTCTTCGACTACGGCGGCCTCGAGGAGACGACCGAGGAGAGCTGGGACCGCCAGCTCGACACCAACCTCAAGGGCACCTTCCTCGTCGCCCAGGCCGCGATCCGGCACCTCGCGGCGAGCGGCCGTGGTCGCATGGTCAACATCGCGTCGGAGGCTGGCCGCAAGGGCTGGCCCCTCACCTCGGCGTACAACGCCTCGAAGTTCGGTGTCGTCGGGCTGACCCAGACGTGGGCGCGCGAGTTCGGCCGGGACGGTGTCACGGTCAACTGCGTCTGCCCGGCGATGACGCCGGAGACCCGCCAGGGGCAGGAGGTCACGCGCCAGAAGCTCGAACGGACGCCGGGTCTGACCCTCGAGGAGGTGCTCGCCGGCTACGCCGCGAACTTCCCCGTCGGGCGCGCGGGCACGGTCGCCGACACCGCCGACGCGATCATGTTCTTCCTGACCGACAACGCGAGCTGGATCACCGCGGTCGCGCTCGACATCGACGGCGGCGGGCCATCCGGCTCGCAACCGCTGCCCGCCCCGGAGCCGGCAGGGGAGGGCGTTCGATGACCGACGACGGTCCGGTCGAGCTGGGTGCGGGACTCCGCGACTACCTCGCCGGCGACACGATCCGCGACCAGGACTACGGCGGGCTCGAGCTCCAGGGCCGGCAGCTCGTCGCGAAGGACCCGATCCGCATCGCCGTGATCGGCTGCGGCAACCACTCGCGCGGCGCGCTGCAGCCCGGGCTCGCCCGGCTGCCGCACTTCGACTACGTGGCGGCCTGCGACCTCGAGGAGGCGGTCGCCGCCGACTGTGCCCGACGTTATGGCGCCGGCGCAGCCTTCACCGACTACCGGCGCATGCTCGACGAGGTCCGGCCCGAGGCGGTGCTGGTCGTCGGGCCGCCGCAGCTGCACCTCGAGGCCGGGCTGGAGGCCGCGGCGCGCGGCATCCACGCGTTTGTCGAGAAGCCGTCCGCGCCCGACCTGGCGGGCGCGGAGGCACTGGCCGATGCGTTCCGGAAGGCCGGCAGGATCGGCGCCGTCGGGCTGTTCTGGCGGCACGCCGAGGCGTTCCAGCGAGCCACCCGGCTGGCCGCCGACCCGGCCTTCGGGACCACGCTCCTGTTCGACGGGCTGTACCTGTCGCCCGGCCCGCGGGTCCCTTTGTGGGGCGCGACCGACGCGGCCTACTCGTTCCTCACGGATCAGGCGATCCACGCCGTGGACGCGATGCGCTTCCTGATGGGCGACGTCGAGGAGCTCGTGGCCCGAGTGGGCGAGGGGCCGGACGCCGCGTTCGGCTACTCGGTCAGCCTCCGCTTCGCCGACGGCGCGGCGGGATCCCTCGCCGTGACCTCGTTCACGAACGCGTTCAGCTCACGGTTCACGATGCACGGCTCCGCGGGGGCGTCCCTGGAGATCACCGATGCGGAGACCCTGCGCGTGCTCGCCCGCCCGGCCGTGCCCGGCGGCCGGGGCGGGTACGTCGACCAGAATCTTGCCGAGTGGCGTCAGGGCTGGAGCTACGCCGGCCACCTGCGCCCGGGCTACATCGAGGAGCTGGTCGCGTTCGCCCGCGCGATCCGTGACGGATTCCCGGCCTCCGCGAGCCTCGACGACGGGGCGGCGGCGCTGCGGGTGTGTGTCGCGATCCTGGAGAGCGCGCGAACGGGCCAGAGCGTCGCGCCGTCCGCGATCTGAGGGCTAGTTCTCGCCCAGGTAGGCCTTTCGGACCGTCTCGTTCTTGATCAGGTCGCTCGCCGGCCCCGTCAGCACCACGTTGCCCGTCTGGAGCACGTAGCCGCGGTGCGCGATCGTCAGCGCCTGGAGGGCGTTCTGCTCCACCAACAGGATGGTCGTGCCCTGCTCGTTGATCTCCTTGATCGTCGCGAAGACCTGCTGGACGAGGATCGGGGCGAGGCCGAGCGAGGGCTCGTCGAGCAGGAGGAGTCGCGGCTCGGACATGAGCGCCCGCCCGATCGCGAGCATCTGCTGCTCGCCGCCCGACAGCGTCCCGCCCTGCTGGGTGATCCGCTCGCGGAGTCGCGGGAACAGCGTCAGGACGCGGTCGATGTCCGGCTGGATCGTCTTGAGGTCGCGTGTGAAGGCGCCCATCTGCAGGTTCTCGAGGACGGTAAGGCGGGAGAAGATCCGGCGGCCCTCCGGCGCGTGCCCGATGCCCATCTTGACGAGCTGGTGAGCCTGGGTCTTGGCAATGTCGGTGCCCTCGAAGGTCACCGTGCCCTTGCGCGGGCTGAGCAGGCCGCTGATCGTCTTGAGCGTCGTCGTCTTGCCGGCGCCGTTGGCGCCGATCAGGGTGACGATCTCGCCGTGCCCGACCTCCATCGTCACGCCCTGCAGGGCGTGGATGTTGCCGTAGTAGGTGTGGACATCACTGAGCGCGAGCATCAGGCCGCCGCTGGCTGCGTCGCCCGTGGTGCGCGTGCTCGCTCCGGCAACGGCAGTCATTCGGCCGGTGCTCCGAGGTAGGCCTCGATGACCTTCGGGTTGGCCCGGACCTCGGCCGGCGAGCCCTCGGCGATCTTCTCGCCGTGGTCCAGGACGGTCACCCGGTCGCTGATGCTCATCACGACCTTCATGTCGTGCTCGATCAGGAGGACCGTGAGCCCCAGATCGTTTCGAAGCCGGTTGATGAGCGCGATCATCTCCTGTGTCTCCCGCGGGTTCATCCCCGCCGTCGGCTCGTCGAGGAGCAGGAGCTTCGGCTTGGAGCCGAGGGCGCGGGCGATCTCGAGCCGGCGCTGGTCGCCGTAGGGCAGGTTCTTGGCGAGCTCGCCGTCCTTGCCGCGCAGGCCGACCAGGCGCAGGTAGCCGCGCGCCGCCTCGGCGGCCTCCTTCTCCTCGCGCCGGTCGCGCGGCGTCGAGAACATGGCGTCGAGCCAGGTCGAGTGGAGCTTCGTGTGCATCCCGACCAGGACGTTCTCGAGCGCGCTCATGTTCTGGAACAGGCGGATGTTCTGGAACGTGCGGCCCAGCCCCGCCTCGACCATGTCGTTCGGTCGTCCGCTCCGGAAGATGCCGATGCGCGGCAGCGCCTGCTGGTAGCTCACCGGTCGAGCCACGCCGATGACAAGCGTCGACATCAGCGCGACGAGCGTGATCCCGGCGATGATGAAGATCTCGCCATCGGGTGCGCCGTTGGACGCCGCGACCACCGCCAGCAGGAGACCGATGAACCCGGGCAGGAACCAGAGGAAGGGCTCCAGCCAGGCCCGCCGGCTGCGGGCGATCATCTCCCGCCCGTTGAAGATGACGACGCCGGCCGTCGGGTCGTAGATCCCGGCGATGATGTTGAAGAACGTCGTCTTGCCCGCGCCGTTCGGGCCGATCAGGCTGACGATCGACCCGGCGGGGATGGTGAAGTCGATGTCGTGGACCGCGACGAGCCCTCCGAAACGCTTGGTCACCCCGTCGGCGCGGAGCAGCAGTCCCTCGGTGGCGCTTTCGCTCACCATCCTGCGCCCGAGCGCGGCCGCGGTCACAGCGAAACCTCCCCGGCGTCAGGCGCGATCAGGGCCAGGTCCTCGGAGCTCTCGGCGTCTGCGGCATGGAGCTCCCGCCGCCGGCGCTGGCTCGGTATGAGTCCTTCGGGCCGGAACATCATCATCAGGACCAGGGCGATGCCGAACAGCAGGAACTGGAACTTGACGAAGTCGATGTCCTGGAGGATCGGCACCTGCAGGTTCTCGAACGTCGCGTTGAGCTGCTTCAGCAGGACGGCCTGGATGTTGTACAGAATGAACGCGCCGACGGCGACACCGAACGGATTGCCCATGCCGCCGAGCACGATCATCGCCAGGACCACGAACGAGACCTGGAACTGGAACTGCGTCGGGTCGACGATGGTCAGCTTCGAGGCGTTGAGGACGCCGGCGAAGCCCGCCGTCGTGGCGCCGAGCGCGAACGCCGCGAGTTTCGTCGTGACGGTGTTGATGCCGTTGGCGGCGGCGGCCAGCTCGTCCTCGCGGATGGCGGCCCAGGCACGCCCGATCCGGGAATCGAGGAGCCGGTAGACCAGGATGAGCACGATCGCGACCACGATCGCCATCAGCACGTAGTACGCGGTCTGGTCGATGCCCGGGAACTGGAAGCCGAAGATGTTCGGGCGGTCGACGCCGCCGATCCCGTTCGTGCCCTGGGTGTACTTCTCCGCGTTCAGGAACACGATCGGCACGATCTCGCCGAAGCCGAGGGTGACGATCGCCAGGTAGTCGCCGCGGAGCCGCAGCGTGGGCGCCCCGAGTGCGATCCCGAACACGGCCGCGACGACCGCGCCAGCCACCAGCAGCAGCAGGAAGGGCAGGTGCAGGTGGCTGAACGGCGACGCCCCGAAGGCGTACAGGTATGCGCCGAAGGCGAAGAATGCCGCGTAGCCGAGGTCCAGCAGCCCGGCGAAGCCGACGACGATGTTCAGGCCCAGCGCCAGCAGGATGAAGACACCTGCGTTCACGAATCCGCTGATCCAGGTGTTCTGGCTCTGGACGAAGCTGAACGGCGGGAACGCCGACCAGACATACAGCAGGACCGACCCGATGGCCATGCTGATGACGATGGTCCACGAGCGATGGGCGTGGGCGAAATCCGAGATGCGCTTGCGCCACGCCGCGCCGACCCGTGCGCCGTTCGGCGCCTTGGCCGACTTGTCCGCTTCGACGACCGGCGTCGCGCTCATGCCCGCTCTCCCACCTGCTGGCCGAGGATGCCCGCCGGGCGGAACACCAGGACCAGGGTCAGCGCCACGAAGAC
>Ga0070696_100001688_pt1 | contig 14470 bp, 14 predicted proteins | sample KBSK1253metaG_FD_65474 | JGI IMG/M metagenome (GOLD analysis project Ga0070696, IMG submission 65474) | Corn, switchgrass and miscanthus rhizosphere microbial communities from Kellogg Biological Station, Michigan, USA - KBS K1-25-3 metaG | ecosystem: Host-associated > Plants > Roots >... | reverse complement strand
GGGGAAGGCTACAGTCGACTGTACGCAGTCCTGCGCGGCTATCTCTCGCCGCGGGAAGGCACGACGGTAGCGGTACGCCTGGTGGGCTCAGGCATGGGCGGAAAGCCCACCCTCAATGCGCGGTTCAGCCTCCCCATCTGGGAGAGCCAACTGCCGGTGCTGGGCGGTCAATACTCCCACCGGAGCTTCGACACCGGACGTTTTGCCGGCAAGGGAACTCTCTTCTTCAATCTCGAGGTCCGCCACGACCTCCTGCCGTTCGGCGATCTCGGTGCAGTGACCCTCATCGGGTTCATGGACGCCGGCCGAGTTTTCGAGCAAGAAAACTTTCGGCTGACGACCAAGGATATGAAGGTGGGCGGGGGCGGCGGCATCGGCCTCCGCATTCTCCGCTCCACGATCTTTACCTTCAACTTTGCGGGCGGGCCGGACGGCTTCAACTACTCGGTGGGAAGCGGCTGGATGTTCTAGGCCGCCATGGCAGGCGGCCATCCAGCCGCGGTGAGCACCTCTCGGATCGTCGTCTCGCCTCGATCGCGGGCATACCATCTCCGCACCTCGGGATACAGCTCAGCCCTGGGCATGGTCTGCCGATTGGCCATGACCCATGCCTGGAGCACCTGCGGGCGCGGCCCCCAATGTCCCACTTCCTGCATCCGCTCGTCCAACGTGATCACGATAGGGATGGAGCGTGAGCCGGACGTGAGATAGCGATCCATCACCTCGGGGTTCTGATCCCGCAGGATGATTCGCAGCTCGAGTCCGGGTAGGACTTCGGCCAGCCGGGCGAGCAACGGCACGGTGCTGGACGCATCGCCGCACCAGTCTTCCGCAATCACCAGTAATTTCCGCTGTTGGCCGGGCCGCACCGCGCTGATGGCCCACTCCGGGATCCGCGCCAGCTTGTGGATACCCTCCCACAGCCCACGGTGCTTGCTGGTCGCCGCCAGGAACTCCTCGAAGGTGTAGGCCTTGTCCCAAAGCGCCCTGAAGTCGAGCATGCCGTCAGAACCGGAATTCATCCACTAAAGTTCCTCGATCCGGACACCCCGCTTGGCAAGCTCTGCGACGTAAGGCTGAAAGGGTATCGCCTCGTCGGGGGTAAGCACGCCCTTGGCAGTCACCCGGCCGTCGGCCTGCATTTGACCGGTGATGGAAAGAGAATAGCCGGTGGTGCGCATCATGGCGCTGATCCCGTGCTCCGCGTCGTACCGATCGATGAGCCGGAAGCCTACCTGCACAGGCTTTCCTCCCTTCTGTCCCGTGACCTGAACCTGCAACGCCACCAGATCCCGGCCCTGCGGCTTGTAGAGCTTGGGCCTCACCGCGGCGATGAAGAAGTCCCTCGGCACCACCGACTGTCCCTTCACCTCGATCGGCGCGAGATCCAGTAGCCCGAGCTCGCGGATCGGCCGCATGACTGAGGCGTGCCCTGGATAGCGGAGGGTCTTGTACTCCATGACATCGACCTTCCCCTCGTAGGCGAAGGGAAGGGTGCTGATGCCCCCGCCGGTGTGAAAGGCCTCGAGGGTTCCGACCGGTCGGGGAAATTCGACCGACTCGAGATCGCTCAGCGCGTCCACCTGCACCGGCTTGCCCCCGCGCAGCACCCATGAGGGCGTGGTGTAGTAGTCGAGCGCGCCCTCGAGTGAGTAGACGATTTGATAATTGAGCGGCGGCTCCGGGTTCTGGGGTAGCCCGCCGACATACACCTTTACCGTCTCGGCCCGGTCCAGCCGCCGGATGCCTTCGGCTGCGAGGATGTTGACCATGCCCGGCGCCAGCCCGCAGTCCGGGACGACCGAGACCCCCCGGGACAGCGCCTGCTGGTGCAACTTCTTCTGGGCGAACACGATCTCGGTGTTCCCGCCGAGGTCGGAGAAATGGCAACCCACGTCCACCGCGGCCGCGGCCATGGACTCGTTGTAGTAATACGGGATCGCGCTCATCACCGCGGCGTTGCCCTTGAGGGTTTGTCGCACGGCGGCGCCGTCGGTGACGTCGAGCTGCACCGGTCGCAAACGGCCGCCCCAATCTCGCGCCAGGAACGGAGGCAGGACTCCCGGCCGCAAGTCGGCCAGAGTCACCTGGGTTACCGCTGGATTCTGGAGGAGATCGTAAGCGCACGCGCAGCCCTGCAGGCCCGCTCCGAGGACCACCATTTTCATCGACGACCCCGCTAAAAAGGTGAAAGCACAAAGCCTTGAAAGATACCCGGGATGGAGGGGCGGCTTCAACCGTTTAGTTTCTCACGCATGAATGGTCCGATGCCTTCACGTCGAGATGGTGAGGCCACCCGCCAACGGCTGCTCCGCTCGGCGCTTGAGCTCTATACCACCGTCGGATTCCGGGCGACGACCACTCCCGCGATCGCAGCTCGGGCCGGGGTCGCCGAGGGCACCATCTATCGTCACTTCAGCGGCAAGGAACACCTCTTGAACGAGGTCTATCGCGACGCGCAGCGCTGGGGAACCGCTACCGTGCGTGAGCCCGAGACGGAGCAGGGCCTGCGCGCCCCCGAGCGGCTGAACCAGATCGCGCGCCGGCTGCTGGATGCCGCGGCCCGCGATCCCGCCATGGTCAGGATGCTGCTCCGCGCGCGGGATGAGCAGCACCTCGATGAGCGCAGCCGGGAATCGTCACGCGAGTTTCGGGAGGCGTTGCAACAGGTTGTGGCGGGCGGGAAGGCGGATGCGCTGGTCCGTCAGGGTCCGGCTGAGCTGTGGACCGAGGTGTGGTTGGCGCTGATCAGCTTCGCCACCGAGCGGGTGGGCGCCAAAGAGTGGACCCCGGACAGCTCTCAGGCGACGATGACCCTTCAGTCCGCGTGGGATGCGATCAAGGCTTGATGAACGCGGTCGGTTGTCGGGGATGACCGGGAAAGCCCGACCACAGTAACCGCCGCGGGCGGCCCGGGCCCAGCGGCCGGATCTCGAGCTGGTCACCTCTCAGAAAAGCGACGGAATCGGTTCCCCACCGCAGCGCATCCCGGGCTTCGCGGGCCAGCGGGCCGGGCGGGCCGGTGTCGCCTGCCACGCACAGCGCCTTAGGCTCGGCGCAGGGGACCACTCTCGCGAACACTGGGCTACCCAGGAGCACCGAGAGACTGGACTCCGCCGCCGCCCGATCGCCGGGCGAAATGGCGAGCGGATGCGCCGGCCCGGGCGGCGCGCCCAGCCGATAGTAGCCGCTGTCCGCGCGCACGACGATCGAGCTGTCGTCGCGAGCCCAACCAACCTGGCGGGGAATGCCCGAACCCTTCGGCAGCGTCAGCTCGCGGTCGGCGCCGGTGCGCAGATCCATAACCCACACCGAGCCCGGGGTGGAGTCGCGCAAGGAGGCGCCCCGCAGAAAGGCGACCGCACTCCCGTCGGGCGAGAGCTCCGGCTGCATTTCGCCGACGTTGGTAAAGGTGATCTGCACCGCGGGGCCGCCGCTGGTGCCCACCGCATAGAGGTCCCCGCCGGCCGGGGCGGTGCCGGCCACGAAGACCACGTAGCTCTCGCCCCCGATATCCAGGGCTCCGCGAAGCGGCGGGAGGGTGGGTTCGCAGCCGGAGAGAAGGGCCGCGGCGCTCAGGATGACGGCGCGCCGCCTCACTTCCCCAATCGTGCCTGATAAAACTCCACGATCCGCTTCCACGCCCGTTCCACTTGCGGCCCGTCGGATCCCTCGCGACCCGGCTTGAGGAACCCGTGGCCGGTGCCGGGAAACACCTCGTAGGTGAACGTCTTCCCGTCAGCCTGCATGGCAGCGTTGACGTCCGGCAAGGAGGCGCTGATCCGTGCGTCATTCTCGCCGTAGATGCCCAGCACCGGTGCCTTGATCCGGCGCATTGCGGCCGTATCTGGCGGGGGGCCGTAGCACACCACCGTGGCTCTCAGGTTGGGATTGTTGGTCGCGTAGCGGAAGCTCTGCCCTCCACCCCAGCAGAACCCGATCGTCCCCACCCGGTCCTTGAGCACGGCGGGAAGGCCGTTCACGTATGCGTACGTCGCGTCCAAATCGGCGGTGATCCGGTCCGGTTCGAGCGCCGCGATCAGCTTGCGACCCGAATCCGGGTCTGGAGGGGTGATACCGTGCTTCGAGGAAAGCAGATCGGGAACGATCGCGACGTAACCCGCTTTGGCCAGGCGATCCACCACTGTGGGTTCCCAATCGGTGAGGCCGTAGATCTCGTGAATGACGATCACGGCCGGCGCCTTGGTCTTTCGCTCCGGGTAGGCGATGTATGCCCGGATGGAATCGGCACCCCCGCCCCGCTTGATGTGAACCCACTCGCCATGGGTGGTTGTGGCTGGCGGATTGATACGGCTGTACCAATGCACCCCCGCCGCGCCGATCAGCAGCGCCAGGGCGGCGACCGCCGCGTGCGACGTCGCGCCCCGTCGTGAGGCCCAGGAGTTGACGGTCATCGGGGCCTCAGCGGTTGGGGGAGCTCGACGGAATCTCCCAAAACTCCAGCTTATCCTCCATCATCATCGGCACCGCTACCCGGTTCCGCTTGGGGTCCAGACCAATGTCGGCCGGAGATGGGATGCCTGTGGCGATCGGGACTGCCTTACCGTTTTCCACCACCAGGAGGCTGGAGTCGGCCCAGCTGGTCATCAGGATGCGTCCATCAGGCAGCACTTCCATTCCATCCGCCCCACCCGGACCCGTCGCGATGGGCGTTGCAGCCTTGTCACCCGGTGCCCAGCTGAAGATGCTCTTGTTGCCGAATGAGTTGATCAGGAACTTGTTCTGCGACGGGACCCAGGTGATCCCGTTGGCGCCGCCGATGCTGTCGCTCTTGAGCACAAAGCTCGGCTTTCGGCCCGGTCCAATGCGAATGATCTGGTCGGGGCCGACATACTTGAGATCGCCCCCAAGCCCGGAATCGGTGAAGTAGACACCGTCGGGTCCCGCGGCAGCATCGTTCAGGAACTTGACCTTGCCCGCCAGGCTGATGCTCGCGACAGGTGCGCCGGTGCGCTTATTGAAGGCACGCACGGCGTCGATGTCCGCCACCCAGAGCGTGTCGCCCACAATCGCCAATCCCTTCGGGCCGTTCAACGTCACGCCCTTGCGCCCGGCCTCGATGAACTTGAGCGAGTCCATCTTCCCGCTGGACGTGATCCGGCTGATGAAGCCGTTGTTGTCCTTCTTGCTCGGCTCCCCGTTGACGTTGCTGACAAACCACACATCCAGATCGGGATCGTAGCGCGCCGACTCGGGATGTTTGAGGTCACCCACCTCGCCGACGCGAGTCGGCTTCGCGGCGGCGGTCTCGCTGGGTGCCGCGCTATCCGGCCGGGCGGCCTGCGCCGTCTCCTTCTTTTCCCCGCCGCACGACGCCAAAACGGCCACCACGGCCGTGGCCATCCCAGCCTCGGCCCAGGCACGTGCAAGTCGATCCATGAGTTTCTCCTCCGCGATGTGAGTATGCTGCCGCCGCCCGCCGCCCGGCTTACTGCTCCTCCGGAGGGCCGGCGGCCTGGGCCACCTGGTCGGCGCGAATCTTGGCCGAATCGAACTTGCGGGCCGAGGCGAGCATCTTCTCGATGGTCTCATCGAAATCGGCAGTTGCGCCGCGCTTGAAGCGGAGTGGATTGATCCGTGCCACCACGAAAGCCTTGAGGTACGGGCTCTCGAATCCTCGGTCCTTGAGGGCCTTCACTGCCTGATTCACCGCCTCATCCAGCTCGAGCAGCTGGGCAGCACGCCCTTGCCGCAGCTTGAGGCTCTCCGAAAGCCGTGAGCTCAGGAACTGGTCGATCCGCCGGAGCACAGGGTGATACGCTCCACCGGCAAAGCGGCCGTTCTGCTGATAGCAAAAGCCAAGAGTAAGCAGTGCCGGCTCCTCGAACTCCGCCTCATACTCCCGCTCGGGTCGGTCGTCCAGCTCGGCCAAGCCCACCGCAAGCCGGGAGACCTCCAGAGCGCGCTCCCGGACGTTGTGCGCCTTCTCGGTATTGAGCAGCAGAATCCGATGAGCCACCTCCATCTCCGGCACGACCAGCGCGACCACCGCCTTGGCGCCGAGCCGGCGCAGCGCAGCCAAGCGATGATTGCCATTGGGCGTCCAGTAGCCCCCGTCCTGGGCCGGAACGACTATCAACGGATCGAGGTAGCGCTCCAGCCGCTCGATAGCGGAGGTCAGACGGGTCACATGGGAATCGGAGAGGTCACGCTGGAAGGGAGTGGGCTCGACGGAATCGATGGGCAGGCTAGCCAGCAGTTGCCAGTTGCCGCCAAGCGGGTCACGGTAGGTGGCCAGGACGCTCCCGCCATCGCGGCTGATCCTGTCCTGCAGGCTCACCACGGCCTGCGGTACCGGTCCCGAAGCGAGTCGATCGGCCTCGAGACCGCGGGAGCGGGGCTCGGCCTGGGGCTTCTTCTTCGATCGTCGGGCAGGCTTCTTGGCGGATTTGGGCTCGGCCACAGGTGGCTCCGGCTAAACAGCTAACAGCTAACAGCTAACAGCTAACAGCTAACAGCTAACAGCTAACAGCTAACAGCTAACAGCTAACAGCCTGCAGCTAACGGTCAATGGTAAAGGCTAAACGTCAAGGGCTAAAGGCCAACGGCCTAGCGCCAGTCTTGCGTTTCTCGTTACCGATCTGATCCCCCGCCGAGGCCAGCTGTTAGCCGTTAGCCGTTAGCTGTTAGCTGTTAACCGTTAGCTGGTTAGCCTTCAGCATGTCGCCCTCTCTCTGGCTGACCCTCGGCACAGTCCTCCTGGCGATCTGGAGCTGCAGCCCCACCAAGGTCACACCGCCGGTGCCGCACGCGCGTGGCCAGTGGGTGGACACCTTGCCGCCGGTCCCGCGGTCGTACATGGACGTGCCGGTCCGGTACGATCTGCGTCCGGCGATCCAGTGGCTCGAATCCCAGGTGCCGCCCGAGTTCGGCGACATCCGGCAACGCCTGCCCGTGCCCGGCAAGCCCAGCTTGCGCTATGCGTTTGCGGTCAAGCGGAGTCCCTTCCGGATTGGACTGGAAGGCCGGACCGCCTCGCTGCAGGCTGACGTGTCGTACCAGGGTCGGGTGTGGTACGACCCGCCGCTGCTGTCTGAGATCAGCGCGTCCTGCGGCATCGAAGGCCCCCCACCCCGAGCGAGGCTCACCATCGCGAGTACCATCCAACTCGAGCACGTTTGGTCTCTCGCACCGCGGACGCGCGTCTCGGTCCAGCCGCTTTCGCACACCAGCCGCGACCGGTGCACCGTGCCGGAGCTGGATAACCTCGACGCCACGGACCAGTTGTTGGCTGCGGCGCAGAGCCTCATCCAGAAGCAGCTGGCAGAATTCGACGCGCGTCTCCGTGCCTTCGACCTTCCGGATGAGGCGCGGCGGGTCTGGAATGTGCTCTCCTCGCCCATCAAGCTCACCGACAGCGTTTGGGCCCTGATCAATCCAACCGCGATCCGGATCGGCCAGTTCGATTTGCGCCATGATACCCTGCTCACCAGAGTGGCGCTCTCGGCCAATCCCAGAGTGGTGACCGGCCCGAAGCCACCCCCATCGAAGCACCCATTGCCGCCACCCGACGACTCCGCCCGCGGAACTCCGGGCCTCCACATCCTGACCGAGGGTCGGATGCCCTACGACGCGGGCAGCAGCGTGCTGACGAGAGAGCTTCGGGGGACCGTCATCCGGGTAAAGAATCACAAACTCCACCTCGACAGCCTGCAACTCATCGGTGTGGGTGACGGCAGGGTCGCGGTAGGGGTGGCAGTGCGTGGTCCGGTAAAGGGGATGTTGTACGCGGTAGGGCATGCGGCCTACGACACCACCACCGCCGAGCTCTACATGCCGGACCTGGAGCTCGATGTCGGTACCCGCAACTTGTTGAGCGGCGCGCTCGCCTGGCTCAAAGGTGGCGACCTGGAGCGGCTGCTCCGAACCAGGGTCCGGATCAAGCTCGGACCCCTGCTGGAACAGGGTCGCGAGCTGCTGGAGAAGAACCTGAATCGGGACCTGGCCGAAGGCGTGCATCTCAGCAGCAGGATCCGCACGGTGCGCATGCTCGGACTCGCGGCCACACCATCGGCGCTGCTGGCGCGAGGGATCGCATCGGGCGAGGGAGAGCTGACCATTCAAGTGGACCCTCGCCACCTCATAGGCCGCAAGCAGCTCTCCGGCAAGCCGTTGTCATCTTGGTGACATGAACCCCGGATAGGTTCTCTTCTCCCTGCCCCGCGTTCTCCCAGTTGGGGATCGTGCCGGCACAGCAGTCGTTATCGTGGAGGTTACCAAAATGTTAGCGTCTATTCCCCTCTTCCTCCTTCTAGTCCCATCCGGCCTTGCGCCAGGGCCATACCCCGTCGCCCCACTACTGGTGCAGCAGGACACGCTCAAGGTGAAGGAAGAGAAGCCCGGCTACCGGGCCCAAGCCAAGATCAGCGGAGAGGCCGCGCTCCGCTCTGCTCTCGAAAAGGTGCCCGGCGGTGAGATGCGAGAGGCTGAGCTGGAGAAAGAGCACGGTCGCCTGGTCTACTCCTTCGATATCGCAGCCCCGAAGCAGTCTGGTGTCGAGGAAGTGATGGTCGATGCGACCTCAGGAAAGGTGATCTCGAAGAAGCACGAGTCCGCGGCCGCTGAGGCCAAGGAGCATGCCGCCGAAGCCAAGGAGTACGGTAAGCAGAAGCGAGATTAGCCTATGTGGAGCGGCGCTCTTCTCGCCGCACTGACCCTCCTCGCTCCGATCAGACGGGACTCCATTTTCGGCAGCGTGCGCGATGCCGTGAGTGGCGCTCCTCTGGCCGGAGTTCGGGTCGTCGCTGGAGGAGGGCCGGCGACCATCAGCTCGGTGGCAGGTGAATACTCGATCGCCATCAGCTCGGTCGGCACTCACTGGCTCACCTTTCGACGCCTGGGGTACGACCCCCTGGTTCTGAGCGTCACCCTCCGGCCTGGAACTTCCCTTCAAATAGATGCAGAGCTTGAACCTCAGCCCCTCCCACTTCCGCCCCTCGTAGTCGCCGGGAATGCGGACACCAGCGCCGGGAGAGCCGAATCACTCAGCCGCGACTCCTCCGAGATCGGCTTCCGCCACCTGGCAACCAATGCGCTCGCGCGCGACCCCCTGGTGCTCGGCGATGACCCTCTGGTGGCCGCCGCGGCGGCACCCGACGCGAGTGGGCAGGCCGGATTTCCGACCTCGTTGCACGTTCACGGCGGAGCCAGCGACCAGAATCTGATCCTGGTCGACGGCCTGCCGGTATATGGAGCGATGCATATCGCCGGAGCTGCCAGCCTCTTCAATCCCGACGCGGTGGAAGGCGTTGACCTGCACTCCGCGGTCCCCCCGGCCAGCTACGGCGGCCGGCTTTCCAGCACGGTCAACCTGCACCTGAGCCCGCCCACCGCCGAACACCTGCGGTTCAGGGGAGGATGGGATCAAAACGCCGGGCGCCAGCTGGTCGAGGGCTCCCTGGCCGGGGGAGCTGGCTCGTTCCTTCTCAGTGGCAGGCGGAGCTACCGGAGCGTCTTCGCCCAGCCAGGGGATGGCTCATGGGGCAACAGCTTTCACGACCTGCTCGCCCGAGTTACCCTCGCGCTCCGAGGAGACCACCTTGCGCTCTATTTTGTCCACGGCGGTGACGGCCTCGATTTCCCCTCGACGGCCGATGGATCCCTACCGAACAACCTGAGACCGAGCGAAGACCGCGGCAACCAATTCGACTGGTCCAGTCAGACCGCCGGAGCCGTCTGGACCCGATCCCGGTCCGCTGGCGCGACGCTGAGCACGCGGCTGTGGAGCGCGTCCTCTCAGGCGGCAATCGACTGGGCCGCCGACACAAATCTGACCCAGGTCCGAAGTGAGCTGCGAGAAATCGGGTTCAGCTCCGAATTGACCATGGTCAAGCGCTCGTCCCGACGCCGGATCGGCTTCTCCCTTCAGCGCACGGATGTCGACTACCTCGTGACTACCGCAGCGCCGCTGCGGCTGCACTCCGCGCCCGTGCTCCTCGGGGCGTTCGTCGAGGAGCGGCGCAGCCTGGGTAAACGCTGGATCGCATCGGCCGGTATCCGGGCGAACTCGGTGAACGGAGCCGGCGTCATGCTCGAGCCCCGGCTGTGGGTTCGCTACCGGGTCTCGCCGCGCGTCAGCCTGTCCTTCGGTGCGGCTCGACTTCACCAATACGTGCAGTCGATGAGAAACGAAGAGTCCCTGCTCGATCGGGCCTTCGGAGCCGATCTTCCCGTCGCGGTTGGTGCCGGCGGCGTGCGTCCCGCGTTGTCCGAGCAGCTCTTCGGCGAGCTCGAGGCTCGTCCCAGCCCAACCGTGATCCTCACCTTGAGCGGATATACTCGACATTTCGCCGGCCTGCTGATCCCATCGGCGCTCGGAGCGGCACCGTTCGCGTCCGCGGTGGCTCAAGCGGGGTCCGGCCATGCGGAGGGAATGGAGCTGGAAGGGCGCTACCACGGGTCCAGGTTAGAAGTGCGGGCGAATCTGGGGGCAGCCGGGACCCAACGGAGCGTAGGGCTCATGGAGTTTTCGCCGACCGCACTGCGTAGCGCCTGGCTGGAGTTCGGGATGGTTCGCCCGATTGGAGGCTTGGCATCTATTCGCTTGACCAATACGCTGGCAACGGGTGCGCCGGCCAGCGTGCTGCGTGGCGACCTCGACTGGCAGCCTCCCAGCGGTTGGCCCGCCAGCGGCGAACTGTCAGGCAGCCCGGAGGAAACGCTGGGGCCGCTGAACGCCATGCGGCTGCCCCTCTATGCCCGGACCGATCTGGGATTGATGCGGCAGTGGCCGGTGGACTTCCCTGGGAGGACCGGCGTCCTGACGACCTCTCTGACGGTCACCAACCTCTTCAATCGCCGCAACGTGCTGGGGTACTTCACCGCTGCGGACCTGAACTCCCGCCGCGCCCTCCTCTTCCCCCTCCGCTCGTTTGCCCTTCAGTTGGGCTGGCGCTTCTGATGGAGTGACCGCGCCCCCGCCCCTGGCTGGCAGCCCGGTGTCACAAACCCATCCCCTCGCACGCTCATTGGCTGTCCGCAATTGAAGTGGAGCCTGCGCCTTGCCGTTGCCCAACGAGACCATGATTGAACCGTCGCCCACCGGTCGGACCGGGCCACCGCTCGCCGTGAACGACACCTTCGATGATCTCTTCGCCAGGCTATTTCGCGAGCGGTTTTCCATGCTTTCCCGCTACCTGAGCCGGACGACGGGCGATCCGGCCCTGGCAGACGATCTGGCTCAGGAGAGCTTCGTCCGCCTGCACGCGCGGGCCTCGATGCCAAATGACCCAGCGGCGTGGCTGGTCTCGGTAGCCCACAACCTCCTGCGTGACGAGCGCCGTACCACAGGCCGGCGGCGACGGCTGCTGGCCCGCTGGCACTGGCTGGGAGACCAGACTCAGCGCTCGCCCACTTCCGATGCTCGAGTGTTGGCCGAGGAGCGGGAGACGGCGGTTCGACGCGCGCTCACGACGCTGAGCATCCGGGATCAGCGCCTGTTGATCCTGCGCCACGAAGGCTTCTCCTATCGAGAGATCGCGGAGGCGTTGGACATCGCCCTTTCGAGCGTCGGCACCCTGCTCGCGCGCGCGACCGCTGCCCTCTCAAAAGCATACCGGGAGCTTCCTCATGCATCCGACTGACGCTCTGTGGCGGGAGTTCCTGGACCGGGAGAGTGATCCGCCGACCCAGCGAAGGCTGGAAACCCATCTGGACGGCTGCCCGATCTGCCAGGAGAAGGCGGCGACAGTCGAGCGCGAGCGAGCGTTCGTAGCTGGGCTGTTGGACCAGCTCAATGGCGAAGTGCCCAGTCGAAGCGTAGCTCACGTCCTGGGCCGGCCACGCCACGGAGCGGTGCGCCGGCAGCTGACCGCGGCCGCGGTAGTCGCTCTCTGCGTGGTCGCGGCGGCGGCCGGTGCCACGATCCGAACCGGAGTCTGGCAGGAGGTGGGCGACTGGCTCTTGGGCCCGCGCCCCTGGCTGCAAGCCACCCCGCGCGACACTTCACCGGTCATCATGTCCGACCAGGCTCCGGCCAGCGCCATCTCGTTCGATCCAGGAGGAGAGGCCGAAATCGTGTTCGCGGAGCGGCAAGAGCAAGGCGAGATCGATGTGGTGTTGGACGTCGGAGCGAAGGTCTCGATCACCGCATCCGCACCAGTGGCTTACCTCGCCGGCAGCAGACGAGTGACCGTCGCCAATCGACAGTCGGCAGCGAGCTATTTGATCCTCCTGCCGCGAACCCTCCGGCGGGTCCGAATTCGCGTGGGCGATCAACTGATCTTCCTCAAGCAAGGGACTTCCGTATTCACCTCGGTGAGACCGGACAGCAGGGGCAGATACATCGTGCCGTTCTCCCATCTGCCAAAGAGTACCCCATGAGATACCTGCAGACGTTTCTCATGTCCGGTCTGGTGGCGCTGGCGGCGCCCGGCATGTGCGTCGCGCAAATCCTGGAGACGGAAACCGCGCGACCGCTCGGACGAGGAACGTGGGAGCTCGCCACCAACTTCGAGTACCAGACCTCCTCCGAGGGTAGCGAGACCGCCCTTCCACTCGCGGCAGAGTACGGCGTTGCCGACCGCTGGGAGCTTCTGCTCGAGCCGGTGGCCTACACGGCCATTCGGCCGAACGTGGGAACCAGAGCCACCGGCGTCGGCGATATGGAGTTGACGGTTACCTATCTCGCGAGGCGGGAGAGCGGAGGAACACCAGCCGTGGCGCTGGCGGGAGAAGTAAAGTTTCCCACCGCCCGCAACACTCTGATCGGTACCGGGAAGACGGACCTGGCGGGCTACCTCATCGCGAGCAAGCGGCTCGGGCGCTTCGATACCCATGCCAACCTGGGCTACACGATCGTGGGACGGCCCTCGGGCGCCCAGCTGAAGAATATTTTCAACTTTGCGCTCGCCTCGGAGCTGAGTCTGGGGACCCGGAGCGAGCTCTACGGCGAGATTCTGGCCAACACCGCTTCGTCGTCCGCGCCGGAGCCCACCGGCCCCTTGCAGCCCGGGACGAGCACACCCGAAGCACCCTCCGGTGAAATCGTGACCTCCATCGGTGTAGCCAGGTACGTCGTTCCCTCCCTACGCCTCTCGCTGGGGCTCAGCGTGGACAACAACGGCGCAGTCCTGTTCCGCCCGGGATTCACCTGGCGCCGACGCAGCTAACAGCTTTCCAGCGGCGACCCAGGATCATCAGCGGAGCCGCGATGACCAGGGTCGCCAGCTCACGCATGAGCGCCGGCAGCAGCCCGCCGCCCGGCTGAGCCAGCCCGCTGACGTGCGGTATCGCAGCGACGAGCAGCAGGTTGATCAGCACCGCAGCACCGCAAGCCAGCGTCAGATCCTGCTCCCGCAAGCGTCCGATCCAGCGCGCTCGAGCCGACGAGTCAGCCAAACCCACATGAGTACCAGTGCAGCGATGAGCGTGCATCGCTCCAAGCTCATGCCCCAACCAATGTTCACCATTTGAGCATTCTCTCCACTGTGGCCGCGTCTTGCGGCCGCCGCGCTGGATCCTTCTGCAGCAGCTGATGCACGATCGTCGCCAGCGTTTCTGGCACCTCGGGCCGCAGGCTCCTGATGGGGGCCGGATCCCGGAGCTGGATGGCGCAGAAGAGGCTCAGAAGATCGCCATCCAGGCACTCGGCGAACGGAGGATTGCCGGTCACCATCTCATACAGCACAGCGCCGAGGGCCCAGAGATCGGTCTTGTGGTCCACCGGTTCACCCCCTGCCTGTTCCGGGCTCATATACGCCAGCGTCCCCAGCAGCATGCCGGCTTGGGTGAGCTTCTCACTGCCGACCTTGGCAATCCCGAAGTCGAGGATCTTCACCAGCCCACTCGCGGTCACCATCAGGTTGGCCGGCTTGATGTCGCGGTGGACGATGCCGGCGGCATGAGCGTGCGACAAACCGGCCGCGGTCTGCAGTGCATAGTCCCGTGCCTGCTCGATCGGAAGCGGACCGCGGGCGATCTTCGCCTTCACCGTCTCGCCACTGTAGAAGGGCATCACCAGAAACGGCCGGCCGTCGTCGGTCCGTTCGGCGCCGAGGAGCGTGCAGACGTTCGGATGGTCGAGGACAGCAGCGGTCTTGGCCTCCTGGAGAAAGCGCCGCTCCAGCTCCTGCTCACCGCTCAGCTCGGGGGCCAATAGCTTGATGGCAACGGTGCGCCGAAGCCGCTGGTCGTGGGCCTTGTAGACCTGCCCCATGCTGCCGCTGCCCACCAATTCCAGCATCTGATACGAGGAAGTCAGCACTCCCGTGCCGCGAGAATTACCGTTGAGCAGCGCCCGGGCGCGGCCCACCGTGACCGCCAGCCGCGCGTCATCGTAGGGCTTGAGCAGGTAGTCCACCGCGTCGATCTCGAACGCCTGCACCGCATGCCCCGCATGGGCAGTGACGAAGATGACGTGGGGTGCCGCCGCGGGAGGCAGTGATCGCAGCAGGCCGAAGCCGTCGGTCTGCGGCATCTGCACGTCGAGAAACACCACGTCGGGCCGGCG